>ERZ1370068.8931-contig-7748_pt1 | contig 19711 bp, 36 predicted proteins | sample MGYA00561227_ERZ1370068 | MGnify/ENA primary metagenome ERZ1370068 (study PRJEB38410, sample SAMEA6850437) | metagenome | study: Metagenomic assessment of the ecological functions of the soil: analysis of the soil microbiota associated with the...
CTCGAAGGTTTCGACTCAAACTGCGGATGGCTCCGCGTCAAGATGACACTGGACATCCTTCGGAGTCCGGCGCACTTCAAGAGCATGGCCTTCACCCGATCACCACAGCGATAGGTTTCCCGCGGAATCTGCTCCTGAATCGGCAGATACCGCCTCGGTCTTGCCCAGATCCACCAGGTAATTCCGGCGCTCCACCCCGAGAATGATGCCGTTGACCAGATCTCCTTGCCGCGTGGAGTATTCCTTTTGAACCGCCTCCCATTCAGCCTCCCGGACCTTCTGGAAGATCGCTTGCCTTGGCGGTTTGCGCGGCGATCCGTCCCAAATCGCTCATCTCGATGAGCGACCCGATCTCGTCGCCGACCTCTGCCTCGCTGTCGAACTGGCGAGCTTCCTGAAGAGAGACTTCGGTTTTGGATTGGTGACCGCATCGACGATGGTCTTCTTCGACACGACGGAGATCTCACCGGTCTTGGAGTCGATCTCGACTTGAATATTCTCAGCCTGCCCGAAACGCTTCTTGGCAGCCATTTGAAGGGCTGCTTCGATCGCTCCCGATCACTCGGCTCTTCTCGATGCCCTTTTGCCGACCAAGTTCATCGATGACTGAAATCAATTCTCGATTCATAGCTCACTCTCCGGCGACTGCCCCTGCAGCCACACTCCAATGCGGCGGTAGTGCCCATACCGCGGTGATCGACTCCAGTACTGGCCTAAAACGTCGACGACGCGACGTCGCTCCAGCGATCGAGTCGAACTCAAGGATGACCTCCCGCTCAGAACGCGGATCGTTCACCACGACCGTGACTCCCTGTTCATTCACTTCCGTCAACCACTCCGACCACGCGCACTGTCCGTCGATCGGCTGCCTGAGCTTCACGCTCACTTGCTTCCCAATGCCCGGCGATAATCCTGAATCCGTTTGAAGGCCCGATCCAGACCCGGCGAGGAGACTTCCAGCGTATAGGCATGGGGAAACGGATCAGCCACATCAAGGCTGGACCGATCGCGAGGTGTGCACGCCCGCAATCTTCTACCGTGACGCCGCCCGCCTTATCGATATACACGCGAACGACTGACCGCGCACCTTGCCCCACACACGACGTCGACCAATTCTAAGCCCAATGCCCAGAGGATGGGCGATACCACCTCGCTGATGCGATCGACGACCGGTCGGGACTCCTCACCGACACTCCTAGCCCCGTATCTTTGGATGGCCCATTCAAGAGATCAAACAAAAAGTGGGCCTGAGCCCACTTCCAGTCGGGGACCATAGCATGCCACCTATGCCAAAGCAAGGGGGCTAGCCGACCCGACTCGTGAAGCCTGCGGCGAAGTCGTTGGGTGATCAGGCCGGGCCTTCCATCTCCAATGACTTTCCCATCTACACGGACGACGGCCAAGACCTCGACCGTGGTCCCTGTGAGAAAAACTTCGTCTGCCTCATATGAGGTCTGCCTGAGAGACAAAGCGTTCCTGAATCGGCAGGCCCTCGCTTAGAGCCAGATCCAACACGACGGACCTCGTGACCCCGGACAGAATGCGCGACCCTTCGGGAGCCGTCACCACCGTTCCCCCTGGACCACCATCACGTTGCTGACTGCCCCTTCAGTGACCAATCCCGCTTTGACCAAAATGGTTTCGAAGACCTGGGCCTGCTTAACTTGCTGCGCGCGCAAGAACGTTGGCCAACAGATTCACGCTCTTGATGTCACAGCGCCCCCATCGGATATCCTCGGTCGTTATCGCTTCCACACCGGCCGCTTGTACTGACCTGTCGAGCGGGTGGAACTCACGAACGCGTCATGACGACCGTGGGCGTCAGCTTCATCTGAGTAGGCGTGATCACGGGGAGCGACACCCCTGGTGACCTGAACATAGATTTTGGCTTCAGGATAGGCGGCCCGCCTAATCCCTTCCAGGACATGGTGAGTCCACTCGGCACGGGAATAGGGCTGCGTCAGGTCAAGCGCCGTGGCGCTACGATCCAGTCGAGCCAGATGGGCCTCGAGTGCGAACGGACGCCCCTTGTATGTGCGGATCACTTCGTAGATGCCATCGCCAAACTGAAAGCCTCGATCTTCGATCGAGACTTTCGCCTCGGCCAGCGGCACGAACGCTCCATTGATGAAGGCCACATTCGGCACGATTACGCACTGCTCCGAGACGAGGAATCAGAGGCCGTCACGTCAAAGACGCGCCGATCTTCGGCGGTGAATTTCCACCCCATGCGTTTTTCAAACAGCACCCGGTGGGTTCCCGGCCTGACCGCTTTAAACTCGAACGTCCGCTGCCCATTATCCACCGCATTATTCCCGGCGATGCGAAGGTAGTCGTCGGCCAGCAACTCGAGCCCCGTAGGATCATAGGTCGGAACCCAGAGCTCCCCTCGCGTCCTGTCTTCCCAGAGATGAATCTGGATGGGATGCTCAAGGGTCGTCTCAATGACCTTGGCCCCATCCGAGTGTGTGGCACCATCATGGTCGTGGCTAGTTGTCGTACTCATCGTCATTTGTAGCGGCAACCCGCTCCTTCTCCGCCTCATCATGCTATGGTTTTCGCCGAGGTCCGACAAAATCTCCGCTCCTTCCACCTGCACATCATAACTCCCCACACAATATCCACCGCCGTCCGTCCCTTGCCCGTTTCGAACGTCGAATGCCAGATCGTGCCACGGACAGGCCACGACAAAACCCTTCACACGCCCTTCACACAAAGGACCGCCTTCATGGGGACAACGATTATGGATCGCAAAATACGTCCCCTCGATGTTGAAGAGCGCAATCTCCCGATTGTTCACCATGACGACTTTTGATTGCCCAGGCGGCAGCTCGTCGACCAGGGCGACGGATTGAAACCCCTCTAGCATGCTGTACCGACTCCTCTCCTCATGCGTTTCACCAAGTCTCCCGCGCGCGTTACATCCGAAGCGTATATTTCAACTCCAGCCCTATGGTGACCCCTTCCTGCTTGATGAAACCCGCTCCTGTTTGAATCGCGTAGCGGACCGCTTCGGGAGAGGAACTATACTTGGGGCAGTCATCTTCCCGGCAGGGAGCGACATTTTCCTTGAGCCCCACAATATGATGGCTTTCATCAATCCACATCATGTCCACCGGAAACCGATACTCCTTCGTCCAGATGTGGTTCTGGCCGGTCGACTCGAAGATATAAAGCAATCCACTATTCGCTGGCAACGTCTCTCGAAAGGCAAGACCGACGAGCAGTTTCTCCGGTGTATCCGCCACTTCCGTCTCGAGCTCACGGCCATTTGGAAAGGAGACGATAATCATGGTCTCCTCTTTTCGATCGATGAGAAAGAACGAAGCGCTCATCAAGAAAATCGCCATGAGGACGAGCGTGATGATGCGCTTCTTTTTCTGCCCCCGATCGCTCACCGGTAAGGTGGCCATAGACATTCCCTGTCACGACTCGTCACGATTTCCTGGGCCCAAAGGCCCATTAATACAGGAATCTAGGCCTTCTGAGCAAGTGCCGTTCTGTTGACTTGGAAAAGAGCGGCAGACTAGAATGGCGTTCGCGTCGCGGCACGCATAATGGTCGTGACGGGGTGGACTTGTCAACCGTGTGTGTCTCTATTGTAGTGAGAAGGAGGCGAGGGTCATGGCGCTACTGATTACCGATGAATGTATCTCCTGTGGAGCCTGCCTGCCCGAATGTCCGAACGAGGCGATCTTTGAAACTCGCAGCGACGCGGAAACGAAGGGCAATCATGTGGGCGATGGCCAGGGAGTCGGCGATAGTATTTATGTGATTACGCACGACCGCTGCACCGAGTGCGTCGGACACTTCGACGAACCGCAGTGCGCCGCCGTCTGCCCGGTTGATAATTGCTGCATTTCTGACCCGGCGTATCCGGAAACGACGGAAGTCCTGCTCGAGAGGGCGAAGACGCTCAATCCGGATAAGGCGATCGATCCGGCGAAAGTCTGGAGCGGCGTGCGCAACTAATCATCGCTCATTGTTCAACAATGAAGGCCCTGCTTCTCTCGTGAGAAGCAGGGCCTTCCTATTCTCGTCACTTCCGTAACGGCCCTTCATAGACTTCTCCCCCAGTCAGGAATAGAGTTAGTTGTGACGTGTGGAACGACCAATCGGCTCCTGCTTTCTCGATGGAGCCACCCGTGTTTTCTCGCCCTTCCCATGGAGTGAGACATGCGGCATCAGTGGATCATCATGGGCGCGCTCTGTGGAGTCCTCAGCAATGCCTATGCTAGCGCAGGCCAGTACCGCCAACGTGGGGACCATCATGGAAACATTTGTCGTTCGACAGTTCTCAACGCAGTCGGTCACTATTGGAGATCAACGAGACTCGTGGGGAATGAAATGACCGTGAACGTGCACACCATGTGAACGAACGGCGTGCGACGGAACCCACCTTGAGCCATTTCTTGCTGCTGATCGTGGCAGGAGAGCTCAGAGGAGTCCACGTATTCCGCTCGAGCCAGGAGCTGACTGCTGAGCAGAAGGGTATCAGCGCAGTTCTTCAGCCGCCAATCCATTGTCCATTGGGTAAAAACCACCGCCCTCTCCGCGGTGTCGCAGAGAGGGCGATGGTCACTCACATCTGCCAAGAACTATTACTTGAGCATAAGAATCTTGCCGCCGACATGCCCCGGATGCAGGTGACAGCGATAGATCAGCGTATTCCCCTGAGTGGCATAGAACATGTCGCTGGTCGGAATCCCGATATACTTGGTTTCGCCCGGCTTCAACACAACTTCGGGCCTTCATCACGGTCGGAGACCCAGCATTCGTCGCGTCGGTCATCTCAAAACCATGCTCAGCAGTGGCATTGTTCGTCACCTTGAGCAGGACAGGACGACCAGGCCGAACTTTGAAATCGATGATCGTGACGGGTGGATACCACGTCTTTAAGGTTCCAATCTCGATCGCGAACAGCTGGGCATCGACATCCAGCTCCTTGAACGACTGACCCACAACGGAGCCAGTCTCCAAATCCCCGATTTCGACTCCGCCTGCCTGGAGCGCAAACGCTGCAGATGCCCCAGCCCCGACCATCACGAGACCGAAGAAGGCCCCCAACATCGTCTTGCCCATGACTACCTCCTTAAGAAAGAAGAAGAGATGTGATTAGGTTGGTGAATAACTACCGCCAAGCCCACGTAGCCGTGACCGTTGCTGCCCACTACTTCCCTGCGTCTGCCCATCATGTCGTAACAGCATGTATGCTCTTCGAGGGCAACCTTATAGATAGCACCGCGACGAAAACGGAAGCAAGAACGTTAATCTAACTCTTTTCTGGGGTCCACTTTCAACGCAGACGCTCGCGTCAACAAGCTAGTCACAATTATTTCAATAACTTAGTGCGCACGTCTCCGCCTCAGGCTGCACCTCTTGAACCGTGGACCCGATCAAAAGATCATACGGCGCATAGTTGTCCGTTAACACGACACCTGCCTCCCAGGGTTGCGTGCGATGGGTACCCAGCAAGGCAATGGCCTCGAATGGAAGGCGCTGTTGCTCAACCAATCTGTTCACATTGGCCACAATGGTAGAGAGTGTGTGCTGTTCGAGCGGCGCACCGGCAAAAAATTCAGATTCTCCGATCGCGACTTGAGGAGACTTCCATGGCCCCTTGACCGCAAAGGACTCGACGTTGGGAAACGACCGTCTCATCGTCTGCACGACCGCATTGGCCCGCAACAGATCTCCGCCCTCGCCCGACGAGGCCAAATTCACTGCCAGGATACCGTTCGGCGCAAGATGGGCGCGCAACTCTGCGAAGAACTCCACCGTGGTCAGGTGAAACGGGATCATGTGTCGGGCAAACGCATCGACCCAAATGAGGTCGTACGTCCGCTCCGTGGAATTCAGAAAGACCCGGGCATCCCGAACGTGCACATGATGCTGGGGAGGCGGCTGATAGGAGAAATATTCTTCGGCCATGCGGACGACCGCGGGATCGAACTCAACCACGTCCAGCTCGAGTTCAGGCCATCGATGGGCAAGCCACTTCGCCAGCGATCCGCCTCCGTGACCTAGGATCAGACCCTCGTTTCGGTTCGGGCACCAAAGCCAGCGACGCGACCATCAGTTGACTATAGGGGAGAAACAGGGTGACAGGATCCGCCTTCCACATGACCGCGTGGAAGGTCCGGTCCAAGACAAGGTAGCGAAAAGATCGTCATCGCGAATTCGTACCTGCTGGTAAGGGCTGTCTTCCTGATAGACCGGCGCCTTCAACATCTGGATCGGAGACCAGGCACCGGCCCCCAACCCTCCAACGCATAGGAAGAGCATTCCGATCACCAGCGGCCGTGCGGTCGTCCCCCTGATCAACCACCAGAGACCAAGCCCCGCTTGAATGGCGCCGAGCCACGCGACAAGCGCCTGGCTGCCGATCCAGGACAGAAAGAAAAACGCCGTCCCCCAGGTTCCCGCCAAGCTTCCCACGGTCGAGAGCGCGATCATCCGACCGGTATGCCGGCCAAAATACTCAAGGTCCGACACGGCCAATCGCAACATGGCCGGCAGCACGCCGCTCAGACCAAAGGCCGGCGGGCCCAAGAGCAACGCCGCCGCGGCACAGGGTCCCCACCGAGGGTCCTCAATCGCCGCCGCTACCTTAAAGAGCACCGGCTGGCCGAGCCACGCGGTAAGAAACGTCCAAGCTCCGGAGAACAACAGCAGACCGGCCAGCACCTGCGCGCCGGGGTACCGGTCGGAGACCCAGCCGCCAAAGGCATACCCGCTGCTCATGGCGGCAAGAATCACTCCGATCAATGCGCCCCAGACAAACAGTGAGTTTCCGAAGACGGGAGCCAAGAGCCGGCTTCCCAAAATTTCGAGCGCCATGACCACCGCACCGGTCGCCAGCGCCGTTATCAGAAGAAACCATCGAGGGGTATGAGTCGGCCGGTTCACAACACTCGTGCGGAAACAGGCACAGGGTAGGGAGACGATCCGGCGCTGCCTCGCGAGCCCAGACGATCACAGACCGCCCCAGTTTTTGAAGTAACGTAGGAGATCGCGGACGGAGATGATCCCGACGATCTGTCCCTCCTCGGAGACCGCGAGATGCCGAATCCCATGTTCCGCCATCTTCTCACTCGCCTCGTGGGCCGAGCTCGTAATATCAATCGACAGCAGCGGGCTGCTCATGACGGCACGGACCAACGTCTCTTGTGCCGGACGCGATTCGGCCATCGCCTTGCGAACCAAGTCCGATTCGCTGACTATACCAGTGTAGTGACCAGCCTCGTGGACCAGCAATGCGCCGACCTTCGCGTCGCGCATCAGTCGGGCTGCCTCCAACAGCGTCGCGTCCGGACTGATCGTGCGCAAGGTCCGGCGCATCATCACGGCGAGAGGTCGCTGAAGAGGTCCGCTCTGAATCGCCATTCGACAGGCTCCGTCCGATGGAGGGAGCAAATAGTACTCAGCCCTCGTGCACCTGTCAACGAGCGGCTCCTCTCGGTGAAAACGACTTTCTTAACTTTCCATAACTTCGTTGCTCGCCCCCAGTACCGTTGCTATACTCGGCCAGTTCGTTCTTGGTTACAGGAGGAAGGAGCCCATGCATATCAGTGTGATTGGAACCGGCTATGTCGGGTTGGTAACAGGAGCCTGTTTTTCGGAGTTCGGCGTCAACGTGACCTGCATGGATGCCGACGCCAAACGGATCGCCAGGCTTGCGAAGGGCGATATCCCCTTCTATGAGCCAGGGATCACGGAGCTCGTCGCCAAAGGAATTCGAGAGAACCGGATCAGCTTTACCACCGACGTCGCCAAAGCCGTCGACAAGGCCCTCGTCAATCTTCATCGCGGTTGGAACCCCACCGCGACCTGACGGATCAGCCGATCTCTCGTACGTAGAAGAAGTCGGCCGCGGCATCGCCAGAACCATGACCGGGTACAAGGTCATCGTCACCAAGTCGACCGTCCCGGTGGGAACCGGGGAAAAGTTGCGTGAAGTGATCAGCGCCAATCAATCAGGCAAATTCCGGTTCGACATTGTCTCCAACCCGGAGTTTCTTCGTGAAGGGTCCGCCATCGAAGATTTCATGCGACCAAACCGGGTCGTCATCGGCGCAGACAGCGAGCAGGCGATTGCGATCATGAAAGATCTCTATCGCCCGCTGTACCTCATCGAAACTCCGTTCGTCGTGACCGACATCCCGACTGCCGAGATGATCAAGTACGCCTCCAACGCCTTCCTCGCCACCAAAATTTCGTTCATCAACGAAATCGCGACAATCTGTGAGCAGGTCGGCGCCGACGTGCAGATGGTGGCGAAAGGGATGGGGCTCGACAACCGGATTGGATCGAAGTTTCTCCACGCTGGACCGGGGTTCGGTGGATCGTGCTTTCCGAAAGATCTGGCCGCTCTCGTACAGACGGGGAACGAGTCGGCTATCCGATGCAGATCGCCAGCGCCGCCGCCCTCGTCAACGAACAGCAACGGGGCCGGATGGTTGAAAAGATCACGAAGTGCGGTTGGGGAACTCAAAGGAAAGACGTTCGCGATGTTGGGGCTGTCCTTCAAGCCCAATACGAACGACCTACGGGATGCGCCGGCCCTGGCCATCGCGCAAGAACTCGTGAAACAGGGCGCCACAGTTCGCGCCTACGATCCCGCCGCGCTAGAGGAAGCCTGTCAGATAGTTCCTGGACCTCGTCCCCTGCAAAGACGCCTATGAGGCGGCACAGGGAGCAGACGCGTTGATCCTCATGACCGAATGGAACCAGTTTCGAACCCTCGATTTCGACAGACTGAAAACCGCATTGCGCCAGCCCATCTTCTTCGATTTGCGCAATGTCTATGAGCCCGACCGGGTCGCGGGCTTTGGCTTCCGTCATATTTCGGTCGGGAGACCGAGTAAAGCTCCCTCCCAGGCCACGATAACAGCGGCATTACGTGAGTCGCGGCGCTTCGACGGCCTTGGCCTCATCATGGACTTTCGGCTTGTAGCCCATCCGGTCCAACACCTTCATCACCCGCGTCTTCAGACGGTCGTCGGCCTCGGCGAGCGCCGTGGCCAACGGCTCGACGGCAGGCTTCCCGATTTTACGGATGATTTCCGTCACGGATTGTCTGATCTCATCTTCTTCCGAGACCAGCAAAGGCACGAGTGATGACACCGCCGGCCCGCCGATCTTGATCAATGAATCATAGGCGCGCTGCCGGACGTCGCCGACTTCATCCGCCAACGCATCGACCAACGGCCGCACGGCGCGAACTTCTTTCAGCTCACCCAGCACTTCAGCCGCATACTTTCGATTGAGCCAGTGGCTATCGCTTGAGATCCAAGAGCATCGCGTCGGCTCGCGCCGCATTGGGATCCTTCGCACGAATCCGAAAGCTCTTGGCGATCCGTCGCCCGCCTTCTTCGACGACGCGGATGGTGGCACCATCCCCTACCTTGAGCTGCTTCAGCTCTTCAAGCGCCTTGTCATCAACGTCCAACACGACCGTCTTACCGTCGTAGGCCAACAGTTCGACTTCGAGCTGTTTCGCCTCAGGGTTTATCGCGACGACTCGTTCTGTGACGAGATTGAATCCGTCCTTCTTCGCGCCGCCCTTCGGACCGATCTGAATAAGCTTTGGAGGAGCTTCATCCGCCATGATGTATATCCTTTATGTCGAAATAAAAATTATGGCTTCGCGTTCCATCCGAGACTCGCCAACACACCCTCTACCGTTTCCTGCACCATCGTATTCTCATCTTCAAGCAGCGGAAGTAAGGGGTCGATGGCCTGCTTCGCCCCGAGCCGCGCGAGCGACTCGGCGGCATTCCGCCGCACGAGCCAGTCTTCATCCTTGAGCGATTCGATCAACGGGTCGACTCCGCGGGCATCGCCGATCTTGCCCAAGGCTTCGGCCGCATGGCGCCGTACCATCCAATTGTTGCCCAGCAGCCCGTCGATCAAGGCGTCCACGGCCCGCGCATCGCCGATCTTTTCAGCACACGCGCCACGTCCTCACGTACCGTATTATCGGTCAGCGCCTCGACCAACCCAGGCACCGCGCGCGCATCGCCGACACGCTCAAGCGCCCACACGGCGGCGGTCCGCACCGCGCCATCTTTGTCCTTGAGCGCCTTCACGAGGGGATCGACGCCTCGAGGGTCCCTTCAGCTTCCCCAATCCCGACGCCGCCTGCTCGCGAATCGCCCATTCATCGTCCTCCAACGCCTCGATCAACGGATCGACGACGGATGGACCGATCCGTACGATGGCGCTGGTCGCCGCTTCCCGAATCAGGACATCTTCGTCCGCCATGAGCCCGATCAGCGGTCCCACCGCGTCCTCGCCCACTTGACTCAAACTGGCAATCGCATGATCGCGGAGCGCCTCATTGTCGTCCCGAAGGGCTCCGATCAATTGTTCGATCCGTTCAGCCTGCACATCGTCACTCATCGTCGTCCTGCCCTCCCTGACTCCCGACAGGCGTCCCGTCGAGCGCTTCCAGTTTGTCGGCGATCAACCCGGAATTATACGCGACCAGGCCGTCTCGGTCCGTCCTCAACCGATCGAACAGCTCCTTATACGGCCGCAACACATCCACATCTTTCACTTTGGCCAAGGCTTCCATGGCATGGACCCGCAGGGGCCGAATGGGAATGGCCTCGATATAGAGTTGGGCAGGCCTGGCATCGCCGATCAAACCCAATGATTTCATCGCCAGTTCCTTCACGCCCGTATCTTTATCGACCCGCAGCCGCTGCATCAAGGGCTCGACCGCGCGGACATCGCCGATCTTCCCCAGCAAGTCGGCGGCGGCTTCACGGACCAGCCAATCGTCATCTTCCAGATACTCGATCAAAATCTCCACGCTCGGACGCCCGATGGCTAAAAGATTAATCACGGTGCTCATGCGAGCCTCTTCCCGTTCGCTCAACTCCTCAATCGCGCGAAGCGCGTCAAACACCTCGTCGATGCGCTCACGAATCGCGCTCAACTTCTTGAGCGTCCGCACGGCAATATCGCGAACGGCTGGCTGCCCCATCGCATTGATGAACGCGTCCGCCGAACGGGGATCGAGCAGATGTTCCAGCATTTTCGCGGCCATGATCTGTGCCTCTGGGTCCTGATGGGTCAACATCTCGCAGAGTGGCGCGATCGCATTCGGAATGACTCCCAACAACTGCGAGGCCGCCAGGCGAATCCCTTCGTCCTTCGAGGCATAGAGCAGCGAGGCCAGCGCCGCTGCAGTCGTCTCGTCAAGCACCCCGCCATGTGTTCCAAGGCTGACGCGCCGGCCTTGCGGACAGCCTCATCCTCATCGCGGAGTAAGCCGACCAGCGGCACGCCGGCCTGAGGATCGTTCACGCGCGCCAGCATGGCCGCGGCCTCGGCTTTCAACGCTGGCGAGCCAGTCTCCAACGCCTGCACCAGCGCCTGGACTGCGCGGGGCCCGCCTGACAGGCAGGCTGCCGTCGCCCGCATCCGTCGCCAGTCCTCTTCGTGGACGAGATCAGAAACCAGCGTTTCAATCGTTTCTTTGGGCATGGCGCTACGACCTGGCACGCAATGAGTGCTGAGTCCTATGTCCTGTGTGCTGAGTTATAAATTCAAAATTTAACATTCAAAATTGAGCACTGGCATCACTAGATGCGACCCGACCGCCAGCCCACCTTGGCCAACGTGTCTTTGACATGGTAACGGATGTTGTCATCCGACTCGCGTGCCAGCACGGCCAGCAATGGCGCAATCACAGCGGAACCGAATCGAGTCAGAGCGTCGGCGGCTTCCGCTCGCGTCACCGTGTGGCGGAGCGCCTTCATGAGCGAAGGTATGGCCGCCTCGTCTCGGATCGCGCCCAACGCTCTGACGGCAGCCCCCAATGTCAGTATTTCTTCATCCCAACGATCGCCGCAGCCATCGATCGGCCGTGAGACCTCCGGTCGGTCCACTCCCTCAAGCACGTTGATCAGCACCGGCACCGCACGACGATCGCCGATCCGGCCCAGCGCCTCTACCGCCAGCGGACGCAGCCCCGGCTCTTTCATCGCTGTCACGAGGACACTCCACGGCGCGCGCATCTCCGATCTGACCGAGTGCGCGGACTGCATCCTCGCGAACCGCCCTGTCCCGATCGTTGAAGAGTACCGACAAGAGAGGGTCCACAGCCTCCGGCGATCTTGTTTTCCCTAAGGCTTCTACCGCATGCAACCGCACCAGCCATTCAGCATTGGTCAGCGCGACGAGCAGCGATGGCAACGCCGCCTCCCCAATGGCCGCGAGGGCTGTCGACGTCTCCTCGCGCACGGCTTTCACCGAATCCTGTAGCAGCGGCACCAGCGGCGCCACCGCTTCAGGATCTTGAATCCGACCCAGCGCCTTGGCCGCATGCATCCGCACAATCCAGTCGGGACTCGCGAGCGCCTTGACGAGCGGCGCGAGCACCCGCGCATCGGCAATGGTCGCCAACACCGACGAGGCCAATTCCTGAACCGTGAGCACCGGATCGGAAAGGCAGACGCCCAGCGTTGTCACAGCCGGCTCTCCGATGGCCAGGAGGGCGCCGATAGCCGCATCGCGAACCTGCGCGATCGCCGTCACGAAGCACGGAGACCAACGGCGCCACAGCCCTCGGATCTCGAAGCGTGCCAAGCATCGTGGCGGCCTCTTCGCGAATCGCCCAATCCTCGTCTTTGAGCAGCAGCAATCTGTTCGGCTACCGCGTCAGCCATGCCTAACCTCGATCCCAACTGGATGCTGAAAAAGTCCGCCAGCGCCACAGGCCTGTGGCGCTGGAAGCGCGAACATGCGAGAAAGGCCCGACATGGACAGATTGGATTTCTACCTCGTCTCGCCCATCCCGCACAGTCTCGCTCAGCTATCCTGCAGGAGTGTTCTCCTGTTGTGCCACACGTACAGATCATCGAAGCTCTAGCCTGCCAAAATAGTTTTTCCGCAGCCTGCTAGCCCCGTTGGGCGAAATCTCCCGAAGGGCCAAATCGGCCTGTGTCGCCAAGAGGCATGTCCACCCTGGCATTGTCGACCACGCTCGAATTGACGGTGACGTCTTCCGGCGCCGGCATCCACCCCAATTTCTTCGAGTGTTTCAAGCGCCAATTGCCGCAAGGCATCTTTCGCCGTGAGTCGGACCGACGCATAGGAGAGCACCCGCTCCCCTTCTGCGACGACTTCGGACGCTTTCGGGTCATAGAGAAAGGCAATCAACGGCTCGATCGCCGTATCACCGATGGTGGCCAGGGCGGCACTGGCCTTTTCGCGCAGGACGCCGTCCTTCAACAGCATGATCAAGTCGGGAATGACGCGCGGATCACGGAACTGGCCGAGCGCCGTCGCCGCCGCTTCCTTGATAAAGGCGTCTTCGCTGACGATACAGCCGGGGGTCGGGGTCCCATCCTGTCGAATGCCCTTGCCCTTCAACGCGTCCAGCACCGGAGGCAAGGCGCGAGGATCGCCGATCATGCCGAGCGACGCAATGGCATGCCGCTTCACCACGCCATCTTTCATCGCCTCGATCAAGGCATCGATGGCCCGTGGATCTCCAATCTGGCCCAGGGCGATCGTGGCATCTTCGCGGACGGCCCGATCCGGATCTTTCAGCGCGGCAATCAAGCCGTCGACAACTTTTGCGTCCACGCACCCAAGTTCGGCCGATTTGATAGTCGGTGGTCATCCCACCAAGTGCGCGGGCGGCGTGGCACCGGACCACAAAATCTTTATCCTTCAGACACTCAATCAGCGGATCGACGGAGGGCTGGCCGATAGAAATGAGTGCGGTTCCGGCTGTTTCTCGCACCGTTTTCGAAGGATCACGGAAGAGCTTGACCAGGACTGGGATCGCCCTCGGATCGCCGATCTTGCCCAGTGCCTCTGCCGCCGCACTCTTCACAGCACCATCACGATCTCGACAGACGAGCATGAGGGCCGCCACGGCGCTCCGATCCTTTATTTCACCACAAGTTTTCGCCGCATGTTCGCGGACACGCCACCGCTCATCCTTCAGTGCGGTGATCAGGCGATCAACGACTGCGGCTCCCATCGAGGCCATGGCCGCCACGGCATCGTTCCGCACATTCATGATGGAATCGTTAAACAGGACGATGAGCGCTTCCACCGCTTTAGCCCCGCCGATCCTGGCCACGCCCCAGCCCGCATGGGCCCGCACAGTCCAATATTCGTCTCGCACAGGCACCGACAAGCGCGTCCAACGTGGTGGGATCGGCGAGTTCGGCGAGTGCCTTGGACGCCTCCTCGCGGGTCGCGTCGTCGACATCCTCGAGTGCTTCTAACAGATCATCAAGCGCCTGGGCCATTGGTACCGCTCCTCTACTGATACTGGTAATCGCGCTGGCCGCCATGCGGATAGGTCCGGCTGCAGCGGATGGTTAAGGTCTGGGTCCCTCGTCCCTCCACACATTGGTCGAGCGACTGGGCAAATTCCAACTTCCCCTCTAAGTTCACCGTGAACGGAAAATCAAACGTGAAGCTCCCAAATTTATATTTGCCGGGCTTCAGTTTGAGGGCACGGGACTCGGTCGTCTTGTAGGCATCCATGGACTCGGGGTCCGAGGCATAGATGGACGGGGTGATGCCGGACACTTGCCACCAGGACTGAGGATTAATGGCGGTAGCGTCGATGGTGATCGCGATGCTCCTGGGTGTAGGCAGCCGGCTGACCGGCCGCAGCCGCCTGGATGACCGTCAGCAGAGCCCAGCAACCCTCCGACCAGACAACGGATCATGTAACTTTTAACATTCTGCATCACGTGACCTATTGCAGGCTGGGTACATGTGGGGCCGCGGCAAAGGCACCCTGAAAGATTTCTTCCACGGCATGACTCTCCCATTCGGTATGTGTCTGTAATCCCAACGTCCGCATCACTGTTGCGCCGGTATCCAAAATGGAGACCGGCTGGTGAATCGTGTGACCAGGTTTAATCCCCACCCCCAGGCAATCCATGGAACCATCGGAACGGCTGCGTCAGTCTCTTCCTGGTTCGCATCCCTGCCTTCGGCACTGAGCGACGTCACGAACAAGGTTGTCCGCTTGAGTCAGCCCCTGCTCTTGATAGATGTCCAACACGGAGTGTATGGCCTTATCCACAGTGCGAAGGGCGTCACGGTACTCTTTCGAGGTCCAGCCTCGGGACGCGCCCACTCGACCCGCCTCAGGAAGATGCACGACCAAGAAATGCGGCAGTGAAAGTATGGCATGCCCGTAACCATGGCCGCTGGTCGCTTTCTTGAAGTATTGACGGATGTAGGACACGATTCGATCCGTGCTGCACTCAGGCTTGAGCGGCCCGCACATCTGGTAATCCGTGTAGGGCTCGGGTCTCGCCAACTGATAGAGCGACTCGTCCATGAGGAAAATCGCGCTGTCGCGCCCCCGCTGAGATCAAGGTAGTCGAACACGCTCGGGGCGCGTGGGTAGCCGCGGCTGAATTCGAAGGTGTTCCAGGTAATGCCATGTTTCTCGACCGGCATTCCCGTGATCAATGACGCCATCGTCGGCAGCCGTAACGCAGGCTTCACCGCCGTGGCAGACCAGGTGACAGCCCTCATCCTGACCAACCGGCTGAGGGTCGGCATCGTGCCGCCTTTCAGGGAGTCCTGGCCGAATCCTTCGAGGACAAAGAGAATCACGTGTTCGGTCGGAGCCATTGAGGCAGGAGCTGACGCCGATTCAGTGGCAACCGCCGCGTCTCTCGGAAGGACCAGATGGAGAAAGAAAAGGGATACGGCCAGTATCCGAATCGACCATCCGTGATCAAGGCTGATTGGCGTGCTGCACAGCTCAGTTCTTTCTGTTCCATTCCAGGTGGACTTCTACGCTATCATGGCGTTTTCTGCCAAGGCAAGCGAGGCAAGGCCTCGCCCGCACGATCCATAGCCCGCATTATTCGTGACGGTTCGTCGCGAAATCGCTGAAGTCGCGTCGTGAGACCGGCGCGCGGAGCCCTGAGGACCCGATGCGTACTCGTGCAGGTACGGTGAGGGTCCGAGGGGAGCCCGCCGGCCGAAGGCCTCGTGCGCAACAGCGGGTCGGCGATTGCAGCAGAAGCGCTCATGAGTTATGCGGGGTAGGGTTCACGCGGGCGGAGCGGCTCCCTGGCCAACGGTCGATGGCAGTGTTGGCGCTTGTCCGTAACCTCGTGGGAGCCAACGAATCGGCCCCTGGCGCGTCAGTCCTATCCAGAAGGTGAGGGCGATGCCACAGATCTCTCCTCCGCATACCATCGCCCAACTGGCGTTCCCGCTCATCCCATCGCCGAGCCTGAGGCTTCTTTGCACTGTTGCGTCATCCTGTCTGTTTGGCCTACAGTTACCCTGGCAGAAATCCGAGTCGTGACCGCTCAGGGTGAACACCGGATGGGAGACCGTGACACCAGAGAAGACGCCATCCGCCTGGCCACCGAAGCGGCCAAACGAAATGCCTTGGAACAGGTCGCCGTCTACCTCGAAAGCATCACAATTGTGGACGGCCTAGATGTGACAAAAGACGAGATTCGAACCTATACCGCCGGTTTGGTCCTTGTCCTGGAGCAAGAGACCAACACGACGCTCGATGGGGACACCATCGTTGTCAGCACAGATCTGGTAGCCCAGATCGATACGGAAGAAGTGCGACAGGCCATCGCGGCCTTGCGTGAGAACGAGGATGCCCGGCATCAGCTCGTCGCCGCTGCAACAGGAAAATGACCAACTACAACAGGACCTCGATGCGGCGAATCAGGCCTTGGCACAAGCCTCGACTGCGGAGCAGACTCAGCAGGCGGCCCAACAACGCCAGGACATCTTGAATCGGGTACAATCAAATGCCATGGTCTCGCAAGCCTGGACGGATTGGGTGTTCGTCTCCCCGGCTGTCTATCCGTCTCGCTGGGTAGGGCCAGCCCAGATCCAAGCCCTTCTGAACGTCGCACAAGGCTTATATCCCACAAGCCCGCATGTCCAAGTGGCACAACAAGTGATTACCACAAGACAGCCGCCGGCGCCGCCACAACCGTCCGTGTCCCCTGCACCGGGAACGACGCAGCCGACCATGCCTAGCCATCAGATCACACCGGCGCCGGGATCGCAGACTGTTCTGCGAACGTTGAACGAAATCACGCACAACACACCGACAGCACCACCGCACATCGGCAATCAACCCGGCGTCATATATCAAGTGCCGCCCTCGACGGGATCGAGAACCTTGACCGATGTCCGTCAGCTGAATCCCTTCTTGCCGCCACCAAGCGCTGCTCCACCCGTATCGCAACAGACTCCGATTCCCGGCTCACGGTCAGCTCGCGCACTTCAGCAGTTTTTACAGCCCCCGCAGGCAGAGGCGGTGTACCGCCTGCGGCAAGACAATTTCCTCCGACGATTAACCAGATCCATCCTCCGCTCCCGCAACAAGTCCCGCGCGTGCCTTATCAGATCGCCCCGAGGGGGTTTGGTGGCGGAGGGCATCATGGTGAGGGCCGGTCAAGGAGGCGGAGGACGGGGAGGTAGCGCGTGAGGAGCAGACGTAGTCAGTTGATCGTTGCGTTGATCGCCGCGGGCTGTTCAGTCTTGCTGCCGCTGCATTCGCTTGCTGCGGATTCAGGCGATGTTCGTACCCACGCGGAGCAATCCTTTGATCAACTCAAACAGCACACAGGACAAAAGACTCCTCGAAAGCGCCGGCCGGGTTGCGCCACACGGTTGAAGATCGCAACAGCTATTCACCGGACCAGTACCTCGTCGGCAAAGGTCAGGGCGACATGACGAAAGGACCAGATCGTCTGCCAACGGGTATCGGAACTGTCTGCCCGTACCGATCTGGCCAAACAGATTCGTATTCTGGTGAAAGAACATATGGTCGACCGAGTTCGCGAGCGGACAGGCCGAGAGGCAGAACAGGACATCGAACTCACCAGGGAAGAAATCGTCCAGGAATATCTTCAGGGCGTGAAGATCGTCGGATCGCCAGATCGACGAAGAAAGCAAAACCTGTAGCGCGACCGCCGTCATGCCCAAAAGCCAGATCCAGCCCAATCCAGCACCCGACCGCCTCGAGCCCACCCCGGCGTTCATTCGGTAAACAATTTTCCCTCATGACAGGCTGCAGAAAGCTCGGCTTATATACCGTTGGAATCCTAGTATGGTGCTGGTACCAGAGTAGCATGAGGATGCTCAAAAAGGCCGACCAGCGATCCGCGAATCGTTAAACGTGAAATGCTTCCGGAGCAAGAACATTCGGCAGTCCTGCGTCTTACCCTTCCACATCTTACCTTTCACGGTACTTGAGAACGAAACGAGAACGATGCTTGGTGAAACGCGCGTCCCTGGGCGAAGAGCTGTCTGGCAGACTCAGGGCGGCAGGTGAAGCAGCCGCCAGGGTTGGGCGGGTGAGAAAGTGACTTCTTTCAGCATCCAGCTAATCCTCCGTTGCAGTCCATCACCAACATCGGGTATGTAACTCCCCCATGCCGATCGAAAACAGCTTTCAACACGACGAGATGTCACGAAAGAATCCCGGCGATCGCCTCACCGTTCGTGAGGTCGCCCCGACTGCCCTATCAGAGTCGTCCTCCGGACAGGACGCGATGGCTGCGCTCGGCAAGCGCCTCGCAAACCAGTGTCCGCGTGATCGTCTTGCTGCACGGCTCCATCATGGGGAGCGACGTCTTTGGGGTGCAACGGTTGGATGAGCTGGGCGGGCTCAAACGTGGCTACTCGCGCGGCGTGGCGGGCCTCCGATGCCTTATTGGCCCTGATGCGCGAAAGCAGCAATGGCATTTCACAGCTGCCCGGCGGGTTGAAGCCACCGCTCGCGAATGATGACGCCATCAAGAGGCTGCTCGATGAGCAGATCGGGGATGCCGGCAATTTCACAAACACCTACCTGGAACTGATGAGACAGTCGCTCAACCGAGGCCTGGATCGTCCGATCCATTGCGTCCGTGAGCTCTGGTCCTGTGAACACCATCACCTGGGCCGTGCCATGGCGGCTGTCTCGATGCTCGGACGTCTTCGCGACTGGAGCGAGGCCCACAAGCTGGGCCAAGGAGATCGGGTCCTCGTGCAGGCTCATGGGCAGGCAGGGTTGGTCCTCGCCCTCGTCTCGAACCTCTTATGTATGGCCTCGACCAGTGGCCGGACGCGACTGCTCGACTTGTTGTCGGCTTTTGCCTCGCAGGTCAATCGACCAGACATCACCTCGACGATCCAACGTGTCACTCCGTTGCTGTCGAATGGCACTCTCCTCAATGGAGCGGCGCTGGACGTTGTCACGTTTGGCATGCCGGTACGCTACGGGTGGGATCCCTCTGGATTGGGCAAACTGCTGCACATCGTCAACCACCGAAACATGCGAACCGACGGCAAGACCTGGCTCTCGAAGATGGAGTTGCCCCAGATCACGATGGAAATGCCGATCGCGTGGGGTGGCGACTATGTGCAGGAATTAGCGGTGGCAGGAAGCGATCGCCATGCCGACGACAGAAGCCGCCAACGCCGCGAACAAAGCGGTGTGGAGCTGGTCGAGCTCCTACGATGGCTTCGAACGTTGGCTGGAATGTGCGCGGCGCGCCGTGCGCTTTCCGAGTGAGGGCCGATGCCTGCTTGCCGATTATAAAGATTCCACCGGGTCAACCAATGTGCGCGACCACTACTACGGGCACGCGGCCTATACTCGTCTCAACGCGATGCTGTTCAACACGACAGAAATCGTTCGCACCCTCTATTCATAGAGGACCATCCCCAGCCACTAATC
>ERZ1370068.10675-contig-9353_pt1 | contig 19709 bp, 29 predicted proteins | sample MGYA00561227_ERZ1370068 | MGnify/ENA primary metagenome ERZ1370068 (study PRJEB38410, sample SAMEA6850437) | metagenome | study: Metagenomic assessment of the ecological functions of the soil: analysis of the soil microbiota associated with the...
TGAGGTATTCGACGCCATTACGTAGCTTTGCCAGTGATGCGGCCTCTTGATATCTCCCTCGAAAGCCACATCGACTCGTGCTCCTGCAGGGGCACCCTTTCCTTGCCGCTTAGGAGTGCATCCAGCGTTACGCCGTAGTCGGTCACTCCGGTGATATTGAAGTCACACTCATAAATCTTTTCGCCTCGCATTTTCTGAACCTCGGTCATCATTCTTTCTCTCCTACGCTTGGCAACCGAAACTTGAAGAAGATAGCGGTTCCGCTATGCGATTCTCCGGCGGCTTCTTCTCGGGACCGTCGCTTCCGTTGCACGACGCGACATCACATCGTCAGGACCACCCGGAACTGTGCCTGGCCGCTCATCATGCGGGCGCAGCGCGTCGGCCGCCTCTCCGAGCGGGTAGGTTTCAATCATCGGACGCACGCCGCTCAGTTCGGCGAAGCGCACGGTGTCTTCGGAATCGGCCGGTGTTCCCGAGGCGTAGCCTTGAATGGAGCGACTTCCGCGACCTCCAACAAGGGCTGGAGTGGTGTGGAGCTTCTGGGGTCGGCTGCGACGCCCGACCACGAGGAGCTTGCCGGTGACCGTCAGACCGTCGACCAGCTCGGAGATCGCTTTCGAGCTTGGTGCTGTCGCGAGGATGACCTGTGCACCACCCAATAGCTGTAACTGCCTGTGCGGCATTCTCCGCCCCGCATCGATGCTGGCTGGCGCCGAGTCGTCGTCGCGAGCGCGGCGCTGCCAGATCCGCGTCCGATTGCCGCTACCTTGTAGCCAAACTTGTGCCCGAACTGAATGGCCAGGTGCCCAATGACCGCCGACACCCATGCACCGCAACGAGATCGCCGGGCGCGCGCCGCTGCGGCGCAGCGCATCGAAGGTGGTGGTTCCGGCGCAGAGCAGCGGCGCCGCTTCCGCATCGCCGAGACTGTCGGGCATCGCAAGCCAGTGCCTCCGTCGGGGCCACCATGCTGCTGGTGCACCCGCCGTCATAGCTAATGCCGGGAAACTTTCGGTTCTGGCAGTGGCTGAAGTCTCCACGCCGGCACTCGAGGCACGTGCCGTCGTGGCCGCCAGGCCAGCCGACGCCGACGCGCTGTCCCTTCTTCCAGCCAAGAGACCGTCACCAACGTGATCGATGATGCCAACGACCTTCGTGGCCCGGCACTCGGGGATACTGAATTCCCGGCGATGTCCCTTCTTTGGTGAACGCGTCGCTGTGGCAGACACCGCAGGCCTGGACTTTGATGCGCACGTGTCCTGCACCTGGCGTCGGAACTTCACGCTCGACGATCTGGAAGTCTGCTCCGGGTCCGGAAACCTGCGCCACTTTCATCGTTGCGACTGGCGATCCGCGTCATTGCCATGTGACCTCCCGGACTTTTCAGACGCGTGTTGAGACCCAAGGCGATCTGCTTGCCGAATGCCCGTCGCTATACGCTCGCCACCATCGGAGCTTGCGCTGTGAATGTCGCCGCGTTATTCCTGACGAACTCCTGCACGCTCAGGGTCCGTGGGCCCGCCAGCATCAACAGCAGCTCGGTGACCGTGCGCCCTATCGCGCCGACGCGGCCCGCCGCACCGGTGACCAGAATGGGACTTGCCATGTGTCCTCCTATCTGACGGTTGACTAAGGTTCGGCTTGTGCTTCTACTGCGGAACCGCGTCGCAATGCCCGAGTGTCGTTACCGTGCGGCCCAGAACGAACAGTGGTGTCTCGATGCAAAGTCCGTCTCGACCTGCGGCTGCGGCGGCACGAGCGACATGACGTGCGCGACGTCGAACGATGGCCAGGGAAGTGCTGCCGAAGACGGATCGCCACTCGCCGCGAAGTTCGCCCAGGCCGTTCGCATACTTGCCGCCAGTGCCTCTTGGTCGAGGCTGAGCGGCACCTGGATCGGTGCGTCCGGCAGATCGAAGATGTACGGCAGTTCGGACAGGTGCGTCGCCACAGGGAGTCGGGCGCATAGCGCCAAGGCGCCGCGTCGTCGTTGAATTCATAGGCGAAGGTCGGCGTCCGCCGAGACAGCCACGCGTCCATCTGCAGGGCCGTGCACGCGAAGTTGGCATCTCCGACCAGCGCGCTGAAGGCGACAGTCCGGCGACGCGTAAGCATTGAGCGGGTACTCGGCCGCAATCGCCGCGGCCCGCGCCTCCGTGACGCCCAGCACGAACGCGATCACGCGCCGGTAGCTGTCGGGGGTTATAGGCTCGGGCAACACTGACGTAGGTGCCGCCGCTAACGGTCAGGCCCGGGAGGCCAAGAAAGTTGCCGAGGACCAGGAATAGCCGCTCCTCGTCATGGTTTGTCCCATTGAGGATCGGCACGCGAGCGAACCGCCCGCCGGCCAGCGCCGTCCCGATCGACTCCGTGAGGACCCTGCCGTCGACGACGCCTGGAATCGCGACGGTCGGGAAGTTCCTCAGCAGATCGTCGGTCGGCAGGTTGCGCAAGCACTCTGCAGTCTGATCGGGGCAGCCGGCGCTGGACGCGAAAGCCTGGCCGTTGGCCTCGGCGGTGGCGAGGGACTGCTGCGTCAGCGCGAAGGATCCGCTTTCCACGATTGCGCGCCGGAACAGCCCGCGAGAACTGCGGGACACGAGGTGCGCGAGTACTGCGGTGCCGCCGGCCGACTCGCCCGCGATGGTGACGTTGTCCGGGTCGCCGCCGAACTGTTCGATGTTGAACCGCACCCAGCGCAAGGCTGCCTGCTGATCCATCAGCCCGTAGTTGCCGGACGGCCCTCCGGGCGACGACGCCAGGCGCGGGATGCGACAGGAAGCCGAGCGCGCCGAGCCGGTAGTTGATGGTGACGACGACGACACCGTCTGCCGTCAGCTTGGTGGGGTCGTAATCCCGGCCAGCGCCGCTGGTGAAGCCGCCGCCGTGGATCCACACGAGCACGGGCAGATCTTTTCGTGACGATGATCGGTCAAGCGAGGCGTCGCCACGTTCAGGTACAGGCAGTCCTCATCCTGCGGGCCAATCGTGAAGCCTGGAAGTTGCGGGCAACTCGGCGCAAACACCGTCGCATCGCGGACACCGCGCCACTCGGCTGGAGGCGTGAGGCGCCCGCCACCGCAGCCGCCCAGAGGGAGGCGCGGCGTAGGGCAGGCCGCGGAACGCGTAGCCGCCGGGCACGGCAACGCCGCTGAACGCGACCGCCGTCGATGGCCACGATCGGGCCGCGGTCGGAGTCCGGCGCCGTTGCGCTAACGTCGGCGCCGACAGCGGTGTGCGCCGGCCGCCCTGAGGTTGAACGTGGGCAGGGCTGCTAAAAGGACCGCGACCGAGAGAAGCCGTGAGTAGTTTCTGTTCATGATGCTGCCTCCTTTCAATTGAGGCGAAAAAGTAATGCTCGGATTCGCAGCCCCGTCGTAGTCGAAGCTTGCCATTGGCCTCTCTCCTTCTCGGTCGTTGCCCGAACGGCTATCGAATGCACCCTCACCAACCGGTGCGAGTCGCGGGGGTTCGCGACAAGAGGACCCGGCTCACGACGACAATCCACAGGAGAAGGAGCAAGGGCGAGACGAACCGAGAATAGTCGCCGTCTGGCGCCCAGAATCCCCACTCAACCAGGTAGTGCCGCCCAGCACTCCGAGCACGACGGCTCCGACTCCCGCCGCGAAGAGGGCGTTCGAGATCAGCCGCGCCCGCCAAAGCCCGAACACCCGGACATGATCAGCATCGCGCGCGGGAAAGCCGTCAACACGGCAAGGGCCCACGAGAAGTCGTTCAGTCCCGAAGTGAGCGTTTGATTTCCGGAGCCCGATACCGAGAACGCGACGGCTGGCTCCGACGGCGATCTGAAGGAGAGAGACAGCGCTCCGAACGCGGCGCTGGAAGCGGTCGCCGCCGCACCCCAACCATCCTGGCCCGCATCGGCCAGGGCGGTCCTGAGCGCCGCCGCGAACCAAAGGAGGTTCAGGATGTTGAGGCCGGAAAACGCCGCGGCGATCAGGATCCGAGTGCGATCGCCGTTGTAGAACGCGGTGAGTGCGTCGGCTGATGCCCCGACTTGCGGCTGATAACCGTAGATAAGCGATGTGATGACGAAGAAGCCGACGAACTGGAGCCCGCTCGTGCGCCACAACTGTTCCCAGAATGTGGGGTTGTTGTATGCCCGCTGTTTGACGACGTCATGGCTTTGGTGGACGAAGGCATGGCCGCAACTGATGTGCTCATGAGGATCTCCTCTCAAAACTAGAACGGAATCGGAACGGTTCTACTGGGTCGCTCGAACTGTTGGCGCGGTTGCTGCCGCCTCGATGACCTTCGCCACGTCCCTCGGATGCGATAGAAACGGCACGTGGCTCGACTTGATCTCCGTCGTCGTCGCGCCGATGCGCTTCGCGTAGAAGCGCTCGAGCTCCGGGTTGATCGCCTGATCCTCTGACGCGACGATGTACCACGATGGGATCGTTTTCCACGCACCTCCAGGCACCGACGCGCTAAACACCGAGCCGCTCACGGGCTTCTGAGTCGCCGCCGCGACGCGTGCGTCAGCCAAGGGGATGTCCTTGCACACCACGTCATGGAACTTCGTGCGATCGACGTACAGAAAGCCCGCAGCGTCTGGGAGAAGCGCGGAGCTGAGCGCCGGCGGAGCGAACTTCGCACCTGGCGCCGCGAGCACTTCGTCCGTGTCTGGAGCGAAAGCCGCGACGTAGACCAGGGCCTTCACATTTGCATTACCGGCCGCAGCAGCCGTGATCACAGCGCCGCCGTACGAGTGGCCAACGACGACAACTGGCCCCTTTTGCGCTTCGATGACCCGTTTTGTTGTCGCGACGTCGTCGCCCAACGACGTGAGCGGATTCTGCACCGCGATCACCATGTACCCGTCGTTCTCGAGAAGCGGGATCACCCTTGCCCAACTGCTGCCGTCAGCGAATGCACCGTGAACGAGCACGATCGTTGGCTTGGCAGTATCAACGGACCCGAGAACGATTGAGGCGAGACCGAGAAGAAGCGTCAGTGCTTTCATGTGACCTCCTGAACAATTGCGATTGCACCACCTTTCCGAGGTCAGATCTATTCGACGTTAGTCGTTCCTATACCTTCGTCTCGATTGCGCATACGCTGCGGCATCATCGCGGAGTAAAGCGAGACACTTGAGCGTCCTGTTGTCGGCTACGTTTGTTTAGAAAGCAAACAACGTCGAGGCTTGGACTTTCAGATCGCAAGTCCAACAACGCGACGATGAAGACTCAATCGGCTAAACGAAGAGAAGGGTCAAGCCAAGAGTTGACGATGGCAGCTGCAGCTCTATCCGGATCGACTCCAATCCGGTTCCCTGCGGCGCAGCACACGGGTGAAGAAAATGGGGTGTCAGCGGATGGTCAATGCTTCTGGAGGTGCGGCAGTCCGAGTCTCGTCGCCATGTTCACCAGGTCAGGTAGTGACTCGGCCTCCATCTTGCGCATGACTTGGCCTCGGTGCGCCTTCACGGTGGCCTCGCTGATGCCGAGCTCGAAGCCAGCCTGTTTGTTCAAGAGCCCGGAGACGACGAGCGCCATGACTTCGCGCTCGCGCGGGGTCAGTGTTGAGTAGCATCTCCCGAGCGTCCGCATTTCCGAGTCATAGCGCAGTGCGGTGCGACTCCGTTCGATGGCCGTCCGGATTGCAGGCAAAAGCGTAACGTCGTTGACCGGCTTGGTAAAGAATTCAACCGCGCCCGCTTTCATCGCCTGCACAGTCATGGACACGTCTGTGTGGCCGGTAATGAAAATGATTGGCAGGTCATGGCGTCCGGCGAGTTGCTTCTGCAATTCGAGCCCGCTGAGCCCCGGCAGCGTCAGGTCGAGGATCAAACAGCACGGGAGGGCATTGCGCGGGTGAGAGAGGAATGCCTCTGCCGACGCAAAGCTTTCGGGCTCCCAGCCTGCGGTTCGAATCAACCGCTCGAGCGATTCGCGTACACAAACGTCGCCGTCAATAATGACAACGGCGGATCTGACGTCGTCTCCGTCACGCGTGATAGCCCTGCTTGGGACGTAATCGCGAACCCCGCCGAATACATTGAGCGCGACATTGGCTTCCATGCAATCTCCTCGTCCTCTGGCCAACCCCAATCGTCAATCCGATTCACGGCACTGCCTATCTCGCAGGGGGATCATGGCTATTCGTCTTCGCGCGCAATCCATTCCCGGATATACGGCGGACAGTTGCGAAGCGCGATACCGTTCCCTCTGCGCGCCCGCAGGAATCGGACCACATCTCGATCCACGAGAACTACGTCCTTGAGATCCAGCACGAGGGTCCGTCCGGGGGCCTCCGCGGCGAGGAGCGCTGACAGTTCGCTCACGTTGTTCGCTTCGAGGCGACCGCTGACTGTGAACACCACGTCGCCATTTGCGCTGCGCTGGACTTTCAGCATCGCTCCTCGCTGTCTTACCAGGAGCAATTGCGAGGCCAGCGCAACGCATTGCATTTAAATGGTTTAGCGATTTGGAAATGACCGACATTTCGCCAGATGGCGAAATGCCGGACACTTGAAGGTCGATTACTGCTTCGGAAGTCGCCCGCGAAAACGGTTCTTGTCGATTCCGAGAGTCCGGATCTTCGATTCGAGCGTCGAGCGCGCAATGCTGAGACGCGCCGCCGCTCCCGACGGCCCCGCGACCCGCCCGCCGCTCGCGCGGAGCGCGTCTTCGACGATGGCCTTTTCGTGAGCGGCGAGCGTTCCAGACAACGCCCGCTGCGCTGGCCCGTCGAACCCGCCGCCAACCAGCTCTCGTCGATCGTGAATTCGTCGGTGTCGCAGACGATCACCGACCGCTCGATCACGTTCTGCAGTTCCCGCACATTCCCCGGCCAGGGATACGCTCGCAGGTGATCCAGCGTCCGCTTGTTGACCCGCCGGAGCGTCTTGCCGGCCTTCCGCCCGTAGCGATCAATGAAATACTCGACCAGCAGCGGAATGTCGTCAGCCCGCTCGCGCAGCGCCGGCACCGTGATCGGAAACACATTCAGGCGGTAGAAGAGATCGCTGCGGAACGTGCCCGCCTCGATCGCCGCCTGCAGGTCGCGGTTTGTGGCGGCGATCACACGCACGTCGATCGCGAACCGATGTGCTCCCTCCGACCCGCTCGAACTCGCGCTCCTGCAGGACGCGGAGCAGCGCGACCTGGGTCTCCATCGGCAGGTCACCGACTTCGTCGAGGAAGATGGTCCCGCCGTGCGCGAGCTCGAATCGACCGAGGCGCCGCTGCGTCGCTCCGGTGAACGCCCCTTCTCGTGGCCAAAGAGCTCCGATGCGATCAGCTCGCGCGGGAATCGGCGGCGCAGTTCACGCTCACGAACGCCCGCGAGGCGCGCGCCGACCGCCGATGGATCGCGCGGGCGACGAGTTCCTTGCCCGTGCCGGTCTCGCCAGTGATCAGCACCGTGGAGTCGGTGAGCGCGACCTTCGCCACGCGCGCGAGCACCGGCTGCAGCGTCGGTGACGTCCCGACGATCTCCTCGAACATCGAGGTGCGGTCCACTTCGTCCCGCAGCACCAGGTTTTCTTTGTAGAGCTGGTCCTTCAGCGCTCCAAGTTCCGCCTCAGCGCGCTTGAGGTCGTCGATGTCGGTGAGCAAGACGTACCAGCGGACGATGCTTCCGTTCGAACCTCGAAGTGGTAGGCCTCGAACCTGGAACCATCTATAGACGCCATCGAAGCGGCGTATACGTTCCACGATCTCGTAGGAATCGCCCGACTTGATCGAGTCGGAGATGATCTCAATGGTGCGAGGCAGATCGTCGGGATGAACGATGTCGCTCGTTCCCCACTGTTCCACATCTTCCAGTGTCCGGCCGCAGTACGCGAGGACCTGCTCGTTGACGGCTTCCACGTCGCCCGTCGGCCTCAACGTGGCCACCAGACCTGGAATGCTGTCCACGATCAGACGCGACTCACGCTCGCGCTCGCCCAAGTCGCGATACAACCGGGTATTCTCGAGCGAGATCGCCGCTTGCGAAGCCAGCAGCTTCGAAACCGCGATTCGAGCCGGCGCAAAGACGCCCGGAGCGAGCCTGTTCTCGAGGTAGAGGACTCCAATGAGCTTGGCCTGGTTCGAGACGGGCAAACAGAGAATTGAACGAGCGTGTCGGTCACGGATATAGGGATCCGACGAGAACGGATTGACGAGGGCCGCATCGTCGAGCATTACGCTCTCCCGCGTGTGCAAGACGTATCGGAGGACCGTTTCGGGCAGCATCGAGCCCGTCGCGAGCTCGTCGCACAAGTGCACCGAGACCGTGTCGCCGTCGGTTCTGGCTTCCGCTGCAATGCGCTGCTCGACTCCGCGCGAGAGCATCAATAGCGCCCGCTCGGCACCTGCATGCTCGATCGCGGTGCGCATCAGCGTATCGATCAACTTGTCGAGAACGATTTCACCAGCGAGCGGTTTGGCAGACGCTTGTCACGGTGGCGAGGTCGAGCTGTTCGACCGAGGCGCCGATCGTGCCAGTCGGAGCACCGGCGGCTTCCTCCATCTTCAGGTACGGATGAAGCTTGTCGAGCTGCAGGACTTTGCCAGCTGCGCCCCATCGGAGATAGCCGTGGCGGGCATTTCGCAGATGCGCATCAGCGATGGTCGCGAACCCACGTGCAGCGTAGAAGCGAGCCGCCAAGTTCGTTGGCGAGCGCTTCGTTCTGGACGAACGTCGTTCTCGCGAGCAGACCGGATCGCTGCTTCGTACAGGCGCTCCGCATCGAGCTCTCGGCCTTCGATGCGAGCGATCTCGGCGCCGACCAGCAGCGCTCGGTTCGCGAAATTCTCCGGGCAGTTCTCTGCCCATTCCACAAGTTGTTTGGTGATGGGCAATCAGAGCCTCGACGATGCTGCCGGTATTCATCGGGGAACGCGCGCATCGCAGGATGCGGCGTGGCTGAGCGCGCCATAGAAATGAGCTTCCGCCGTTTCAAAAGAAGGGGCGACGTCCAAAGCAGCCGTTGGGCGTTGCAGCGATGCGTCGACGGCCGACGACATAGTCGCCCGCAAGGAACCGCGCCTGCAGCTTTTGCGAATCCAATGCCAGCACGCACCAATTGCTAATACGGGGTCATTCGACAGATGGCGCTCGAACTGAAGTTCATCGAATGCTCAGGGCCGTCAAAGCAGCCGAAAGTCGCAGTCAGGCCACGAAGTGTGCGGATGAGCGCAAGCTGCGCCGTGATGAAATCGATTACGAGACCGAAGCGGGCTTTCTGAGCAAACGCCAGGCCTTGCTCGGCCTCGCGTTGCACGTCGACGAAGTGGCTCGCCCGTCCCGAGGAGGCTCGGTAATCAGATTGTTCCGTGAATATGCCGCGAAAGTGAGATCGCCAGTCGCATTCCGCGGCTGTCGAACGTACGACGGATCAAATCATGGCCAGTTCGCAGATGTTTGGTCCACGGCACGATGAACACGCAAACGGTAAAGTTTGTGCGCGCCTCGAATCGCACTGAGCCCGTGCCGTTCGACAAGATCGCAGCCGAGCCGGCCAAACCGAACGGCCGGCCTTGTAGTTGCCAAAAAGCGGTCCGGCAATCATGCCAAGCCAGACGAAGGCCTGACACGACGCGTCAGTGTTGCCGTGCTCCAGGCTGAGATTGACCATTCGGCAGACGACGAGAGCTAGCCAGAGTGTGCGTCCGTAAACGTGTGCAGGCGCCAAAGCTTTGATCGAGAACATCCATGTGTCCAGACCGATTTCCGGTTCGCTCATCAGGGGAGATCGATCAGCTCCTCGATCTCCCGTCGTGCCGAGCAGCGCCCAGGTTCGCTCGTATTCGCGTCGCGACTTCCTCTTCTGTCGGATGGGGCGACCACTCGATGCCCAGATGACGCAGGTAATCGAGACGACACCTCGACCGCGCGGTCGCTCCGATCGAGCGTCGTGTACAGGTCGATGCGCAAGCACGCGACGGCTGCCCTGATCGACAAGGATTCACCGCGCGCGAGGCAAGCATCGTCAGGCGCGCCTCCGCGGTTGTCAGATTCGCCCGTCAGGAACTCGCACTCAGCCCGGTGCAACTCCAATGCGAACATGAGGTCGGGCCGGTGATCCCACGCCGTCGTCTGACAGGAGCGCAGTCCCGGCGGCCAGATAGTGCAGCGCCGACAGGTAGGCCGTGGACGCCTTGGCGCGCTTCCCAGCGATCAGGTTGAACTGCGCCAATTGCTCCTTCTCGTCGCGCGACGTGAGCAACCCAGCACCGCGGTTGAGTTGATTGACGATTTCGAAGATCGCCTCCTCGCGCTTTTCCGGAGGTGTGAGCGCTGCGAGCAGTCTGCCGATTCGGAGGTGAGCTTCAGCGCGCTGATGTTCCGGGATGAGCGAGTAGGCCGCTTCCTGGACGCGGTCGTGGAGGAAACGATAGGAATTGTCCGATAGAAGAACGAGTTCGGTTCTGTAGCGCCTCCTGCAGGTCGTGTCGCAGGCTCTCGTCCGAGTCTTCGTAAACCATTGCCAGTCGCGCGAAATCTGCGCTGGTCCCGAGGCAAGCGAGTCGCCGCAGGATCTCTTGAGTGCTCTCTGGAAGGCGACATAATCTGTCGACCATGAGGTCGAGCGACGTTATCCGTGATACCCCTTGGCGCGGATGCGCGCCAGATCCCAGGACCAGCGCGCCGTGCTGTGGTCGAACGAGAGCAAACCCTCGTCAACCAGCGCCGTCAGAAACTGAATCAGAAAGAACGGATTACCGGCGGTCTTTTCATGCACCAAGCTCCGCGAGTGGGGCCGCACGTTCGCGGTCGCAATGCAGCGCATCCGCCATTAACTGGGCTGCGTCTTCCCGAGCGAGCGGCGCGAGAACGATGTCGTGAATCAGCGCTCCGGCCTTTCGAATCGCGTCGAGCGTGTGGCTCAGGGGATGGTCCGACGTGACTTCGTTGTCCCGATACGCACCGATCAGCAGCAGGTGCTGCACGTCCGACTGGATCAACAGGTCCTCGAGCAGATCGAGCGTCGCAGCATCGAGCCACTGCAGATCGTCGAGGAAGAGCGCCAGCGGATGCTCCGGCGTGGCGAACACGCTCAGGAACCGCCGGAACACCAGCTGGAAACGCCGCTGCGCGTCCTGCGGCGGCAGTTCGGGACGCGGCGGCTGCTCGCCGATGATGAGCCTCAAGTCCGGGACCAGGTCGACGATTAGCTGTCCGTTCGGGCCCAGCGCTTCACGAAGCGCTTCGCGCCAGTGGCCGAGTTCGACGTCGCTTTTCGCCAGGAGCGGACGGACCAGGCGCTGAAAGGCCTGCGCCAGGGTGGCATACGGAATGTCGCGCTTGTACTGGTCGAACTTGCCCGCAGCAAACAAGGCCGCGCGGCGGTACCAGGACTGGCTGCAGCTCGTTCACGACCGATGACTTTCCGATGCCGGAATAGCCCGAGACCACGCACCAGCTCCGGCGCGCCGCCGTTGACGACGCGATCGAAGGACGGCGAGCAAGGTCTCGACCTCGCGTTGACGGCCGTACAGCTTCTCGGGAATCAGCAGCCGGTCGGGTGTGTCGCGCTCGCCGATGCGGAAAGTCGTCGATCCGTCGATCCGACCTCCCATTGCGGCCTGGCAGCGGCGAAGGTCGCGCTCTAGGCCAGCCGCGGTCTGATACCGCTCCTCCGGCGCCTTCGCGAGCAGCTTCATGACGATCGCCGACACTGGAGCCGGGACGTCCGCGACCCGCTCGCTCGGCGGAACCGGCTGTCGCGCAACGTGGCAGTGCACCCACTCGATCGGGTCGGCGGCGGTGAACGGCAGGGAACCCGTGAGCAGCTGGTAGAGCGTGACGCCGAGCGCATAGAGGTCGCTGCGGCCGTCGATCGAGCGGTTCATGCGCCCCGTCTGTTCGGGAGCCATGTAGGCGAGCGTGCCCGCGATCGTTTCGAGCGGTTCGGGCGTCTGTCGTTCGCGCGGCAGCCGCGAGGCAATTCCGAACCCCGTCAGCCACACCTGACCGGTCGCCGCATTGACCAGGACATGCGCCGGCTTGATGTTCTTATGGACGATCCCTCGGCGATGCATCTCGCCAACAGCGGCCGCGAGGCCACCGGCGAGCCTCAGAAAGAGACTGAGTTCCAACGCACCTTCCGTCGATCGGTCGGCACCGACGCGCGGCTGACGGGCTGCTTGCTCGAGGAGTCGCTCCAATGGCTCGCCTTGCTGGTCCTCGAGGATCAGGGCCGCACGTCCCTGGTGATGCGCCAAGGGCGATCGGCCGCAGAGCCCACGCAGAATCGAGCTCGGCCCGCATGGCTCAATTCGTGTTCCAGCATCTGCATCCGTTTGAGCGCTGGATGCGCCGACGTCGGCACGGATACGAGGACTGAGGTCCGACCCGGTTCCGGATTGGCGACCGCGCGACCTCGCATACAGCACGAACTCTGTATCTTGGTGAAGCGTCTCCAGCGAATAAGCCGACAGATCCATCCTGAGACCCTCCGCCCCCGTAACGTCCATCGGAGTCGCGGCTCAGCAACGTGGTCACCGAATACCGCAGTTGCGACGAGTTCCGCGAAAGGAACCGACCTCCGGAGTCTACGCCCGGGCCCCGAGCGGCGCGAGAATTTCAGCTTCCGCCTCAGACGCCTGGTCGGCCGGCCGGTGTGGTGCGATCGACGCTATAGACACCTCGATATCGGGTTGACCGATTTCGAACACATCTACACCTTTGGTCTGAGTAGATCAGACGCGGCACATCTGCTTTTAGGCGCTGGAGGAGATCACCCCATAGACTTTGGTATCGGTCTCGCCGCGGAGTAATACGAAGGTCTCGTCGTTACCTTCGTCTAATGGATTTACGCTCGCGCGTCTGGTGTCATGGCTCGAGGAGATTCACGATCTCCAGCGCGAGTGGTACTATCGTCGGCCGGGGTCGATCTCAGTGTGTCTTTACAAGGCGCGCATGAAAGCGAAGACCAGAGAGATCAGTCCAGTCGCCTGGTGATCGTGTCGCACGCGACCGAAGTCGCGCGCCTCTCGAAAGAAGCGGCGCGATCGCAAGCGATGACTGCCGGCTACACCGAAAGGAGAAGGAGCCATGAACCGCGTTTGGACATTGGTCGCACTTTTCATAGGAGGAACGATCATCGAGTCACACATCGATGGACGCCAGATCTGGTAGCCCGAACGTCGGGAGCCCCGCCGGGCTAGTAAGGGCACGAGCAGAGGAGAGGGCCCAGGCCAGTTCGGGCGCCGATGCTATCAAGCCCTTCCGCGTTCATTTTCAGGACGAGGCGCTCGCCGACCTGAAACGCCGCATCGCGGCGACGCGATGGCCCGACAAGGAAATCGTCACCGATCAATCGCAAGGCGTGCAGCTCGCGACGGTTCAGAAACTCGCGCGCTACTGGGCGACGGATTACGACTGGCGCAAGGTCGAGGCGAAGCTCAACGCCCTGCCGCAATTCATCACCGACAATCGATGGCGTCGACATTCACTTCATTCACGTGCGTGTCGAAACATCCGAACGCGTTGCCGGTCATCGTCACGCACGGATGGCCCGGCTCGATCATCGAGCAGCTGAAGATCATCGATCCGCTGACGAATCCCACGGCACATGGCGGGAGCGCATCGGACGCGTTCGACGTCGTGATTCCGTCGCTGCCGGGCTACGGGTTTTCCGGGAAGCCCACCACGCCCGGCTGGGATCCCATCCGCATCGCGCGTGCGTGGATCGTGCTGATGAAGCGCCTCGGATACACACGATATGTGGCGCAGGGCGGCGATTGGGGAAATGCGGTCACGGAACAGATGGCGCTGCTGGCGCCTCCGGAATTGATCGGCATTCACACCAACATGCCTGCCACCGTGCCAGACGACATCGACACGGCAGCTCTTGCCGGTGCGCCGGCGCCATCAGGTCTCTCGGCCGACGAACAGCACGCGTACGATCAGCTGGCGTATTTCTACAAGCACGGCCTGGGCTACGCCAATGAGATGGCGAACCGCCCGCAGACGCTTTACGGGATCGGGGATTCGCCGGTCGGCATGGCCGCATGGATGCTCGACCACGACGCGAGCAGTCTGGCGCTCATCGTCGCGCGTCTTCGACGGTCAGTCGCGAGGGCCTGACGCGAGACGACGTCCTCGACAACGTCACGCTCTACTGGCTGACGAACACGGCGATCTCTGTCGGCCCGTCTGTATTGGGAAAGCAAGCTCGCGTTCTTCGCCCCGAAGAACGTCGCCATCCCGGCCGCCGTGAGCGCCTTTCCGGAGGAGCTCTATCAGGCCCCGCGGAGCTGGACGGAGAAGGCCTATCCCAAGCTCATTTACTACAACAGGCTCGACAAAGGCGGTCACTTCGCGGCGTGGGAGCAACCGGAACTCTTTACGGCTGAACTCCGTGCCGCCTTCCGTTCACTCCGGGGCGCGAAGGGATCCTCGACAGGGGCGAGATGAAGTGGCCAATGAGATCGATCACGATCGGCGACGTCTTCTGAGCAGGGCCGTGATGACGATTGCCGCCGCTCACCTCGGCACGTCGACAGCGCGGAGGCCGCTCTTCGCGAGCCACGCGAGTTTGCAGGCCGACGATCAGGTCGTCAATTGGGAGAGACGCATGTTCGCGCAACAACAACACGATCGCCGCCGTTTCTTTGGGATGGCCGCGCTGTCGCTGGCTGCGTGCGTGGATTGGCACGAGAGATTCGGTGATGCATATGATCACGGTGAAACCGTTCCGACTCATCCAGCGCCAGCGACTTGGCCTCGCTCGGTCGGGGCGACAGCCTGGCTCAATTCAGCCGCCACTGACGGCGGCGGACCTTCAAGGCAAAGTCGTGCTCGTCGACTTCTGGACCTACACCTGCATCAATTGGCTTCGCACACTGCCATACGTCCGCGCCTGGGCCGCGCGGTACAAGAACAAGGGCTGGTCGTCATCGGCGTGCACACACCAGAATTCTCGTTTGAGGAAAACGTCGACAACGTGCGAAAGGCCGCAAAGGAGAGAGGCGTCACGTATCCCATTGCCATCGACAACAACCGCGCGATCTGGAGTGGGTTCGGCAATCACTACTGGCCGGCGCTCTACTTCATCGATGCGGCAGGGCGCGTGCGCGATCACCACTTCGGCGAAGGCAACTACGAAGAATCGGAAATGAGAATTCGACAACTGCTGGCAGCAGCCGGAAGCGGCGGCGGGATCGATCGTGAGTCCGTTTCCGTCGAGGCGCATGGTCCAGAAGTCGGCGCAGACTGGGGCAGCTTGAAGTCGCCCGAAACCTACGTCGGCCATCACAAAGCCGAGAATTTCGCGTCTCCTGGCGGTGCCGCGGTGAATACGCGCCACGTCTATGCCGTTCCGCCTCGCCTGCGCCTCAATCAATGGGCGCTCTCCGGTGAATGGACGGTGAAGGCAGAGGCTGCCGCGTTGAACGCTGCCGGCGGGCGGATCGCATACCGGTTTCATGCGCGCGATCTCCACCTCATCATGGGGCCAGCCGCACGCGCGAGGAGCCGTTCCCTTTCGAGTGTTGATCGATGGACAGCCGCCGGGCGCGAGCCATGGAAGTGACGTAGACGAGCAGGGCAACGGCACGGTCACCGAGCAACGCCTGTATCAGCTGGATTCGACAATCGGGACCGATCGCCGATCGACAGTTCGAGATCGAGTTCCTCGATTCCGGTGTGGAGGCGTTCGCGTTCACGTTCGGGTGACGGACATCCTGCGCCGGCGATGATCCACGAGGAGGGCAGAACCGCTCGCCCTCCCCGAGTCCTCACGGACGAACGCGGATGATCGTCTTCCCCTTGATCCGCTTGGTCGGGTTGAAGGCGGCGACGGCATCGTCGAGGGTCGAGACGTTGCCGATGTTCGTCCGCAGCCGTCCGTCACGCACCCGCCGGACGATCTCACTCAGTTGGGCACGATCGGACTCGACAACGAAGTCGACCGCCAGGCCGTCGGCGGGCCGCGCCTCGGGCGGCCCGACGATGGACACCAGTGTTCCTCCGGCTCGAATCAGGCCTGCGGACCGCTTCCCGATGTCGCCGCCGATGACATCGAACACCAGATCGACTTCGCCGACATCTTCGAGGACGTCGTTCTCGAGGTCGACGAACTCCTTCGCGCCGAAGTCGAGCACCGTCTGACGGTCGGCGGCGCGTCCGGTGCCGATGACGTAGGCGCCGGCCTCTCGTGCGAGTTGCGTCACCATCGACCCGACTGCGCCGGCCGCGCCGTGCACGAGGACGCTCTGCCCCGCCTGAAGGCGGCCGTGCTCGAACAGTCCCTGCCACGCGGTCAGGCCCGAGATCGGCAGGCTCGCGCCCACCGTGAAGTCGACGTCGCCCGGCAGCGGCGCGAGGTTGCGTGCCTCGACGGCCGCGTACTCCGCCAGAGTGCCGTCGCGATACCAGTCCGTGAGGCCGAACACCCGCTGTCCCACCGACAGCCCCCTCGTGCCATAGCCGAGGGCGGTGACCACTCCGGCCAGCTCGTGCCCGGGGATCGACGGTGTTCGGTCACGGTCGAGGCGATCGGTCCAGGTCGAGGGCCACGCCAGCTCAGTCGGGACGAATCCCGACGCATGAACCTGAACGACGACGTCGTTTATCGCTGCCTGCGGCTCGGGCCGCTCCACCAGCGTCATCCCGGCCGTTCCCGCAGCCTGGTCCGTCACCACGATCGCCTTCATCGTCCGCCTCCTTGTCCTGTCCAAACGGAGAGCATGGCCGAGTGGAGCCTGGCGTTCCCTGACGGTATACTTGACTACAGCGAACATAAGAGCGTCACTTTTCGAGGACTTATCACAATCGCAAAAATCGTGGGTTGCGCGCGACCGTAAGTCGTTGATTTTACAGACGGAGAGATGGCCGAGTGGTTGAAGGCGCTCGCTTGGAAAGCGAAGCGGGCCAGCGACATCGACCCACTCCGAGGCACGCTAACACACACGCGATTCAGTGGTTTAACCGTCCAACGCAATCACTCGGTGTGCGTCCGTAAACCTCGATGTTCTTCGAGGTTTTGAAGCCTGACGTATCACAGTCCTATCACAATCGACTCGCTCACTTGCCGCCTATTGCTCAGTGCTTTCCGGTACGCGTCGAATGCCTGTCATTTGATCATCCGGCGGGCCGCGTACTGCCTAAGTTCAGACCTTAACGGATGGCCCTTGTGGCTCTTGGCGACAGCCGGGACGGCAACGCTGTCACGGCGAAGTCGCGCAGGGCATCCGCAACCGCGGCACTGATCGGCGTGTAGGGCCACTCGCTTGCGCTGCGGCGAACCTGAAATCCTGTCCGACGTGAGATGCGCGAGTTCCTTGTGAACTCGTGTTCGGGCATCGCTCAGCGTCTGGTCGATCGGTCGCTTCCACGTGCCCGTGGCGCAGAAGTCTTCTGCGACCACGTCGGTGTCACGAATCGTTGTCGGCCACATGAAGTCGATTAGGTTCGAAGATGCACCATGAACCCTTCGACACAAGCGTTTGCCACTGACCACCGTCAGGCCAGTCGACGCACCTGGAGGCGGGGCAATGGAATTCCGGCATGCCTGGCGGCGCAACGACTGCCACGACCGTGGGCGATGTCGTAGACGCGACATAACCAGACGTTGTTTGGCGCGTCAAGGCGTCGATCATCTCGTAGAACATCCAGATCTCGTACTACAGGTGCTCTTGCGAGAATGCAAGAACATAGGCGTCGCTGTATGGTCGCTTCATCGGGTCCTCGGTGTTGGAGCGTCCTTCCCACCGTAGCTGAAAAGCGCCTGGTCGACGGTCCGAAAGTTCTTCGCGCCGCAGGACGCGGCGATTTGTGCGAACAGCGGAAGGTAAGACTCGACGTAACCCTATCGGTGTTGGGGACCGGACGACCTGTGAGCCGCGCTATCGCCCTTCGCACGCGAGAGTCGAAAATCGGAAAGCGTCCATGGCTCAGGAAATAGAGCAGCGTCGTCGCGCGGGAGAGCCCGAAGCGTTTCTTAACGGTCCGCTTGGAGAACCTGTCTTCATACTCGCGCGATGACCAGTCCTGCAGAAAGCAGCGATCGTGTCGTCGTCGTCGGGCAAGTTGGACGCTCTGACGCCGCCTCCATCCAGACGACGTAAGCGACGGATGCGACGTTCGCCTTCCATTTCGCAGCGCTCGACGCCGCGCGTCCTTCCACTTGCCGATCCGCTCGAAATCAGCCGGTTCCTTCTGCGTCAGAGCGACTAGCCGGTCGTGTTCCAGGTCGCACTTCTGGCCGGGATACTGCGCCGCCCAGACGCGCAGCCACACGCGTGGCGTGACGCTCTTTCTGTGCGCGTCGCGGTAGTCAAGGCCGGCTCCTGTGAGCATCGCTTTCCGCCACGCCGCGTGAACGATTGGACGACATCAGTTGGAGCCACCCTCATTTGCAGCCACTTCTGATGCGGCGCCCTCTGCATCAGCGCGAGCTTTGCGTTCAGCATGAATCCTCTCCCACTTCGCTTGGTGCCACGATGAGTACGACGGCAATCCAAGATAAAGCTGCTGCGTCACGTCAGCGAGGATACGAAGATTGGCTGTTTCGAGCCCACGAGCCTCACCGAACTGTGCGTGTTCGCCACCAGCCTTCTTCCAGGCGTCATCGAGCGAGAACCCGGCGAACAACTCGATCCCTGTGAGCACGACCACGGGCGCTCTTGTCCGAAAGTCGCCATCAACGTATTCACGTCCCCAGAGGGCCAAGGTTCTGATCGATTCGAGTTCCGTCGACGATAACTCGTTTGGCAGCCTTAACGTTGCGAAAGCGAGCACGGCACCCGGGAACCGTTCCGCGAGCGCGCGTAAGTTCCCAACATCTTCTGGCTTGAACGTGTCCCGGCCGAAACTCTTTGCCTCCCCGAACACGAGGTCCGTGAACGCGTCCTGGGCATCGTCAATCACAGACCTGCGCTGGGTACCACAAGACGAAGTCACTCTCGACCTTCTGATGCACTCCAAGGGTCATTTCACGCCCTGCCGACCATGTCGTACGCGCGTGACGGTGGCCACCGATCACGCCAGCAAAACACCGCAACGTTAGCGCCGCCGCATAGCCTCCCTTTGCGTAGTCCGGCAGAGCAAACGGACCGACGACTGAGCACGCCCACCGCGCCTTTTCAGGCTGGCCAGGATCAAGGATCGGAAACTTGCTCATGCGCAAGCAGAGCGAACACTGAAGGTCATAGTTGAGCTGATTCAGGGCGAACCAACTCCAGCTCGAACAGTTCTCGCAGCGGACCTCGAGGCCCAGCTGGACGGCACCTCGCTCGACGAGCGTTTCGAAGGTTCGCTCGCGCCAGATACTGCCTTTGACCGCACGGTCGATCTGATTCCGGAACTTGAGATGATGTGCACTGTGCGTGATCGGGCGGCGCGACATGTCGTCGAGCGTCCTCAAAACGTCTTGGTTTGCTATATCCGCCAACCCGGTTGAAGCCGCCGAGGCTCTGCACGACCTGGTCGGTAACTCGGCCTGCGTCGGATGCGGCACTGGCGACGCGCGTTCGACTTCAGCCATTCGGCGATTGCATCGCCGCCAGTCGGTAGCTCCCAATGTGTCTGGAATACTCTTGAATGTCGGAAAGACGACGATGCCTTCTGTGGTGGAGAGTCTGTGTTCTCCTCCAATGCCGAGGCGAGGCACGAACGCCCGCTTGCGATCATTTGAAACGCAGTCGCGGCGAGATCTCTAAACGTCCAATCGTCGATCTTGACGACGTTCGCCCAACGCAGATCGCTGCCGTAATCGTCGGACCATTCCGGGTGAAGGCTGTCGA
>ERZ1370068.9370-contig-8154_pt1 | contig 19708 bp, 29 predicted proteins | sample MGYA00561227_ERZ1370068 | MGnify/ENA primary metagenome ERZ1370068 (study PRJEB38410, sample SAMEA6850437) | metagenome | study: Metagenomic assessment of the ecological functions of the soil: analysis of the soil microbiota associated with the...
ATTACGTAACGCTGATTTTTCGGGCGCTCGGCCTCGAGGCCGACCGCATGCTCAACTCGCGCGTCGCGCGCGAGGACCTCGACAGCCGAGATGACGGTGGTGCGCAACGAGTTCGAGATGGGCGAGAACAACGCCGGCAGCGTGCTGCTGCAGCGCATGCAGCAGCTCGCCTTCCGCTGGCACAACTACGGCAACCCGATCATCGGCGAGCGCGCCGACATCGAGCGCGTGCCGATCGACAAGCTGCAGGCCTTCTACCGCACCTGGTACCAGCCCGACAACGCGGTGCTGATCGTCGCCGGCCGCTTCGACGAGGCGGCGGCGCTGGCGCTGGTGGCGAAGCACTTCGGCGCCGCTGCCGAAGCCGAAGCGCGCGCTGCCCGCGCTCTACACCGAGGAGCCGACGCAGGACGGCGAGCGCAGCGTGACGCTGCGCCGCGCCGGCGACACGCCAGATCGTCGCCGCGCTGTACCGCGTGCCGGCCGCGCGCCATCCCGACTATCCGGCGATCGACGTGCTGGTCACGGCGCTCGGCGACGCGCCGAGCGGCCGCCTGCACCGCGCGCTGGTGCAGAAATGGCTCGCCAGCGTCGGCTTCGGCGCTCGAGCGCGACGCTGCACGACCCGGGCTTCGTCGCGCTTCGGCGCCAGCCTGGCGCGCGGCGGCGACGTCGAGCCGGCGCGCGAGCGCGCTGATCGACGCGGTCGAGGGCCTGAAGAGCCGAGCCGATCGCAGGCCGCCGAGGTCGAGCGCGCGCGCACCGCGCTGCTCAACGACATGGAGAAGGCGAGCCTCGACACCGCGCAGCATGGTGCGCACGCTGGCCGGAGTTCGCCGGCGATGGGCGACTGGCGCCTGTTCTACCTCTACCGCGACCGCCTGCAGCAAGGTGACGCTCGCGGACGTGCAGCGCGTCGCCGAGACGCTATCTCAAGCCGGCCAACCGCGTGCTGGGCGTGTTCGTGCCGACCGAGCGCGCCGACCGCGCGCCGATCCCGCCGGCGCCGGACCTGAACGCGATGCTCGCATGAGCTACCGCGGCGGCGAGGGCGTGCAGCTCGGCGAAGCGTTCGATCCGTCGCCGAAGAACATCGAGGCGCGCCTGGTGCGCGCGCGAGCTGGCGAACGGCATCCGCACCGCGCTGCTGCCCAAGACGCACGCGCGGCGGCCGCGTCGTCGCCAGCCTGACGCTGCACTGGGGCGACGAGAAGCGCCTCGCCAACCGCGAGGTCGCCTGCGGCTTCGCCGGCGCGATGCTGATGCGCGGCACGCAGAAGCACAGCCGCGCCGAGCTGAAGGACGCGTTCGAGAAGCTGAACGCCAGCGTCGTCGGTCGGCGGCGACGGCGCGAGCATCGAGGTGCGCGGCGAGAACCTGGTCGCGACGCTGCGCCTGGTCGCCGAGGTGCTGCGCGAGCCCGCCTTCCCGCCGCCGAGTTCGAGGAGATGAAGCGCGCCGCGCTCGCCGGCGCCGAGGAGCAGCAGCAGCGACCCGTCGGCGCTCGCCAGCGTGCGCCTCGCGCGCCACCTGCAGGACTATCCGCGCGGGCCATCCGCTCTACACGCCGACCGTCGAGGAGCGCATCGAGCTGGCTGACGCAAGACCACGCTCGAGGACGCGATCGCGCTGCTACCGCGAGCTGTTCGGCGCGACCGGCGCCGACTTCGTCGCGGTCGGCGACTTCGACCCGCAGGAGCGTGACGCGCGCTGGTCGAGGAGCTGTTCGGCGCGCTGGACGCTCGCCGACGCCCGTTCGCGCGCGTCGCCGCGCGCCACTTCGACCGCGCCGCGCGCTCGAGCAGGAGCGTGCTCACGCCGGACAAGGCGAACGCGGTGCTGCGCGCCGGCGTCAACTTGCGCATGCGCGACGACGACCCGGACTTCGCCGGCGCTGGTGCTCGCCAACTACCTGCTCGGCGGCTCGTCCAGCGGCGCGCCTGCCGGCGCGCGTGCGCGAGAAGGAAGGCCTCTCGTACAGCACCTTCAGCGATGCTGCAGCACCGATCACGCTGTCGACGACGCCGGCGGCGTTCCGCGTCTCGGCGATCTTCGCGCCGCAGAACCGCGCGCGCGTCGAGCAGGCGATCCGCGAGGAGCTGCGCGCGCGCTGCGCGCGAGGGCTTCACCGCCGCCGAGGTCGAGACGCGGCCAGCAGCGCTTGCTCGAAGCAGCGCGCGGCTGGCGCGCGCGCAGGACCGCGCGCTGGCCGCGCGTCTCGCCGAGTACTCCTTCGCTCGGCCGCACCTTCGCCTGGGACATCGCCTTCGAGGCGAAGCATCGCCGCGCTCACGCCCGCCGAAGTCAACGCGGCGCTGAAGAAGTACGTCGACCCGTCGCGGCTCGCCGTGGTGGCGGCCGGGGACTTCAAGAAGAGCGCTGCTTCTTCAGCAGGTCCCGGATCTCCTCCAGCAGCTGCTCCTGGCGCGGCGGCGCAGCAGCCGGCTGCTCCTCGGCCTTCCGCCGGAAGCGGTGGATGAGCTTCACCGCGACGAAGATCGACGCGGCGATGATCAGGAAGTCGAGGCAGGTCTGGAGAAACTTGCCGTAGGTGATCTTGGCGCGCGCCGACCTGCACCGCCAGCGCCGTTGAAGTCGAAGCCGCCGATCAGCATGCCGATCGCCGGCATGACGATGTCCTCGACCAGCGAGGCGACGATCTTGCCGAAGGCGGCGCCGATGATCACGCCGACCGCGAGGTCGACGACGTTGCCCTTCACCGCGAAATCGCGGAACTCCTTCAGCAGGCTCATGGGTAGCGTACCTCCAGGATTTCGAGTTCTTCGTCCCCGCCGGGGCGCGCACCGTGACGGTGTCGCCCTCGCGCGCCTTGATCAGCGCCTTCGCGATCGGCGACATCCACGAGACGCGGCCCGTGCGCCGGATCCACCTCGTCGACGCCGACGATGGTGACCTGTCGTTCTGCCGACTGACTTCTGACCTTCACCGTCGCGCCGAAGAACACCTGGTCGGTGTCGCGGCCCGAGGAATTCACCACCTCGGCGGCTTCGAGCCGCTTGATGAGGAAGCGCACGCGGCGGTCGATCTCGCGCAGCCGCCGCTTGCCGTAGATGTAGTCGGCGTTCTCCGAGCGGTCGCCGAGCGCGGCCGCCCAGGCGACGGTCTTCACCACCTCGGGGCGCTCGACCTCGACCAGCTGCGCCAGCTCGGCCTTGAGGCGCGCGAAGCCGGCGGGCGTGATGTAATTTTTGCCACCGGGCGGCAGCGGCGCGTCCGCAGCCTCGGCGTCCTCGGGCTCGTGGCCGTTTTCCTTGACAAAAGCTTTGGACATGGCGGCTCGGAAATTCTAGCTCCCTTGCAAGGCGCGCGGCAAGCCCTCAGAATTGGGCACGCAAGTCAAGGGGGAACAGAGAATGGCGGAAGAAGGAGAAGCTCGATTTCCTGACGCAGCTGCGCATCCGCGAGCTGATCCTGATGGGCCTGATCACCATCACCGCGGTGCTCGCCAACCTGCCGCACGAGTACGTGCAGGAGACGCTCGGCGTGAGCCACACCACGCTGCTCGCGATCCTCGCCATCGCCGTCATCCTCGGCCTGTTCCTGTACCTCAAGTTCGGCCTGTTCGTGGTGGTGCTGCTGCTGATCGCCGGCGCCAACATGCCCGAGCAGATCGCCGACGGCCTCAACATCTCGAAGATCCCGATCGTGCTGGCGCTGGTGGCGCTGGTCGGCGTCGGCCTGATCAACTACGTGGTGCACGCTGGTGCCCACCGGCCTCGAGCCCAAGCCGCGCGAGAAGAGCCCGGAGGGCATCAAGGCGCTGTTCTACGCCATCGAGAAGAACAACCTGGTGTACTGCGCAGAAGGTGCTGTCGATGAACTTCGACCCCAACCTGCACCACGACAACGGCTACACCCCCTCGCCTACGCGGCGATGAAGGGCAGCCTGCCGATGGTCGAGCTGCTGCTGCGCAACGGCGCCGACCCGACCGCGGTCACCAAGGAAGGCGACACGCCGGTCGAGCTGGCGCTGCGCATGGGCCACGCCGAGGTGGCCGACACGCTGAAGCGCGCCCGCTTGACGGCTATCGACTCGACCGACGCGGCAGTCCGCGCAAGCCCCGCAGCAGCGAAGCCTGCCGCCCTAGCCCCGTACTGTATAATCGTCCAGTATGGACAGCACCGCATCACGGCGGTCGCTGAGCAGGACATCTGCCGCGACACGCTGATCGAGAAGTACGCGAAGGGCAAGGAAGCGACCGTCGAGCAGGTGCGCGCGCGGGTGGCGCGCGCCCTCGCCCAGGCCGAGCCCGAGGAGCAGCGCGCCGCACTGGGAGCGCCGCTTCCTGCAGGCGCAGGAAGACGGCTTCATCCCCGCCGGCCGCATCAACTCCGCCGCCGGCATCGCCCTGCAGGCGACGCTCATCAACTGCTTCGTGCAGCCGGTCGGCGACTCGATCTCCGAGGTGGTCGACGGCAAGCCGGGCATCTACACCGCGCTGCAGGAGGCCGCCGAGACCATGCGCCGCGGCGGCGGCGTCGGCTACGACTTCTCCGCCATCCGGCCCAAGGGCGCCGAGGTGAAGGGCACGCACTCGCGCGCCAGCGGCCCGGTGTCCTACATGCGCGTCTTCGACCGCTCGTGCGAGACGGTCGAGTCGGCCGGCTGCGCGCCGCGGCGCGCAGATGGGCGTGCTGCGCTGCGACCATCCCGACATCGAGGAATTCATCCACGCCAAGGACCAGGGCGACCTCGCCAACTTCAATATCTCGGTCGGCGTGACGCGACGACTTCATGCTGGCGGTCGAGAAGGACGCCGAGGTCGAGCTGGTGCACAAGGCGAAGCCCTGGACGCGATAGCCGACGGCCTGCCAGCGCGCGGACGGCCTGTGGGTCTACCGCAAGCTGCGCGCGCGCGAGCTGTGGGACCAGATCATGCGCTCGACCTACGACCACGCCGAGCCGGGCATCCTGTTCCTCGACCGCATCAACCGCGACAACAACCTCAACTACTGCGAGACGATCGAGGCGACCAATCCCTGCGCCGAGCAGCCGCTGCCGCCCTACGGCTGCTGCTGCCTGGGCTCGATCGACCTGACGCAGCTACGTCGCGAAAGCCGTTCACCGACAAGGCGCGTCCTTCGACTTCGAGAACTTCGGCGAAACCGTCGAGACGTCGGTGCGCGATGCTCGACAACGTGCTCGACGTCACCGCCTGGCCGCTCGAGCAGCAGCACAAGGAGGCGATGGCGAAGCGCCGCGTCGGCCTCGGCTTCACCGGCCTGGGCGACGCGCTGATCATGCTGCGCCTGCAGCTACGACACCGACGAAGCGCGCGCCATGGCGGCGCGCGATCTCGGAGAGCATGCGCGACCGCGCCTACCGCGCCTCGGTCGAGCTGGCGAAGGAGCGCGGCGCCTTCCCGCTGTTCAACGCCGACCTGTACCTCTCGGGGACGAGCTTCGCCGCGCGCCTGCCCGAGGAGATCAAGGACCCGATCCGCAAGAACGGCCTGCGCAATTCGCACCTGCTGTCGATCGCGCCCACCGGCACGATCAGCCTCGCCTTCGCCGACAACGCCTCGAACGGCATCGAGCCGCCCTTCTCCTGGACCTACACGCGCAAGAAGCGCATGCCCGACGGCACGCATGAAGGAGTTCCCGGTCGAGGACCACGCCTGGCGCCGCTACAAGGCGCGGCGGCAGGAACGTTGAGCAACCTGCCGCCCTACTTCGTCACCGCGCTGGAGATCTCCGCGCACGCGCACGAGCAGATGGTCGCCGCGGTCGCGCCCTACATCGACACCAGCATCTCGAAGACGGTGAACGTGCCCGAGGACTATCCCTACGCGCGAGTTCCAGGACCTCTACCTGCGACGCGTGGAAGTCGGGCCTGAAGGGGCTCGCCACCTACCGCCCGAACAAGGTCGCTGGGCTTCTGTCTTCCAGACCAATCCCAGCCGCAGGATTTCGTGCAGGACGACGTCAACCGCCGCATCGCGATCAAGTCCGTGCCGGCGCCGGTGCTCGCGTCGCCTGCGCTGGCCCGGGACGGCCGGAGCTGCCCGGCGGCAACCCGTCGTGGACCTACATGATCGAGCACCCGCACGTCGCGCTTCGCGGTGTTCGTCGGCCACGTCGAGAACGGCCAGCCGCACGCCGTTCGAGGTGTGGGTGAACGGCAGCGAGCAGCCGCGCGGCCTCGGCGCGCTCGCCAAGACGCTGTCGATGGACATGCGCGCCAACGACCTGGCGTGGCTGCAGCCTCAAGCTCGACGCGCTCGCCAAGGCGGGCGGCGACGCCTTCGACATGCCCTTCCCGCCCGCGCGGCGAGACGAAGCGCATGCCGTCGCTGGTCGCCGCGTTCGCGCAGATCGTGCGCTGGCGCGTCGAGCAGCTGGCTCGGTCTGTCCGAAGAGAACTTCACTGACGGCGAACAGGGCCTCGCCGATCATCGACGCGATGTTCAGCGCTGAAGGAGCCGAAGACCGGCACCGACGGCACCATGTCCTGGACGGTCGACGTCCTCAACCCGCGCACCGGCGACGACTTCGTGCTCGGCCTGAAGGAGATCACCCTGCCCGACGGCATCACGCGGCCCTACTCCGATGTGGCTCTCGGGCGAATACCCGCGCGCGCTCGACGGCCTGTGCAAGATCCTGTCGCTCGACATGCGCGTCATCGACCCGGCGTGGATCGGCATGAAGCTGCGCAAGCTGCTCGACTTCCCCGAGCCGCTCGGCGACTTCATGGCGTTCGTGCCCGGCAGCGCGCAAGCAGCAGACCTATCCGTCGACGGTCTCCTACGTCGCGCGGCTGATCCTGCACCGCTACGCCATGCTCGGCATCCTCGACGAGGAAGGCCTCCCGCGGCGGCAGATGGGCATCCTCGAGGCGCCGGCGCCCGGCGACGGCGCCGCGTCATGGCGGGCGCGAAGTGCCCCGAGTGCGGCAACACCACCCTGATCCGCAAGGACGGCTGCGACTACTGCACCGCCTGCGGCTACGTCGGCAGTCTGCGGCTAGCCTAGCGGAACTGCTTCGACCCAGAGCAGCGCGGCGACGGTCTTCGCGTCGGTGATGCGGCCGTCGCGGATCATGCGCGATGGCTTCGTCGAACGGGACGATCAGGGTCTCGAGGAACTCGCCCTGCGTCGAGCTTGCGCTCCGCGCTTGACTCAAGCTTTTTGGCGAGAAAGATTTCGATCGCCTCGTCGGTGTAGGCGATCGCGGTGTGGATCACGCCGATGCGCGTCCATTCCGCCGCGGCGTAGCCGGTCTCCTCCAGCAGCTCGCGCTTCGCGGTCTCGAGGTGCGGCTCGCCTGGCTCGAGCTTGCCGGCCGGGACCTCGATGAACTCGCGGCCGTGCGGGTAGCGGAACTGGCGCTCGAGCAGCATCCGGCCGTCGTCGAACAGCGGCACGATCGCCACCGCGCCGGGATGGCGGATGTATTCGCGCGTCGCCTCGCTGCCGTCGGGCAGGCGCACCGCGATCGCGGCGCACCTCGAGCAGCGTCCCGTCGTAGACACCTGCTCGCCGGAGACGAACTGCTCGGTCAGGTCCTGTCAGAGCGGCTTTGATGACTTCAAAGCAGACGTTCATCAGCATCGAGGCGGCGATGCCGAACAGCAGCAGCACGAGGCCGTTCGCCGACAGCAGCACCCGCATCTGCAGTCTCCGGCTGGCCGGACGCGACGGCGCCCTCCTTCGGATCGTCGAAGTACATCAGCTTGACGATCCGCAGGTAGTAGAAGGCGCCGATCAGCGAGAGCATCACCGCCGCGACCGCGAGCCAGAGCTAGCCCGCGGTCACCGCCGCCGAGAGCACCGCCAGCTTGGCGTAGAAGCCCGCGGTCGGCGGCACGCCGGCGAGCGAGAACATCAGGATCAGCATCACGAACGCGTACCAGGGGCTGCGCCTGGTTCAGGCCCTTGCAGGTCGTCGAGGTTCTCGCAGTCGAAGCCCGCGCGCGACAGGAAGAGCAGCATGCCGAAGGCGCCGACCGACATGATCACGTAGACGATGACGTAGAACAGCGCCGCGCGTGTAGGCGTCGGCCGCGCTGAGCCGGTTGCCGCCGACCACGCCCGAGAGCAGGCCGAGCAGCATGAAGCCCATGTGCGCGATGGTCGAGTAGGCGAGCATGCGCTTCAGGTTCGATCTGCGCGATGGCGGTGATGTTGCCGATCGCCATCGACAGCAGCGGCGAGGATCGCCAGCATCTGCTGCCAGTCCTGCGCCAGGTCGGGCAGCCCGTTCACCAGCAGGCGCATCGCCATGGCGAAGGCGGCGAGCTTGGGCGCCGAGCCGATCACCAGCGTCACCGGCGGTCGGCGCGCCGTGGTAGACGTCCGGGATCCACATGTGGAACGGCGCGACGCCGATCTTGAAGGCGATGCCGGCGACCACGAACACCAGGCCGAACACCAGGAAGCGTGCGGTCGGACGCGGCTGCCGGCGAGCTGCGACGTGACGCGCGCCACCTCGGTGATGTCGAGCGTGCCGGTGGCGCCGTAGATCATCGACATGCCGTAGAGCAGCAGGCCCGAGGACAGCGCGCCGAGCACGAAGTACTTCATCGCCGCCTCGGTGGCGAGCGGCGAGTCGCGGTTCGAGCGCCACCAGCGCGTACAGGCAGAGCGACATCAGCTCCAGGCCGAGGTAGACGGTGAGGAAGCTGTTGGCGCTGATCATGATCATCATGCCGAGCAGCGCGAACAGCAGCAGCGTGATGAACTCGCCGCGCAGCAGGCCGCGGTCGAGCAGGTACTGGCGCGAGTAGACCAGCGCCGCCGACAGACCGACGCGTAGCGCGACCAGCTTCAGCAGGTTGCGACATCGCGTCGGCGACGAACAGGCCGTTGAAGCAGGTAGAGCGTTCGCCGGCGCCGTCGACCCACTGCACGAACAGCGTCGCCAGCGCGCAGAGCGCGCAGCACGCCCTGCGCGAGCCAGAAGCTGGCGCGCGCCGCTCGCTCTTCACGTACAGGTCGACCAGCATCAGCACGCACGGCGCCGACCAGGAGCGAGGATCTCGGGCAGCGCCGGCATGTGATTGACGAGGTCGCGCGCGTTCATAGCTTGGGCAGCGCCACGTGGCGCAGCAGGTCGTTGACCGAGGCGTGCATCACCTCGGTGAACGGCAGCGGGTAGATGCCCATGAAGAGCACCGCCGCCGCGAGCGCGCCCAGCACCACGAGTTCCCGCGGGTTCAGGTCCTTCAGCTCGCGCGACATGCTCGTTCGCCACCGTCGCCGAAGATCACGCGCTTGTACATCCACAGCGTGTAGGCGGCGCCGAAGACCAGCGTGGTGGCGGCGACGAAGGCGAGCCAGAAGCTCGCCTTCATCGCGCCCATGATCACCATGAACTCGCCGACGAAGCCGCTGGTCGCCGGCAGGCCGCAGTTGGCCATGGCGAACAGCATCATCAGCGCGGCGAACTTCGGCATGGTGTTCACCACCCCGCCGTAGTCGGCGATGGCGCGCGAGTGCATGCGGTCGTACATCACGCCGACGCAGAGGAACATGCGCCGCCGAGACGAAGCCGTGCGAGATCATCTGCACCAGCGCGCCCTCGACGCCGTAGGCATTGAAGATGAAGAAGCCGAGCGTCACGAAGCCCATGTGCGAGATCGACGAGTAGGCGATCAGCCGCTTCATGTCGGTCTGCACCAGCGCCACCAGGCCGATGTAGGCCACCGCGATCAGCGACAGCGCGATCATCAGCCAGGCGAGCTCGCGCGAGGCGTCGGGCAGGATCGGCAGCGTGAAGCGCACGAAGCCGTAGGCGCCGAGCTTCAGCAGGATCGCCGCCAGCACCACCGAGCCGCCGGTCGGCGCCTCGGTGTGCGCGTCCGGCAGCCAGGTGTGCACCGGCCACATCGGCACCTTGACCGCGAAGGCGAACAGGAAGCCGAAGAACAGCCAGCACCTGCGCGTCGAGCGGCAGCGGCAGCTTGTGCCAGTCGATGATGGCGAAGCTGCCGCCCGACTTGTTGTAGCAGGTACAGCAGCGACGACCAGCATCAGCAGCGAGCCGAACAGCGTGTAGAGGAAGAACTTCACCGCCGCGTACACCCGGTTCGGGCCGCCCCAGACGCCGATGATGATGAACATCGGGATCAGCGTCGCCTCGAAGAAGACGTAGAACAGCAGCGCGTCGAGCGCGGAGAAGACGCCGTTCAGCAGCCCCGACATGATCAGGAACGCGGCGTAGTACTGCGCCGACGCGCTCTCGATCACGCGTCCAGCCGGCGATCACCACCAGCGATGGTGATGAAGCTGTTGAGCAGCACGAACAGCACCGAGATGCCGTCCACGCCGAGGTGGTAGTAGATGTTGAAGCGCTCGATCCAGGCCGCGCGCTCGACGAACTGGCATGCCGGAGCTCTGCAGGTCGAACCTGGTGTAGAGCGGGATCGTCACCAGGAAGCCGAGCACCGCGCCGCCGAGCGCGATCCAGCGCTGCGTTGCAGCGCGCTTGCCCGTCCTCCGGCGGCGAGCACCAGCCAGGCCGGCGAGGATCGGCACCCAGATGGCGAGCGAAAGCAGCGGCACGCTAGCCATGCCAGAAGCGCCAGACGACCCAGCTCATGCCGCTCAGGACGCCGAACAGCATGAGGAAGGCGTACGGTAGTTCACCAGGCCGGTCTGCAGCAGCCGGACCACGCCCGAGAACCAGCCGACCAGCGCGCGCCGAGCCGTTCACCATCAGGCCGTCGATCACGGTCTGGTCGCCGCCGCTGCCAGAAGCCGCGTGCCGAGCGCGTGCGCGCGCCGCCGGCGAACAGCCACGAATAGAGCTCGTCGAAGCCGTACTTGCGCTCGACCAGCGCGTACGAGCGGGCCGAAGGCGATGGCGATGCGCTTCGGCAGGTCGTGTTCTCTTCATGTACAGAACACAGGCCGTGACGATCCCGGCGACCGCCAGCCAGAACGGCCAGCGCCATGAGGCCGTGCAGCCGTGTAGGCCCAGATGCCGTGCCACTCCTCGGCTTTCTGCGACGCAGGCTCGCAGCCGAAGTAGTCGCCGAACACCACCTGGCCGACCAGCCAGCCCGGCGATCACCGACGGGATGGCGAGCAGCACCAGCGGCACCGTGACCACCGCCGGCGACTCGTGCGGCGGATGCGCCGCGTCGAAGCGCTCCTCGCCGTGGAACGCCATGAACACCAGGCGGAAGGTGTAGGTCGCGGTGACGAACACGCACGACGAGCACGCACAGGTAGGCGAAGCAGTGCGCCCGGCGTGCGTCGAGTGCTGCACCGCCTCGATGATCGCGTCCTTGGAGATAGAAGCCGGCGAAGCCGCGGGATGCCGGCCGACGAGATCGCGCCGATCAGCAGCGTCCAGTAGGTCCAGCGGCATGTGCTTCTTCAGGCCGCCCATGCGCCGCATGTCCTGCTCGTGGTGCAGCGCGATGATCACCGAGCCGGCGGCGAGGAACAGCACCGCCTTGAAGAAGGCGTGCGTCATCAGGTGGAACATCGCCGCCGAGTAGGCCGAGGCGCCGAGCGCCGCGGTCATGTAGCCGAGCTGCGACAGCGTCGAATAGGCGACCACGCGCTTGATGTCGAACTGCGTCAGCGCGACCAGGCCCATGGACAGCGCGGTGATCGCGCCGATCACCAGCACGACGCGACCGCGCCGTCTCGCTCAGTTCGATACAGCGGCGACATGCGCGCGACCATGAAGATGCCCGCGGTCACCATGGTCGCGGCGTGGATCAGCGCCGAGATCGGCGTCGGGCCTTCCATCGAGTCGGGCAGCCAGACGTGCAGCGGGAACTGCGCGCTCTTGCCCATCGCGCCGACGAACAGCAGGATGCAGATCAGCGTCATCTCGCCCGGAGATTGCATGTCGCTGCTTGCGAAAACACGTCCGGTAGTCGAGCGTGCCGAAGTTCGCCAGGATCAGCGCGATGCCGAGCAGGAAGCCGAAATCGCCGACGCGGTTGACCAGGAACGCCTTGAGGTTGGCGTAGATCGCGCTCTGCGCGCGTGTACCAGAAGCCGATCAGCAGGTAGGAGACCAGGCCCACCGCCTCCCAGCCGAAGAACAGCTGCAGGAAGTTGTTCGCCATCACCAGCATCAGCATCGAGAAGGTGAACAGCGAGATGTAGGCGAAGAAGCGCTGGTAGCCCGGGTCGCTCGTGCCATGTAGCCGATGGTGTAGATGTGCACCATCAGCGAGACGAAGGTCACCACCACCATCATCAGCGCCGAGAGGCGGTCGATGAGGAAGCCGATCTCGAAGCGCGTGTCGCGCCGACGGTCAGCCAGGTGTAGACCGTGCCGTTGAAGGTGTTGCCCTTCAGCACGTCGGCGAAGACGACGCACGAGCAGAGGAACGAGAGCAGCACGCCGAAGATGGTCACCGAGTGCGCGCGCGGCGTTGGCCGATGCGCTTGCCGCCGAGGCCGGCGATGATCGCGCCGACGAGCGGCGCGAACGGCACGATGAGGTAGAGCTCTTCATCATCGCCCTTCAGCGCGTCCAGGTCTTCGACGTCGATGGTGCTCACGTTGCGGAACAGCACCACCAGGATCGCCAGGCCGATCGCCGACTCGGCCGCGGCCACCGTCAGGATGAAGAACACGAACACCTGCCCCGCCAGGTCGCCGAGGTAGTAGGAGAAGGCGATGAAGTTCAGGTTGACCGCGAGCAGCATCAGCTCGATCGCCATCAGCAGCACGATCAGGTTGCGGCGGTTGAGGAAGATGCCGACCACGCTGATCGCGAACAGGATCGCGCCCAGCACCAGGAGCGAAGTGGGAGACAGCGTGAGGCGTCATTCTTTCTCCGGACGGCATGGAAACCAGCCGCACCCGGTCCTCGCGCCGCGCCTTCACCTGCTCGCGACGGGTCCTGGTGGCGGCTGTCCTTGCGCTGGCGCAGCGTCAGGGCGATGGCGGCGATGATCGCCACCAGCAGGATCACCGCCGCGACCTCGAAGGCGAAGGCGTACTGCGTGTAGAGCACGCCGGCCGAGCTCCTTGGTGTTGCTGTAGCCGCGCCGGCAGCTCGCGCGGCCGCGGCCAGGCCGAAGTAGCGGTTGGCCAGCACCGCGATCATCTCCGCGACCATGATGCCGCCCACCACCAGCGCGAGCGGCAGGTTGCTGCCAGAAGCCCTCGCGCACCCGCTCGAGGTTGATGTCGAGCATCATCACCACGAACAGGAACAGCACCATCACCGCGCCGACGTAGACCACCACCAGCGCGATGGCGAGGAACTCGGCGCGCAGCAGCAGCCAGATCGCCGCGGCGGTGAAGAAGGCGAGCACCAGCGCACAGCGCGCGCGTGCACCGGGTTGCGCGCCGTGATCACGGCGAGCGCCGAGGCAAGCAGCACCGCCGCGAAGGCGTAGAAAATCGCGGTCTCGAACATCGTTATTGTTCTAGCGGAAGGCGGCGTCGGCCGCCCGGTCCCGCGCTATTTGCTCCTCGTAGCGGTCGCCGACGGCGAGCAGCATCGGCTTGGTGTAGTAGAGTCGCCCCGCTTCTCGCCGTGGTACTCGAGAATGCGCGTCTCGACGATCGCGTCCACCGGGCAGGCTTCCTCGCAGAAGCCGCAGAAGATGCACTTGGTCAGGTCGATGTCGTAGCGCGTGGTGCGGCGCGTGCCGTCTTCGCGCTGCTCGGACTCGATAGTGGATGGCCAGCGCCGGGCAGACCGCCTCGCACAGCTTGCAGGCGATGCAGCGCTCCTCGCCGTTCGGATAGCGGCGCAGCGCGTGCAGGCCGCGGAAGCGCGGGCTCATCGGCGTCTTCTCCTCCGGGAACTGGATCGTGATCTTGCGCGCGAAGAGGTGGCGCCCGGTCAGCGCCATGCCCTTGCAACAGTTCGATCAGCAGGAAGCCCTTGAAGAAATCGAGCAACGCGTCGGTCATTTCCAGAGGCTCCAGGGCGTCTGCATCCAGATGCCGACCACCGCGATCCAGACCAGCGTCAGCGGGATGAAGATCTTCCAGCCCAGCCGCATGATCTGGTCGTAGCGGTAGCGCGGGAAGGTGGCGCGGAACCAGAGGAACATCGACACGACGAAGAAGATCTTCAGCAGCAGCCAGCCGGACGGCGGGATCCAGTTGAACAGCGGCGCTGTCGATCGGCGCCTGCCAGCCGCCGAAGAACATCAGCACGGTGAGCGCCGAGATCAGCATCATGTTCATGTACTCGGCCAGGAAGAACAGCGCGAAGCTCATGCCCGAGTACTCGACCATGTGGCCGGCGACGATCTCCGACTCGCCCTCGACCACGTCGAAGGGCGCGCGGTTGGTCTCGGCCACGCCGGAGACGAAGTAGACCACCAGCATCGGCAGCAGCGGCAGCCAGTTCCAGGACAGGAAGGTGAGGCCCTTGTCGGCGAAGCGTGCCCTTGCCCTGCGCCGTCGACGATGTCGGTCAGGTTCAGGCTGCCCGACACCATCAGCACCACCACCAGGGCGAAGCCCATCGCCAGCTCGTAGGACACCATCTGCGCCGCCGAGCGCATCGCGCCGAGGAAGGCGTACTTCGAGTTCGACGCCCAGCCGGCGATGATCACGCCGTACACGCCCATCGAGCGTGAGCGCCATGATGTAGAGCAGCCCGGCGTTGATGTCGGCGAGCACCACTTCGGGCGCGAACGGGATCACCGCCCAGGCCGCGAGCGCCGGCATCAGCATCAGCCATCGGCGCGAGCAGGAACAGCGCCTTGTTGGCGTTGGCCGGGAGGATGATTTCCTTGAACAGCAGCTTGATGCCGTCGGCGATCGGCTGCAGCAGGCCGAGCGGGCCGACGCGGTTGGGCCCGATGCGGATCTGGATCCAGCCGATCAGCTTGCGCTCCCACAGCGTCAGGTAGGCGACGCAGCAGGAACAGCGGCACGACGATCGGCGACGATGAACGCACAGGTTCACCGCGGTCTCGTAGACCGCCGGGCCCCAGATCGGGCCGAACCTGCGACTCGGCTGTAGGCGAGCAGCGACTGTCGAGCATCAGGCCGGCTCTTCTCCAGCGTCGACGCGCGCCGAACATCGCGCCCGAGCGCCGCCGTCGACGGATGCGCCGGCGGCGACCCGCACGCAATCGTCGGGCAGCCTGTCGTCCAGCGCGCGCCTGCAGCCTTGCCTGCCCGCCGTCCTGCTTGATCAGCACCGGTCCGTCCGGCGGAACGCCGAGGCGCGCCATGAGCTTGGCGTTCATCCAGGCGCTTCGGCGCCCGCGCGTCGCGTCGTCTTCTGCAGCGGCGGCGAGCGCCGCACCAGCGGATCGGCGAAATAGATCGGCACGTCGGCGACGCGCTGAATGCCGTGCAGTCTTTTCAGCGGTACTCTTACTTCGAGATGTGATCGCGGTTAGACAAGCAGCCTCGCGACGTCCCTGCCGTCCAGGCAGGCGTCGCGCACCTGCTCCGCCGTGTCGATGTCGAAGCCGGGCCGGCCGAGCATGGTGCCGAGCACGCGCAGCACCTTCCACGCCGGGCGCGCGTCGCCGAGCGGGTTGCACCGTGGCGTGGAAGCTCTGCACCCGGCCCTCCGTGCTGACGAACGTGCCCGCCGTCTCGGTGAACGGCCGCGATCGGCAGCAGCACGTCGGCGTACTCGAGCGCCGGTCTTGTAGGCGCGTCAGGCTGACCACGAACTCTGCGCTCTGCAGCGCGCGATCGCGGCCGCGGGTCGGCGCAGTCGAGCTCGGGCTCGGTGTTGAGCAGCACCAGGCGCTTCTTCGCGCAGGACGGTGCTCGACGTCTGCCGCCGACCGGCAGGCCGGCGACGATAGCCGCCGACCGAGTTGGCCGCTTCGCCGAGGATGCCGACTTTGACGCCCAGGGCCTGCGCGGCGGCGTGGATCTGCGCGGCCTGCGGATGCTGCTGCGCGAAGTTGCCGAGCAGCACGGCGGCGTTCTTTCCCGACGTTCAAGAACTTCACTTGAAAGAGGCGATCTCGATTGCACGAGCTGCGCGGGAGCAACGATCTTCTTGCTGGCGATCTGCATCAGCCAGTCGTCGTCCACCGAATGCAGCATGTGGATCTGCGTGCCGCGCTTCGCCGCCTGGCGCAGCCGGTGCGCGATCAGCGGATGGTCCTTGCGCAGGAACGAGCCGACGACCAGCACGCGGTCGAGGCTGCTGCAGCTCGGCGACCGGCATGCCGAGCCAGGGAATGCCCTGGCGCGCTGCCGTCGGCCGAGAAATCGATTGGCGCAGGCGGAAATCGGCGGCCGCGCCCAGCTTGCCCGGCGAGATAGAGCTCTTCCGAGCGTCGAATGCGGCGACGGCCAGCACGCCGACGTCTTGTCCACTTGCAGGTCCGCAGCAGCGACGTCCGAGCGCCTCTTCCCAGTCGACCTCGCTGCCACTGGCCGTTCTTCTTCACCATCGGCCGCGTGCAGGCGGTCCGTCGGAGTTCAGCGCCTTCGTAGGAGAAGCGGTCCTTGTCGGAGAGCCAGCATTCGTTCACCGCCTCGTTCTCGAGCGGCAGCACGCGCATCACCTTGTTCTGCTTCACCTGCACCACCAGGTTGGAGCCGAGGCCGTCGTGCGGCGACGACCGACTTGCGCGCGCGACAGCTCCCAGGTGCGCGCGCTGTAGCGGAACGGCTTCGAGGTGAGCGCGCCCACCGGGCAGAGGTCGATCATGTTGCCCGAGAGCTCGGAGTCGACCGCCTTGCCGACGAAGGACGACGATCTCGGCGTGCTCGCCGCGGCCGATCATGCCGAGCTCCATCACGCCGGCGATCTCCTGGCCGAAGCGCACGCAGCGCGTGCACTGGATGCAGCGGCTCATCTCCTCGGCCGCGACCAGCGGCCCGAGCTCTTTGCTGCAGCACCACGCGCTTCTCTTCCGGTAAGCGCGAGGCTGCTGCTGGCCGTAGCCGACCGCCAGGTCCTGCAGCTGGCACTCGCCGCCCTGGTCGCAGATCGGGCAGTCGAGCGGATGGTTGATGAGCAGGAACTCCATCACGCCGTTCTGCGCCTTCTTCGCCGCCGTCCGAGTGCGTCGAGCACCTTCATGCCGTCGGTGACCGGCGTCGCGCAGGCGGGCAGGGGCTTGGGCGCCTTCTCGACCTCCACCAGGCACATGCGGCAGTTGGCGGCGATCGAGAGCTTCTGGTGGTAGCAGAAGTGCGGCACGTAGATGCCGAGCTTGTTGGTGGCGTCCATCACGGTCGAGCCGTGCGGGACCTCGACTTCCTTGCCGTCGATGGTGAGCTTCGAGCATCTAGGCGGCCTCCTCGATCTTCTTGCGAATGGCCGCCGGCGCGGCCCCACTTGGGCTCGATGTCGTGTGCACCAGGCAGCGCTTGTGCTCGATGTGGTACACGAATTCGTCGCGGAAATGCTTGATGAAGCTCTTCACCGGCAGCGCCGCGGCGTCGCCGAGCGCGCAGATGGTGCGGCCGGCGATGTTGTCGGCGACGTTGTCGAGCAGCGCCGAGGTCCTCGCATCCGCCCTTGCCGTGCTCGATGCGGTTGCACCATGCGGTAGAGCCAGCCGGTGCCCTCGCGGCAGGGCGTGCACTGGCCGCAGGATTCCTCGAAGTAGAAGTACGACAGCCGCTCGAGCGCCCGCACCATGCAGGTGCGTCTCGTCCATGACGATCACCGCGCCCGAGCCGAGCATCGAGCCCGCCTTGGCGATCGAGTCGTAGTCCATGTCGGTCTTCATCATGATGTCGGCGGGCAGCACCGGCATCGACGAGCCGCCGGGGATCACCGCCTTGAGCTTGCGTCCGCCGCGCATGCCGCCCGCCATCTCGAGCAGCTTCGCGAACGGCGTGCCGAGCTTCACCTCGTAGTTGCCGGGCTGTGCGACGTGCCCGGTCACCGAGAAGATCTTGGTGCCGCCGTTGTTCGGCTTGCCCGAGCGCGAGGAAGCGCGTCGGCGCCGTTGCGCACGATCCAGGGCACCGCGGCGAAGGTCTCGGTGTTGTTGATCGTGGTCGGCTTGCCGTACAGGCCGTAGCTCGCCGGGAACGGCGGCTTGAAGCGCGGCATGCCCTTCTTGCCCTCGAGCGACTCGAGCAGCGCGGTCTCCTCGCCGCAGATGTAGGCGCCGTAGCCGGGTGGCGCGTACATCTCGATAGGAGAACTCCGAGCCGAGGATGTTCTTGCCGATGTAGCCGGCGGCGTACGCCTCGGCCAGCGCCTCCTCGTACAGCTCGTAGATCTCCCAGATCTCGCCGTGGATGTAGTTGTAGCCGGCGCTCGCGCCGCATCGCGTAGCCGGCGATGATCATGCCCTCGATCACCGAGTGCGGGTTGTAGCGCAGCAGGTCGCGGTCCTTGCAGGTGCCCGGCTCGCCCTCGTCGGAGTTGCACACCACGTACTTCGCGCCCGGGAACTGGCGCGGCATGAACGACCACTTCAGCCCGGTCGGAAAGCCCGCGCCGCCGCGGCCGCGCAGCGCGGACTTCTTCAGGTCGGCGATGATGTCTTCGGGCTTGATCTTCTCGACTCGAGATATTCTTCAAGCGCCGCGTAGCCGTCGCGCGCCTCGTAGTCCTTGAGGCGCCAGTTGCGCGCCGTCGAGGCCCTTCATCAGGATCGCGTCGGGTCCGTAGTCGAGCATCGTCACTTGAGCTCCTGCAGGCAGCTGGTCGAGCTTCTCGTTGGACATGTAGTCGTGCATCTTCTTGTTGTTGACCAGCACCACCGGCGCCATCGCGCAGGCGCCCATGCACTCGCCTTCCTTGAGCGTGAAGCGGCCGTCGGGCGTGGTCTCGTTGAAGTCGATGCCGAGCTTGCCGCGCAGGTGGTCGGCCGCGGCGAGCGAGCCCTGCAGGCCGCACGGCAGGCAGGTGCAGATGCGTGAGCTTGTACTTGCCGGTCGGCTTGCAGGTTGTACATCGTGTAGAAGCTCGCCACCTCGTAGACCGCGACCGGCGCCATGCCGAGGTAGCTCGGCGACGAAGTCCATCACCTCGGTCGACAGCCAGCCCTTCTCGTCCTGGGCGATGATGAGCGCGCTCATCACCGCCGACTGCTTCTGGTCGGGCGGGTACTTGGCGATCTCCCGGTCGATCTTCTTCAGAGAATCGGCGGACAAGCAGTCATCGGTCGACCTCGCCGAAGACGATGTCCTGCGTGCCGATGATCGCCACCGCGTCGGCGATCATGTGGCCGCGCGCCATCTCGTCGAGCGCCGCGAGGTGCGCGAAGCCCGGCGCGCGGATCTTCAGGCGGTAGGGCTTGTTCGCGCCGTCGGAGACGAGGTAGATGCCGAACTCGCCCTTGGGCGCCTCGACCGCGGCGTAGACCTCGCCTTCGCGGCACGTGCATGCCCTCGGTGACGAGCTTGAAGTGGTGGATCAGCTGCTTCCATGCTGCTCCTTCATCTCGAGCGCGCGACGGCGGCGCCACCTTGTGGTTGTCGGTCATCACCGGCCCGGGATTCGTGCGCAGCCAGTCGATGCACTGCCGGACGATGCGGTTCGACTGGCGGAACTCCTCGATGCGCACCAGATAGCGGTCGTAGCAGTCGCCGTTCTTGCCGACCGGGATGTCGAACTCCAGCTGGTCGTAGACCTCGTAGGGCTGCTTCTTGCGCAGGTCCCATTCGATGCCCGAGCCGCGCAGCATCGGGCCGGTGAAGCCGAGCGCCAGCGCGCGCTCCGGCGAGACGACGCCGATGCCGACGGTGCGCTGCTTCCAGATGCGGTTCTCGGTGAGCAGCGTCTCGTAGTCGTCGACGCACTTCGGGAAGCGCGTCGGTGAAAGTCCTCGAGGAAATCGAGCAGCGAGCCCGAGCGGTC
>ERZ1370068.6916-contig-5868_pt1 | contig 19706 bp, 26 predicted proteins | sample MGYA00561227_ERZ1370068 | MGnify/ENA primary metagenome ERZ1370068 (study PRJEB38410, sample SAMEA6850437) | metagenome | study: Metagenomic assessment of the ecological functions of the soil: analysis of the soil microbiota associated with the...
CGTCTTTGCAAGGCCGGCCCCAATGGAGGCGGGGACGGTCCCGCGCCACCCCACAGGATCAGGTAAGCGCAGGGCGACGTTGATCGCGAAGACCAGATAGGCATAGAGTGGGCGCGAGGAGATCGCGATGCCACTCAAGTTCGGCCTGTTCTCGATGACGACTGGCCCTGCTCGTATCCGGAGGGCGCGGCCCGCGTCGCGCGCGCCGCCGAGACCGCCGGCTTCGAGTCGCTCTGGGGCGGCGAGCACGTCGTGCTGCCCGATCCTCAGGCGCCGCCCTCGCCGCTCGGGCCCGGCGATCGCATCGTCGATCCCATCGTCGCGCTCACCTTCCTGGCCGCGCACACGAGCCGGATCCGACTCGGCACGGGGATCATCATCCTGCCCCAGCGCAATCCGCTGGTCCTCGCGAAGGAACTGGCCACGCTCGACGTCATGTCGAATGGCCGCCTCATCTTCGGCGTCGGTGTGGGCTATCTCGAGCCGGAGTTCCGCGCCCTCGGCGCCCCGTTCGAGGAGCGCGGCTCGCGTCACCGACGAGTACCTCGCGGCGATCCGCGCCATCTGGACGGAGGCCGCGCCCGCCTATCGCGGCCGCTTCGCCGCCTTCGAGCGCGTCCAGGCGCATCCCCAACCCGTCCAGAAGCCGACGCCGCCCATCGTGATCGGCGGTCACTCAAGGCGGCGTTCCGGCGCGCCGTTCAGCAGGGCCACGGATGGTACGGCTTTGCGCTGGACACCGCCGCGACGACGCCGCTGCCTCGAGGGCCTGCGCGAGGCGGCGGCGTCCGTCAGGCGGCCACCCGCGCTGCCGCCGCTCGAGATCAGCGTGTCCCCGCGCGGACGCATCGACCGCGCCGCCGCCCAGGCGTTCGCCGCGCTCGGCGTGCACCGCCTCGTCCTGATTCCGCCGCGCAGCGCCGACACCGCCGGCCTCGAACAATTCGTCGCAGGAATCGGCTCAGACCTGGTCGGACAGGTCTAACCCGGGACCGCGGCCCGTCTGGTCCAGACTTTCACCAACAAGACTGGACACCGGCGCGCATTATTGGCGAGCGCGCACACGGTGACCCGGCGGGGATGCGGCGGGGGCTGGGGGGATGGGTCCTCAGACCCCTTCCCGCCCCGCGCGACGACGACACAGCGGCCCAGAGTGGGAACGGCTCCCGGGTGACCGGTACGGCGTCGGCGGTGGTCGGAGGACCCATCCCCCGGCCCCCGCCGCGTCTCCCGCCCGCCGCCAGTGTGGTCTGTTCGAACGTAGTGCGCTAGGGACGCGCGGCGTTGCCCAAGGCGGGACGATGTGCTCGCCGAATCGCTGCATCGAGGCCAGCACCCGGTCGTGCCCGAGATAGCCGAAGCTCATCTGGCAGAGCACGTGCTGGACGCCGACGTCGCGGAGCGCCGCCATCTGCTCCGCGACGCGGTCGCCGGTGCCGCAGAGCGCCGTGTCCATCGAGAAGCGGATCGCCTCGTCTTCCGACACCCGCGGGTCATTGAACGGATTGAGCACGGCGGGATCGACGCGATAGTCCTCGGGGTTGTGGGCCGAGCGCGCGTGGAGCATGTGCCGGCGGGTCTGGAGCAGCGCCGCCGACAGCTCGTCCTCGGCCTGGGCCTGGCTCTCCGCGAGGTAGACGTGGCGCCACACCGCCACGTCGCGGAGCAGCCGCTCGCGCGTCTCCTGTGAATGCCCGCCCGCGATCAGCCCTTCTTCGTACAGCGTGAAGCGAGCCGCGGAGCGAGCCGAGCGGGATCCGCGACGTCATGATGGGCACGCCGAGCCGCCCGCACTCCGGCGAACGAGGCGGGCGTCACCACGCTGCGCCAGATGGGCGGGTGCGGCCGCTGGTAGACGCGCGGGCGCAGCGCGGGCAGGCTCATCTGGTAGTACTTGCCGTGGTACGCGAAGGGCTCCTCGGTCCACGCGCGGGTCAGGATCTCGAGGACCTCGCCGCTGCGCTCGCGGCTGTCGTCGCTGCGGAGCCCGTAGCCGACGAACTCGTACTCGTTGTAGAGCGAGCCGCGGCCGACACCCACGTCCAGGCGCCCGCGACTCAGGTTGTCGAGCAGCGCGAGCTGCACGGCGAGCCGGATGGGATGGCGCAGGGCGAGCTGGATCACCGCGAAGCCGATGCGCACGCGCGAGGTGCGCGCGGCGAGCGCGCTCGCGAAGGGAATGGGATCGCAGTAGACGGCCTCGCCGGTGAAGTTGTGCTCGGTGAGCCAGACGCCGTCGAAGCCGACGTCCTCGGCCCGGCACGCCTCGACGAGCAGATCGTCGATGGCCGCGTAGTCGGCGTCCGCCGACGGCGAATGCGCGAGGGTGAGCCAGCCGAAGCGCACGTCGAGCGGCTCGAGCGCGACCTAGCCGCCGACGACGGGCTTCGCGCCGACGAGCGTCCGCGCCAGCTCGATCTCGCCCAGGTGGGTCATCCCGTGGGTGAGCCCGACCTGGCCGAGGCACTGCACGACCGACATGTCGCCGAGCGGTTTCACCGTCACGACGGTGTCGAAGAGATCGGGCGAGGCCGAGGCGAATAGCTCCTCGGTGCCCGCCCACACCTTGGCCACGTACTCGCGGAAGAGCGGGACGTCGTTGATCCGCAGCGCGTGGGCGTCCGCCGTGGACATGCCGGTGCCCTGGGCCGTCGCGGGCATGCCGAGCTTGTCCGCATAGCCGCCTTCCATCCAGATGGGCGGCCGGCGGTTCTGGATGACCCAGCGGACGATATTGTCCTCGGTGCGGACGTAGTGCCAGATGCCCCAGCCGATGGTATTGGCCGTCGCGTGGCCGCCGGGCACCGCGTGGAGCTGCTCGGGCGTGAGATCGGACAGCGACTTGTCGAAGCCCGCGTGCATGCGCGTGAGCTGGGCGCGAATGAAGTCCACTGCGCTGAGCATGTCCGTCTCCTTGCCTTGGGGTTCGCCGCTCGGGGCCGCCGTGAGCCGGCCCATCATAGCGCAGGGCGCTTGCGGAAGCGATCGCTCCTGCCGTAGCCTACCGCCTATGAAAATCACGCGAGATCGAGTCCTTGCACGCCGATGCCGGCTGGCGCAACTTCGACTTCCTCAAGATCTCGACGGACGAGGGGATCACCGGCTGGAGCGAGTACAACGAGAACTTCGGCGGCCCCGGCCTGTCGCGGGTGATCGACGAGCTGGGATCCGCCCTCATCGGCAAGGACCCGCGCGCGTGGGAAGCGCACGTGGCGCTGATGTACGCGCTGCGCCGCCAGGCGACCGGCGGCGTGATTCAGCAGGCCATCGGCGCGCATCGAGAACGCGCTGCTCGACGTCAAGGCGCGCGCGCTCGGCGTCCCCGTGTACGAGCTGTTCGGCGGCCCCGTGCGCGACCGCGTGCGCCTGTACTGGTCCCACTGCGCGACGTACCGGGTGAACCGCGCGAAGGAGATGCAGGTTCCGCCCGTCCGCACCCTCGCGGACATCGTGGCCCTCGGCCGCGAGGTCGTCGCCAAGGGCTATACCGCGCTCAAGACCAATGTCCTGATCCTCGGCGACAATCCCCGCGGCCACGTCCCCGGCTTCGCCCGCGGCGAGGGCTTCCCCGCGCTCAATGCCGACCGCTACGTGATCGATGCCGCGCGCGACCTGCTCGCGGCGTTTCGCGAGGGCGCGGGCGCGCAGATGGACATCCTCGTCGACCTCAACTTCAACTACAAGACCGAGGGCTTCCTGAAGCTCGCGCGGGCGATGGAGCCGTACGACCTCTTCTGGGTGGAGATCGACACGCGCGACGCCGGGGCGCTGCACTACATCCGGAGCCGGACGACGATCCCCGTCGCCTCCTGCGAATGCCTCTTCGGCCGGCGGGACTACCGGCCCTTCTTCGAGCAGCAGTCGGTCGACGTGGCCATCGTCGACACGCCGTGGAACGGCGTCGGCGAGTCGCTCAAGATCGCCGCCATGGCGGACGCCTACGAGGTCAACGTGGCGCCGCACAACTTCTACGGCCACCTCGCCACGATGATGAACGCGCACTTCTGTGCCGTGGTGCCCAACCTGCGCATCATGGAGATCGACCCCGACCACGTGCCGTGGTACGACGACCTCGTCACCGTGAAGCCGCGGATCGAGGGCGGCCAGCTCTTCGTGCCGACCGGCCCGGGCTGGGGCACCGAGGTGAACGAGGAAGCCGTTCGCGCGCACCCGCCGCTAGAGCGATGATAAGGGCCCATCTGCTTCGTTGGCGCCCTCGACCGCACGCTCAACGTACAGCAAGTACGCCTCGCCGTGCGGCCTTCGGGCGCCGCCTCGCAGCTGGACCCTTCTCATCGCTCTAGCCGGTTTTCTCCGACAGGCTCCTAGCACGGACCGCGACCGACCGCCGTTGCTGGTCGACATCCGCGTGCCGGTGGGCCTGCCGATACTACAGACCGCGGATTTCGTCGCGCGGTGCGAGGACGCGGGCTTCGACGGCGTGGGCGTGCACGACCACCCGCACAGCGGGCGCGACGTGTACGTGACCCTCGCCATCGCCGCCGAGCGCACACGCATCGCCCGACTCTACCCGGCCACGTCGAGCCCCATCGTGCGCCATCCCCTGCTGCTCGCCTCGGCGGCGCAGAGCCTCGAAGAGATCGCCCCGGCCGGATCTGTCTGACCATCGCGCCCGGCTTCCTCGCCGCGCGGAGCATCGGGCGGCCCCGCGCCAACCTGGCCGTCATGCGCGAGGCCATCATCACCGTGCGCCGCCTCCTCGCCGGGGAGACGGTGCGCCTCGAAGCGTCGCAGACGCGGCTGCGCAACCGCTCGCCCGTGCCCACTCCGGTCTACCTCTTAGCATCCGGGCCGCGCATGACCGAGCTGGCCGGCGAGGTCGCCGACGGCGCCGTGCTCCTCGTCGGTCTGCATCCCGCGGCCGTCGCCGAAGCGCGCCGCCGCCTGGAGGTGGGCGCCCGCCGGGCGGGGCGCTCGCTCGACGGCTTCCGCACCATCTTCATCGTGCCGATCGCCGTCGACGACAGCGCGGCGCAGGCGCAGCGCTGGGTGCAGCGCTGGTTCGCGCCGGGCCAGTCGTTCCTGACCTATCCGAGCGCGTCGAACCTCCACTGGCTGCGCCAGGCCGGCATCGACCTTCCCGACGACCACGATCCCGAGCGGATCCCCGACGACCAGGCCGCGCGCATCGCGGATGCCTTCGGGCTCTTCGGCCCGCCCGAGCACTGCCTCGAGCGCCTGCTGCGCGCCCGCGAGGAGGCCGGGCGTGGAGCACGTCTTCCTCTTCCCGGCCCATACACTGGACGGCGGCTACGAGATGCCCACGCGCGAGGTCGACGCCTTCCGCCGCGTCATGCGCGCGCGGCTCTGAGCGCGGGTCGTCGACAGGCGGAGCGATCGCTGGACGAGCATCCCCTCGACACGGCCTACCGCAAGACGTCGTACTTCGCCGACACGCCGGCGGGCCGGCTGCGCATCCGGATCGGCGAGACTCATCCGGTCCTCGACGCGCTGTTGACGGCAAGGGGTCATCGGCACTGGGCCTATGTGACGGCCCACAATCCCGGCTCGATGCCATTGACCGCCGATGAGAATCGGGCGCGTCACACGCGTCTCGAAGCCGACGTGAGCGCGCGAGGATACGAGGCCTTCTCGGGCGAGGGGATCGGTGACGACGGCGAGTGGCCTCCGGAAGCAAGCCTGCTGATCCTCGGCATGCCCCGAGCCGAAGCCACTGCCCTCGGCCACGCGCATGCCCAGCGGGCCGTGGTCTGCGGCGGCGTCGGGGAGCCGGCCTCGCTGCGTCATCTGCTCGCGGCACCCGGCGGAGCCCGCACGGCGGACGCGCTATGATCTGGACGGTTCGCAGGCCACCCACGAGACAGGAGGTAACCCGATGGACCTCGGACTCACAGGCAAGCACGCGAGCCGTGCGCAGGGCCAGACCTGATGCCGACGCACCAGTCGCTCAGCGGCGCATCGGACGACGACCTGCTGCGGCGCATGGTCGCCACGCACCCGGACCGCTTCGACGACGCCTTCTGGGCGTTCTTCACCGCGAGCGTGGCGCCCTATCTGCCGCCGAGCCCGACCATGCTCGACCTCGGCTGTGGGCCGGGGCTCTTCCTCCGCGATCTCGGTGAGCGCTATCCGGCGGCGGCGCTCTACGGCTACGACGTGACCCAGGCGATGGTGACGCACGGCCGAGAGCTCGCGTGCGCCGGCGCGAAGCCGATCGTCGCGGTCCTCGACGCGACCACCGAGCCCCTGCCCCATGCCGCGGGCAGCGTGCACCTGGTGAGCATGTCCTCGGTGCTGCACGTCATCGACGAGCCCCTCCCCGTGCTGGCCGAGATTCGCCGCGTGCTCGTCCCCGGTGGGATCTTCCTGCTCAACGACTGGATTCGCCAGCCGCTGGCGGCCTATCTCGCCTATCGCCGCGACGTCATGGGCGAGGACGAGGCGGAGAGCTTCCGGCGCGGCTTTCGCCTCTTCCCCTTCCAGAGCAAGTACACGCCGGACGACTGGCAGTGGCTGCTCGCCAAGGCCGGCTTCACCATCCGCCATCGGGCGCAGCTGCGGCCGTCGCACCAGATCCTGGTCACCGTGCCCGACGGGACGGGCTGAGCGACGCAATGGCAGAAACGCTGTGAGCGGTCCCGATACCGACAAGGTCTTCGCCGGCTCAATTCCGAAGCTCTATGAAGACGTATCTCGTTCCGCTGATCTTCCAGCCGTATGCTGCGGACTTGGTGAGTCGGGTCAGCTTCGCGATCTCTTGCTCGCGTACTCGAACATTGCCGCCGGCACGGGTGTCGTCACTCGCAATCTGGCATCCGTGCTACCGGAAAGCGTCTCCATCGTCGCCACGGATTTGAATCAGCCGATGCTGGACCTGGCTTCCGAGGTCGGGACCAAGCGCCCTGTGGAGTGGCGTCAGGCAGACGCTTCATGCAACTGCCCTTCGAAGGACGCGGTGTTCGACGCCGTGGTGTGCCAGTTCGAGTCATGTTCTTTCCCGGAAAGTCGAAGGCGTATTCCGAGGCACGGCGAGTCCTCAGATCAGGAGGCGTTTTCATGTTCAACGTGTGGGACCGAATCGAGGAGAACGAATTCGCTGCACACCGGTGACGAGAGGCGCTCGAATCTCTCTTCCCCAAGGACCCGCCGCGCTTCATGGCCCGCACGCCCCATGGCTACTACGACCTCGCGACCATTGAGCGAGATCTGAAACACGGCGGGTTCCTTGCGTCACCCCATATCAGTACGGTTGCGGCGCGCAGTCAGGCAACATCTCCGCAGATCCCTGCGATCGCATACTGCCAAGGGACACCGCTGCGAAACGAGATCGAGGCGCGCGACAAATCGCGGCTTGGCGAAGCAACCGACATCGCAGCGGAAGCTATCGCCCGAGCGGTTCGGGCCGGGTCCTGTCGACGGCAAGATTCAGGCGCACATTGTCACTATCGAACGCTGAAAGTCGCCCATTGAATGTGTTGCGCCAAGCGCTTGGGCGAGCGCCTCAGGTGCGGAACGCGTTGACCGCCGTGACCAGGCCCGGCGTCCCGCCGAACAGGTACGCCACCTCGACCGCTTCGAGGATCTCCGCCTCCGAGGCCCCCGCCGCGCGCGCGCGGTTGGCGATGGTGGCGACTCCGTCGGCATGTGCCAGGAGCGCGTCGACGATCATGGTCATGAGGTGCTTGTACTTGGCGGGGATCGCGCCGTCCGCCAGGATCTTCTCGCGCTGGCTCATGTAGGACGCGACGAACTCGGGGTCGCGCTGCTTCAGCGTCTCGATCCACGGCGGTAGAGTGGCCTGAGGCATGGGGTTCTCCTCCAGTTCAGTGGGTGCACGTCACACGCGAAGGCGGCCCTCGATGACCGGCACGACGCCGCCGCCGACCCGCAGCTCGCTGATCCGCCCGCCGCGCATCGCGATCTTGATGTGAATGAAGCTCTGCCGTCCCATCACGGTGCCCTGCTCGCTGACGATGGAGACGGACGGGGCCGGGGCCACGAGGCCATGGGTGATCAGGTAGGCGCCAAGGGGACCGCTGGCCGAACCCGTCGCCGGGTCCTCGGGAATGCCCGAGGTGTGCGGCGCGAACATCCGCGAGTACACGCGGCCGGCCTTGGGATCCGGATCGGCCGCGAAGACGAAGACGCCGAGATTGGGCCCTCCCGGCCGCCGCCTTTAGGCGGGGCACGTCCAGCGCGGCGCGGTCCACGGTGGCCTTGTCCCGGAGCGGGACGAACAGGAACGCGTTGCCCGTCGAGCCGGTGCAGATGGGCGCGCCCGGCCGCAGGTCCGCCTCCGCCAGGCCGAGGGCCGCGGCGAACGCGGCCCGGTTGGCGAGCTCGGGCCCGAGCACGGCCTCGCCGTGGCGCATCCAGAGAAAGCTCGGGCGCGCCGGGTCGCCCTCGAGCTCGACCTCGACGGGCCCGATCGCTTCTTCGAGGAAGAAGCGCGTCGTCCCCTGCGGCAGGAGCCCTTCCGTCGCGAGCACCCAGCTCGTGCCGATGGTCGGGTGGCCGGCGAACGGCACCTCGCGCGCGGGGGTGAAGATGCGCACGCGCGCCGCGCACTCCGGCCGCGTGGGCGGCAGGAGGAAGGTCGTCTCCGAGAGGTTCATCTCCCGCGCGATCGACTGCATCTCGGCGTCGCCGAGATCATCCGCATCGAAGACGACGGCCAGCGGATTGCCGCCGAAGACACGGTCGGTGAAGACGTCGACCTGGGCGAAGCGGTGCTCGCGCGTCATCCGGAGACCGTTTTCGTGGATCGAGGGCCAGCGGCCCCGGCGCGGAGCATCTCGAAGATCCGCGGTCCCGTGAGCGGCACCGTGTTCACGAGGACGCCGTAGTCGGCCAGCGCGTCCTCGACGGCATTGGCGATGGCCGCGGCGGGCGCGATGACCCCGCTTTCCCCACGCCCTTGATGCCGAGTGGATTGATCGCCGAGGGGAAGTCCAGGTGGCCCACCTCGAAGTCCGGCATCTGGTCGGCGCGCGGCAGGGCATACTCCATGAAGGTCCCGGTGAGGAGCTGGCCTTGCTCGTCGTAGAGCAGCTCCTCTTCGATCGCGGCGCCGATGCCCTGGGCGAGGCCGCCGTGAAGCTGGCCCTCGACGATCATCGGGTTGATCGGCCGCCCGCAGTCGTGCATGGCGACGTGGCGGAGCAGCGTGAGCGAGCAGGCCTCGACGTCCACCTCGACCACGACGCCCTGAACGCCGAAGGCCCAGGTGACCGAATCGGGATAGAAGAAGCCGCAGGCGCTGGAGGCCCGGACCGCTCGTCTTCGCGAGCGCGCGGCTCCTGACGGCGGCGCGCGCCACCTCGGCGAGGCGGAGGCTCTTGCCGGGGACGCCCTTGACGAGCACGCGCCCGTCGGCGAGCACGATGTCCTTCGGATCGCACTCGAGCATCTCCGCGGCCACGAGCCGCGCCTTGTCCGCGACCTCGCCGGCGGAGCGCGCCACCGCGGGGCCCGCCACGGCGGCCACGCGGCTCGCGATGGTGCCCATGCCGTACCCGACGAGCTGGGTGTCGCCGCCCTTGACGACCACGCTCTCCACGGGCACGGAGAGGACGTCGGCGCAGATCTGGGCAAACGTCGTCTCGTGGCCCTGTCCCTGAGCGCAGACGCCGAGATGGACGAAGACGGTGCCGCCGGGATCGACGTGCACGTCGGCGCCCTCGAAGGGACCGAGCCCCGTCCCTTCCACGTACGCGCAGAGCCCGATGCCGATCGGCCGCGTCGTCCCCTTGCGCTTCGCCTGCTCGGCGCGCCAGTCCGCATACTCGAGCCGCTCGATCAGGCGATCGAACGGCCGTCACGTAGTCCGCCGCATCGTACGTGATCGGCACGCCGTCGCGGTAGGTGAGGCCCGAGCGATAGGGCATCTCGTCGGGCCGGATCATGTTCAGCCGCCTGAGCGCCGCCGGGTCCATGCCGAGCGCGCGCGCCGCCCGGTCGAGCAACCGGTCGAGGACGAAGGCGGCCTCGGGGCGCCCGGCCCCGCGATACGCGGCGGCGAAGGTCTTGTGGGTGACGACGTTCGTTCCGACGGCGCGATAGTTCGGCACGCGATACGGCCCGGGCAGGTGATTGATGGTGTTCTGGGTGATGGCCTCGCCGAGCGGCGGGAACGCGCCGTGATCCCGCGTGAAGGCGGTCTCGAGGGCGACGATGGCGCCGTCGCGGCCCACGCCGATCCGCGCGCGGTGATCCTGGTCTCGATCCGCCGCCGCGCTCAGGAAGTGCTCGCGTCGGCTCTCCACCCACTTGACCGGCCGTCCGAGCCGCCGCGCCACCGCCGCCACCACGATCTCCTCCGGGTACACGTGGCCCTTGATGCCGAAGCCGCCGCCCACCTCGGGCACGAGCACCCGGATCCGCTCCTCGGGCAGCCCGAGCGCGACGGCGATGGCGCTGCGCACCGCGAAGGGCACCTGCGTCGACGACCAGACGAGCAGGGCGCCCGTCGCCTTGTCCTCGGAGGCCAGGACGCCGCGCGTCTCGATGGGCATGCCCGCCACGCGCGGATAGCGCAGGTGCGCCTCGACGATCACGTGGGCGGAGGCGAAGCCCGGCCCGACATCGCCCGTGCCGGAGCGGCTCACGTACGGGACATTGTCCGGCCAGTCGTCGTGGACGAGGGGCGCCGACGGCGCGCATCGCGGCGGCCGGCGTCGCGGCAACCGGCAGCGGCTCGTACGCGACGATGACCCGATCGAGGGCGTCGGCCAGCCGATACGGATCGTCGGCGACCACGACGGCGACGGCCTCCCCGCGTGCCGCACGCGGCCCCCGCGAGGGTGGATGGCGATGGGGCCGGCCGCGCGGCTCGGGTACGAGCGGCGGCACCGAGGCGTGCGCGAGCTCCGGCAAGTCGTCGAGCGTCCACACCGCCATCACGCCGTCGAGACCCGAGGCCGCCGCGCGGTCGACGCCGAGCACGCGGGCATGGGCGTGCGGGCTCCGCACCAGGCCCAGGTACAGGAGATCCGGCAGCTTCAGGTCGTCGAGGTATCGCCCCAGGCCGGCGACGAGGCGGCCGTCTTCCTTACGCTTGAGCGACGCGCCGAACTGCACCGGCTAGGGCCTGTCGGAGAAACCCAGCTAGAGCGATGAGAAGGGTCCAGCTGCGAGGCGGCGCCCGACGGCCGCACGCGAGGCGTACTCGCGTAGGGGAGTGCGGGGCCATGTCGGGCCCGCAGACGAAAGTTCGTCGGCCCGATTGCCTCGCGCGTTACGTGGCACGGCGGTCGAGGGCGCCAACGAAGCAGATGGGCCCTTATCATCGCTCCAGGTGCTCAGCGCGGCGGGCCTGCAGCGACTGGTCCGCGTACGTCATGAGGTCGGGGCGGCCCTTGCCGAGCATCACCTGGAGATACGCGGGCTCGAGACCCACGTTGACGAAGCCGTGGAGGACGTTGGCGGGCGCGGCAACGCAGTCCCACGGGCCGAGCACCGTCTCCGCGCGGTTCCCCGCCCCGTCCTCGAGGAACACCAGGACCTTGCCGCGGAGGATGAAGAACACTTCCTCCACCTCATGGGTATGAGCGGCATTGCCCTGGCCGGGCGGGACGAACATCACGCTGAGCGTGAAGTGCTCGGCAGGGATCACGCTCGCATCCGCCTTGCCGGAGGCGCCGCTGCCGATGAACCGGTGCTGGGCGCGGCGGTAGCCCTCGACGCGCGCGTCCGCGAAGGCGTCCCAGTCCCCCTTGCGATCGGTGAAGCGCGCCACCTGCCGAGCCAAGAGCTCATCGAGCGTCTGTGCCATTGGACTCCTCGTGGTTTCTCCGGACGACCTGCCCGGGTAGTCTGCCGCCTGGGAGCCCAGTCTACTCGAACTTCTTTCTGGACGGATGAGGCCGGAATGCGCTCTGATCGATGGAGGGCATGATGGTCAATCAGCGCTTCGTGATCGAAGGCGGTCATCCGATCGGCGGCCGCATTCGTCCGAGCGGCAACAAGAACGCCGCCCTGCCGCTGATCGCGGCGACGCTCTTGACCGACGACGAAGTGGTCTTGACGAATGTGCCCGCCATCCGAGACGTGGAGGCGCTGGTCTCGATCCTCCGCGACCTCGGCGTCACCGTGACGCCCCGCGGAACGGGCGCGATCGCCTTCAGGGCCGACCGGGTCAACGGCGACGAGCCGAACCCGGAGGTCTGCAAGCAGATCCGCGCCTCGATCCTGCTCGCCGGGCCGCTGCTCGCGCGCCGCGGCCACGTGCGACTGCCGCTCCCGGGCGGCGACGTGATCGGCCGCCGCCGCATCGACACCCATGTCCTCGCCCTGGAGGCCCTCGGCGGCACCGTCGAGACCGGCAGCGGCCAGTACGTCTGCAGCGCCGCGAAGCAGTTGGTCGGCGCCGACGTGTTCCTCGACGAGGCCTCGGTCACGGGCACCGAGAACGCGGTCATGGCCGCCGCGCTCGCGCTCGGCACCACGGTCATCGAGAACGCCGCCTGCGAGCCGCACGTCCAGGACCTCTGCCGGCTGATCAATGCCATGGGCGGCGCGATCGAGGGCATCGGCACCAACCGGCTCGTGATCCGCGGCACGACCCGCCTCCACGGCGCCGAGTACGCGCTCGGGCCCGACTACATCGAGGTGGGCTCGCTGATCATGCTGGCCGCGGTCACCGGCGGCGAGCTCTCCATCGAGGAGGCGCGGCCGCACGAGCACCGCGCCACGCGACTGGCGTTCGACCGCATCGGGATCCGCTTCGGCCCCGACGCGAGCGGGCGGCACATCATGGTGCCGGGAGGACAGGAGCTGCGCGTCGCGCCCGATGTGGGCGGCGCCATCCCGAAGATCGAGGACGCGCCCTGGCCGGGCTATCCGGCGGACCTCACGTCCATCGCGGTGGTCGGCGCCACGCAGAGCGAGGGGACGGTCCTGATCTTCGAGAAGATGTTCGAGTCCCGCCTGTTCTTCGTGGACCGGCTGGCGTCGATGGGCGCGCGGCTGATCCTGTGCGATCCCCATCGCGTGGTGGTGAGCGGCCGGTCGCAGCTCGTCGGGCAGGAGCTGGTCGAGCCCGGACATCCGCGCGGGCATGGCGCTGGTGATCGCCGCGCTGTGCGCCAACGGCACCAGCACGATCCACAATATCCAGCAGATCGATCGCGGCTACGAGCGCATCGACGAGCGGCTCGCCGAGCTGGGAGCGCGCATCGAGCGGCGAGGTGGCAAGACGCTTGACCCCACCGACGACAGGGACTAGTCTCGGCGCGTGAACGCACTCCAGGTGGAGCCAGCCCGCGCCCGAATTCTCGCTGCCCTCGACGCTCGGCCGCCCCGTCTCCCTCGCCGAGTACCGGGGCAAGGCCGACGTGGTCCTCGCGTTCTACTGCTACGACTGGGGCGGTATCTGAACGCCCGAGCTGACCGGCCTGGGACAGGTCGCCCGCGAGCTCGAAGGTCGCGGGATCGCGTTCCTCGCGATCAGCGGGGATAGCACGTTCTCCCACGAGGCGTTCGCCAAGGCCCGGAGCTTCCCCTTCCCGCTCCTCAGCGACATCCACCGCCAGGTCATCCAGGCCTACGGCGTCCACGACGTGGAGCGGAACGTCGCCTACCGCTCCACCTTCATCGTCGACCGCGACGGCCTGCTTCGCTGGGGCCAGGCCGGCGACCGCCACATGGTCCGGGACGGCCAGGAAGTCATCCGCGTCCTCGGCGTCATCGACGAGCTGCGGCGGAAGGCGTAAGGCCCCCTCCCCGCCGGGGCGCGATAAGCGCACTTCGCCCTGTCCCTGGGGGGCGGCCGCGGGTCGGATGGGCGCGTGCTATACTCCGCGCGTTCTCTTCATCTGTCCTCAGCCCGGAGGCCTCATGGCGCTCGTCCAGCCGCGTGTTCCGATGATCGAGCAGGACATCCTCGGGGGCTGTGCGTGGGGCCGGAAGGCTTGCGCCCGGCTGAGTGGATCGTACCGGTGCCCCGAGCGTGTCTCGAAGAGATCGACGCCGTGGTGAGGTGGCTGCGGACCTCGGGGACGGGCCCGGTCGAAGCGCTCGAGCCGGCCCGGTTCCGGCTGGCGTCGTGCGGCAGCGCTGATGGAGACGGTGCGCCGCAAGCTGGTCGATGGTCCCGGGCTCGCGGTGGTCGATCGAGTTCCCGTCGCGGAGTACAGCGCGGAGGAGTCCAGGGCGATCGGCTGGCTCCTGGCGGGATCTCGGCACGCATCGTCGCCCAGAAGTGGGACGGCACGCGGCTCTACGACGTGAAAGACTCCGGGCAGCGCCTGGGCTACGGCGTTCGCCGGTCGGTGACCAATCTCGGCCAGCCGTTTCACACCGACGGCCCCTGGCTCTGGCAGCCCCCGGCCTTCGTCGGGCTCTTCTGCCTGGCGACGGCGCGCGCGGGTGGTGAGAGCCGCGTGCGAGCCTCGCGGCCGCGCACAATGCCATGCGCGCGCGCCATCCGAGGCTGCTGAGCCGCCTCTACGCACCGGTTCACTGGGACCGGCAAGCCGAGCACGGCCCCGACGAAGCCCGGTGGTCGACCCACCCGGTCTTCGCCTCCGATGGATCGGTGCTGGCGGCGCGCTACTACGACGACTACGTCACCAATGGCCAGAAGCTGGCCGGCGAGCCGCTCGACACCGAAGGAATCGACGCGCTCGCCGCCCTCCGCGAGATCGTCGACGCGCCCGAGGAGTGGGTGGAGTTCCGCATCGAGCAGGGGCCAGCTCCAGTACTTGAACAACCGGCAGATCGCTCATAGCCGCACCGCGTTCACGGACGGCAGGCGAGCCCGGGCAGATTCGCCACATGCTGAGGTTGTGGAACCGCGAGGAAGGCACGCTCCACGTCGACGGGCAGCTTCCCGCCTGATCGGCACCCTCCATGACCATCGGTGGGCCACCACGCGGGGAGACGTCGCCGCTGGAGGTCACGCGCGCATGAAGATCCTGTATACGCCGCTCATGATCGTGCCATCGCTCAGCGCCGAGCAGCGCGCGGGCATCCTCGAGGCCGCCGGGCCCGGCACCGTCCTTGGTCGAGGCGAAGGAGCCGCGCGGCAGCGGGCGGAGATCGTCGACACCCGATATCCTGTTCGGCCGCGTCGCCCCGGACATCTTCCGTGCTGAACCGGCGGCTGCGCTTCTACCACTCGATCGGCGCGGGCGTGGACGCCGTCCTCAGCCCCGAGCTTGTGCAGAGCGACATCCCGCTCGCGAGCGAGAAGGGCGGCGTCGGCATTCACCTGGCCGAGCACGCCTTCGCACTCCTCCTCGGACTGACGCGCGGCCTGCACACCGCCATCCGCCGGCCCGACTACGGCCTGCGCGAGCCCATCCGCCTCGAGCAGCGGGAGCTGTTCGAATCGACGATGGGCATCGTGGGCTTCGGGGGTGGGCCGCGAGGTCGCGCGGCGCGCGCTCGCCTTCGGGATGCGCGTGATTGGCGTCGACATCGAGGACGTGCCGCCCGAGCCGGGCGTCCCGACATCTGGAAGACCGACCGCCTCTACGAGATGCTCGGCCTCGCCGACGTGGTGGTCATCGGGCTGCCGCTGACCAAGGCCACGCGCCACCTGTTCACCCGCGACCTCTTCCGGCGCATGCGGCGGACGGCCATCCTCGTCAACGTCACCCGCGGCGAGATCATCTATGGCGAGGACCTGCTCGCCGCCCTCGACGAGGGGCTGATCTGGGGCGCCGGCCTCGACGTCACCGATCCCGAGCCCCTGGCGAAGGACCATCGCCTCTGGACGCACCCGCGCGTGATCGTCACGCCGCACACCGCGGGCGGCTCGCCCCGCCGGGCCCAGCGCGTGATCGACACCTTCTGCGAGAACCTGCGCCGCATGCGCGCGGGGCAGCCGTTCATCGCGCTCATCGACAAGGACAAGGGCTACTGACCTAGCAGGATGCTGAAAAAGGCCCATCTAGCCGTTGGCGCCCTCGGCCGCACGCTCAACGTTACGCAGAAGTACGCCTCGCGTGTGCGGCCGTCGGGCGCCGCCTCGCATCTGGACCTTTTTGAGCATCCTGCGACTCTTCAGCAACCTGCTAAGGAGGGCTAGCGTGGCCAAGAGTGCCGTCACCGCCGAGCGGTTCGCCAAGGGCATGACGTTCGACGAGTACGTGAAGTACGCGGGCAGCCCGGAGAATCTCGCCCGCGAGGCCTTCGGCGGCTACTTCCCCGACGGCGGCTCGATCGCCGCGCCCGCGCAAGGACAACAGCGCGGTGTTCCGCGAGCGCTACGCCGAGGCGCGCCTCAGCGAGCCAGCAGGCCGCCGCCGATCAAGTGGCTCGCCGCCCAGCCCGGCGGCCCCGCGAAGATCCTCGTGATCTCCGAGGACTGGTCCTCCGATTGCCGGCGCGACGTGCCCGTCGCTCGCGCGGCTCGCCGAGGCGGGCGGGACTGGAGCTGCGCATCTTCAATCGCGACGGCAAGAAGATCCTCGGCACGCGACGCCCCGATCCCGCCGCCGCTCCCGACGCCAACCACGACCTGATGCTCGAGTTCATGAACGCCAAGAACGGCGCCGAGTGGGCGTCGGTGCCGGTCGCCGTGTTCTACACGCAGGACTTCCGCGAGCTGCACCGCTACATCGAGTTCCCGGCCATCTACCACAAGGACCTGATCCGCGGGAGCTTCCAGGCGGCCCGGCCGGGCGAGAGCGCAGGCGCAGACGAAGGACGCGCTCGGGACGCGAGTTCGTCGCCCTGCAGGCCTCACCGTTCTTCGACGTCTGGGCCTCGGCGGCGATCGACGAGATCCTGAGCGCGCTCCACGAAAAGCGAGCTGGTCGGCGCGGTTGCCCTCATAGCTAACGAACCACGCTTGAGCGGGCGGGTGGCGGCGGGAGCTCGGGGGATGGGTCTCCGACCACCGCCGACTTCGTACCGAACCGGGAGCCGTTCCCGCTCTCGGACGCTGCGTCGTCGCCCCGCAGGAAGGCTCTGAGGACCATCCTCAGCCCCCGCCGCGCCACCTGCCCGGTCACCGCATGCGTGTCGGGAATCATGCGGGGCTAACCACCGGCTTGTCGGTTGAAGGTCGTGAGCCCGAAGTGGTGAACAGTCATGGACTTGAGCGCGCTGCGGGGTGCGCCGATCTCGTGCGAGCTCCACGCTGCCGCTCGCGCGCGGTCGTCAGACGGGCTCGAGGGCTCGGTGAGGCTCCGGGGAGCTCGACGCGGATCGGGTCGCCGGGCCGGACCTCGCCGTCCGCGAGCACGATGCCCATGACGCCCGCCTTGCGGACGAGCTCTGCCGTCCGTCGTCGCGCGCGAGCGTCGCCGCCATCAGGCCCGGCTGGAGCCGGTCGAGCTGGGCGCACGGATTGCGCAGGCCCGTCACCTCGACCACCGCCGTGTCGCCGAGACACAGGCGGGCGCCCGTCGGCAATCCGAGCAGGTCGACGCCGCGCGTCGTCACATTCTCGCCCATGAGTCCGGCCGGCACGGTGAAGCCGGCGGCGCCGAGCTCGTCGTGCAGCTCGGCGTGGATCAGGTGCACCTGGCGCAGGTTGGGCTGGCTCGGGTCGCGCGCCACGCGCGAGCGGTGCTTGACCGTCATCCCGTGATGCGCGTCCCCTCGACGCCGAGCTCCGCGAGGAGCCGGATGCTCCCCTCGTTCGGCTTCGTCATCGTGTGGGTCGCGCTCGACTGACTGCGGTGACTCTCGCGTCCATGCCGCGCGCTCCCGCGCTACCGCGGCAGAGCGAGGCGGCTCGGCGCAGGCGCGCTCGACCTCCTCGATCGTCTTCGGCGTGCCCGCGGTCAAGACCTCGTGCCCGTCGGCGGTGATCAGGATGTCGTCCTCGATGCGGACGCCGATGCCTCGGTACTCGGCGGGCACGCGGTGCTCCACCTTCTCGGCGCGCGCCTTTTCCTCGTCCTCGATCTTCTTCGCGGCGGCCGTGCCGAGGCGGTAGCGGCGCTCCCACATCTCCTCCTCGCTGTACTCGCGCAGGTAGAAGCGGGACGGTCTCGCGCTCGGGGTCGAAGTAGAGACCGGGCTCGACGGTGACCACCATGCCGGGCTCGAGCACCCGCGACTGCCGGCGGACGCGGTAGTCGCCGACGTCGTGGACGTCCATGCCGAGCCAGTGGCCGGTGCCGATGCATGTAGAACTCGCGGTAGTGGTGCATGGCGAGCGACTCGCTCGACGCCTGCGCGGGCAAGAGCGCCGAGCGCGACGAGGCCCTCGACGAGCGCGCGCGCGCGCGCGCCTCGTGCATCGCCTCGTACCGGCTGCCCGGCCGCGCGGCGTCGATGGCCGCGAGCTGCGCGCGCAGCACCACGTCGTAGATCGCGCGCTGCGGCGGCGTGAAGCGCCCGTTCACCGGGAACGTGCGCGTGATGTCGGCGGCGTGGTAGCCGCACTCGCAGCCCGCGTCGATCAGCAGCAGGTCGCCGTCCTCCATGCGCCGGTTGTTCTCGCTGTAGTGCAGGATGCGTCGCGTTGGGGCCCGAGGCCACGATCGACGGATAGGCATTGCGCGGCGAGCCGTTCTTCTTGAACACGAACTCGAGCGCCGCCTGCACCTCGTACTCGTGCTGCCCGGGCCGGGCATAGCGCATCGCCTCGATGTGGGCGTCGCGGCTGATCTCGCAGGCGCGGCGCTGGCGCGCCAGCTCCTCGGCGAGCGCCTGAGCCGCAGCTCGTGCAGGATCGGGCCCGGATCCTCCACGCGAACCGGCGTCGACGAAGCCGCGCGCGCGCGCCGCGCATCTCCGGCGACGAGGCGGATCATCCGCGCAGGTCGTGGTGCGGGTTGCCCAGCCGACACGAGCGCCGTCCGGTCGATCGCGTACTCCGCGCAGCTTGGCGTCGAGCTCGTCGACGGTGTAGGCGGCGTCGGCGCCATAGGTCGCGACGGCGCCCTCGACCCCCGCCCGCCTGCCGTTCCACACCTCCATCTCGCGGTCGCGCGGCCGGACGAAGAGCACGAAGCGCTCCTTCGCGTGAGCGGGGTTGATGACCGCCACCGCGTCGGGCTCGTCGAATCCGGTGAGGAAGTAGAAGTCGGAGTCCTGGCGAAACTCGAAGCCGGTATCGGCATTGCGCGGAGTCTCGCGCGCCGCCGGATGACGGCGAGGGCATCGCCGATCGCCTCGGCGAATCGGCGGCGGCGCTCGGCGAAGGGGGCGAGGTCGAAGGCCATGGCGTATCTCTCCTTGCGGCGTCGTGCTCCGCGCCGCGGCCTCAGCCTATCACGGCGCCTCCGCGCGCCGCCATCAACGCGCCGCGCGTGCGCGCCGCGCACCACGACCACGAGCGCGCTGCGCGGCGGTCTCCGGATGGACCCGGCGGCCATGATCCGCCTGCTCGGCCTTCGCTGGCGGCTCGCCCAGGGCGAGGAGCACGCACGCCGCGAGCGTCCCCGTCCGCCCGATCCCCGCCCCGCAGTGGATCATCATCCGCTCGCCCCCGTCAGCCGCCTGCTCGAGGGTCGAGGCGAGCGAAGCCCAGGAACGCCGCGCGATCGCCGGGGACACCGAAGTCGGCGACGGGGAACGCCTCGACCGGGCACGGGACGGCCTGCGCCTGGAGCGCGGCGGCATAGGCGGCAGACTTGCCAGCGGATCTCCTGCGGCTCGGCCAGGCAGATGACCTGACCCGCTCCCCGTCGCAGAGCGCCTCCCAGGTCTCGCTCGAGCGGCCCGTGAGCGCCCGGCATGGCAGATGAGATACAGGCGGGTCTCCACCACGCCCTCGGGCAATCGAAACTGGCCAGCAATACGTAACTGAACGAAGTATA
>ERZ1370068.9738-contig-8493_pt1 | contig 19703 bp, 16 predicted proteins | sample MGYA00561227_ERZ1370068 | MGnify/ENA primary metagenome ERZ1370068 (study PRJEB38410, sample SAMEA6850437) | metagenome | study: Metagenomic assessment of the ecological functions of the soil: analysis of the soil microbiota associated with the...
GATATGCTTCGTTCTTGATTACGTATTGCTCGCTGCGCCGGTGCAAGAGCGTGAGGTGACTGGCAAGCGGCGCGAGGTTCAGCGTCCAATCGAGCGCGCGGTCGCCGCCGCCCACAATCAATATGCGCTTGTCGCGGAATGCCTCCATCTGCCGGACGGCATAGAAGACCGAGGTGCTCTCATAGGCTTCGATGCCCGGAATGGGCGGGCGCTTGGGCTGAAACGAGCCGCCCCCGGCCGCGATCACGATGACCTTGACCTCGAACACCTGTCCGCGATCGGTTGTCACGCGAAACAGCGGATCGCCGATCTTCTCGATCGTCTGCACCATCTCCTGAAGGTGAAACGTCGGTCCGAACGGCTTGATCTGCGCCATGAGCGCGTCGCAGAGACCTTGGCCGGTGACGTACGGTATGCCCGGAATGTCGTAGATCGGCTTTTCCGGATAGAGCTCGGCGCACTGGCCGCCGATCTTGTCGAGAATGTCGATCAGGTGCGTTTTCATATCGAGCAAGCCGAGCTCGAACACGGCGAACAGCCCGCAGGGCCCCGCGCCGATGATCGAGCACGTCAGTCTTGATGACTTCGCTCATACGTTTTCGCCGAACTTCGCCGTCGCTCTGATATGGGATGATGTGCGGCGGATGGACAGCCGCCGCCTGACATGGCTGCTACGCCTGCCGCTCGGGCGTGCGCACCACCAGGCCTTCGAGCTCGGCGGTGACCTTGATCTGGCACGACAACCGCGAGTCCGGCTTCACGTCGTAGCCGAAGTCGAGCATGTCCTCCTCCATCGGCGACGGTTCACCCACCACCGCGCGCCAGGCCTCGTCGACATGCACGTGACAGGTGGCGCAGGCGCGAGGCACCGCCGCATTCCGCCTCGATGCCGGGAATGCCGTTCTTGATCGCAGTCTCCATGACGGTCGAACCGATCTCGCCCTCGACCGTGCGGGGGGTGCCTTCGTAATCGATGCGTAGGTGATGCTCGGCATGTGATTGGGGAAATCGTTGGGAGGAGGTGCGGCGGCGCCGGGCTCCTATAGCGGCTGGCGCGGGCCGCGCGCCAGATGACGACCGAGATCAATCGGCCCGCCTCGAAGTCGCTCCCCGCGCGCTCGCAGCCCGGCGTTCCGCGAGCAGATGCATGGTTCGACAATCGACACGGGTAATCGCGGCTGCCCCGAGCGCACGTGGGGCGATGCCGGGCTCGCGATGGCATTCGTTAACCGCCGCTGCTGGCGGCATGCGGTTAACGCTCAACACGGCGGCCGACCCTCGGCCGGTTGCAGTCCGTTGCGATGGCGGTTCGCTGCCGAGCACCCGGTAACCGGCCTCGGTGAGCCGGCAGACCAGCCAATCCGGCTTGATCGGATTGGGATCCACGCTGTCGCCCAGCCCTGGGCGACGCAGGATTCAATTGTCTTCCTCGACACTTCGCGGCCGTTGTGGTCGAACAGCGGCAGCTTTCCGCCGGCTTGCGTCAGCCCGCGCTCGAGATAACGCCGCTGCGCCTCGCTCCGGACGTCTGGTCGCCGCGATGGGGCCGGCCAAAGCCTCCTGCGCGTCGACCTCCGGGCATTTCTCTTTGTGCGGTCCCCGAGCCCATGCCCGCCTGCCGTTAACGATGATTAAAGACACCTTAACAAGCGGTTTCTTTCGTTATGCCAAGCCGATAGGATAGCCGAGCGGCAGTGAAATGTCTTTGCGGCGCGTTACTGCCGGCTGCCCGAGGGGGTTCCGGAGGGATCTCAAGGCTAACGCGCTCGTGGCGCGGTCGGGATCTGGCCGCTGCTCTGTTCCAGCGTAATACGAGGCGACGACGGACATGGCAAACACCCCGAAAAAGATCACGGATCCGACGGAAGCGGCGCTTTCTGCGATCCAGGAGGCGCTCACGGCGCGGGACACCCCGTTGAGCCGGAAACCGGCAATCCGCCCCTGCCTCCGGTCACATCCGCCGAAGAAGCGCCGACCGCGGAGGAGCCGTGGCGCACCGTAAGACCGGCTGCCTCGGTCAGGGAAGACCTGTTCGAACAAGATGACTTGAACTTGAGCGTTGCAGAAGAGCCCGGCGCGTTGCGCCGACCGGCCAACGACGATCGTGAATCCATCGGGCAGATCCTGCGCACCCTGCAGCGTCGTCCGGCTCGCACCTCCTATGTCTTTGCCTCCGTCTTCGCCGGACTCTGGGTTTTCGCCGGCCTCGTGCTCGGCTGGCTCTATCTGCCGCAACTGCAGGCCTCGTTCGGGCCGACCGGCCTGACCGCACCGGTCCTGGCCGTGCTCGCCGCCGCCTTCTTCGTGCCGATCGTCTTCTTCTACGTGCTCGCCCACATGGCGTGGCGTTCCCAGGAACTGCGGCTCATCACCCAGTCCATGGCCGAGGTCGCCATGCGGCTGGCGGAGCCGGAGACGGTCGCGCGCGAGTCGATCGTCACCGTCGGCCAAGCCATTCGACGCGAAGTCGCCGCCATGGGCGACGGCATCGAGCGCGCGCTTGCGCGCGCCGCCGAGCTCGAGACGCTTGGTGGCGAACGAGGTCTCCGCCCTCGAGCACGCGTACAACGATAACGAGGTGCGCATCCGGGCGCTGCTGCAGGATTTGGGCAGCCAGCGCGATACCCTCGTCGGCCAGGCCGGCCAGATCCGCGACGCCATCAATGGCGTCCACCTCGATCTCAGCCACGACATTTCCCAGATCAGCGAGCTCGTTGCCGAGCAGGTCAACGAGGCTTCGCGGCGCATCACCCATACGCTCGCCGAAAAGGCCGAGCACATCACGCGCGCGCTCGGAAATGCCGGCGACACGATGATCGAAACGCTCGGCGACCGCGGCGGCGACCTGCTCGACCGCCTCGAGAAGGCCAGCCAGGAAACCTCGCAGGCGATTTCCACCGCCAGCGACCGCTTGACCTCGACGCTGACGTTCAAGACCGATCACATCGGCGACGAATTCACCGAGATCATCGGCAACCTCCAGCACATGATGTCGGCGCGGCTCGATCACGTGACCGAGGGCTTCGCGCAAAAATCCGAGTCGATCCTCGATCTGATGAACAATCGTTCGCAGGAGATGACCGATCTCGTGATCGAGACCGGCAACCAGCTCGCCGACACCATTTCCAGCCGCGTCGAGGAGGTGAACACCACCCTCAAGAACACCGGCGACTCGCTCGTGCTCGATCTGACCCTGCGCGGCGGAGACGTCGTATCCCAGCTCGAGCAGACCGGCACGCGCATGGCAGATACGATCATGCAGCGCGGCGAGCGGGTGACGGCGCAGTTCCGCGACGGCGCCGACCAGCTCGCCGACGCAATCGCCAGCAGCAGCGACGCGGCGCATGACATGCTCGCGTCACGGCTGCAGTCGTTCGAGGACATGTTCAATCAGAGCGGCGCTCAGCTCTCCGACGTGGTCTCCGCCCGCGGCGACGCGGCGCGCGAAGTGATCGCCGGCGCGGCTGCAGGCGTTCGAGGACCTGTTCAGTCGCGGCAGCGAACGCCTCTCCGATGTGATCGGCGGGCGCGGCGACGCGGTGCACGAGATGCTGGTCGGGCGCCTGCAGGCGTTCGAGGACATGTTCAACAATGGTGGCACCGAGCTTGCCGAGCGCATCGCGCGCGATTCCACCACGCTCGGCAACCTCATCACGCGCCACCTTGCCGAGTTCGATCGCACCGTGAAGACCTACGGCGGTGAAATGGTCGAGCGTCTCGCCGAGCGCACGCAGGACATTTCGGGCGCGATGCGCGACTACCTCGACAATTTCGACACCCGCGTCACCGTCAAGTCCGCGGAGATTACCGCGAGCCTCGACCAGCAATTCAATCGCTTCCGGGACGCGCTCGACGCCCGTACCCAGACCCTCAACGACAACTTTGCCGCCCGCGTCGATGACGTCGCCAAGGCGATGGCCGATGGCGGCAAGGAAGTCGTGGGCGCGCTCGACCGGCGCATCGGCGACGTCGCCGGCGTCATCAACGCGCGTGGTGCCGAGCTTGCCGAAAGCATCGGCGCCAAGATCGAAGACATCGACAAGACGCTCGGCGTCAAAGCCATGGAGGTGGCCGACAATCTGGATACGCGGATCGGCCGCTTCGAGGAACTGTTGCGCGGACGCGCCGAGACCTTGACCAGGGAAATCGAGACGCGCAGCCAGGCGGCCGCGGACTTGCTCAGCGGACGCACCGAGAGCTTGAGCCGGGCGATCGAGGAGCGCAGTCGGGCCGCAGCCGACACGCTCATTGCGCACACCGAGGGCTTGGGCCGGGCCATCGAGGCACGCAGCCAGACCGCGGCCGAGACCGTCATCGGGCACACCGAGAACCTGGGGCGCACCATCGAGCAGCGCAGCCAGGCTGCGGCCGGACTCCTCACCGGACGCACCGAGAGCTTGAGCCGGATCCTCGAAGAGCGCAGCCAGGCCGCAGCCGACATCCTGGTCGGTCACACCGAGAGCCTGGGCCGGGCCATCGAGGCACGCAGCCAGATCGCGGCCGAGACCGTCATCGGGCACACCGAGAACCTGGGGCGCACCATCGAGCAGCGCAGCCAGGCTGCGGCCGAACTCCTCACCGGACGCACCGAGAGCTTGAGCCGGATCCTCGAAGAGCGCAGCCAGGCCGCAGCCGACATCCTGGTCGGTCACACCGAGAGCCTGGGCCGAGCCATCGAGGCACGCAGCCAGACCGCGGCCGAGGTGCTCGTCGGGCACACCGAGAACTTGAGCAAGGAGATCGAGGCGCGCAGCCAGGCCGCTGCAGACCTGCTGGCCGGTCGCACCGACACCTTGGGCAAGGAGATCGAGATGCGCAGCCAGGCCGCGGCCGAATTGCTCAGCGCGCGCAGCGAGCGCCTGGGCAAGGAGATCGAGGCCCGCACCCAGTCGGCCGCCGACTTGCTCACCATGCGCACCGAGAGCCTGAACAGGGAAATCGAGTCGCGCAGTCAATCCGCTGCCGACCTGCTGACGTCGCGCAGCGAACATCTGAGCAGCGCCATCAAGTCCCACGCCGGCGAAGCCGCGCAGGCGATCGAAAAGCTGGTCACGACCTCGGTCGATACCATCGGCGCACGGGCCGACCAGTTGAGCAGCGCCATCAAGGCCAATACCAGCGAGGCCGAGCGCTCGATCGGCAATCTGACGAGGCTCGATCTCAAGTCTCATCAGCTCGCGCATCCAGCAAATGGGCGAGGCGGTCAAGAGCAACAGCGCCGGACGCCGAGCGCTCGCTCACCCAGCTGGCGACCAACACCACCAGCGCGATCCGGGCGAGCGCGCACGACGCGGAGCGCACGATCAACGGCATGTCGACCGGCGTGAGCAACGTTCTCAAGCAGAACGCCGGCGAGGTCGAGCGTACGCTGCTCGCCGTCAGCGCCGAAGTGGCGCGCAACTTCGTCGGCAAGGCCGAGGAGATCTCGACAGCGGTGAGCCAGCGCGCCGCCGAGATGACCTATATCGTCGACGAGAAATCGAGCGGCCTGCTCGCCGCGCTCACCAACAAGAGCGAGGAATTCGTGAGCGAGGTGAGCCGCGTCACCGAGCACGCGGTCAAGGCGATCGAGGCCAAGGGCTTCAACTTCACCCAGACCATGATGGACAACAGCGAGCACATCGCGCGCCTCATCAGCGAGGCGAGCGAGACCGCGACCGGCTCCGTCAACCAGTCGCTCAAGGAGTTGCAGACGAGCCACATCGCCGCGACCGAGACCACCGGCGAAGCCGTCAACCGCTCGATCCGGGAATTGCGCGAAGCGGCGGAGCTCGCGACCCAGAGCGCGGCGAAGACGATCACCCGTACGCTCAAGGAGCTGCAGGATACGACCCAAGCGGCGGTCGAGCAGTCCACGCAGTCGGCCTCCGCCGCGGTCTCCGAGATCCGCGAGACGCAAAACATGCTGCGGTCGGATACGACCGCGCTCTACGAGCGCCTGCGCGAGGCCAACATCCTGCTCCAGGAGGTGCTCAGCGGCGCGCATGAGAACATGAGCGACATCGAGAGCACCCTGGTCGCGCGGGTATCCGATTTCGTCGCGGCCATGAACGAGGTGGCGCTGAAGGCCGGCTCGGCCAACGGCGACGTCGAGCGAAACATCGCGAGCTTCAAGGCGATGTCGCTCGAGACCCTCAACGACCTGTCGCAGCTTGCCGGCCAGTTCGACACGCACGGACGCTCGCTCGCGGAGGCCGTTGCCCTGATCGACAACAGCAACCGGCGGACCGAGGGCGAGCTTGCCGAGCGCAACGCCTCGCTCGAGGAACTGGTCGCCACGCTCGACGGCAAGAGCAGCGAGCTGGACCAGCGGCTGACCCGCTTTGCCGACGTGCTCGACCAATCGCTCGAAGGCGCGGCGGAACGGGCGCGCGATATCGCCCGCCTCACCGCCGAAGCGGCCACCAGCGGCGTGCAGGCGATCACGGAGAATTTCGACCTTATCCGCAGCGGCGCCGAAGAGGAGCGCCAACGGCTGGCCGAAGCCATGCACAGCATCTACGAGCAGGCATCCGAGGAGTCGCATGCGATGCTCTCGCAGGCGGCGCAGCGGTTCGCCGAGATGCTCGACGGATTGAAGCAGATGACTACCGAAATGCAGCAGGAGCTCGAGGGCACTCGCGCCGAGCTGCGCAAAGGCATTCTCGAGTTGCCGCAGGAGACGGCGGAGACCGCCTCCCATATGCGGCGCGTCATCGTCGATCAGATCGAGGCGCTGGCCGAGCTCAATCGCATCGTTGCTCGCCATGGCCGCGGTTTCGACGCGGTCGAGCCGGCGCGCCGGATGGACTCGGCCGACGCGGTGGTCCGCCGGATGGAGCCGGTCGAGACAACCGTGCGCCGCGCCGAGCCGGTCGAGGCCGGTCCGGCTCGCGCCGGTGGCCGTGACGAGGCGGCGAGCGCCAATGGCGGCGCGCGGCCGGAACCGGCCCGCCAGCGCTCGGATATCACCGGAGTGGCTGCGCCTGTCATTCCGGCCCGCCGGGCGGAGGCGCCGTCGCTGAGCCCGGCACAAGCCGGCGGCGGACGCACGGGATGGCTCTCCGAGCTGCTCACCCGCGCGTCGCAGGAAGCCGAGCCCCTGCCCCGTGAAATGCCGCCGCGCGAAGCACCGCCGCTTGAAACACCGTCGCGGGACGCGCCGAACGAGGGCGCGCGCCCCGAGCGTCACACCATCGACGCGCTCGATCTGCTCGCCGTCGACATCGCGCGGATGATCGACCATGACGCGGCGGCGGAGCTATGGGACCGCTACAACCGCGGCGAACGCAACGTGTTCACGCGCAAGCTCTACACCATGCAGGGCCAGAAGGCGTTCGACGAGATCCGCAGGAAATATCGCGGCGAGCGCGATTTCCAGCGCACCGTCGACCGCTATATCGGCGAGTTCGAGCGGCTGCTCGAGGAGGTGTCGCGCGACGACCGCGGGCAGGCGTTGGCCCGCACCTACCTCACCTCGGAGACCGGCAAGGTCTACACCATGCTTGCGCACGCCGCGGGACGGCTCGACTGAACGATCACTGACGACAGGCGATCAAATCACGGGCGCGCCACAGGCGCGCCCGTTTCGTTTAGCGTTCCCACCCGGCTATGCTCGACTCTCGTTCAGGGGTCTGAGCAAGCGGGAATATCCGTCGTAAGATCGTGAATGGGCGCGAGCCACCGCGATGTGCGCAAGGCGGACGGTGACGGCATCCGTCGGTGGTCGGTCAGGAGGAAATCGCCGGCAACACCGCCGCCCTACTTCAAGAACAGCTCGTTCCACGCCTTCTCCCACTTGGGCGCCTCGTCGGCCCATTTGATCGGGTCGACCATCACGTATTTGTGCGCGTCAAGGAGTGTCTTCTGCGTCCGGCTCGACGGCACTCCGGCCCATGTCGCCAAGGAGCTTCTGGCCCTCCGGCGACAGGACGAAGTCGGCGAACAGCAGCGCGGCGTGGGGATGCGGCGCGTTCTTCGCCAGCGCGATGGCCTGCGGGCGGCCGACCAGCGGCTCGACTGCGACCCAGTCGATCGGCCCGCCCTTGGCCTTGATCGAGATCCGCGTTGCCGCTGTAGACCGTCAGGCATACCGACAGTTCGCCGGCAGCGAGGAGTTGCGCCACCAGGATGTGGCCCTTGCGCATCTCGGGCTTCAGGGCCGCGAGTTTTTGGAAGAACTCGCGGCCGCGCTCCTCGCCCATGAAACTGCTGACGCCGTACATCCAGTCGTTGTCGGTCGCTTCGATCGAGAGCCGCCCCTTCCATTTCGGATCGGCGAATCCGTCGACCGTCGCTGGCAGTTCCTCGCGCTTCACCTTGCCGGTGTTGTAGCCGGTGACCCAGAGATTGGCGCGGTCGCTGAACCAGCGCCGATGCGGGGAATCGCCCAGGCCGGCAGGTCGGCGAGGTAAGGGCTGTCGAATTCCGCCACCGCCTGCTCGCGGGCGAGCGCCTCCACCTCGGGCGCATTGGTCTCGACCACGTCCATGCTGCGGCGTCCGCCGCGCGCTTCGGTGAGCGCGCGCTGCAGCACGTTCTCGCTCAGCGCGCGCCAGAGCTGGACCTTGACGCCGTATTTCTTCTCGAACGCCTGCGCGAGCGGGCCAGACTCCGTCGTCGCCATCGAGGTGTAGAAGGTCAGCGTGCCCTCTTCGCGCGCTTTCGCGATCAGGCGCTGGTCGCGATCCGCCCCCTTGTACAAATAGATCGCCGAATTGTCGGCACCGGCGGTTTGTGCCTGCGCGGTCGGCGTGCAAAAAAGGATTGCCACGCAAACAGCGACCATGACAGTCGCGGGAATCGTCGTTCGCATGTCAAAACGCGACATCGTTGCAGCTCCTGTTCGGCGCCCGGCCGCTTGTAGCGCAGTCGCCGGAGCCCAGGCAATGCGCCGGGTGCGCCGGTGACGAGTTCCCTCGCCCTCGCCGTTCGCGTCGAACGCTGGCCGATCGCGGGGGCGTTCGCCATCAGCCGCGGCGCCAAGACCGAGGCCGTCGGTCGTGGTCGCCGAACTCAACGACGGCCGGCATCGCGGCCGCGGCGAATGCGTGCCCTATGCGCGCTACGGCGAGACGGTCGAAGGGGTGGCGGCCGCGATCGCGGCCATGGCCGACCCGATCGCGCAAGGTCTCGATCGCGGGCGCCTGCAAACCGCGATGGCGGCGGGCGCGGCGCGCAATGCGCTCGACTGTGCGTTCTGGGACCTCGCGGCCAGGCAGGCGGGGCGCCGGGTTCATGAGCTCTTGGGCCTCGCTCCGCCGCAACCCGTCATCACCGCCTACACCATCTCGCTCGCATCGCCCGAGGCCATGGCGCAAGCAGCGGCCAAGGCCGCCGATCGCGCGCTGCTCAAGGTCAAGCTCGGGGGCGCGCAGGACCCCGCGCGCATCGACGCGGTGCGGCGGGCCGCGCCACGTGCCGAGTTGATCGTCGACGCCAACGAAGCCTGGACGCCGGACCAATCTCGCGGAGAACCTCGCCGCATGCGCGCAAGCCGGCGTCACGCTGGTCGAGCAGCCCTTGCCCGCCGACCGCGACGATGCCCTCGCGCGGATCGCGCGGCCGCTCCCCATCTGCGCCGACGAGAGCGTCCATGCGAGTGCGTCGCTGTCATCGCTGGTCGGTAAATACGACGCGGTGAACATCAAGCTCGACAAGACCGGCGGGTTGACCGAGGCAATGAGCATGGCTGAGGAGGCCGAGCGGCTCGGGTTCACGCTCATGATCGGCTGCATGGTTGCGACCTCGCTCGCCATGGCGCCGGCCATGCTGGTGGCGCAGCGTGCGCGCGTCGTCGACCTCGACGGGGCGCTCCTGCTTGCGCGCGACCGCCCGGACGGGCTGATCTACGATGGCAGCCGAATTCATCCGTCCACCCCGGCGCTGTGGGGATGATGGGTGCCCTACTGTCGGGGCGGGCGCTGAGCTAAGCTCACCACAGACGGTCGAAGAGCCGTCGCGAAAACAGATCGAGGAAACCATCCTGGGAAGGTGCGCCGTGAACGGCAAGCAATTTCTTTCGGTCCGGCAGATCCTGTTGGCCGCAAGCTTGGCGGCGGGCCTCGCCGCGCTCCTCTCTGGGCCAGCCGCGGCGCAAGGCTACCCAAACCGCCCGGTCAAGATCGTCATGCCGTTTGCGCCCGGCGGTCCGACGGAATTCATCATCCGCCTGGTCGCGGATCGCCTGACGGCGACGCTCGGGGCAGGCCTTCGTGATCGAAAACCGGCCGGGCGGCGCGGGCGGTACCGTCGGCGCGAAGTCGGTCGCCATCGCCGAGCCCGACGGCTACACCCTGCTCTTCAGCTCGCCCGGTCCCCTGGTGACGGCGGCCGCGGTGTACAAGAACCTCGACTACGATCCGATCAAGAGCTTCGCCCCGATCGCGATGCTCATCTACGCGCCGCAGATGCTGGTCGTTCATCCGTCGGTGCCGGCGAATTCGCTGCCGGAGCTCGTCGCCTACGCCAAGAGCAATCCGGGCAAGATCACGTTCGGATCCTCGGGCTATGGAACGCAGCCGCACATGCTCGGAGAAATGTTGAAGCTGGCGGCAGGCATCAACATCATCCACGTCCCCTATCGCGGCGCGGGCCAGTCCGTCACCGATCTGGTGGCGGGCCAGGTGCAGATGATCTTCGAGACCACCGCCATTCTACTGCCTCACGTCGAAGGCGGACGTTTGCGCGCGCTGGCGGTGGCGACCGGCACGCGCTCGGCACTGTTGCCGGACGTGCCGACCACGGCCGAGAGCGGATATCCCAAGCTCATGGCCTCGTTCTGGTCGGGGCTGCTTGCGCCGGCAGGAACGCCGGCCCCGATCGTCGCGAAGCTCAACGGCACGGTCAACGAGATTCTCAAGTCCAAGGACGCGCAGGCCGGCCTCGCACGTTTGAGCGCGGGATCCAAAATCGGCTCGCCGCAGGATTTCGCGGCATTCATCGCCACCGAAGCGCCGCGCTGGGCGGCGATCGCAAACGAAACCGGTATCAAGGTCGACTAGTGTGGCGGTTCAGAAGTCCGGATCATTCTTGCGGCGAGTCCGAAATGCGGACTTCTGAGACCAAAGCCACACTAGATCAATAAGTTGCTAGTGTCCTTCGATTCCGAAGTTCGCAAACGAGGGTGCCGCGCAATGATCCGAACTTCGGAATCGGGACACTAGTGCGGTGAATCGGAAGAATCGGAACACCGGAGCCATGCTCGACAAGCGCACATTGCGGCTGGCAGTTCTGTTGCTCGTTTTCGCGCCGGGCCCGGCGGCGGCGCAGGTCTATCCCACGCGCCCGGTCAAGATGGTCGTGCCGTTCCCGCCGGGCGGTCCGGTCGATGTCAGCGCCCGGATTCTCGGTCAACACCTGCCGCGTACGCTCGGACAGACCGTCGTGATCGAGAACCGCGCGGGCGCCGCCGGCAGCCTGGGAGCTAAAGCGGTCGCGAGCGCCGATCCCGATGGTTACAGCCTGTTGTGCGGAAACATCAGCACGCTCGTCGTGCTGCCGGCGGTAACCAACAATCGCGATTACGACCCGGCAAAGGTCTTCGCTCCGGTCGCCAAGATCTCGCAGAATTATGAGGTGCTCGTCGTTCATCCCGCATTTTCGCCGAAAACGATTCCGGAGCTTATCGCCCACGCCAGGGCGAACCCCGGCAAGCTCAATTACGGCTCGGCCGGGCACGGCAATGCCACTCACCTTGCGGCCGAACTGTTCAAGCTGAGAACCGGCGTCGATATCGTGCACGTTCCCTACAAGGGCGCCGCCGATGCCGTCACCGGCGTGCTGGGCGGGCAGGTGCAGATGTTTTTCGGAGACATCGGCGGCACGCTTCCGCTGGTGCGAGACGGCGCGTTGCGGGCGCTCGCGGTGTCGAGCGAACGGCGCAATGCCCTTCTCCCCGACGTGCCGACCATGATGGAGAGCGGCGTGCCGGACTACGTGGTGTTGACCTATATCGGCGTGGTTGCTCCCGCCGGCACCCCCGAGGGCATCATCCGGCAGGCTCAATGCCGCGATCAACGAGAGCCTGGCCGCGCCGGAAGTCACGGCGGCTTTTGCCAGGCTCGGCGCGGAGGTGCAGCCCGGTCCGCCGCAGGCCTTTGGCGCCTTTCTCGCCGCCGAGACGCAAAAATGGTCGACGGTGGCGCGGACCGCCAGCATCAAGGTCGAATGAACAGCAGCGGAGCGGACATGATCGGCAAACCAATTTTTCTGGCTGCAGTCGCGGTCACCGCGATCGGCCTCAACGCCTTCGAGGCCGTGGCGCAGTCCTACCCGACGCGCCCGATCAAGATGATCCTGCCCTTCCCGCCCGGCGGACCGATCGACACCATGGGCCGGCTGGTCGCTCAGCACATGTCCTCGGGCCTCGCGCAAAACGTCTACATCGAGAACCGTGCCGGCGGCGGCAGCTCGATCGGAATGCGTGCTGCGGCGACGGCGGAGCCCGACGGCTACACGCTCTTGTTCGCCTCCTCGGGCCCGCTCGCGATCACGCCGGCGCTGTACAAGCATCTCGATTATGACCCGAACAAGAATTTCGCCCCGGTCGCGACCGTGTCGAGCGGACCGATGGTGCTGGTGGTGTCGCCGGCCCTGCCGATCAATAGCGTGCAAGAGCTGGTCGCCTATGCCAAAGCCAATCCGGGCAAGCTCAATTACGGCGCGACCGTCGGCACTCCGCCGCATCTGGCGTGGGGTTTGTTCACGATGCTGACCGGAACCGACATCGTCTCATGTCCCGTACAAGGGCGCGGCCGCGGCCTTCACCGATCTGGTTGCCGGACAGATCCAGATGAATTTCGACGCCACCGGCTCGCTCCTGCCCTCATCCGCGAGGGCAAGCTCAGGGCGCTTGCGGTGTCGAGCACCTCCCGCAATCCGGATCTGCCGGAAGTCCCCACCATGGTGGAGAGCGGAATCGATTTCCTCATGAGCTTCTGGACCGCGGTGCTCGCTCCCGTGGGAACGCCACCCGACATCATCAGCAAGCTCAATGCCACGCATCAACACCGGCCTGGGCTCAGCCGAGATGAAAGCAACGCTGGCCAAGTTTCAGGTGGAAGCCAAAGCCGGCTCGCCGCAGGACTTCGCGGCATTTCTCGCGGCGGAGACGAAGAAATGGGCGGACGTCGCGAAGGCGGCGAACATCAAGGTCGAGTGAGCGCGCGCCGGGGACACGACATGATCCGCAAGCGACTGTTGCCGGCGGCCGTCATTGCGCTCGGCCTGCACGCGATCGGGTCCCGCCAATGCGCAATCGTATCCCGATCGGCCGATCCGCCTGATCGTGCCGTTCCCGCCCGGTGGGCCGACCGACTATGTGGCCCGGCTGGTCGCACAGCACGTGTCGGCAAACTTGGGGCAGGTGGTCCTCGACAACCGGCCGGGAGCCGGCGGCACCATTGCGAGCAAAGCTGTGGCGAACGCCGAGCCCGACGGCTACACGCTCCTGTACGGCAGCTCGGCGACGCTCGGCATCGCTCCGGCGCTTTACAAGAACGTCGAATACGATCCCATCAAGAGCTTCGCGCCGGTGGCCCTCGTCTCGCGCGTGCCGTTCGTGCTCGGCGTCGCAGCCGCAGTGCCGGCGAACACGTTGAGCGAGTTCATCGCTTACGCCAAGGCCAATCCCGGCAAGTTGAACTTCGGCGCCACCATCGGAACGCCGCCGCATCTGGTGGGCGAATTGTTCAAGGTCACGACCGGCGCCGACATCTACTACATCCCCTACAAGGGCGCCGCGCAGGCGATGACGGATCTGCTTGCGGGCCAGATGCACATGACCATCGAGGGCGCAACCACCCTTCTCGCCCATATTCAATCGGGCAAGGTAAGACCCCTGGCGGTGATGAGCCCGCAGCGCATTCCCGCGCTGCCGGACGTGCCGACGATGCTCGAGCACGGATACAGCGGATTTCCACCAGCCTCCTGGACCGGCGTGCTCGCGCCCGCTGGCACGCCCGCATCGATCGTCGGCAAGCTCAACGCGGCGATCAACGACGCGCTCCAGTCCCCGAGATCAGCACGAATTTCGCCAAGTTCAGCGCGCAGGCGAAGGTCGGATCCCCGCAGGACTTCGCCGCGTTCATTGCCGTCGAAGCCCCGAAATGGGCCGCCCTGGTCAAGGATCGGGGGCGAAGCTCGAGTAGGCGGCCGCCTCGCAACCTTCGCAGGCGCTGCGCCCTGCCCCGCTTTATCGACATCGTCTGGTCAGCACGAAAGGCAGGTTTCATGCCGGGTGCGCGGGATTCCACATTTAGCCCACATTTGATTTCAAAGATCGGGCAAGGGCGGCGCCTCCTCTTGCGGGGATGCGCCGGGATCACGAAGAGGGGAACGCATGAAAATTGCTGTTCTGGCCGGCGCCGTCACGGCGGCGCTGATGATGTCGACTGCACAGGGGGCGGTGCGCATCAAGGCGGATCCCGGAGGCCAGATCGGACCTTATCTCGAAAATCTGGTGGCGTTGCGCGGCTCGGGCGAGCGCGTGATCATCGACGGCCCCTGCCTGTCGGCGTGCACCATGGTGCTGGGCGTGATCCCGCGCGAGCGCATCTGCGTGACAGCCCGGGCGCGGCTCGGATTTCACGCGGCGTGGCATCCCGGCGAAGACGGCCACCCGGTGCCGAGCCAGGAGGCCACCAAGCTTCTGATGGACATCTATCCCGAGCAGGTGCGCAGCTGGATCGCACGCCGCGGCGGTCTCTCTCCGCACATGATGTTTCTGAGCGGCCGCGAGCTCACCGCGATGTACCAGACCTGCGATGATCATCGGGCCGAGGGCCGCCGCGGCGGTCCAAGCCCATCCGCGATTCAACCGCCTCTGGATGCCAGCCGGCGAGCAGCCAGGGCGCAAACGCCGCCGGCAGCTGCGAGGAGCGCCATCGCCCCGTAGGCGAGGCCACCCCAGCGCGTGTAGAGCACGCCTGCAAGCGCCATCGACGCCGCCATCGCCAGGCCGAGCGCCACCGCGAGATAGCCCTGCGCGGTCGCGCCGAGTTTGGGCGGTATCGTGCGCGCGATGAAGCCGAGCGCGCCGAGATGGGAGGCGCCGAACGACAGCGCGTGCAGGCATTGCAGCGGCGGCAGCAGGATCGCAGGAGGATCGAACGCCATCGCACCCCAGCGAATGACCGCGCCCGCCGCGCCGATCAGGAGCAGCGTGGTGGGAGCGATCGGCAGGCGCCCGGAGATCGCGAACAGCACGATTTCCGCCGCGACGCCGAGCGCCCAAAGCGCGCGCGATCGCGGCGCCGTCGAAGCCGGCCGCCCGCCAGTCGAGGGCGGAGAAACCGTAAAAGACCGCGTGGCTTGCCTGGATGAGGCTGGCCGCCGCCGCCACCGCGAGAAATGCCGGCTCGCGCCACACGCCACCAGCGAATGACAATCCCGCTTGCGGCGCGCTGCCAAGGTGCGGACCGAGCGGCTTCAGCGCGCAGGCGGCAGCAGCGGTGATCACGGCAGCGGCCACGATCAGCCAGATCAGGTCGCGCGCGGCGGTGACATCGAGCAGAACGCCGGCCCCGAAGCTGCCGACAATGAACGCGGCCGAGCCCCACATCCGCACCGGCCCGTAGGCGCGTCCGAGGCCGCCGGAGCCCGCGCAGGGCGTAAGGCATCCGCCAACGGCATGATCGGCGTGTAGAACACCGAGGCGAACACGAAAGCCATCGCGATGGCAGCGGCGCCCTGCGCAAGGCCGACCACGCCATAGCCGACAACCGCCCCGGTGGCCGCAATCACGATCGCCATGCGCAAGGCATCGTGCCGGTCGGCACGGCGAGTCGCGAGCGGGATCGCGAACACCCGCACGATCATCGGGATCGCCAATACGATCCCGATCAGTATCGGCATCGAGGCCCTTGGCCGCGAGCCAGACCGGCAGGAAGGGCAGTTGTACGCCGAGGGCTACGAACAACGCGGCGTAGAACAGCGCAAGCCGCCACGCAAACCCGGCGCCGGGCTCGATGAGGAGCGATGCAGAACAGGAGATGCAACGCCGCCGTCTGCGCTCTTGGCCTCGCTCGTCTGTCTTCAGTCTAGGCCACCAGACGATAGAACAGTTCCGGATCGACATTGCCGCCCGACAGGACCGCGACCGCGATCTTCCCCTTCACGTCGATCTTGCCCGACAGCAGCGCGGCGAAGCGCGACCGCACCGCCCGGCTCGACCACCAGCTTGAGCTCGCGAAAGGCAAAGGCCACCGCAGCCGTCACCTCCTGGTCGCTGACGGCGACGCCGGCTCCGACCAGGGTGCGATTGATCGCGAAGGTGAGCTCGCCGGGCGTCTGCGCCATCAACGCGTCGCAGATGGTGCCGGTGAGCGCGGCGTTTCGCTCGCGCTGCCCGCTCTTGAACGAGCGAGCGTGATCGTCGAAGCCCTCGGGCTCCGCGGTATAGAGACGCGCGTGCGGCACGCGCGCCTTGACGGCGAGCGCAATCCCCGCGGTCAGTCCACCACCCGAGGCGGTCACTGCGACCACGTCGGCCACGAGCCCCTGAGCCGTAAGATCTTCGACGATCTCGCGTCCGGTGGTGCCCCTGCCCCGCGATCACGAGCGGATCGTCATACGGCGGCACCAGCGCGGCGTTTCGCTGGGCTGCGATCTCGCGCGCGATGACCTGACGGTCGTCCCGTGCCGCGGTCGTAAAGCACGACCTCGGCGCCAAGCGCCGCGGTGCGCTCGCGCTTCGGACGCGGCGCATCGGCCGGGCATGACGATCACGGCCGGCATGCCGAGCAGCCGCGCTGCCGCGGCGACGCCCTGGGCGTGGTTGCCGGAAGAGAACGCCACGACGCCGCCGGCGCGCTCCGCCAGCGGGATCGACGACAGCCTGTTGTAGGCGCCGCGAAACTTGAACGAGCCGGTGCGCTGGAGCGTCTCGGCCTTGAGAAATACGCGCGCGCCGGTGAGCGCATCGAGCACCGGCGAGGTCACCATGCGGCGTGCGCAAGGCAACGCCCGCCAGCCGCAGCGCGGCGGCGTCGACGTCGGCGGCGGTCGGCAGAGCCGGGCCGGGCGATGGCTGCCGCATTGCGGCGACGGTAGCGCCGCGATGGCCCGCCCGGCAAGGGCACTTGAGCGGCAATATCAGCTTCGTGAATGTCCCCGGGAAGACGGAACCGCGGACGCTGCGATCGCGCACCGCGCAAGACTTCGGGCTTGCGCAGGCATGTCCTCGCGACGATCGCGTCACACGCGTGTCACGGCGTTCGTGACATAGCTCGCCCATGACGATTGCGATTTGGGCCGTCGGAGCGTACTGGCGTTCTCGCGGCCGCCGCTCACATCGGCAGCATTCTGATCGCGGCACAGCGCTGTCGACAAGCCAAGCCCGTTCCCGCTCCTGCGGAAAGAAGACCGCGCTGGGCGTGCTTGATTGACCTGGTTTCTCCGCAGACGCGGCATTCACTTCGGCAAGGAACGCTTTTGGAAGGCGCGGCGGGCGCCGCACCCGTCCCCGGCGTAAGTCTGGTTCTGGCCGATCTGCAGACTGGAAAACCACATCGAGGACACGTTGCGTTCGGCTTTCCATCTCGACTATCCGCGCTACGAGATCATCTTCCGCGCGGCGGCTGCCAACGATTCCGCGCTCCCTCTGGTTCACCGACTCATCGCGGAGCACCCGCATGTTCCCGCGCGGCTGCTGATCGGCAACGAGGCCATCAGCGAAAATCCAAAGCTGAACAACGTCTGCAAGGGCTGGCGGGCCGCCGTCCACGACCGGATCGTCATGGCGCGACAGCAACGTCTTGATGCCGCCCGACTATATCGAACGCCTGCTCTGGCGGTATGGCGCCCTGACACCGGCGTCGTCAGCTCGCCGCCGGTCGGCGGCCGCCCGGACGGATTCTGGAGCGGAACTCGAATGCGCCTTTCTCAATACCTACGAGTGATTGTGGGTGCCGTGCGCTAACGTCAGCACACCTTATCCCGCAGGCCCAGAAGGCCACTATTGACGGGTAAATTGTAACTTCGCGTTGTCAGCGTAAGCCAGCGTAACAAACTGCTGATAGCCCACTGTTAGCCCGAAGGCTCTTTCCCGTGAGCGAACCTGAGCGCCGCCAGCGCCGCAGAGACGCTGACCGACCAGTATGGTTAGCGGCAATGCCGCGCCGGAAGCCGAAAACGGCTACGTCCTGGCCGACCCCGGAGCTGCGCGGCTACTGGCATCAGAGCGCCGCCGTCGAGGACTCCTGCGTGCTATCGCCGCCGTCGCCCGCTAGCCCCGATGGCAAGCAGGTCTGGGCGACGGTCGGCAGCTGCCGACGTGCTCGACGATCGAGCAAGCCTGCCAGGGATCAAGGCGCGCGCGGCCATCAAGCGCATCAAGGCGGGCCTGCCGGCTTTCGGTAAAGCGCCGCCGGCGCGGCCGGACACGGTGGCCGACGTTGCGGCGGGCTGGCCCAAGCGCCAACGCCGAGGCCAAGGAGCCTGCGCACCGGCGACCGAGCTTGGAGCGCCAGCGTCGCGCGTTATGCATGTGCTCGCCGCACTGGCGCGATCGGCCCTTCACGGCCATCCGGCGCAGCGACGTTGCCGCCCCTGCTGGACGCCGTCGAGGACCGGCACGGGCGGTTGGCGGCCGATCAGCGTGCTGGCGGTGCTGGGCAGCGCGTGGCGAGCGTGGTTCGCCAGCCAGTCACGACGATCTGGCGTCCTCCGCCCTTCGTCAAGGGAATGCGCCGCGTCCCGGCGCAGGCCCGCGCAAGCGCAGCCGCACCTTTGGCCGACGCCGAGCTGTGCAGCAGGTGTGGCGAGCGGCCGAAGCAGGCTGGCGCCTTCGGTGCCTTCGTCCAGCTTTTTGCCAGCGACGGCGCAACGCCGCGAGAAGGTGGCGAGCGATGAAGTGGTCGGACCTCGACGGCGATGTCTGGACCATCCCGACATTGCGCCCGGGCGAGAAGGGCAACCCGGGCGTGCTCAAGCTGCCGCCCTTGGCCATGACGGTGCTTGGGCGGCTGCCGCGCATGGCCAGCAGCCCGTATGTCTTTCGGCGGTCATGGAGGCGAGGGGCGGCTTGGCGGGCCGAGCCGGAGCGCCACGCCGCGCTTCTGCGGCGCGTTGCGGCGTCGACGGCTGGACGCTGCACGACTGGCTTTCGGCGCACGGCGCGCAAAGCCTGTTGTGCCGCGCGGGCGTCGGCAGCGGAGCATCGCCGAGCGGGTTCTGGGCCACGCGCCGTTGGCGGCAGCGTCGCAGGCGTGTACGACCGGCACGGATTATCAGCGACGAGATGGCCGACGCGCCGAGACGGCCGGCGCGGCTGATCGAGCACATTACTGACGTCAACGGTGAAGGCTGACAACGTCGTGCCGTTTATCGCTCGGATAAAGATATTCGCGTTACGCCGCTAAGGCATGGCGAAAAACCCAGCAATACCTTAGGCTTGAGTTACTGTATACGTTGTATTAGGGAGAAAACGCCCTGTTTTCCCGGCAGCGTTTTCATCGGCTGGGCTGATCGACACAACGACCGGCGCCATGTATTCCTGCGTCTCCTGGAGCTACCGCAGTGAGACGGCACGCATGCCCTGCATCCCTCCCGATCAGTGCTCTCGCCGTAGCCGGCACGGCCGCGGCCGCCAAGCGCGGCAAGGAGCGCCTGCCGAGACCGCGAAGGCCGCCCCGGCGGCAGGGTGATCGCGCCTCCGGCGACGACGACAACGCTACCGAGCCGTGCCACCAAGCTCGCCAGCAATACGTAACTGAACGAAGTAC
>ERZ1370068.3812-contig-2913_pt1 | contig 19697 bp, 40 predicted proteins | sample MGYA00561227_ERZ1370068 | MGnify/ENA primary metagenome ERZ1370068 (study PRJEB38410, sample SAMEA6850437) | metagenome | study: Metagenomic assessment of the ecological functions of the soil: analysis of the soil microbiota associated with the...
GTGCGCAGGTCTGTACGTTTCAAAGCGAAGCCGCCGGTCATGGGAACCGGCGGCGCCTTGCGGAATTTTGCGAGATTCTTACTTGGGCGCTTCTTCCAGCAGTCCCTGCTCGAGCTTCTCCTGGCATTCAATACAGTGGCGAGTCCACGGCACCGCCTCCAGGCGCTTGGCGTTGATCTCCTGGCCGCAGTGGATGCATTCTCCGAAGCTCGCCTTCGCGAATGCGCGGACAAAGCATTCTCTACCATCTGCAGGAGTTGGCGCTCGTTGTTGCTCTGGTGGAACAGGAATTCCTTGTTGTAGGAATTCGCGGCCTTGTCGTGCGATGTCTTGCGTCGCGTCTTCGTCCGCCGAGCGGCCGTCCTGTTCGGTGCGCGAGACGGTGTGCCGCAATTCCTGCTGCCGCGTCTCCAATCGTTTTTTGAAGCCTTCCAGTTTCTTCTTATCCATGGTCGTTACTCTGCTGCTTCAGCCGTAGGCCCCAGAGCTGGGAACCGGTCTGAGGCCAAACAAAAATGATATGCGCTGGATTTCCGAGCCCGTCAACAGGGGTAGCCTGTAACAGACCGCAGCGGTGTTCTGTAGGATGTTGGGTATCGCGTCTTTGACGCGCAACTTATCTGGGCATTGGCTGTTCCAGTGCACGCCAGCGCGTATCCCATCACCACCATGGCTGCGCCGTTCTCGCGCAACGCGCGGGGTTCAATCTTGTCCGAGTGTGTCGGCGGCCGAGTGGTGGTAGTTGAAGTACGTGCGGCCGTCCTGCATGATGCCGAGCGCGGGCACGCCGGCCTGCGCCATCGCGGAGATATCCGATCCCGGACTTGTCTGGATGATCTCGATGAGGCTTTGCGCCGAAGCTCTGCAGAATGTCCCGTATCGGATGAAGGAACTCAAACCGCTTGTTGACTGATCTTCACCATGAACCCGAGCGGATGAGCTGCGCCGAAATCGCTCTCGATCGCGGCGACATGATTGGCGAATTCGCCCCGTGCGCGCTAGTGTAGGCAGTCCGTCCGCGTCCTCCGCTCTCTTCATCCACCCAGGCAATCACGCGCAATGTACGTTTCGGCCGGTAGTGGAGTTGTTGGATCAATTGCGCCGCTTCCATCGCGCACGGCTACGCCCGCCGCGTCATCGATGGCTCCCGTGCCCAGGTCCCACGAATCCAGGTGCCCTGAAACTACAACGACCTCGCTCGGGATGCTTCGCTCCCCTTCATGTCTGCGACCACGTTGTAACCGGTGGTTTCCGGAAGGTCCTGCGAGATCAGCGTCAGGTGCATGCGGACCGTGCCCTGAGCGGACAGATCTGCAATGAGGCTCGCATCTTCGGCGGCCAACGCGCCCGCCGGAATTCCTGCTGGAACGCTATATCCGGTGTGAGGAGGCGATATTCCGGCGCCGCCGACGGACCGGATCAACGACGCCACCGCTCCCAAATCGGCGGCGGCTTTGGCCCCGCACTGCGGTAGATCACGGCCTCGCTGTAGCGCGTCCAAGGCATGACCTGCGTCCGCTTTCCGCGTGTCAAACGGGAAATTGAACAGGACGATTTTGCCCGCGACCTTGCCCGCGTCCAAGAGACGCCAGTTCACTGAAATTTCGAACGACCACCACTTCCGCGGTCAGGCCACCGGCGGGGTCGGAACTGCTTCCGCCCAGCGACGTCACAAATAATGTGCTGGACCGTATTCGGAACCTGCCCGGGAAATCGACCAGTTCGGCGGCCTCTGCCCCGCGCACCCAGTGCAGGAACTTTGACTTCTTCGAGTCGGACGTCCAGACCAAGGCTTCGCATTTCGTCGGCCACGTAGTGAGCCGCTTTCACCGACTGCGCCGAGCCGCTGGGTCGTGGTCCGATATTTTCCGTGAGGTGCGCGACTTGCTGGTAGGCGTAGTCGTCGGTGAGCGCGCGCGTCCCGCAGCGCGATCAGTTGCTGCCTGAGATCAGGAGACAGAACGGTCTCGGCACCAACCGCCGTGACTCAGGCGGCGATTCGGCAGCCTGACCCTGCCCAGACGCGGCAAGGGCAACTACCGAGGCAACAACTGCAACGCCGAGAAGCCGTAAGTGGTCTTGCGGAAGCTTTCGAACAACTTTCACCCTGCGGACTTCTTATCTAACGATCTAATACCAACCGACTACCGCCCAATCCGCTACTCACGGTTTACGACGCGGAGCGATGGATACACCGGACCATCCACCGGCACATCATCATCTTCGTCATCCGTGAGCAAGGGCAGGATCGATCGCAGCGCCTCGATCTCCTGACGGACTTTCACTGATCTCGAGTTTCTTCTCTTCAATGACCGTGGTAGACGTCCCGCATACGCTAACCTCCCCAGGAATAAGCTGGAATGGGAAGGAAGCATACAGGAAGTGCGCCTCAGGGCGCGCAAAGCGCAAAGAAAAAGCGGCCCCATTTCTGGGGCCACCATTCAAGAGAGGTAGGCGCGGAAGTCAGGAAGACTTGTGCAAGGTGTCGTTCTGTTCAGCAGAGCGACTATTCGGGAGTTGTCGAGAAACTATGAGTTGTGGTGAAGGTCATGTTGCTGTGTGCGGCCTCTTTATTGTTCAGGAATTACACTGCCGCGCCAAAGAATTTTGTCACCGGGTGACGTGACGTCGATCACTGTAAGTGTCTGCTTTAACTGGGTTTGGGAACAGGCGGGCCTGCTTCTATACGGAAAGTGCATACAAGTTTGCCGGCAAGCAAGGTGCACATTGTTGCACATTCATTGCAGGACACTGCTGTAGATTTCTCCAAAACTGAAAACCCCGCCAAAGTGGCGGGGCTCTGATTGAAAGCTTAGACTTAGCTGTTCCAGCCACTGTCCGCAGCTTCGCCGGGCAGGGAAGTGGTAGGAGGCCACGGTCCGCTGATGGCCAATTCGCAGTTCTTCAGTTGCTTGGCGGCCATGTTGTAGCGGTTCTGGTATTTCCTCGACCGACTTGGAATCAATCAGGTGGGCGATGTCGATCAGCATACCGTCCGAAGCGACCTTCTTGCAGCTGACTTCTTCTTCCAGCGGGTTGAAAAGCTTGTGAACCTGGACGAGAGGGCGCGCGCCTTGGTCTGGCGCTCCCTCTCCTTCGAGGCCTTCTCCCGCAGCTTAGCCAGATATTCCGCGGCCCACCGTATCCGGCAGCTCGACGTTCATCATGGCCTCGCGCAGCGAACCATCGCGAACCACCAGTTTGAGGCGCATTTCGACTTACTGCCCGCAGCTTCTCGACGCTAACCCCAAAAGCGCGGCGGTTGACCGACGGCCTGTCGCAGCGCGTCGTCACTGTCGAAGATCGTTCCGAACCGGAACGGCAAGTAACGGTGCCGCTGCGGAAGCAAACGCTTACAACGCGCGGCATGCTCGAGGACGGTTTTTCATCTACCTTGTGGGTAGCGCGATCGTATTCGCTGACTACGACAGGCGAAGTCTCCGCTCGGGTAGCTGAGGACGAGGGCTCCATTCACACCCTGTGATGCCTTCCAAGAGGAAGGGACGCCGGGCACGCGGGTACCATTAGGGAGTGCCTGATGCTCGGTCAGGCAGTATGCGTACCACGCCATATTGATCTCTCGAATCTGGGCAGAGACGGGCTGAGCCGCCTCTTGGGTATTCGCGAAAGTAGGGTCCGACTCTGAAATCTGGAAGAAATGGGCAGTACTACGACGAGACCGGACGCGAATCAGGTTCAACTGCGTTCAATCGCATATTACTTCCGTCACATGATAAATTGCAACAACTTCGTGGCATTGATTCGTTTCAATGGAGTGTTTTGAGACAGGTTTGACCGAGAGTCAACTCTGAGAGCGCCGTCCGGCCCATCCTGGAAGCGACCATTTGTGAGCGGTAAATGGTTTTAAACGGGGGCCTTCTTACTTCTTCGCCGCGGCTTTAGCCGCTGCTCGCTGCTGGCGCGCTCTGCAGCGCAATCGGTGACGACTCGCAGCATGTCGTCCCAGGGCGCGGGCTTGCCTGTCCAGATCTCGAATTGCCGCGCAGCCTGATTGCACGAACATCTCGATGCCGGGAATGATCTGCGCTCCGCGATCCTCGGCAGCCTTCAGGAAACGCGTTTCCGCCGGATCGTAAACCATATCGAAGACATAGTTGGCGTTGATCTCGTTCTCGTTCAACGGCGATCTCGCGCGGTGTTCGACCATGCCAACCGGCGTGGCATTCACGATGACGTCAAACGCTGAGCTTCTTGAGATCGAGCGCGCTTGATGGTGCGCGCCCGTGCTCTGCCGTGCCAGTTTCTGCGCAGGGGCCGGCGCTGCGATTCAGAATGAAAACCTCGCTACCCACGCTCTTTGAGTCCGAAGACCGCCGCGCGCGCCGCGCCCCCAGCGCCCAGAACCAGCATCCGCGCGCCTTCGAGCGCCAGTGCGCTGCTCCGAGCGGCCGCACGACTCCTGCGGTGTCGGTATTGAATCCGTAGAGCTTGCCATCCTGTGCGCGCACCACCGTGTTGCAGGCGCCGATCTTGGTCGTGTGCGAGTCCGTATTGTCGAGGTGCTCGAGGATCGCCTCTTTGTACGGCATGGTGATGCTGAGGCCGTGAATGGGAATGTCGCGCACACAGGCCAGCAGATCTTTCAAAGTCTTGGCATGCAGCGCGAGGTAGACCGCGTTCACGTTCTCGCGCCGCAACGCGGTATTCATGATGATCGGTGACAACGAGTGCGCCAACCGGATCGCCTGCAACTCCATACATGCGCGTGGCGACGTCGACCTGGTCAATGCGATAGACGCTGCGCAGGTCCTGCGCAGTCACCTGTCCGGGCGCGGTGCGCTCATCCGGACTCACTGCCGCAAACGTGAACGCGCTTCCTGCTCGCACCCCCAGAACGCGACTGATGATCCCCTGTTCCCCGCATGCAAAGCGCGACCAGGGAGTGACGGTCGCTTTGTTTCTCGAGGAACTTCATCATTGTCACGTTGTCGTACAGGGTGGTCGCCGTCGAAACGATCTTGTAGAAATCCGCCGGATAGGCCTCCATCTTGCCCAGCGTTTCTTCCAGTTTCTTAGTGGCGTGGAAGTCGTGGAAAGACAAAATCTACGGCTGCCTGCGTACGCTTAGTTTCTCCAGTTGCTGCGGCTTGCATCTTGGACGCGGTTTGCAGTTCAACGTCGACCAGTTGACACCCGGCCGCGGCGGCCTTGGCCAGTACCTCCAGTTGAGCTGCCACGGGCCCCTTGAACTTCCCCCGCTCGCGGTTCGCCGGCAGGTCGCAGATGACGACGGCGTGGGGATAAATCTCGAAGAAGCGAACTGATCTTCGGGAGCGCCAGTCCCGGCTGGGAAAGATAGTCCAACCTGAACTCCAGAAAGGGGTTATCCCGAACCAGGCCCTCGGCCTTGTCGATCAGTTCGGCTGGGGTCGGACCCGGTCACGGCCACGCAGACGCCGGGGCATCCGCAGGGGCAGTAAGCGTGGGACGTAGCTGGGAGGGGCTGAACTCATGGCGGCGGAGTCGCGCGCGATATTACAGGGGCGTAATTCCAGATGCAACAACGGATTAACTTTGGCTTCGAGGGAAAACTTTTGGCGAAGGCTGGCTAACACCCTCGTAACCTTGACCCACCCCCACCCCCGAGTTACTTTCCGGTTGAGCCCCTGTGTCTGCGGCGGTGGCGGGGAAAGACAACGCAGTTTCCAGAGTGGACTCGGAGGTAAGATGAAGAAAACAGGACTTTTAATTCTGCTGTGGGCAGTTGCGGCGAGCGCGCGCAGGACACGCAAGCCCCGCAGCTGACGCCAATGCGCCGCAGGGTACCGCGCCGACTTCGGTGAGTTTCCCGATCGAGCGCGTGCAGACTCCGACCTATGCCGACATGTACTGCGCCGGCTTCATCAGCAAGACGCTGCTGCCGAACGCGAATTATGTTGCGGGCGGCCTGCAGACCCCGAACACCACCAAGTTCGTGACCGGAGACATCATTTATCTCGCGGGCGGTGGTTATACTCACCGGCGGCCAGTATTCGATCCTCCGCGAACTCAAAGACCAGAACCGCTACGAGAGTCTTCCCGGACAGGGCAAAGATGCTCGCGCAACTGGCCAGCCTTATGGCGAGATCGGCCGCGTCAAGATCGTCGATACACGCGAAACAAAATGGCGATCGGTCAAATTGAATACAGCTGCGATCCGGTCAACCCCGGCGACATCGCCGTACCCTTCGCCGAGAAGCCCTCGGTCTCGTTCCACCCGCCCGCTCGTTTCGATCGCTTCGTCCCGAAGACAGGTAAGACCAGCGGCCGGATCGTGCTGGGGAAGGATTTCGATCTCGACCCTCGGCACCGGCATGAAGGTCTACATGAACCTTGGCGCGAACCAGGGCGTGAAGGTCGGCGACTACTTCCGTGCGGTGCGTAACTATTCAGCCGACCTGTGGCCGACCCGGTCGATACTCTCGTTTGCAGGCATCGACCGCGGAAGACACCCAGAAACGTCCTCCGTCGATCGAGGGCAACTGGATGACCAAGACCAAGGGTCCGAACATCCACGTGGCTGATATGCCACGCCGCGCAGTCGGTGAGATCGTCATCATCACCGTTACTCCGACCACCTCAACGGGCATGATCGTGTTCTCGCTTGAGAGACGTGCATGTCGGCGATGGCGTGGAACTCGACGACCAGCAATAAGCATCCTCACTTCAGAGACTCTTCACCGGGAAGGTTACCTGCCTCCCGGTTTTGCTTTTGGGGTTGTGAGGGCGAGGCAACTGCTTGCACCGAGACGCACGGGCGCAAAGACGAATCCCCTGAAGATGGTCGCTGAATTTGGTGGGGTTTGACACCGCGTCGGCGGCGGCTCGTATCTTTCCTGCAAATCTTTGCCTGGCGGAAACTACGAGATGGCTAGCGGAAGAACACCACGTGGTAGTCGCCGGGAATTTGCGAGGCCAGCACGATCAGAGCAACCGTTAGAATTCCGAGTTCCATTTTTTCCTCCCGAAGATCTCAGCACCATAACCCTAAACTGGATCCCGCCCCAAGTTACTTTCGACAGCTTCCCCGGAAAATCGGCGGCTTCGAATTAAGATGCGGCCGGAGATCTCCGCGCGAAGAAAAATCTATTCGGGAGCTCCCGGATCGCCGAATACTTCCGCTGTAAAAGCCTCCAGCGTCGCGCCCGATTTCCAGGCATCAGGATACAAGCCAGCTTTCCGGCAGCTCTGCTCCAGAAATTCTTCTCGTGTCACACCCATGCTCCACCGGACCTGCGGTAGCAAGAGTCCGCGCCGCGCGCCTGAAGTCACCGACCAGGCCATGCCTGCCGATCTTGACCTCTGCCGCTTGAATTGAGAACAGAGGGGAGAGAATGCTGAGCGAGAGCTGCAAGTCGCGAACCTCGTCCCGCTTGACCGAGTGGAAATCGCGTATCTTGCGAAGCTGCCGCACGCGCGGTCTCAAACACAGCGCGGTGGAGAGGCAGGACCGGCACGACGTATCCGACGCACCCTCTCAGTTTGCCGTGGAGATAGAGGCGTGGTAAATACGCCGCGCGGCTCATCGAGATGCGGACCGGACCTCTCTGACCGGGGGCGTGCTCGAGGACCAACGACTCAACCGCATCGTGAGCCAGCCGTAACAGAAGACGGCGTTCTTCCGCCGAATACTCGGCGCCTTCGGATAGGGATTGGGATAGATGCGAACTTCCGGCAAGCGAATTAGGAGGTTGGAACGACATTTGCGTTTCCGGCGGCTCAGAACGAACGCGCGCCGACGGTGTCTTCACCACTTGGCGGTCGATCTTCGACCAGAAAGCCACGAAATAGTCCACGGCTGAGATCAACGAGAGACACACCATGAACCATATCGACGACCATGCGATCCAGTGCACGGGGAAGAAATAGGTACCAAAGAGCGGCCATTCCTTCCAGCGATGATCGAGAATCACCGCGACTACCGAGACGATCTGCACCACCATCTTGAACTTCCCGAGTTCGCTGGCTTCGATCGTAAAGCCTTCGCTGGCTGCAATGCTGCGCAGGCCGCTCACCAGGAATTCGCGCCCGATGACGATCACGGCTACCCAGGCGGGCACCAGGCTCGGATTGAATTGCACCAGCGTAATGTAGGCCGAAGCGATCAGCATCTTGTCGGCCAGCGGGTCAAGCAAGATACCCATGGTGGTGATCTGCCCACGCTTGCGCGCAAGATAGCCGTCAATGCCGTCGGTGATGGAGGCAGCGATAAAGAGAGCGGAAGCCAGTAATTCTTTTTCGCCGTGTGCGCTTGCCGATTCGCCCGGTCGATAAACCCAGATCAGCAGAGGGATGCTGAGGATGCGTACAAACGTGATTGAGTTCGGCAGATTCACGGGGCCATCGAGCGCCGTCTGCGGGCGGTCACAAGCGCGCAGCGTTAAGGTTGATTATCCTCCACGCTGCAAGGGGAAAGCAATGGAGACACGAACTAAGCATTCGTGGTGTCTCGATTGCAGAAGAGAGGCGGACCCGATCGGGTCCGCCTTTGATTCTTTGCGCCGAAACTAGGCTGCGGAGCCGGGTTTCAGAGCAATTCAGGATGCTCATGCCGGTTTCCAGCAGGCTGGAGTCGTTGCGGCACCTGCCCACTGGGAGTGAGCTGGTCGACGAGAGTGGGAAGCAGCTGCGAGAGCGCGTTGCTTGCCATATCGGGCGACATTCCGGCCTTGGCGGCGAGTTCTTTCACCTGATCGCTGCCCAGAACGTGCTGCATCTGATCCGCCGAGATGGGCAGATTCTGTCCTGTGCCGATCCAGGACGACATCAAAGCGCCCAATCCTTTGTCATGGAAGGGACCGCAGCATGCCCGATAACCCGCCCGCCGAGTTGTTGATCATGTGCAGCAGCCCGGTCGCTAGCGGATTTGTTGCAGTCCCCCAGCATGCTGTTGGCAGCTTTGTTTCCAAGTTCGTCGAGCAGACTCATCGGAGCCTCCTTAAGTTTGTCGAAGCGCGAAGCGCCAAGCGACCGAAGCACCTTGACCCAGACGAAGAGGCGCGGCCCGGTCTCCAGGGCACACTATTTCTGTTTGGCAATGACCTTGTCCTTGATCTTGCTGTAAGTGGCCTGGGGGAATGATCTTCTTACGGACCAGGTCGGTCTTCGCCTTGTGGGGACGGCCGTCGATGATCTTCTGCGAATACTTCTCGCCGATCCCGGGGAGCGCGTCGAGTTGTTCCTTGCTGGCCGTGTTGAGGTCGACGAGAATCTGCAGAAGCCGCCGCCGCCGTCGGCTTCTCGGCATCCGCCTGGGGAGCCGGCGACGCCAGCCCGACGTTCGTAACCAGGAACGATTGCAGAACAAAGTGATCAGAATGCTTGCGAACAGATTACGTTTCATCGACCTCTCCTTAGTCCTTCTGGGATTCTCTGTAACCGGCAGCCTTGGCTTCAGATTCAGTCATGAACTTGCCGTTCTTGGTCTTCCCATAGAACTGGCCGCCCTTGTGATAGATGCGGCTGTCGAGGTTGACCCAAACCTTGCCGCTCGATTTGGCCGAAGCGACTTCGGATCAGAGGCTTCGCCGCTGGGCGCAGGTTTACTGGCCTTCTTCGCAGGAGAGCAGGCGCGCTTGCTGCGGGAGCACTCGCCGTTGGACTGGCCGGCATCGACGACTTGCTGGATGCGGCAGTCGCGGGAGCGGCCGCGGGCGCTGAACCGGCTGCGCTCGTGTCGTCTGCGGACTTCTTCTTGCGGCTCTTTTGGGAGTGGCGGTGGCGTCACTGTTCGACGCCGCAGTAGCGCTCTGATCGCTGGAGGCGTCTGCGCTCTTTTTCTTTCGGCTTTTCTTCGGCGTGCCGGAGTCGGTCGTGCTGGCCGTCTGGTCTGCAGCGGCGGTATCATCCGCGGATTTCTTTCGGCTCTTCTTGGTAGTGGAGCCGGAGTCCGTGGCAGCAGCGCTCGCGGCCTGATCACCCGCAGCCGCGTCCGCCGACTTCTTCTTGTGGCTCTTCTTCGGGGTGGAACCGGACTCCGAGGTCGCGCTTGCTGACTGATCACCCGCAGTCGCGTCGGTGGACTTCTTCTTGTGGCTCTTCTTTCTGGGTGGAACCGGACTCCGAGGTCGCGCTTGCTGACTGATCACCCGCAGTCGCGTCGGCGGACTTCTTCTTGTGGCTCTTCTTCGTGCGGTATCCCCAGCCGTCGCCGACGAATCCGACGCACTCGAGTCTGCTGCGGCAGATTTCTTTTTCTTGGACTTCTTGGTCGAGGTGCTGCGAAGCGGAGCTGTCGTCGGCGGTGCCTGCGTCCTTCTTGGCCTTCTTGGATTTCTTCTTGGTCGTCGTTGTGTCGGTGCTCTGGTCGCTCGAAGTTGCTTGCGGTTTGGCTGGCGCGGGCATCGACACTGCCAGCAACTAGGCACAGGGCTGCCATCCAGGACGTGAACTTTTATGGGGAGTCTGCTCATCTGGGTCCTCTGTTTGAGGGGCGCTGGAACGGCCCCAGGTAGTGGAACGGCGATGCGCGTTGCAGCCAGCTCACGCTGGGATGGGATGCGTAAGCCCTCGGCCAACCTCGACACATTCGCGGGCAGCCATCAGCGCCAGCCCGGGACGCTTAGAGTCAACCCGGGTCACAAAAAACCGGGCAGGGCCGGAGGCTGGGGAAAAGCAAGCTCAGCAGGCCTTTCTTGGTGACCTTCGCGTGATCTCGGCGAACTTTGCGGTTAAATGCTTTGACTGTAAGGTCTAGTGCTCCTGCCTACGCGTAAATTCCGCGCTGCTTGATGGTGTACGCCACCCGATCGATCGCCAGCATGTACGCCGCAATGCGGTTGTGTACGTGATGGGTTTCCGCGTAGCGCACCACATCGTCGAATGCCGATACCATGATTTCCTCGAGTTGCTCGTTTACCAGCGATTCCTTCCAGAAATAGCCCTGCCGGTCCTGCACCCACTCGAAGTAGGAGGTGGTGACGCCGCCGGCGTTGGCAAGAATGTCGGGAATCACGAAGACGCCTTCGTCGGCGAGAACCTCATCGGCCGCCGCGGTCGTGGGCCCGTTGGCACCCTCGGCGAGAATCTTGCACTTCACGCGGTCCACGTTCCGGCTGGTGATCTGATTCTCGGTTGCCGCAGGAATCAGAATTTCGCAGTCGTTCGGTTATCAATCCACCGGCGGCACTCTTTTCCGCGCCCGGGAAGCCTTGAATCGTTCCATTCTTCTGCCGATATTCCCAGAGAGCTTCCACATCGATGCCGTTCTTGTTGTAAAGGCCGCCGCCCACTTCATCGATGCCAATGATCTTGTAGCCGGCCGCCGCCATCAGGCGCGCCGCGTTGGATCCGACGTTACCGAATCCTCGCACGATCACGCGAGTGCTTTCACGGTTTAGTCCCAGTTTCTTGATCGCCTGCTCGCAGACGATGAGAACGCCGCGACCTGTCGCCTCGCGGCGTCCGCGCGATCCACCGATGTTGATCGGCTTGCCCGTCACGACCGCGGTCACCGTTTGGCGCATGTGCATGGAGTAGGTGTCCATCATCCATGCCATGACTCTGCTCGTTGGTGTTCACGTCGGGTGCGGGGACGTCTTTTCGGGGCCGATGAATTCGACCAGTTCGGCGGTGTAGCGGCGCGTCATGCGCTCCAGTTCGCCCATCGACATCTTGTGCGGATCGCAAATGACTCCGCCCTTGGCGCCGCCGAACGGAATGTTCACGACCGCGCACTTCCAGGTCATCCAACTGGCCAGCGCTCGCACTTCGTCGAGCGTGACGTCAGGCGAGTAACGGATGCCGCCCTGGCCGGACCGCGCGCGATGGAATGCTGCACGCGAAATCCGGTGAAGACTTCCAGGTGCCTGTCATCCATCTGCACCGGTATGTGCAGGATGATTTCGCGCGTGGGATAACGCAATACTTTCCACAAGCCTTCATCCAGATTGAGCTTATGGGCGGCCAGATCAAATCGGGCCGCCTGCGATTCCCATGGATTTGTTTCCTGCTCCATCGCAACGCTTTTCATTCGAATAATCTCCAGAAATGATTGCTACTCATATGGATGCTGTTTCACCGCTTCCGCGCACAAATCGAGCAGTATATGGGGCAGTGGGCAAGGTGGCAAGCCGAAGTGTTAACTCCAGAGTAATGGGCGATGCCCGCCGTCAGCGCTCAATTTTGATCTCCATGCCCTCGGCGGCAGCCCGCACGCGCGGATAGTAGTCCCGCGCTTCCTTCACAACCTTGTCGATCAATTCATCGTCATGATCCGGATCATGATGAAACAACACCAGTTCCTTGGCGCCGCTTTCCGTCACAATATTCACTGCTTCGCGCCAGTGGCTGTGGCCCCATCCGCGGCGTCTTGCGGCGGTACTTCCTCGGGCAGGTACTGCGAGTCGTAGATCAGGACATCGGCGCCCTCGGCGAGTTTGCGCACATTCTTGTCGAACACCTCATCGCCCGGCTCGTTGTCGGTCGCGTAGACCAGGACTCCGATCCTCGGTCTCAAGCCGGAACCCCATGCATCCCTGCGGATGATTCAGCCAGAGCGCGCGGACGCTAGCGTTGTCGACATGCGATTGGCCTTCCTCCATATCGTAGAAGCTTTGCGCTCTGCCTTCATTTCGCTGGTGTTCACAGGAGAAGTAGGGCGAGGCCATTTGTTCTTCCATCACGCGCTGCAGGGTACGGGTTCGTTTCGAGGAGTGAAATGCAAACTGGTTTCGCAGAATTCTCGTAGAGCGGGCGGAAGAAGGGAATGCCCTGGATGTGATCCCAGTGAAAGTGCGAGACAAAAATATGCGCGCGGATCGGCTGGCCGTTGGCTTCGCACTCCAATTGCTGTCCGAGCGAACGAAAGCCGGTGCCGCAGTCGAAGACATAGAGGCTGTTCTCGTGCCGGACCTCGACGCACGAGGTGTTGCCTCCATAGCGCAAGTTCCCGGCTTGGGGGTAGGCGTTGATCCGCGCACTCCCCAGAACTTGACCCGCATATTCCCCGTTGCTGTGGACTTTAAGCTGAATCATAATCTTCCGATGCTGCTAAGTCCCCGTCAATTGTTTCGCTGGTTCCGAGCAGTGACGGAGGTGTAGTGCAGGAGGGTACTGGAAGTGCCGCCAGAGCCCTTGGTAGCGCCGGCGTCGCGCCGTCGCAGGCAAACACCGTTGATTTTCCGGCGCTCTAGCATCAAAAAATCCATTCCATTGCCAACTCCCTCAACCCCGGACCCTGCCATCCCATATAATTCAACTACTCTCCGGACAGCCAAAACTGCTCCCCTTCGGCGACCGGAAGACCATCATGCTGCAGCCTGAGTTCAAGGAGTTCTCGCGCCTGGCGCGGGAGGCAACCCTGGTGCCGGTCGTTAAGACTGTGACGCGCCGACTTGCTCACGCCGGTCTCCGCCTTCCTGGCGGTCGCGGCCAACGAGCCGCACTCCTTCCTGCTGGAGTCGGTCGAGCGGGGCGAACACATCGGCCGTTACACTTTCGTCGGCGCGCGCCCTTACATGCAAGTTCTGGGCGCAGGCGACGAGATCCATATCGAACGCGGCAAGCTTCGCCAGAGCCGCACCGGCGATGTATTCGCCACCATCAAGGAGTTGCTGCGCTCGCATCGCCCCGCACACTATCCCGGACTGCCGCCGTTTACCTCGGGCGCCGTCGGTTACTTCGCCTACGACGTCGTGCGTCGCCTCGAATCGATCGGCGAGCACGCCAAAGACCGATGTTCCGGTCCCCGACTGCGTGCTCATGTTCTTCGACCGACTGTTGGTCTTCGATCACTTGCGCCATCAGATTCACATCGTCGCGGCCGCCGATGTTGCTACGGAATCTCCCAAGCGGGCCTACGATCGTGCGTTGAAAGACATTGCCGCCATCGAGAAGCGGCTCGGCGGCCGGACTGCGTCCGGGCGCCTGGAAGAAATCACAGAAGAAGCAGGGCGCCGCTCAAGGTACACGCCGGCATCAGCCGCGAGAGCATCATGCGCAATGTCGAGCGGGCCAAGGAATACATCGCCGCCGGCGACATCTTTCAGGTCGTCTTGTCCCGGCGTCTCGACTTTGAGCCCGGACGTCGCACCCTTCGATCTCTACCGCGCCTTGCGCACGGTGAACCCTTCGCCCTACCTGTACTTCTTGCGCATGGGAGACATGCACGTGCTGGGTTCGTCGCCCGAAATGCTGGTGCGCGTGACCGATCGCAAACTGGAATACCGGCCCATTGCCGGCACGCATCCGCGGGGCAAAGATGAGTCCGAAGACCACGCGCCTCGAGCAGAAGATGCTGCGGCGACGAAAAAGAGCGCGCCGAGCACGTCATGCTGGTCGATCTTGGGCCGCAATGATCTCGGCCGGGTCAGCGAATACGGTTCGGTCAAAGTGAAGGACCTGATGTACGTCGAGCGATACTCCCACGTGATGCACCTCGTCTCGGCGCTCGAAGGCAAGCTGCGTCCCGAACTCGACGCCATCGATGCCTTCGCCGCCTGTTTCCCCTGCCGGCACGCTGAGCGGTGCGCCCAAGGTTCGCGCCATGCAGATCATCGAAGAACTCGAACCGACCCGCCGCGGCGTTTATGGTGGCTCGGTCCTCTATGCGGACTTTGCGGGCAACATCGACTCCTGCATCGCGATCCGCACCATGTTCATGAAGGGCAAACACGCCTACCTGCAGGCGGGCGGCGGCATCGTGGCGGATTCCGATCCTGAGAAGAGTTCCAGGAAACCGTGAACAAGGCGCAGGCCGTTCTCCGTGCGGTGGAATATTGCCAGGCAGGGCATCTAGCGGAGCGCCCTCGAGGGCAGGGAACTGCTGGCGGCGCTCGTTACCTTCGTAAGATGCTTCGACGGCAGGATTTATTTTTAATAAGAGAGGCGTAAGGAACGTGCAGCCGGAATGAAGAACGTCGACGTCTTTTTAATCGCGAATTTTTCTTTCGATTTTCGGGATGGCGGGCTTGTTTTGGCCCGGAAAATTCCGGCCGCTCTTCGACGTCTCTGATGTTCCCGTGGCCCGCGCAGCTACCGCATGGTTCGCGTCAACAGCATCGCCGCCATCCTCCTGTCATTGCTGCTCGCCGGGCGTCTGCTCTTAGGCTAAGTGGCACAGCAGGGTATTCCTTCAATCGCCGAGACCGCACTTAACCGTAAAGTTCACAAAGCAATCCGCGCGAAGGTCGCGAAGAGAATCACCCGAACCGGTCTTGGCGTGCGCAGCGTCCAACTTTGCGTGCTTTGCGGTTAAGAGCTTTTTCGACGCCCACGATCATTTCTCCGCCGGGATCGTCCTTGCGTCGTTCCTCCCCGCCAGAGTCACCCATACCGCTACTGCGTAGACCACCAGGATCTCAAGTCCGCCGAATTCCCGGTGCAGTCCGTGAATGACGATGGCCAAGCCAAAGATCGCGAGCAGCACATACCCACGCAGGGCGTTGTGAGCGGCACGAGAAGAGCAGAAAAGCGGCGATGATCTCGGCCCCGGAAAGAAACCAGCGTACGGGGTGCAGATGCCGGCGTGGCCGGTTCCGCCAGGAGCGTAGCAGGCCGCGTAGAAAGTGCGCCAGGATTCCAGCAACACGACCAATCCCACCGTCCAGTGCAGGCGGCGGATTGCAAATGTTGTATGCGATGAGGTCATTTGACCTTGCGCTGCGGAGCGCCCGCCGGGGTCTTGCTTTCCGTGAGTTTGTGGCTCGCGCTTGCGTCCAGGTCCAGTCCGTAGAATTTTTCAGCTCGCGAATGCGTCCCAACGAATCCTGGCTGAAGGGACACTTCCCGTCGAAGGCATGCAACACGATGCCCTCCAGCAGGTCGCCCAGGGTCAAGTCGCGATAGTCCGCAAAAGCCTTCAATACCTTCAGCAGTCGTTTCTCCATGCGCACACCGGTCTGCACCCGTTCGATGGTAAGTCGCTCGGTTTCAGGTAACATGGTACCAGCGTACCCACGGTACCAAACCGAAGCACGCGCAGTGCTTGTCATCCTTCGCGAAGCGAAAGGGACCTTTATGCACTTTGGAATGGACGCAGACTAAAGCGCGAGCGAGAGGCCGACTAAAAGTGCGAGGAGATTCGCGGCCGGTTTCTTCCCATGGTCGGTAAGTGAACGCTTTCGGGATGGAACTGCACGCCTTCGAGGGGAACTTGCGGTGCCGCAGGCCGCTGATGACGCTCGCGTCCCGTCGGCTGCCTCTCCACGGTATGGGCGCTGACTTCGAGTTCGGCGGGCAGACTGTCCTCGGAAACAATAGAGCGAGTGGTAGCGGGTGGCGGGGTCATCGGAGAAGTCAGCCCGCGGAAGACCGTCTTCCCGTCATGCTGCACGCGGCTGGTCTTGCCATGCATCAGGTTCTTGGCGCGCACGATCGTTCCGCCGAATGCCTCGCCGAGCGCCTGATGTCCGGGGGCACACCCCCAGCACCGGTACCTTTCCGCGAGTGCCGAATCAATTCCCGCGCTGATTCCGGCATCCGAAGGCGTGCAGGGTCCGGGCGAAACCAAAATGCGCTCCGGGCGGAGCCTTCGGCCTCCTCGACCGTTCTGCCTGGTCGTTGCGGCGAACTTCGACCTGCCAGCTCCCTAACTCCCCCGATGTATTGCACCAGGTTGTGGGTAAGTGAGGTCGCGTAGTTGTCGAGAACAAAGACCACCATAAATGCGCCTTCCATCCAGTTTAGCCGAACGAATGCGCCTGCGGCGAATGCCCCGATCCAGCGGGCCGGGGACGGACATTCCACGCCGAAGTCGTTGAGGCCATGACGGTTCGTTCCCCAGGCCGGCCGCCGTATCCCACGGAAGTGGTCTTGACAGCAATGGCCCCCGCACGCCATGCTAACTCAGCTTCTGCGGAGGCAATTCATGGCTGAGGCCCAGCAGGAAAAGCGGGCGACACGGCGATTTGCACTGCGGTTGCCGGTAGCTGTGTTCCTATGCCGAAAATGGAACCGAGGAACGATCGGCGCAAACCCGCGATCATGTAAGTGCAAAGAGGGATTTCGTTTTACGTGGATTCGCCAATCGCCACCGGGTCTCCGGTTGAGTTCACTTTAACTCTCCCGGCCGAGATAACCCTCACCGGGCATTCGGGTTCGATGCAAGAGCACGGTGGTGCGCCTCGATGATGAAAGGCGCCCAACGGCAAGATGGCCGTCGCTGCCGTGATTGGCGGTGAATGCAGAATTCCTGTCCGAGGCATAATCAGCGGAAGCCGATTCCACACGCGCTTTCTCGATTTTGACCGAGCGATGATATTCGTGAGCCCAGCACACGTAGGCTGGGCGGGGTGGAAGTCTTGCCGCGATCTGCACCACACAAACTTGATCCTAACGCTGTCGCTCGGCGCCAGGTGGCCAATGTGCTGCTGAGCGGGAGCGCGTACGCTCAAAATCCTGACACGCAGCCTGCACAGCCACCTGCCATCGCGATCGGCCGCCATTCGCCAAATGATGCAAAGCGGGAGGCCGCACGCCGCAACGCCGCGCTTAGCCGGGGCGCTGCGCCGCCCACGCAGATGCGACTGCCACGACCGCAGCACTGCGACAGCGCCTACTGCACCTGCTCGGACCGCGCCCACCACGCAGAGTCCCGTAGCGCCCACAGAGTTCGAGTAAGATCGGGCGCAGATTCCCCTGGCGACTCAGTCAACGCACCTCTGGCGACGCCTGCCGCTACGGTGCCCGCTGCTCCACGCACAACCCGCCTGCCGTCACCACGCCGCCGCCGGCGCAGGTGAAAGAGCGTAAAGATCGGTCACGACAAGACCGGTAGCATCATTGAGATCGTCAACAGCCGCGCGATCGCCCACGGCGATTCAAACGCTCAAATCATCCGCCGCGCCTCGTGATCGATCTGCCCAGCGCAAATGTCGCGGTCAAAGAAAGGTTTCTCGTCGCCAAGGGGAGACCAGTTTACTGAACTGCGTGGATCAGTTCCAGGCGTCTCCGCCGGTAACTCGACGTGACGGTGGACTTGACAGAAGCCAAGACCTACACCTGGGACGCCGCCGGCAACCCGGCTGACGATTCGTCTGAAGCCTGCGGAAGATCCTGCTGCCGCCAAGGCCGCGCAGCGCCGGCGCCCGCACAGCGCCGCCACCATCCCGACGTTCTCGACCGCAGCCCAGCCCGCGAGTCGTGCCCGTTTCTTCAGAACGGAGCCGGGGTCGGCTGTGATCGTCGGCAGCCGGATCAGGTCTGGCTCATCGGTTGCGGCTAGTACCAGAAACTGCCTGTCCTACGCACATCGCGCGCGGCGGGGGTTGCACGTCTGTCCCAGCAGCACCGTCTCGGTAGACCGCGTCCAAGAGCGGCGGGGGAACTGATGTTCGGGATGAGCACCGGTACGCTCGAGACGCACTACCACATCGATGCCGGTTCCGACACGCCGTGCTGACGCCTGACTTCCGGATGCTCCTCGCCGGGCCGGGCGATTTCGATTACGCAATCGGCACGAACTCGCACGGCGACACATGCGTGCGCGCTTTGCTTGGCAATACGGCATCCATGCCTGGTTTCAGGTGATGGGGAGACCGCACGTGCACAAGGTGAAACCCACCGAGCAAGTGGTTTTTCATGAAGAGGACGCATCGACCGCGTGAGCAATAATGACGCGTTCCCGTTCGATTGCGGATGCGCGCGCCGCCTCCGCCGGTGATGCGATGCTTCGACCTTGCCCGAGCCAACGCGAGGTGGCCGAAGGCAGAAACTGCCGCCGAACCTGCAACCGTCGTCCAATTCGGGCACATCGCGTGCTGCCATCGATCCAATGTTGCCGCCGCTGCCCGACGCCGCGCGACCTGCGATGGCCACAGGCCCGCCGGGTGGCAAACCCAGCGCGTTGCCGTAGCTCCGGAAGCCGCCGCGCCGCCTGTCCGGGCAAAGAAAGAGGACTTGCACACGTCCAGATTGAAGCGCCACCTGGTCTTCCACCGGCTCCGATCGCACCACGCTGCAGCCACAGCATCCCGAACAGCACCGCCCGGCTCTCCAGCGAAGCCGAGGCAGCACCTTTAACGCCAACTCCCGCGCACCGGCTCTGCAACCGAAGGCCGTGGCTCAGAAACCCCAGTCCGAAAAAGAACATCGCGGATTTTTCGGAAAGGTAAGGATTCTTCTCCTCGATCTTTCACTAGAAGGAAATCAGGTCTTGGGGATAGGTCTTGGGGAAAACTCAAAGACCAAACCCGTAACAAGACCCTAACTTTGTTTTTCACAAAACCCAAGACCACTACATGGAGCCCAAAACCTGATTCCCTAATCCCGCTTGATCGCCTTCGCGATGGGCGCGGCTTCTTCTCAGGCCAGATCCCACCCAGCTCGTCGGCCCCAGAATCGCCGCTTCGATCGGCGAGGTCGTTCACTCGATCGATTGCTTCTTCCGACCAATCCTGCAAGGTGTCGCGCGCGTCGTCGTAACGCTTGCGCAAGTCCTTCCGCATCTGCTTGCCGGTCTTCGGCGCGAGCATCAGCGCGATCAGAGCGCCGGCGCCGACTCAATCATCAAGAATGTGACGGCTGTGCCATTGCTCTTGCTCGACGACTCGTATTGCCAATCCGCATAAAGACATCTCCTCCAGGGTGGAATCCATGAAATATTGAATTTCTACTTTTATTGTATTCCCTGGCCCGGTGCTCTAGGAGTGGATTCCCGATGGAGAGGCGTCCGAGGTTTGGAGGTAGCGCCATCTCCGTGTAAACTAAGCTGTTTGATCCCCGTGCCCGGCGAGCCAGTGGCTCGGCAATACGTAACC
>ERZ1370068.2237-contig-1394_pt1 | contig 19695 bp, 34 predicted proteins | sample MGYA00561227_ERZ1370068 | MGnify/ENA primary metagenome ERZ1370068 (study PRJEB38410, sample SAMEA6850437) | metagenome | study: Metagenomic assessment of the ecological functions of the soil: analysis of the soil microbiota associated with the...
AAAGCCCTGCGCATGGCCCAGACCCTGGGCCCGGGCGAGGTCGTGCTGGCGGGCGAGCGTAATGGTCTGTCCCATTCCGGGGTTTGCGCTCGGCAACAGTCCCCGGGAAATGACACCTGAAGCGGTGAAGGGACGTCTCGTAATCATCACGACGACGAACGGCACCGGAGCACTGCTGGCGGTACAGGGCGCGGCCCAGGTCTACTGCGCCGCCGCGGCGAATCTTCTCGCTCGCGGCCGCGGCCGCCCGGGAGATCTGGGCCCGGGATCGAGATATGGTCATCCTCTGTGCCGGCCGGGATCACCGGTTTCGCTTGACGATGCGTACTGCGCGGGGCGGCTGGCCTCGGTGGCGCTGGGGGAGTCCGGCGGCGACAGGGGTTGAACGACGCCGGATTGGCGGCGCTTCACCTGGTTCGACGCTACGGTGAACGCTGGGAACGGCCCCTGCTCAGCAGCCGGGCAGGGCGAGAGCTGTCCACGATTGGCTTGAAACACGACGTGCAGGATTGTGCCCGTGCCGATGCCTATCCGGTGCTGGCGCTCTTCCACGAGCGGCGGGTGACCGCTGCCTCCACCTGGATGACCGCTGACGCATCCCGCCACCCCGATCACGATCAGGCCAGACATCTCACCGCGATCGCGGCGCTGGTGCTGGGTGTCTTCCTGGGAATCACTCTGCTGCCTGTCTCCATTACCGGACCGCTCGGGAACTGGGTAGGACACTCGCTGTGGACGTTTCTCGGGATCGGCGCGCTGGGATTTCCGCCCTCGGCCTCGGCATCGGGCTCGCCGGGTTTGATCGGCTTCCGCGCCTCGACATGAAGCGAGTCGCGGTTCTGGTCGTCGGGTTGAGCGTGGTCGTGCCATTCCTGGTGGGGATCGTCACCACATTACCCCGCGCGACTTCGATGGACCCACGCTTCCGGCGCGACTCACCGGATTCGGCCCGGGATGATGGCGTACTACTTGTATGGCTGGATCGGTCCGGTCGGCGGATTCCTGCTGGGATTCTTTGCACTCTCGGCACTCACGATCATGACGATTGCGTGGCACCCGCTCAGCCGGCTGGCGGGCGGCTCTACCGGCACATTGAAGCCGGCCGCGCGCGGAGGAGAGCCGATTACGACGCCGATTGCCGTCGTAGGGCAGGTGAGATCGAGGACGACGAGCCGGCGATCCTCCTCCACCCCGCAGGAGAACGCAAGCCCAAGAAACCAGCGAAGGGTGCCACGGCTCCGCTGCCCGACGCGGGGATGAAGACGAATTGCCGCCGATCGAACTGCTGACGCCTCCCGCGGCGGAAGGACACCGACGCAGGTGAGGCCCAACTCGATCGGCTGGGCCAGGTCCTGCTCGAGACGCTCAAAACCTTCAGGTTGACGGGACCATCGCCGGAAGAACCACCGGGCCTGTCGTAACTCAGTTCGAAGTGGTACCGGCGCCGGGGATCAAGGCCGGGCGGATCGCCTCGCTGGCGGACGATATGGCGATGGCCATGCGGGCCCAGTCTATCCGGGTCGCACCAATCCCGGGCAAGGGAGCTGTCGGAGTCGAAATTCCCAATCCGACCGCACGCATGGTGACGCTGCGGGAACTGCTCGAGGCTCCGGAGTGGGAGATGAGCCGAGCCTCTCTTCCCGTGACCCTGGGACGCGATCTCGAGGGAAGCCGATCATCGCCGACCTCGCGAAGATGCCGCATCTCCTGATCGCCGGGGCGACCGGGTCCGGGTAAATCCGTCGCGATCAACACCATCATCACGAGCCTGGTCTACCGCTACACCCCGAAGCAGCTGCGTCTCCTGATGGTGGATCCGAAGATGGTGGAGCTGTCGATGTACAACGCTCTTCCCCATCTCAGGCACCCGGTCGTCACCAACAACAACGACGCGGCGCGAGTGCTCAAGTGGGCGGTGTTCGAGATGAGCCGGCGCTACGAGCTGCTGCACGCGAACGGCGCGCGCAATCTTGCGGACTTCAACCGCAAGGCCGAGGAAGGGAAGCCGCTCGCGTCATCCGGCCAAAGCCGAAGCCCACACTGACCAGCGTCAACGCGGAGCCGGCCGACACGCCACCCAGAGCCGCCGGTCGAAACGGAGTATCGGGAGGGACCGCTTCCTCTCATCGTGATGATCGTGGACGAGCTGGCCGACCTGATGATGACGGTGCAGGGGAGAGTCGAAACGCCGCTCGCCATCCTGGCGCAGAAGGCGCGCGCGATCGGCATCCACATTATTCTCGCGACGCAACGTCCCTCGGTGAACGTGCTCACGGGCCTCATCAAGGCGAACTTTGCGAGCCGCATCGCATTTCGGGTGGCATCCGAAGGTGGACAGCCGCACCATCCTGGATCAGAACGGTGCGGAGGCCCTGCTCGGGAATGGCGACATGCTGTTTCTTCCGCCGGGCAAGAGCGAGCCGATGCGGTTGCAGGGTGCCTTCATCGCAACGGACGAGACCGAAAGGCTGATGGCCTGGTTCGTGGAGCGCCGGGAAGCGAGGCGGGCCGGTGCTTCAGCGGCGACCAGCCAGGAGCCGGATATCATCGAGCTGGTCCGAGCCCAGGAGCAGGCGGAAGAGGGTGTCGGGCCGTCGCAGTTCGAAGGTGAGCGCGATTCGTTATTCCGGGAGGCCGCCGAGGCCTGCGTCCAGAACCAGGGCGGATCCACCTCGTTGCTGCAGCGCAAACTCAAGATCGGGTACGGGCGCGCAGCCCGGATCATCGACCAGCTCTACGAGGCCGGGATCCTTGGCCCGCCAGACGGGAGCAAGCCCCGCGACGTGCTCATCGGAATCGATCAGCTGGACGAGTATGCGGGGTAGCGGCCAGCCGTTAGCCGTCAGCCGTTAGCCGGCAGCCGTTAGCGGCTGCTGGTCGTCGTTCACTGTTCGCTCCGCACCTCAATCTCCGCCGACCCAGCAAGCCTGTAGTAGCCCCGCCGCGTTCAATTGACTCCCTCCTGCGGCAGATTGATGAAGGCCGCGTGCTGCCGGGGCGTAGCTTAGCCACGATGACACGCCGCTTCGTTCCAACCCGGGAATGGGAGGATGCCCGCCAGATCCGCGGACTCGAAGGCGAGCACGCGGCGATGGCATATCTGATCTCCTGCGGCTGGTCCATCGAGGCCCATCGCTTTCGGCTGGGCCGTCATGATGTGGATCTGATTGCCCGACGCGGCCGCGTCGTGGCGTTCATTGAAGTGAAGACTCGACGGGGAACCGAGATTCGGCTCACCCGGCTCCGCGGTCGGCCGGCGCAAACAGGCTGCGATTGCCAAGGTCGCCGATATCTGGCGGATCAGGTTTGGTCACGCTGAAGACGAGTACCGGTTCGACGTGGTCGAGGTGTCCGAGGAGGGCGGTGCTAGCTCCCGAGATCAATCACATCGAGGATGCCTGGCGTGGTCTTCGATAAGTCAGTGGATTAAAATGAGTCACAAACTCACTCTTGATTCGGGTAATATTCGGCTGTAGATTGGTGCCTAGTAAATCAGTGACTCAAAATCAACCATTTTTAATACCCGGGCCAGTCATGGCCGTAGAAGAGCACCAAACTCGACGCCGATCGCCGGAAGGCGCTCAATCTGGCTATCTCCCAGATCGAAAAGCAGTTGGGGAAGGGCTCCATCATGCGTATGGGCTCAGAGTCGCCCCGGGTGAAGGTCGCCGGCGATTCCGACCGGCGCCATCAACCTCGATGCCGCGATCGGCATCGGCGGCAGTCCCCGCGGCCGCATCACCGAGATCTACGGGCCTGAGTCCTCAGGCAAGACCACGCTCACGCCTCCACCTCGCGGCCAATGTGCAGCGGGCCGGCGGAGTCGCGGCCTACGTCGACGCCGAGCACGCGCTCGACGTCGAGTACGCCAAGAAGCTCGGGCGTCGACGTCGAGAATCTCCTGGTGTCGCAGCCCGATACCGGCGAGCAGGCGCTCGAGATCGTCGGAGATCCTGGTCCGCTCGGGCGCGGTGGATCATCGTGGTGATCGACTCGGTCGCGGCCCTGGTGCCCAAGGCCGAAATCGAGGGCGAGATGGGCGATAGTCACATGGGCCTGCAGGCCCGGCTCATGAGCCAGGCGCTCCGCAAGCTGGCCGGCGCCATCAACCGCTCCAACTGCGCCGTGGTGTTCATCAACCAGCTGCGCGAGAAGATCGGCGTGATGTTCGGCAACCCCGAGACCACCACCGGCGGCAAGGCGCTCAAGTTCTACGCCTCGCTCCGGCTCGACATCCGCCGCATCGGTCCGGTCAAGGAGCGCGAAGATGGTGATCGGCAATCACGTCCGGGTGAAGGTGGTGAAGAACAAGGTGGCGCCGCCGTTCAAGCCAGGCGGAGTTCGACGTGATGTTCGACGAGGGCATCAGCCACGCCTCGCTGGTGGTGGATATCGCGGCCGAGGCCGGCATCATCCAGAAGTCGGGCGCGTGGTACTCCTACGGTGATCAGCGTATCGGTCAGGGCCGGGAGAACGCCAAGCTGTTCCTCAAGGACAATCCCGCCGCTCATGGCCGAGGTCGAGCAGAAGGTGAAGGACTCGCTCGGCGTGAAGGGAACCACCGTGGTCGGAGTCGGGGCTGAGGAGGATGAGTAGAACCATCACGGCACTGGACCCGGACCCGGCGCGCGCCGGTTTCGTCCGGGTTCAGCTGGATGGAACTCCGTACTGCAGCCTTCCGGTCACCCGGATAGCCGCCGCGGGGTTTACCGCTGGAGATGCACTCGATGCCAGGGAGTCCGCGATCTGAACCAGGCCGCGGATGAGGAGGCGGCCTATCGGACTCTGCTCCGGACCCTGGAGCGGCGCTCCTTCGCCGTCGCCGAACTGCGCCGTACGCTGGTGCGGAAGGGTCACCCGAAGGATGCGGTCGAGGCGGCGCTCGCCCGGGCAGTGCGGGCCGGGTTGCTGGATGACGCCGCCTTCGCTGCCAGGTTCGTTCAGTCGCGCACCGAGCGGGGCCGCGGGCCTCTCCGGATCCGGCGAGATCTGCTGGCATTGGGTGTGGACACGGTCGTCATCGAGAGAGCACTCGAGGTGGCCTTGCCCCTGATCACGATCCCCAAATTGCTGCCGAGGCCACTGGCCCGGAAGCGCCTCACCCAACTCCATGGTTTGCCCGCTTCGGCCCAGCTGCGCCGGGTCACGGCGTATCTCGGGCGTCGAGGATTCAGCGGGAGGGCTGTCACCGACATGGTGCGGCGAGTTGTTCGGGAGCCAGATGCAGCCATAAGCCATAAGCTGCGTAAGCCGTAAGCAAGCCTGAGTCTGGTTCCCCCTCATGGCTCTCGCGTATGACCTACGGCTTATGGCTTATGGCACTCGCCCCATCACTGCACCCTACCCTTATGGCTTAAGGCTTATGGCTTAAGCATCCTGCTTTCCTGTATATTCCCGCCATGCATTCCAGTCAGATTCGACGTTTGTTCCTCGACTTTTTCGTCGCCCAGGGGCACCGAGAGGTGCCTTCTTCGTCACTGGTCCCGGCCGACGACCCGACGCTGCTCTTCACCAATGCCGGCATGGTGCAGTTCAAGCGGACGTTCCTGGGTCAGGAGCAGCGCGACTACCTGCGGGCTACGACCTGCCAGAAGTGCGTGCGCGCCGGCGGGCAAACACAACGATCTCGAGCAGGTGGGGCACACCAAGCGGCACCACACCTTCTTCGAGATGCTGGGCAACTTCTCCTTCGGCGACTACTTCAAGCGCGAGGCGATCGCGTTCGCCTGGGAGTTCGTGACCGGGGCGAAATATCTCGGGCTGGCTCCCGACCGGCTTCGGGTCACCGTGCACCAGACCGACGACGAGGCGCGCGCGCTCTGGCGCGAGGTCGCCGGGCTTCCCGATCGACCGGATCTATGGTCTGGGGGACAAGGACAACTTCTGGCAGATGGGGGACACCGGTCCTTGCGGTCCCTGCTCGCGAGATCTACGTCGACCTCGAGTGGAATGAGTCCCACCGGGGAGCAGAGCACCGCCGTGATCCCCAAGGCGGAGTTCGAAGAACAGGCCGAGGCAGGACGCTTCCTCGAGATCTGGAATCTGGTGTTCATGCAGTTCGATCGCTCGGCCGACGGGAAGCTGACCCCGCTGCCGCAGCCCTTCGGTCGATACCGGCGCCGGCCTCGAGCGCATCGCCGCGGTGATGCAGGGTGAGGATTCGAATTTTCACACCGATCTCTTCCTGCCGCTGATTCACCGGGTCGAGCAGCTCGTGGGGCAGCCCTATGACCGGGGACCCGCGGGTGCCTCATTCCGGGTACTCGCCGACCACGCACGGGCGGTGACCTTCCTGCTGGGCGACGACTGCTTCCCGAGCAACGAGGGAAGGGGCTACGTGCTGCGCCGGATTCTTCGTCGCGCGGTCCGCCATGCGTGGCTCCTGGGCCGCCGGGAACCCACGCTCACTCCGCTCACCGATGTCGTCGTTCACGAAATGGGAGAGGTGTATCCCGCGCTCCGCGCCAAAGCCGGCCAGATCCGTCAGTGGACCATGATGGAGGAGGAGCGGTTCCTCGAAACCATCGAAGGCGGGCTCACCAGGCTGGATTCTCTGCTTGGGTCCGGGGCGGCCGTCATCCCCGGCGAAGAGGTCTTCAAGCTCTACGACACTTTCGGATTCCCCTCGATCTCACGATGCTCATCGCGGAAGAGCGGGGGCGTCGGTGGACGTCGCCGGGTTCGAGACGGCGTTGAACAAACAGCGCCAGCGCTCTCGCGACGCCCGGGCGACCCAGCAGGGCGGAGGCCCGGCTGTGCATGTGGATCGACCGGGCGAGTGGCGTGAGCTGAGGCCGGGATAGCCAGCAGTTCGTGGGGTACAGTCGCGACGACGTGGAGACCGAGCTGCTCGCCTTCCGCCAGGACGGCGGCAGAGTCGAGCTACTGCTGCGGGAGAATCCTTTCTACGTCGAGTCCGGCGGACAGGTCAGCGATACCGGAATCGTGCAGGGGCAGGGGATGGACCTTCCAGTGGACCAGGTGCGTAAGGACTCCAGGGGGACGGTGATTGGCGGGATCTTCGGACAGGAGTTCGAGCCGACCTCCAGCCGTGCGCCGGGTTGACGCGATCCGCCGCCGGAACATCGAGAGAAACCACAGCGCGACTCACCTGGTTCACGCAGCGCTGCGCAAATATCTCGGAACCCACGTCCGGCAAGCAGGGTTCTCTGGTGGACGAGAATCACCTCCGGTTCGACTTCTCCCATCACGGGCCGATCAATCCGGAGATGCTGCAGACCATCGAGCGGGAGGTGAACGCCCGGATCTGGGACAACATCCCGGTGACCACGCGGCGCATGGCCTATCCCGACGCACTCGCGTTGGGTGCGATGGCGCTCTTCTCGAGAAGTACGGCGATGTCGTGAGAGTCGTCTTCATGGGAGACTCCTCCATCGAACTTTGCGGCGGGACTCACGTACGGAGCACCGGGCAGGTCGGACTCTTCCAGTTCCGGGCTCAGGGGAGTCGCCGCGGGCGTACGCCGGATCGAGGCGGTTACCGGACCCGAGGCGTATGTAATGGTGGAGGCGCTCCAGTCCGCAGCTCGACCAGGCCGCCAAGGCGCTGAAGGCGCAGCCGGAGCACCTGGTGCGGAAGCTCGAGCAATTGGTCGAAGAACGGGAACGCCTCGCTGCCCGAGTCGCCGAGATGGTGAAGGGAGGCGGTGCCGGCGCTCCGCAGGGGAAGACGCTCGCAATCAACGGAGTGACCGTGACCCTGGCGGACAGCCCCGCCGAGAATCGCGATGAGATTGCGGCGATGGCCGATGCGTTTCGCGAGCGGAAGAGACTCGGCCGGCTCTGATTCTGTTCGGCACCGGAGAACGCGGGGCGGTCCATGTGGCTCTGACCGACGACCTGGTAAAGGCGGGACGCAAGGCGGGAGACCTGGTCAGCCGGATCGCGGCGGTGGGCGGTGGAAAGGGTGGTGGAAGACCGCACTTCCGCCTCGGGGAGCCTGGGCGACGGGTCGCGGCTCGCCGCCGCACGCGAAGCGGCCGGCTCCATTGTTCAGGCCTGGTTGGAGGGATCGTGAGTCTGCGCTCCTGGCTCGATGCGCGAACCAGTAACGCCCCGGCTCCCCTGCGCGAACGGGTGTTGGAGCATGCGCTCGCTGCACCGGCAACCGGATCCCAGGCCGAGCATCTGGGCATCACTGCGCAGGAGCTGCTGAGCAAAGGTTGAGGAGCATCCCGGGGACAGATCGATCGCCCTCGATCTCCTCGCAGCGGATGCGCTGATTACGCTGGCCCTGTTGGCCCGCGCTGAGGAGGCGCCCGAGCGGCTGGCCGAGTTTGCGACGGAACTGCTTACGGTGGATCGCGGGGGCTGAGTGATCGATCTGCATTCGCACCTGTTGCCCGGAGTGGACGACGGGTCACGCTCGGTTCAGCAGTCGCTTGGCGTGCTTGAAGAATTGCAGCGCCAGGGCGTCACCCATCTGTGCCTGACTCCGCATGTCTCCGCCAGTAAGGCAGGGGATGGAGTACCCGAACCCCATGACCGGGCCTTCGAGGCGCTGGCGCCGCATGTCCCCTACGGCATCAAGCTGCTGCGCGGCGCCGAGGTAATGATGGACAAGCCGCTGCCCGCCGTCGTGGCCGACCGGCGCGACCTCACCATCAACCGCACCCGCTACATCCTGATCGAATTCCCGCGGCTGGTCACGGCACAAACCGTGGCCCAGGCTATCGCCGGGGTGACCGGGATCGGACTCATCCCGCTGGTGGCCCATCCCGAACGCTACTCCTGTTGCACGCCCGCGCTGGTAGGACCGGTGGAAAGCGGCCGGCGCCGTGATGCAGGTGGATGCGACCACGCTCTTCATGCCCCGCACCCGAGGGAGCGCGCGCGGGATCTGGTTGCCAACGGGTTGGCCGACATTCTCGCCGCCGACAACCACGGAGACGAGCGCAGTGTCGCCATCGCCTTCGAGGCGCTCAAGGACCAGCACGGGTTCATGCAGGGCGAGCTGCTCGTGACGCGGAATCCCAAGGCGATCATCTCCGACGGCCACGTCGAGCCGGTCCCGCCGCTTGCCGTCAAGGTCTCCTTGCTCGAACGCCTGCGCACGCTGTTCGAACGCGAATCTTCGTGAGCGCCGACCGGGCTGCGCAGTCCCTGCGGGCACTCGGGGCACTGGCTGAGCGCTGCGCCTCGCTGGCCCCACAGATCGAGCGGATCGCCCGCCGATACTCCGAGACTCTGCGACGGGGCGGGACGCTGTTCTTCGCCGGGAACGGCGGCAGTGCCGCGGATGCGCAGCATATCGCCGCCGAATATGTCGTCCGGCATCAGCAGAAACGCCCCGGCCTGGCGGCGCTCGCCCTGACGACCGATACCTCGCTCCTCACCGCCGCCGCCAATGACATGGGCTTCGAGGAGGTATTCGCTCGACAGGTGGAGACTCTCTGCCGGCCGTCCGACCTTCTGATTCTCCACAGTACCAGCGGACAAAGTCCCAATCTGCTCGCGGCAGCCCGCGCGGCTCGGAAGCGCGGCGTCGCCATCGTTGCCCTGCTCGGACGCGACGGTGGCGGGCTCATGGAGATCGTGGACGAGGCCCTCGTCGTGCCTTCCTCCGAAACCGGCCGCATTCAGGAAATGCACCTCGCCATCGAGCATGTGGTGTGTGAGTTGGTTGAGAGTGAGCTGGGGATTGGGGTATCGAGGGGAAGTACCGAGTACTGCGGAAGTACCGAGTACCGAGGAGTAATGGGGAACGAGCATGATTGACCTGAGCAATCGAACCGCACTCGTGACCGGTGGATCCCGGGGGATCGGGCGCGCGACGGCGTTGCTGCTGGCGCGGGCGGGGGCGGATGTCGGCATCACCTATCTGACCAGGGTGGAGGATGCCGAAAAGGTCGTGGCCGAGATCAGGGGAATGGGGCGAAAGGCGTTCTCGGCGGGAGGTGATCTGGGAGATCCGAAGCAGGTGGACTCGATCTTCCAGACGGTGAAGCGCGAATTCGGCCGGCTCGATCTCTTCATCGGTAATGCCGGGATCTGGCCCGAGGAGGAGGTCCCGCTCCAGCGCATGGACTATGAACGCTGGCGAGGCACGCTCGGCGCCAATCTCGACGCGATCTTCCTCACGACGAAGGCGGCTCTGGGCCTGATGCCGCCCGGAGGCCGGGTCGTCCTGGTCGGCAGCACCGCGGGCCAGCGGGGCGAGGCGATGCACGCGGATTACGCCGCCACCAAAGGGGCCATGATCTCGCTGGTCAAATCGCTCTGCATCGAGTGCGCACCGGGCATCACGGTCAACTGTGTGGCGCCGGGCTGGGTCGATACCGAAATGAGCGAACCCGCCTTCGGCGGCGGAGGCCGGGAGCGGATCGCCCAGACCATCCCGCTGCGGCGCATCGCTTCGGCCGAGGACATCGCCGGCCCCATCCTGTTCCTCTGCTCGGATCTGGCGCGGCACGTGACCGGCGAGATCCTGAATGTGAATGGCGGCAGCGTGTTGTGCGGATGAGAAGATTCCAGATTGCAGATTTCAGATTGCAGATTGAACTGCAGTCCAAATCTTCAATCTGAAATCTTCAATCTTCAATCCCCACCATGATCCACCTCATCTTCACCGGCGGCACCATCTCGATGCAGCGGGATGCTGCAGCCGGCGGCAAGGTCCCCAGTCTCGATGGCAAGGCTCTGGTGAACCTGGCGCCGGGCCTTCCGGAGCTGGCGCCGCTCACGATCGACGATTGGGGACGCTACCCGGCCTGTCATATGGATCAGGCCAAGCTATGGGAACTGCGGGAACATGTGCGCAGTGTCGCCACCGGCTCCAAAGGCTCAACACCTCCGTCCGGCATCGTCATCACTCACGGTACCGACACGATCGAGGAAACCGGATACCTCCTTGCGCGGACCCTCGATCTGGAGCTGCCGGTGGTCATGACCGGCGCGATGCGGACCTCGGGCGATCCCGGCTGGGACGGCCCCGGCAATCTCACCGATGCCGTCCGAGTCGCCACGGATCCTGAAAGCAGAAACCGCGGCGTGATGGTCGCCTTTGGCGGTCAGGTCTTCGCGGCGCACCAGGCCGTGAAGACTCACACCAGCGATCTCGATGCGTTCTCAGCGCCGCATGCCGCGGCGTTGGGGACCGTCTCCACAGCTGGGGTTCATTTTCAAGCGCCGGCTGCCAAGTCCGCGGCGGTGGCTCCATCCGGACTTTCGGCGCGGGTCGCACATGATTCCGGTGATCACGGGCGACAATGGCGAGCTGCTCGATCGTGCGCGCTCTTCTTTTGACGGTGTCGTCGTCGTGGGCTACGGAACCGGGAACTGCCCACCGGGCATCATTCCGGCCGTGCGACGCTGGCTCGATGCCGGGAAGCCGGTGGTGCTGGCCAGTCGCTGTATTAGTGGCGAGGTGAGCGCGACCTATGCGTTCCCCGGAGCCGGTGGGGACCTTATCCGGCTTGGAGTCGTGCCGGCCGGTCCTCGCGCTCCCTCCCAGGCGCGGATGGAGCTGGCGATTTGCCTGTCGGCTGGGGTGGGGTATGGGACTGGGGAGTAGGTGGTACTCCCTACTCCCTCTGTCCCATCCGCCATCCACTCTTACTTTTCCATCCATGCATTTTCCTGATCGCCTCGAAATCCCCGAAGATGTCCTGGAAATCGCCGAGACGTTGCGCGCCGCCGGTCATGAGGCGTGGTGCGTCGGCGGCGCCATCCGGGACACCCTGCTGGGCGAGGCGAACACCGACTACGACGTGGCGACTTCGGCGACACCAGAGGTGGTCAAGAAGCTGTTTGAGCACACCGTCCCGGTGGGAGAGCGGTTCGGTACGGTGGCGGTACGAACTCGCCGGCGTCATCACGAAGTGACCACCTTTCGCAAGGACGTTACGACCGACGGGCGGCACGCGGTGGTGGAATACGGCGCTTCGCTCGACGAGGATCTTGCCCGGCGCGACTTCACGGTCAACGCCATCGCCTATGAGCCGCTGCGGCACGAATGGCGGGACCTGTTCGGCGGACTAGCCGATCTCGAAGCCGGAGTGATCCGTGCCGTGGGCGCGCCGCTCGAGCGCTTTCGGGAAGACTACCTGCGGATCCTCCGTGCGATTCGTTTCGCCGCCCGCTTCGAGTTCACCATCGATCCAGCAACCTGGGAAGCCGCTCGAGAGGCAACGCCAGGCTTGGCTCAACTCTCTGCTGAACGGGTGCGGGAGGAGTGGTATAAGGGACTGCGTGGCTCCCGCTCGATCAAGCGCCTGGTCGAGCTGTGGTGGGACAGCGGAGCTGCGGCGGTCCTGCTGCCTGAGTTGATGAAGGAGGGCTCCGAACTCTCAGCCTCGCCCGATACGGCTCCAGAGAATCCGCTGCTTCGGCGGCACGAGCTGGTGGGCCGGATGGGCCAGCAGGCGGCCTCACTGGCCAACCGCGCCGAAGATCGGGGCACGATGGTGCGCCGGGACCCGGTGCTCCTTACCACGTTGCTCTGTCTCGATCCGGTCGGCGTGCTGGTACGGCTCAAGGCCTCAGGCTCTGACATCGCCCGGGCCGCCGCGGTATTGTCCGGTCCCGCGGAGCCACCCTCACTCAGTGTGACGGCGGTGCGACGCTGGATGGCCGCGGTGGGAGATGCCGCCGATGATCTGACCGCGATCTGGCATATGCGCAACGGCGTCGAGCCGCTCTGGGAGCCCGTCATGCGAGGGATTCGGGAACGGGGCGAGCCACTCACCCGGCGAATGCTGGCGGTGACCGGCGGCGATCTTCAGGCTGTCGGCATCGCCCCGGGTCCGGCGATGGGCCATCTGCTTGACCGCCTGCTGGCGCTCGTCGTGGACGATCCCTCTCAGAACACCCGCGAAGCCCTGCTGACCCACGCCCGGAAACTCGCGTGAACGCACTTTATTTCGCGTTGGTTGCCGCGGCGGCGAATGTCGTCGGTGCCCTGGCCGTGGTGCGCCACGAGCGGCGCAGTCTCACCGTCATCGAGACCTTCATGGCGTTCGGGGCCGGTTTCATGCTCGCGGTGGCACTGGTCGAAGTGGCCCCGGAGGCGTGGGCTCGCGGTGGCCAGGCGCCGCTCTACATGCTTCTGGGCTACCTGGCGGTCCATTTCACCCAGCACGCCTTCGTTCCCCATTTTCACTTCGGTGAAGAGACCCACCGCGTCTCGGCCGGAGCCGGGCTCAGCGCGCGTCGATCGGTCTCCTGCTCCACACCTTCTTCGATGGGGTTGCGATCGCGAGCGGCTTTGCCGTCTCGAGCGAACTGGGTCTCCTCCTCTTCCTGGCGGTGTTCCTGCACAAACTGCCAGAGGGAGTGGCCATGGCCAGTGTCGCGCTCGCGAGCGGTCAGGGCCGTCGTCGAGCCTTGCTGGCAGCCGGAGCGTTGGGTATCGCGACGATCGTGGGAGTCGTGCTGACCGACACCCTGGCACCGCTTCAGGCTCACGGTCTCGCCCTCTCTGCGGGCGTGACCATCTACGTCGCCGCCTCCAACCTGGTGCCGGAGTTTCAGGGGAAGCATGGCTGGCGAATGCCGTTGGCTCTGCTGGGTGGGTCGGTTGCCTTTTTCCTGAGTAAGGTGGCCGTAGAGGCAGGGATGAGGTAAGACGGGAGACGGGAGAAGGGAGACGGGAGAAAGGCAGGGCTGGTTACCTTTCAAGCCATGAGTCAGTCGTCGCTTTTACCTTGCCGGAGCCGTTGGCCGCACGGATGCGTCCGCGCACCCTGGAGGAGTGTGTCGGGCAGGAGCATCTGCTGGCGCCGGGGCGTCCGCTGGGCGATGCCATTCGGCGTGGTGACGTCGGCAGCTGCATCTTCTGGGGTCCACCCGGCAGCGGCAAGACGACGATCGCGCGTCTGATCGCCCAGTACACCGACCGCGAATTCGTGGAGTTCAGCGCCGTAGTAGACGGAATTCCCCGGGTCCGGGAAATCGTCAAGGAAGCCGAATCACGCCGCTCGTTGGGTCGCGGGACGGTGCTCTTCTGCGATGAGATCCACCGCTTCAACCGGGCACAGCAGGATGCCTTCCTCCCCCACGTCGAACGCGCCACGGTCACCCTGATCGGCGCCACCACTGAAAACCCAAGCTTCGAACTGAACGGCTCGTTGTTGAGCCGCTGCACGGTCTATGTCCTCCAGCCGCTCACGCCGGCGGCCATCTTCACGGTGCTGCAGCGGACGCTGGAGGATTCCGAGCGGGGACTGGGGCAGCTCGACCTCAAGGTACCGGACGACGCGCTCGAACTGCTGGCTGAGCAGGCGGACGGCGACGCGCGTCGGGCGCTGGCGGCGTTGGAGCTGGCCGCTCAGCAGGCTGGACCTCGAGGAACCATCAGCCGAGAAGCGATGGCCGAAGCGCTCGCCCGCCGGATCGCGGTGTACGACAAGGGTCGGGAAGAGCATTTCAACATGCTCTCCGCGTACCACAAGTCTCTCAGGGGAAGCGATCCGCAGGGTGCGTTGTACTGGATGGCCCGCATGCTGGAGGGCGGGGAAGACCCCATGACGATCTTCCGGAGGGCGGTCGCCATGGCAGCGGAAGACGTCGGCCTGGCGGATCCCGATGCTCTGCGCCTCGCGATCGCAGCGCGGGACGCCTACCACATGCTGGGAGCGCCTGAGGGATACCTGCCCCTGGCCGAGATGACCATCTACCTCGCCACGGCGCCGAAATCAACCGGACTGTAGTGGCGCTCCAGGCCGCCCTCGATGCGGCGCGGGCAACACCCGCGGCACCGGTCCCGATGCACATTCGCAACGCGCCGACCGGCCTGATGAAGCAGTTAGGGTATGGGGCCGGCTACCAGTACGCCCACGATTCACCGACTGGGTTCATCCCCCAGGAGTACCTTCCAGACGTCCTGAAGGGCCGGCTGTTCTACGAGCCGCACTCGGTAGGATTCGAGAAGCGAATCCGGGAGCGGATGGATTACTGGGACCAGCAGCGGGAGCGCGATGCCGGCATTCTCAAAAGAGGAGGGGAACCAGAGCGATGAGACCGGGAATTATCTTTAGGCTGACCCTCATCACCCTGCTGCTCGCTGCTTGCGGCGGTAGCGGTGTTTCTCCGTCCAATTTTCTTCAACCTCAGGTCAATCTCCGCCAGGTCAAGCTCCGCTCCGCGGGAAATCACCGGCGGTACCCTGGATGCTCAGCTTGCCATTGCCAACCCGAATCACCTCGAGGTGAAGGGCGCCAAGATTGCGGCAGGGCTCGATCTCTCGGGCCAGCACTTCGGTGACCTTGTCACCTCCGATGCCTTCACCCTGACGAAGGGAAGACACTACGCTCATCACGCTCCCATTGACCTTCAAGTGGGCTGACATGGCCTCGGCGGCCAAGAACATCCTTGGCTATGGCGAGGTGAACTACCACCTGGCAGGAACCATGTCGGTGACGACGCCAGTGACGATCGACGTGCCCTTCACCAAGGACGGGACGGTTTCGGTGGTTCAATGATCGAGATCCAGGCGCCAATCGAGCGCGCCATTCTGGTGGGTGCCCCGCGGAAGGGCTCACCGGATGCGCAGAACGTCACCGAACATCTGGATGAGCTGGCACGCCTCGCCGATACGGCGGGCGCTGACGTCGTGGGCCGGCTGACCCAGCAGGTTCCCTCTCCCCATCCGGCGACGCTGATCGGAGAGGGCAAGGTCGAGGAACTGCGTGCCCTGGTCGAGGAACGGGGTGCGACGCTGGTGATCTTCGACGAAGAGCTCTCGCCGGTGCAGGGCGCCAACCTGGAGCGGGAGCTTTCCCGGCGGGTCATGGACCGGGCCGAGCTCATCCTCGACATCTTCTCGACCAGGGCACGTTCGCATGAGGCCAAGCTGCAGGTGGAGCTGGCTCAGCTCGAGTATCTCCTGCCTCGCCTCACGCGGATGTGGACTCACCTTTCGCGTATTCGAGGTGGGATCGGACTCCGCGGTCCGGGCGAAACTCAGCTGGAAACCGACCGCCGGATCATTCGGCGCAAGATCCAGAGTCTCCGCGCCAAGCTTCGCGAGGTCGAACGGCACCGGGCGGTGCTGCGCGCGGGTCGCCAACCGCTTCTGAACGCTGCTCTCGTGGGCTACACCAACGCGGGCAAGTCGAGCATTCTCCGGATGCTTACCGGCGAGAACGAGATCTTCGTGGAGGACCGGCTCTTCGCGACGCTCGATACCCTGACCCGTGAGGTGGATGTCGGAGCGGGATCAAGAGCGCGGGTTTCCGACACCGTAGGCTTCATCCGGAAATTGCCCCACCACCTGGTCGCGAGCTTCCGTGCCACGCTCGAAGAGGTCCGAGAGGCCGATGTGCTGCTCCACGTGGTTGACGCCAGTCATCCGGGATGGGATGAGCAGTATCGGATCGTCGAACAAGTGCTCGTCGAGATCGGCATCGAGGACCGTCCGGTAGTACCGGTGTTCAACAAGATGGATTCGGTGCGGGACCCGGCCGCGCTCACGACCAGGGTGAAGGAGTTGTATCCCGACGCTGTCCTGACCAGCACGATGCGCATCGATGGGCTCGAGCCTCTGAAGGCTGCGCTCCGCGCCCGGGAGCAGGAAGTCCGGCCGGCAGTGACGGTGCGGTTGCCGATGTCCGACGGAGCCCGGCTGGCGGCGTTATACCGTCATGGCGAAGTGCTGGGCCTTGCCGCCTCGGGGGACCAGAACGAGATCACGGTGCGACTCGACGGATGGCGGGTGGAGCAACTGCGGAAGAGGAAGGGTGGAGGTGGTGGCGAGCCGCCCCGGCGGCGTCGGGCGGGAGCGGAGTGAAGCAGGAGCAGAAGGACTGAGGACTGATCGTCGTCTGGAGTTCGGAGTCAACAGACTCATGACCCATGACTCACGACCCTCGGTCCTCAGTTCTTTTACTCTCTTCTACTCCGCCTTGGCGCTCAGCACCTGCTCCAACAACAGCCAACGGTTCATCCCCGCAAACTTCTGGTGCATCTTGGTCATGGGCGGCCCGCCAGCGGCGGCGTCTTCCTCGAGCTGTAGATCGGCCAGGGCGTCGAGACCCTGAGTGAGGAACTTGCGCAGTCCCTTCTCCAGGGCGAGCCCGGCTGTCCGGAAGTTGAAGAGGGTAGAGAACTGGAGCGTGAAGCCCAGATCCGCCAGCTGCTGGTTGGTGATCAGGGTGCCTGTCTGCTTGGCTTTCCCGAAATAGAGTGATGGCGAAAGGTTGAAGCCCAGCATCTGGTCGGGGTAGTACTTGTGTACGCCTTCGCTGAAGGCCTGGGGCTGGTCAGCTCCGTGTTATTGAACTCCGGCCAAATAACGTCGCAGCCCAGCTCGGCCGCCTCCCAGGCATCCTCCACCGCCATTTGAAGCCCGCCCGACGACTGGCCGGGGAGCGCACCGTCGATCGAGTCGGTGCGCGCAATGATGACGAGATCGATCCCGGTGGCCTGGCAGGCGGCCCTGATGGCCTTGAGCTTGGCGATCCAGTCGGCGCGAGGGACCAGCACCTTGTCCCGTTTCTGCCTTTCCGACGCTGACGATGTGACCGCAGGTGCGATTGGCGGGGTCCTGGTTTTCCAGATGGACACCGGCCGCGCGGGCCCGGATGAGTTCCGTAGCGAGCGAGAAGGTCTGAGTCGGGCCGCCGAATCCGGCTTCCATGTCCACGAACATCGGCGGCACGGACAACAACTCGCGGCCTTCGGTGTCGTAGTAATGGGTGTGGCGCGCCCCTTCGATCCCCTTCCACATCTCTTGGACCAGTTCCACCATCTGGTGGGAGTGGTACACGCCGATGTCGGGGAACATGTTTTTGGTGGCGGCGAGCTGCCAACCGCCTTCCATAGAGCGCCTTGAAGCCCAACCGGGTCATCAGGGCCGCAGTGTATGCGTCGTAACGCGCCGGCGGTATGGACGTAGGATTTGCGGGCGCGAGCTTCGTGTAACAACCGCCGGAGCTTTGGCACTGGGCTGCTCCTGCTCGGGCGGAGCCAGCAACCGCGCCACCTCGGCCTTGGGGTAGACGGCGTTCTTGTTGGCTGGGGGTGTCGCAGTAGCCATGGACTCTCTCCCTCCGGAAGACTCGACGATGGGGCTGTCAGACTTGGGTACGCCGGTTGAGCCAGAAGCGTGCCCGGGTGGGCCACCTCTTGCCACAGCCCCAGTATACGGCCGGATCGGGGCTGCCGAACGGCATGTTATAATTATCAAATGTGAAATATTTCACAGAGGGCACCCGCCCCGGGCTGGGCTTCTTGAGCTCCGCCTCCCAGAAGCGGTGAGTGGGGACCGGGGTCGCGGACTGGTGGAAGCCATTGGCACTGAGGCTAGTTTCACCACTTGGCCTCCCCGGGCGGCCGGTCACTCTCAGAGGAAAACCATGGCAGGCAGTCTGGAACAGTTGCGGGAGTTGTTGGCCAGCGGGAAGGCCGTCACCGGCATCATCGGCCAGGGGCTACGTGGGCCTCCCTGGCGGTCGAGTTTGCCCGGAGCGGGTTCCGGACCCTTGGATTTGATATCAGCAACACAGTTGTGGAAGGGATCAACGCCGGGGAGAGCCACGTCGAGGACGTGTCGAGTGAGGTACTCGGCGGGTTCGTGAAAAAGGGCCTCATCGCGGCGACTACCGACTTTGGACGTTTGGCCGAGTGCGATGCCATTTCGATCTGCGTTCCCACTCCGCTCAACAAGACCAAGGATCCCGATCTTTCCTACGTCGTCAGCGCGGCAGAGGCCGTGCGTCGGACTCTGCGTCCGGGGCAGCTCATCATTCTGGAGAGCACCACCTATCCGGGGACGACCCGCGAGGTCGTAACTGCCGATCCTGGAGCAGTCCGGGCTGGAGGTCGGTAAGGATTTTGCGCTGTGTTTCAGCCCCGAGCGGGTAGATCCGGGCAACCCGACGTGGCAGACGCGCAACACTCCCAAGGTGATCGGTGGCGTCACTCCGCTCTGTGGCGAGCTGGGGCTCGCCTTCTATCGCCGGGTGTTCGACACGATGGTGCCGGTCGAGAGTCCGAGGCCGCCGAGTTGGTCAAGGTCTACGAGAACACCTTCCGGTTGATCAACATCGCCCTGGTCAACGAGCTTGCCCAGGCGTGCGACCGGCTGGGACTCGATGTATGGGGCGTGATCGATGCGGCTGCGACCAAGCCGTTCGGCTTCATGAAATTCACTCCGGCCCCGGTCTGGGCGGTCATTGCATCCCGCTCGATCCGCATTACCTGTCCTGGAAGATGCGGACCCTGTCGTTCAAGACCCGGATGATCGAGCTGGCCAGTGATATCAACGCCGAGATGCCGGCTTATGTGGTGCGCAAGGTGTCCGACGCTCTCAATGATCGCGAGACCTCGCTCAAGGGCAGCAGGTGCTGATCCTCGGCGTGGCGTACAAGAAGAACATCGGCGACCTGCGGGAAAGTCCGGCGCTGGACATCATCCGGCTGCTGCAGGAGAAGGGCGCGCTGGTGAAGGCTATCACGACCCGTACGTTCCGGCGATCGAGGACGACGGCCATACTCCGCTCAAGGAGCTTCCGATGCGGAGCGTTTCGCTCACTGACCAGCTGCTGCAATCGGTTGACCTGGCCTTGATCGTGACCGACCACAAGGACGTGGACTACGGCCGGGTGCTGGCGCTCGCTCCGCTGGTGGTAGACACCCGGGGCGTGCTGCGGACCAATGGACACGGCAAACTGGTGGGGCTTTCGGGAACGCCGAGCGCGAAACTCTGGTGAGCGCACCGGGCACATGGCGGAGGACAA
>ERZ1370068.2017-contig-11982_pt1 | contig 19693 bp, 15 predicted proteins | sample MGYA00561227_ERZ1370068 | MGnify/ENA primary metagenome ERZ1370068 (study PRJEB38410, sample SAMEA6850437) | metagenome | study: Metagenomic assessment of the ecological functions of the soil: analysis of the soil microbiota associated with the...
GAAGTTCGCGCGCTCGTACGCGGCGGGATCGGGGATCCGCTCGAGGCTCATGTTGCCGCGCATCTCGCTCGAGCGAGCTCCACTCGTGCTCCTGCATCCACGCCTCGATCCCGTCGCGCGACCGTCCGCAGGTGGCGGGGGCCGTGGCGCAGGAGCGCCGAGACCATCTGCGTCGCGTGCGCGCCGGCCATCGTGGCCTTGATGACGTCGAGCCCGGTGTGGACGCCGCCGGTGATGCCGATCGACGCCCTGACGCGCCCGGCCAGTGCCGCGGCGCCGCGGAGGCGCAGCGGCAGCTCGGACGAATCCGACAGCGGCAGCGTGCGAACCACCTCGAGCTCGTCGACGTCGATGTCGACGCGGTGGAAGCGCGTGAACAGCACCAGGCCGTCGGCGCCCGCCGACGTCGAGCTGCTTGGCGAAGTGGGCGAAGGCGGTGAAGAGCGGCGCCAGCTTGACCGCGACCGGAATGCGCACGCTGCGCTTGCACCTCGCGCACGATCTCGATCGCCCGCCGCTCGACCTCGGCCGCGCTCGTGCGTCATGTCGCTGGCGGCGTGATAGACGTGCAGCTCGAGGCCGTCGGCGCCCGCCTCCTCGAGCAGCCGGGCGTAGGAGATCCAGCCGCCGGGCGTGACGCCGTTGAGCGACGGCGATCACCGGAATGCCGACCGCGGCCTTGATCGCGCCGCGAGGTGCTCGAGGTACTCGTCGGGCCCGAGCGCCACGAGCGGCTCGGGCGCGATAGCTGTGCCGCCTCGGCGAACGAGTCGTTGTGGCTTTCGACGTTGAAGAACGTCGTCCATCTGCTCGCCGGTGATCTCCTCCTCGTAGAGCGAGCGGAGCACGAGCAGCGCGGCGCCCGCGTCCTCGAGCGCCCTGGCGACGGTCCGAGGTCGTCGCCGAGCGGGCCCGCGCCGACGATCAGCGGATGCGGCAGCCGCATCCCGAGATAGGTCGTGCTGAGGTCCATCACTCCTCCTTCGCGGCGGGTTCGGCCGGCTCGCCTCGGTCTGCTGCATCGACCGGGCACCGTGATCCCGGCGAGCTGCTGATAGACCGCAGTAGCGCCGCTCGGCGGCGGCCTGCGACTCCGCGACGAACGCCTTGTAGCGCGCCGGATCGGCGCGCTCGACCATCCGGAAGCGCGACTCGTTGCGCATGTAGTCGGCGACGCTGCGCCTTGGGCGGTCCGTAGTCGAGGTGCAGCGGCGGCTCGCCCTTGACGGAGCCGGCGCGGATCGAAGCGGTAGAGCGGCCAGCACGCCGGAGTCGACCGCCAGCTTCTGCTGCGCCGCGCCCTGCGCCATGTCGTAGCCGTGCGCGATGCAGTGGCTGTAGGCGATGATCAGCGACGGGCCCGGGATACGCCTCGGCCTCGAGGAACGCCTGCGACGGTCTGCGCCATCTTCGCGCCGAAGGCGACGCGCGCGACGTAGACGTGGCCGTACATGTTCGCCAGCAGGCCGAGATCCTTCTTGCCGATCGTCTTGCCGGCGGCGGCGAACTTGGCGGCGGCGCCGAGCGGCGTCGCCTTCGACTGCCTGGCCGCCGGTGTTCGAGTAGACCTCGGTGTCGAGCACGAGGATGTTGACGTCGCGGCTGGCTGGCCGAGCACGTGGTCGAGGCCGCCGTAGCCGATGTCGTAGGCCCAGCCGTCGCCGCCGACCAGCCACACGCTCTTCTTCACCGAGGTAGTCGGCGAGCGTCTCGAGCCGGCGCGCCTCGGCCGTCGTCGATCGCGGCCGAGCTGTCGCCGCAGCGCGCTCGACCGCGCTCGCGCTGCGCGGCGATGCCGCGCTTCCGTCGACTGGTCGGCGTCGAGCAGCTCGCGTCGCGAGCGTCGTCGCCGAGCTGCGGCGCGAGCTGCTCGACGCAGGGCGCGCGCCGCCGCGACGTGCGCGTCGAGCGCCAGCCGGAAGCCGAGGCCGAACTCGGCGTTGTCCTCGAACAGCGAGTTCGCCCACGCCGGCCCGCGGCCGTCGCGGTTGGTCGTGTACGGCGTCGTCGGCAGGTTGCCGCCGTAGATCGACGAGCAGCCGGTGGCGTTGGCGATCAGCAGCGCGATCGCCGAAGAGCTGCGTCAGCAGCTTGAGGTACGGCGTCTCGCCGCAGCCGGCGCAGGCGCCCGAGTACTCGAACAGCGGCTCGAGGAACTGCGAGCGTCTTGTGGTCGATGCGCGCGCATCGCGCGTGCGATCCAGCTCGGGCAGGTCGAGGAAGAAGTCGTAGTTGGCGCGCTCGGCGTCGCGCAGCGGCGCCTGCGGCGTGCATGTCGATCGCCTTGTGCTTCGGGTTGGTGCGGTCCTTGGCCGGGCAGACGTTGACGCACAGGTTGCAGCCGGTGCAGTCCTCCGGCGCCACCTGGATCGTGAACTGCTTGCCCTTGTACTCGTTGCCCTTGTAGGCGCGTCGACTTGAACGTCGGCGGCGCGCTCGGCGAGCGCGCCGTCGTCGTAGACCTTGGCCCGGATCGCGGCGTGCGGGCACACCAGCGCGCACTGGTTGCACTGGATGCAGACCTTGGCGTCCCAGACCGGGATCTCGAGCGCGAGGTTCCGCTTCTCCCACTTCGCGGTCGCCGACCGGCCAGGTGCCGTCGACCGGGAAGCGCGCTGACCGGCAGCAGGTCGCCCTTGCCGGCCAGCATCACCGCGGTGATCTTCTGCACGAAGTCGGGCGCCCGCTCGGAGACGAGCGGCGGACGGCGCGTGCGTCGCGCTGACCGCGTGCGGGCACGGCGATCTCGTGCAGGTGCGCGAGCGCCTGGTCGACCGACCTCGCAGTTGCGCCGCACCACCTCCGGCCCGCGCTTGCCGTAGGTCTTCTCGATCGACTTCTTGATGTGCGCGATCGCCTCGTCGCGCGGCAGGACGCCGGAGATCGCGAAGAAGCACGTCTGCATGATCGTGTTGATGCGCGCTGCCCATGCCGGCCTCGCTGCGCGAGCGCGTAGGCGTCGATGGCGAAGAAGCGGATCTGCTTCTCGATGATCTGCTCCTGCATCTCGCGCGGCAGGTGGTCCCAGACCTCGTCGGCCGGCGAACGGCGCGTTCAGCAGGAACGACCGCGCCCGGCGCCGGCGTGCTCGAGCACGTCGATCTTGTCGACGAACTCGAACTGATGGCAGGCGACGAAGCTCGGCGCTGGTCGACGAGGTAGGCCGAGCGGATCGGCCGCGGGCTCGTGCGCAGGTGCGAGACCGTGATCGCGCCCGACTTCTTCGAGTCGTAGACGAAGTAGCCCTGCACGTAGCAGGTCGGTCTCCTGGCCGATGATCTTGATCGAGTTCTTGTTGGCGCCGACCGTGCCGTCGGCGCCGAGGCCGTAGAACAGCGACGCCGACGACGTCGTCGGCTCCGGTCCGGAACGACGGATCCCACGGCAGCGACGTGTGCGTCACGTCGTCGACGATGCCGACGGTGAAGTGGCGCTTCGGGCGTCTTCGCGCGAGCTCGTCGAAGACCGCCTTCACCATCGCCGGCGTGAACTCCTTCGACGACAGACCGTAGCGGCCGGCGACGACGCGCGGCTGGCCGGCGAACGGCGAGCGCGCCTTCGGCGCGCGCCTCGGCGAGCGCGGTCGATCACGTCGAGATAGAGCGGATCGCCGAGCGCGCCCGGCTCCTTGGTGCGGTCGAGCACGGCGAGGGCTGCGCACGCTCGGCGGCAGCGCGGCGCAGGAACGCGGCGCGCGACGAACGGCCGGTAGAGCCGCACCTTCAGCACGCCGACCTTCTCGCCGCGCGCGACCAGATAGTCGACCGTCTCGTGCACCGTCTCGGCGCCCGAGCCCATCATGCACGATCGACGCGCTCGGCCTCGGGATCGCCGACGTACTCGAACAGGCCGTAGCGCCGGCCGGTCAGCTCGCGCGAACGCGTCCATCGTGCGCTCGACGATGCCCGGGCAGGCGTCGTAGAAGCGGTTCGCGGCCTCGCGCGCCTGGAAGAAGACGTCGGGGTTCTGCGCGGTGCCGCGCAGCACCGGACGGTCGGGCGTCAGCGCGCGCGCGCGGTGCGCGCAGATCGGCGTCCTCGGAGATCAGCGCCCGCAGGTCGTCGTCGGTCGAGCGCTTCGATCTTCGCGACCTCGTGCGAGGTGCGGAAGCCGTCGAAGAAGTGCAGGAACGGGATGCGCGACTCGAGCGTCGCCGCGTGCGCGATCGGCGGCGAAGTCGTGCGCCTCCTGCACCGAGTTCGAGCAGAGCAGCGCGAAGCCGGTCTGCCGGCAGGCCATCACGTCGGAGTGGTCGCCGAAGATCGACAGCGCGTGCGTCGCGAGCGTGCGCGCCGCGACGTGCATGCGTGAACGGCGTCAGCTCGCCGGCGATCTTGTACATGTTCGGGATCATCAGGAGCAGGCCCTGCGACGCCGTGAACGTGGTCGCGAGCGCGCCGGCCTGCAGCGCGCCGTGGACCGCGCCGGCGGCGCCCGCCTTCCGACTGCATCTCGACGACCTCGGGGATCGCGCCCCAGAGGTTCGGTCTGTCCCTCGGCTCGACCACTCGTCGCAGAGCTCGCGCCATCGGCGATGCTGGGCGTGATCGGATAGATCGCGATCGACCTCGCTCGCGCGGTAGGCGACCGACGCCGCCGCCTCGTTGTCGTCGACTGTCGATCCGGCGCCTGCTGTCGTCGTCGCCGACGGGCTTCCTCTAGGCTGTCGTGGTCATCGCATGCACTCGCCGTGGTCGCGCCACACGGCGGCCAGTCTGCCGAGCAGACGTGCCGTCGTGTGCCGGGCGATCATCAGCTCTTCGTTGGTCGGGATCACCCAGGCCGAGACGCGGCTGCCTGCGGCGACGAGATGCCGTGGCCCGTTGCTGCGCGTTGGCCGACCGGATCGAGCGTCGACGCCGAGCCACGCCGAGGCCTCGCAGATCGCGCCGCGGATCTCCGCCGAGTTCTCGCCGATGCCGGCGGTGAAGACGAGGCCGTCGATCCCGCCGCAGCACGGCGGCGAGCGCCCTGATCTCCTTGGCCGCGCGGTAGACGAAGTAGTCCACGGCCAGCCGCGCGTCGCGGCTCGCGCGCTCGCGAGCAGATCGCGCATGTCGTTGCTGATGCCCGAGATGCCGAGCAGGCCCGACTTCTTGTAGAGAATCGTCTCGACCTCCTTCGCCGAGCAGGCCGAGGCTCTGGAAGAGATACAGGACCACGCCGGGATCGATGGCGCCGGGCCGCGTGCCCATGCACAGCCCGTCGAGCGCCGTGAACCCGAAGCGTGCTGTCGACGCTCTTGCCGTTCTCGCAGCGCGCACAGGCTGGCGCCGCTGCCGAGGTGGGCGACGATCACGCGCCCGTCGGCGATCTCCGGCGCGACCTGCGGCAGCACCGAGGCGATGTACTCGTACGACAGCCCGTGGAAGCCGTAGCGCTGCACGCCGGTCGCGCGGATCTCGCGCGGCAGCGGCACGAGCTCGGCGACCGGCCGGCTGGCCGCGGTGGAAGCTCGTGTCGAAGCAGGCGACCTGCGGCACGCCGGGCAGCCGCTCGGCGACCGCGTCGATCGCCGCGAGGTTGTGCGGCTGATGCAGCGGCGCCAGCGGGACCAGCGTCCGCAGCTCCTCCAGCACCTCCGGCGTGACGACGCGTCGGGCCGGCGTAACGCGCGCCGCCGTGGACGACGCGATGGCCGACGCCGAGCACGCGCGCGCCGCCGTAGCGCGCGCGCAGCCACGCCGGCCGAGCGACGTCGAGCGCGGCGCGCGCCGTCGCGCGACCGTCGCGTCGAGCGCTTCGATCGGCGAGCGACGCGCCGGCGCCGTCCTTCGCCGAGAGTCGCGGCGACGTCCCGATGCCCTCGATCTGGCCGCGCGCGTCCGAGCCGCCAGGCCTCGGCCGCCGGCCGCCGGTAGACGCAGAACTTGAGGCTCGACGAGCCGGCGTTCGAGCACGAGGACGTACGTGACGGTCTCATCGCATGCTACGTCACCGCCTGCAGCGTCTGCCGCCGCGCGTGCGCCGCAAGCACCGCGACCGCGCAGCTGGCGATCCGCGACCGAACGCTGTCGGCGCGGCTGGTCAGGATGATCGGCACGCGCGCGCCGAGCACGAGGCCGGCGCTGTCGGCGTTGGCCAGGAAGCTGAGCTGCTTGGCCAGGATGTTGCCCGGCCTCGAGATCCGGCACGAGCAGGATGTCCGGATCGCCGGCGACCTCCGAGCGTGATGCCCTTGATCTTCGCCGCCTCCGCGCTGATCGCGTTGTCGAACGCCAGCGGGCCGTCGAGCACGCCGCCGGTGATCTGCCCGCGCTCGGCCATCTTGCACAGCGCGGCGGCGTCGATCGTCGCCGGCATCTTCGAGTTGACCGTCTCGACCGCGGCGAGGATCGCGACCTTCGGCCTCGTCGACGCCGAGCGACACGCGCGAGATCGATCGCGTTCTGGACAGATGTCGACCTTGTCCTCGAGCGTCGGCGCGATGTTGATCGCGGCGTCGGTGACGATCAGGACCTTGTGATACGTCGGCACGTCCATGATGAAGACGTGGCTGATGCGGCGCCCGGTGCGCAGGCCGGTCTCCTTGCGCGACGACCGCGCCGAGCAGCTCGTCGCGTGTGCAGGCTGCCCTTCATCAGGAGCTCGGCCTGCGCCCTGGCGAACCAGCTCGACCGCCTTCGCCGCCGACGCATGGCTGTGCGGCGCGTCGACGATGCGCGGTGTCTGCCGAGATCGATCCCGTGCTTCGCGGCGACCTCCTGGATCTTCGCGGCCGGCCCGACGAGAATCGGCACGATCAAGCCCATCTCGCGCCGCCTCGATCGCGCCGGCGAGCGCCGTCTGCTTCGCACGGATGCGCGACCGCGGTCGGCGACCGGTTCGAGCGCTGCGGCACCGCTCCAGCAGCTTGTTCGTACTTTCCGGTTCCGGTTTGTGGAGTCATGTTGCTCCTCGCGAGCACCGGCACCGGCGCGCGCGCCGCCGGTCCCGGTCTCCTTCAGGAAGAAGCGTCAGAACGATCGCCAGCGCCGACGCCGTAGCAGCAGCGGCTGAAACGCCGTCTGGTAGTGCTCGAGCGTCATCGGCGCCGCGCCGCCGCTGACCGCCGTCAGCGCCCAGGCGAACACCGGGCCGAGCAGCGCGCTGAACGTGAAGTTCAGGAAGTTGACGACGCCGGTCGCCGTGCCGCTCACGCCGGGCGGGTTGGCTTCCTTGATGACGGTGTAGGGCAGCATCGCCGCGCCGCGACGCGAGGCCGGCGACGAGGCCGAGCGACGTAGGGCGGAAACACGCCGGCGTCGCCGTAGAGGATCCACGCGAGGCACGCGAACAGCACGACGGCGCTCGCGACGATCACCGGCTTGCGCCGGCCGATCCGATCGGAGACGAAGCCCGAGCAGCGGACAGCCGATGATCCAGCCGAGCGGAACGGTCGCCGATCGCATCACCGCGGCGCGCGTAATCGAGGCCGCGCGCGTCCTGCAGATAGCGGACGCCCCAGACCATGTCGAAGATGGTCGTCGGGATGAACAGCAGGCCGGCGATCATCCCGCACAGGATCGACTGCGGATTTCGGAAGACCACGCGCGAACGCGCTGCGCCGCTTCGCGCAGCCAGTCGTCGCGCTGCGCGGCGTCGGTCTTCGACGCCGGGCAGCAGCACGACGAGCATCGCGCTGATCGCCAGGCCGGCGATCCCCATGCCGGCCCAGAACGCGGTCCAGGACACGCCCGACGCGATCAGCGGCCCGACGACGAACTGGCCGGCGGAGCCGCCGGCCATGCCGAACATCTGCGTCGCGCCGATCAGCGTCGCCGCGCGCGACGCGGGAAAGTTCGTCGTCGCGATGTAGGCGGCGCCGACGAGCGCGAACACGCCGCCGGCGCCCTGCAGCAGCCGGCCGACGCTCGCGAGCTGCGCTGTTGCCCGACGCGAAGAGCAGCGCGCCGACGCCGACCGATCGCCGCGCCGATCGGCACGACGCGGCGCGGCCCGAGCCGATCCATCGCCGCGCCGGCGACCAGGCTGAACGGCGAGTAGCCGTAGTAGAAGAGCCCGACCATCGACGCCACGCCCATCGCGCTGAGGCCGAACGCCGTCCGACAGCTGCGGCATCATCACCGCCGGCGCCGAGCGCAGCGTGTACTGATAGAAGTAGTACACGGCCGTGATCAGCCACGCGACTGATCGCCGCCCTGGTGCCCGCGCGACATAGCCGCTCTCCCTGCGCTCGCGCACGTCGCTCAGCAGAGCACCACGGAGACCGCCAGGCCGCCCTCCGACGTCTCCTTGTACTTCGCGTTCATCTCCTTCGCGGTGAGCGCCATGGCGTCGACCGGTCGTGTCGAAGTCCACGCGGCGGTTCGCGGGGATCTCGTTGCTCGCGATCATGAAGCCCGTCCACGCCTTGACGGCGCCGAACGCGCAGCGCTCGATGCACGGCATCTGCACGAAGCCCGCGACCGGATCGCACGTCATGCCCAGGTGATGCTGCAGCGACGACTCCGCGGCGTTGGCCACCACCTGATGGCTGAAGTCGTGCGCCTGGGCGATGAACGCGGCGCCCATCGCCGACGCGACGCCGATCTCCGCCTGGCAGCCGCCTTCCGCGCCGGAGAGCGTCGCGTTGTGCTTGCACAGATAGCCGACCGCCGCCGCCGCGAGGAATCCGTCGCGGATCTTCTCCTGCGGCAGCTTGCGGCCGCCTTCGCCGAGCGCGTACACGAGCGCCGGCAGCACGCCGGCCGAACCGCCGGTCGGCGCCGTCACGACGAGGTGGCCGCGCGCGTTCTCTTCCGATCCCGCCAGCGCATACGCCGACACGACGCCGACGCCGCGCTGCGCCTCGTACTTGTCGTCCATCGCGCGCTTGTAGACGTCGCCGGCCTTGGTCTTGAGCTTGATCGGACCGGGCAGCGTGCTCTCCGGCGCCTTCAGTCCGGCCTTGACGATGTTGACCATCGCCGTGTGGATCTTGTCGATGAAGGCGTTGATCTCCGCCTCGCTCTTGCCGGAGACCGCCACTTCGTTGGCCATGACGACCTGCGCGACCGACAGCTTGTTGGCGTCCGCGTGCTCCTGCAGCTCCGCCATCGTCGAGTACGGGTACTTCGGCTGCCCCTTCTTCGGCGGCTCGTAGCCCTTCCACTCGATGAACCCGCCGCCGACCGAGTAGTACTCCGAGCTCGTAGAGCACCGCGTCGCCGCCCATCAGCTTGCACGTCATCGTGTTCGGGATGCGGGAAGTCGCCCTTCGGCGCGTCGTAGATGATGTCCTTCAGCGACACGTTGAACGTCTTGTCGCCGAGCTTCACCGGGAAGGTCTGATCCGGCTTCGTCGACGAGGCTGTCGAGGAACTCCGGGTTCGACGGTCGCCGGCTCCTTGCCGATGACGCCGGCGAGCGCGGCGCGCTCGGTGCCGTGGCCCTTGCCCGTCGCGCTGAGGCTGCCGAACAGGTGCACCTTGAGTGCCGGTCACCTTCGCGAGCTGATCGGCCGGCAGCTTGGTGCAGCGCTGGTAGAAGTCGTAGGTGATGCGCATCGGGCCGATCGTGTGCGAGCTCGAAGGCCCGGGCCCGACCTTGTAGAACTCTTCGAGCGTGGTCATCGACCGGGCCCTTGGCCTTCTTCACGACGTCGAGATCCGGCGACACGTTCGCTGCCGGGACTGGGCGGTGGCTGGCGGCGGCGCAGGCGGCCGCCTGTTGCGGGGTCGCTGGCCGGAGCAGCCGGTGATGACCGTCATCGCGCCGACGAGCGCGCTGCGCATCATGAAGGCGCGGCGATCGACACCCGCGGGAATCTCCGCCGGGTTCGGCTCCAATGCCGGCATCGCGATGATTGGTTCGTCGTGCTTCTCGGACTTCATATGTGTGCTCCTCCGCGGTGCGCTGGACGTGCCCGCGAGGCCGACGTCGAGAGAGCACGGCCTGTGCCCGGAAGAGATCCCGGTCCTGGCGATCGCGCAAGTCGTCCAAATCGAAGGTTTGGCCGGTTCCAGATCGGCAGACGTCACGTCGCCGTCGCCGGTCGCTCCACGGCACTGGAGCAGGCTCTAAATATCGGAGGCAGGTTTGGGGAGCTGACGATCGGCACGCTCACGCGACCGCACGGTTTTCGCCGTCGCTGGCGATTTCGACCGTCGGCATCAGGCTTGCCGGGCCACTCGCCGCGAGCACGCGCCGAATACACTATCGTGAGATGAGCGTCGATCGGGATCTTGACATGGTCGCCGGCAGCCGCCGACCGACCGCTGACGAAGTGCTCGCACGTCTGATCGCGGGCAACGAGCGCTTCATCCGCGGCGAAGCGCGATTCCCGACGGTGCAGAAGGAGGTGCTCGCCGCCCTCGCCCGAGGTCAGCGTCCCGGCGCCGACGATCATCGGCTGCAGCGACTCGCGCGTGCCGCCTGAGTTGGTCGTTCGACGCCGGCTTCGGCGAGCTGTTCATCGTTCGCGTCGCCGGCAACGTCATCTCGCCGGAAGTGATGGGCACGCTGCAGTACGCGGCCGTGCATCTGCACACGCCGCTGTTCGTCGTGCTCGGTCACGAGGGCTGCGGCGCCGTGACGGCTGCGGTCGCGATGAAGGAGCAGGGCGCGCGCGAGCGCGCCCATATCACGCGTCCTGCTCGACGGCATCCTGCCAGGTCTGCCGGATCTGGACGCCGGACGTTGACGAGCGACGAAAAGGTGTCGCGCCGCCGTGGAAGCGCAACGTGCGCTGGTCGATGCACCAGCTGCTCGAACACGCCTGAAGGCCGAGGCGCGAATGGCGGAAGGGATCGTCAAGCTCGTTGGCGCCGTCTACGAGCTCGAAAACTGGACGTGTGCGATTCCTGCCGTGAGGGTGACATGCCGATTGCGATGCATCACGAGAGCGACAACACCTATCGCCTGGACATCAGCGGCGTCCTGTAACGAGCGGAGTTCAGGCGGTGCGAGGCCGAACTGGCGACCGAGCTGGACCGCGTCGGCTCCGCAAGGCTGTTGTGCGTCCTGACGGAGTTCGAAGGCTGGGAACGACACGAAGACTGGAACAACCTGGCCTTCTACGTGAAACACGGCGACGCCATCGAGCGCATCGCGATCGTCGGCGAGGAACGATGGCGGGACCTGACGATGATGTTTGCGTCAGCGCGGATCTGCGGAAGGCGCCGGTGGAGTTCTTTCCCGAACATGACATCGCGCGGGCGCGCGCGTGGCTGTCGGCCTGACCGCTCGAGCGCGGCGGTTCACCGCTCAGCCGCGTGACACGCGCGTTTCGGTCGCCGTCCATCCCAAGACTGGCGACAGGTAGACGTGACCCAGCAACACCTGCTCGATGGCGGTCACGAGCTCGCTGGCCGCCAGAAGCTTCATCACGAACCCGGAGACACCCGACCGGATCAATTTGGCGGCGAGCTCGGCATCTGGTGTGCAGCGTCAAGACGATGACCTTGGCCTCCGAACCCGGCGGCCTTCAGCTGTTCGAACGCCTCGATTCCGCTCAACCCGGGCATTGAAATGTCCGTGACGATCGACATCGGGACGCAATCGGGTCGCGGCGTCGACGAGGAGACTGCCGCTCGGTCACCGCGGCCACGACGTCGAACCTGTCCTTCAACAGGTTGACGAGACCTTCGCAGCACGAATGGATGATCGTCGGCGATCAACACCCGGGCGCGATTCATCGAACGCTCACGGCTGAACCTGCCGGCGCTCGCACGTGAATCGTGGTTCCCTGCCGCAGCCCGGTGACGATCTCGCACGTCCCCGCCGATGCAGTGCGCCCGCTCCTCGATGCTCACGAGGCCGAGGCCGCTGCCGTCGCCGCGCACCTCCTCGAGGTCGAAGCCGCGGCCGTCGTCGGTCACGGTCAGCTCGATGTGCATCGCCGGATCGCACGAGCGAGACCGAGAGCCGTCGCGCTTCGCCGTGCACGACGCCGTTGCGAAGCGACTCCTGAGCGATGCGGAAGAAACACGCGGCGACATCGGGGTGGAGGTCGCCGAAGTCGCCGTCCGCCGTGAATTGCACCTCGCACGGCATGCCGCTTCTCGACTTCGACGCAGTGCGCGCGCAGTGCCGTCGCCAGGCCGACCAGTCGCAAGGTTGCCGGGTGCAGGTCGTGCGAGAGACGCCGAATCCCTTCGAACATGCCCAGCGTCTCGCTCGTGGATCTTCGACAACGCCTGCTGGGTGTGCGCGTCCTGAATGCGAGCCGGACGACCTCTTGAGGCTGCCGACGGCGATCGACACGCCCGCCAGTTCCTGGCAGACGCCGTCGTGGAGATCGCGGGCGATGTCCGCGCGCGCGGCTTCCTGCGCGTTGATCAGTCGTCCCGCGAGCTGCCGGATCCGCTCGTAGCTGGCTCGAATCGTGGCCTCGCGTGCCAGCGACCGTCTCTTCGGCGCGGCGCCGCCTGGCTCGCTGCACGAGCAGTCCGGCGATCGCCAGCAACTGCGCGGCGACGACGATGGCGATCGTCGCGATGATGTACGGACGATAGGCTTCCCACATGGTCGGCGTGAAGAATCGGATGTTCGAATCTGGTGCGGCAGCCGCGATCGGATCGATGCCCCACCGCTTGATCTGGCGCCAATCGAAGATCGGGACGAGCGGCGCGTCCTCGACCGGAATGTCCTGAGCTCGCGTGCCGCGCGAGAATCTGCAGCGCGACATCTGCCGACTCGAGCGCCTGTCTCGCGCGTGCCGCGGACGACGCCGCCGACGATGCCCGTGCCGATGTTGAGATCGACGGTCCCGTAGACAGGCACCGGCGCGGCCGCGGCCACGAGTCGCGCGACTTCCAGCGGATCGGGCGTGTCCTTCCGCTCGAATCCCGCGCTGCCAGATGTGGAGGACGATGCTTCGGGGCGGGACGGCCTTGATCACCTCCAGCGCGCGCGGCAGCGTCTCCTCCTCGACATACGTGAGCTGGACCTGTCGCGAAAAGTCGCTGAGCTGGGCTCGCACCGAGTCGACGTCCTGCTGGTTCGGCGACGCGGCCACGACGAACACCCGCTCCGTCGACGGGTGGAGCTCCAGCGCCAGCTTCAGCGTTTCCACATAGCGCGCTGCCGACCCTGACCACCGCGATGCCACTGCCCGGCGCGGCGGACGCTCCTCGTCCGGCACGGCGATGCCCGGCGAAGACGATCGGCACGTCGGGAAACAGCTCGTCGCGGTGATCGAGCACGAACTGGAGCGAGTCGTTGGTCACCGCGATCACGAGATCGATGTGGCGGCGCCGATACTTGCGCCGAACGTAGTCGGCGAGTCGGCGCTGACGCCGCTGCTCCCGAACCGGTCGGCCTCGAGGTATTCCGCGTAGTAGTCGATGCGGGATCTCGGCGCCCGACACGAGGACGTCTCGAATGGCGGCGTCCAGCACTGGATTCGGCGGAAAGAACTCCGAGCCCGAATGAACGGTCAGGACGCTGCGCGGCGATCGCTCCTGAGCCAGGGACGACGGACAGAGCCACAACGCCGCGACGAAGGCCGCCGTCGCGGCAGCGCACCGACCGCCGGATGGTCGGACGCCGCATCATCTCAGAACGACAGCGTGGCACGGCGAGCTGCATCTGCCGCGACGATCCCGCTTCACCCGTCGGCAGGCGCGTCCTCGTGATCTTGCCGAACGTCGGGCTGCCGACGATGTTGCCCGGCGGGCCGAAGTTGGGATGGTTGAAGCAGATCGAACACGTCCACGCGGAACTGCAGCGCGGCGCCCGTCGCCGAGACGCGCGTTCTTCACGACCGACAGATCCGTGTTGTAGAAGGCGGGTCCGATGACGGCATTTCGGCCCAGATCGCCGAAGCGATTGACGGCCACGAACACCGACGGATCGAACCACTGATCCGACCGAACCGATGATGCGGATCGGTCCGGTGACGATCGGGACGCACGGTGTTCGGCACGCCGTTGAGGCCGGCGGTGCTCGTGACGATGTTCACCGGATTGCCGCTCTGCGCCTGAACGACCGCGGCAACCTGCCAGCCGCGCGATCAGCGACGTGCCCGGTGAACGGCAGATCGTAGATCGCGCTCGACGACGAACCGGTGCCGCGCGTCGAAATCCGACGGGCCGTACTCGCTCGGCGATGTCGTAGCTGTTCTGAACGGCGAAGCCGGACGAATTGAGCGAGTTGGTGTCGAGCGACTTCGACCACGTGTACGACGTCTCGAACTGGAGCCCGCGCGACAGGCGCTTGGTGACCGACACCCACGCGCCGTCGGTAGTTCGAAAAGCCGCTGCTCTCCACCTGCGTGATGTTGCCGAGCGGCGGCGCCGGGCTGAATGGGGCTGGAGAGCCGACACGCGCGGCGAACGGACGAACGCCGTTGACCGGCTGATTGATGTTGCGCGAGATGCGCAGATCGCTGCCGTGCGAGCCGAGATAGCCGACGGTCGACCGCCATGTCGCGCGCGAGTTGCCGCTGCACGATTCACGTTCCACGATTGCACCGACGCGTTCCGGTAGTCTCGGATCGATCGTGGACGGCGCGAGCCCGGCGGGCCGCGTCGCGTCGATCGCGCTGACCAGCGGAATCGACGCCGGCCGCCGTCAGCGGCGATCCCGAACGGCGGATTGCCGGCCGTGTCCCTGACCGCCGTCGTTCCCGGCTCGTCGACCGCCCGCGCATAGGCGGCGCGCAGCACCGTGCGGCCGTCGGACGAGACCTGCCACGCCACGCCGGCGCGCGGTTCGACGTTCAGGTTGTTCTGCGCGTAGATCTCGTCGACGTCGACGCCGACGCGGACCAGCGACGCGCGCGCGGCATCGAAGACGACGAACCGGTTGTCCCGCTCGGTGGGCGTGACGTGCCACTCGTAGCGCATCCCGAGGTCCAGCGTGAGTCGGTCGTGGACGGCGATCTGATCCTGGACGAACAACCCCACCGCGCGCTGGTCGATCACGCTGCCGCGCTCGCCGAGCGTGGTGTTGAACGCGTTCGCCGTTCCGGTCAGGAACGCCGCCACGCTCGGAAAGTTGAACACGCCGGTGCCCTCGGCGAAGTTCTCGTTGATGAAGTGCCGGTACTCGCCGCCAAACCTGATCGAGTGGCGTCCGCTGCGCGCGGCTGACGGTGTCGTTGACGACGTACGACGTGTCGTACCGTCCCTGCGGCAGCGTGCCGGGCCCGCCGAAGTTGAGCGCGCCGGCGACGATCATCTGCGGCAATCCGATCGCGCGCGTGACGCCGTCCCTGATCCCGAAGTCCACCGGGTTGAGCGTCGAGGCCGGAAAGGTGCCGCCATCGAGGTGGGTCCGGCCGAAGCGCGCTTCGTTCAGCAGCGCGGATCCGAAGATGCGCGTCGCGCCGATCGTCAGCACGTTTCGCGACGGCTGCGACGTCGATCCGAATCCGGGAATGCTGTTGCCCTGCGCCGTCGGCTCGAGCGAGCGGACGAGCTGGCTGCCATAGAACACGTGGAAGCGATCGCTTCTGGCCGGCGTTGTGCCGTGACGTCGATCGTCCAGCGATCCTGATCGGCCACGGCCGGCGCCGATCCGACGAATCGCGGCGTGCCGTCCGCATCGAAGAAGTTCGCGCGCGGGATCAGCGGAATCAGCTGCCGAACGACCGGATCGGTCGCGGCGGCGCGCTGCGCGTCGCTCAGCACGACGCTGTTCATGTCGACGCCCTGACGCTGTCTGAACCCTTCGTACGACGCGAAGTAGAACGTCCGCCCGCGCCGCGATCGGGCCGCCGATCGATCCGCCGAACTGGTTGCGCTGGAACGGATGCGGATCCGGCGTCGTGAACTCGAAGAAGTTGCGCGCATCGAGCGCATCGTTGCGGAAGAACTCGAAGACGTCGCCGTGAACCTGGTCGGTGCCCGATCGCGTGACGAGATTGACGATCGCGCCGGACACGTGCCCGTGTTCGGCGCCGAATCGCCGAGTTGTCCACCTTGAATTCCTGGATGCTCGCCGAGCGGCGGCTCGAAGATCGAGCGATCCGAACGTCTGGTTGTTGGTGCTGCACGCCGTTGACCAGAAACGCGACCGACTCCTCGCGATTGCCGGCGGTGTTGAAGGCCAGCGTGCCGATGCCGCGAATCGGCCTCGAGGAGAAGCCGGTCTGCGACGGCGCGACCGACCCGGGCACGAGCAGGCCGAGATCGGTGAAGTGACGGCCGTTCAGCGGAATCTGCTGCACGGTCTGTGCCGTGACCACGTGCCCGACGGTGGCCGACGACGCGATCGACCAGCGGCACTTCCGCGCGGACGACGACCGTCTCGCTCGTGGTCACCAACGACCAGGACGAAAGTTGCGCACCAGCGTGCGGCCGACGTCGACGTCCAGCGCCTCGATGACCTCGGTGCGAAATCCGGACGCCTCCGCCGTGACGCGTGCACGTGCCGGCGGGAATCGCGCCGATGTGGTAGTGCCCTTCGAGATCGGTGAGGACGGACACGGCGAAACCGGTCGAGTCGTCGCGCACGCGGATCGACGGCGGCCGGGACGACCGCGCCTGATTCGTCGACGACGCGTCCCTGGAGAACCGCCGTGGTTTGCGCCGTGCACGGCCGGAGAGGCGCACAGCACCGACGAGGACGACCATCGCTGCGCGGTGTCCCGCGATCTGCCACCGGGCAACAGCGCCGATACTTGGCCCTCGGGAGAACATGGCGGGATCCTTGCCGAGCGAGTATGCCGCCTGATGAGCGCGAAGATCAACGCAATACATACGGGATTTCGCGTATTGCGAACGCGTTGCACCCGTGTTTCAATCCTGCTGTCGCAAGCTGGTCACGCGGTCAGCGCACGTTCGAGATCGGACACGAAAGCGAGCAGCGCCATATGACGCAGTCGACCATCCTCGCGTCCTTCTCGTCGACGACAGCGACGTCATCCTCGAACGCGCGACCGCGACCTTGTCGCGCGAGTGCGAGATTGTCGGCGCGGTGAAGGACGGGCCGGCGGCGCTCGAGGCGGTCGGCGCGCTGACGGCCCGATGTCGTCGTGCTCGATATTTCGATGCCGGGCATGAGCGGTCTCGAAGTCGCCGGCCGTCTCCGTCGTGCGGGATCGACGGTCCCGATTGTGTTCCTCACCATCCATGACGATGAAGAGCTCGTGCTGGCCACCCAGGCGGCGGGCGGCATCGGCTACGTCGTGAAGACGCCTGCTGCCGTCGGATCTCGTCGTCGCGGTCAACGAAGCGTGCGCCGGCCGGCGCTACGTCTCCCAAATGCGCTGAACCAGTTCATGAACCTGAGTCCGCGGGGCGGGCGGATCGGATCGACGGCGACGCTCGTCCTGCTGGTTTTCCTAATCTGCCTGCCCGCGACAGCCTTCAGCCAGGGGGCCGTGGCCGGCGTCGTCACCGACGCGACCGGCGGCGTGCTGCCGCGCGTCAACGTGGACGCGCGCAGCCCCGCGCTCATCGAAAAGATCCGAACGACGGTCACCGACGCTGCCGGACAGTACCGCATCGAGAATCTTCGACCTGGCCTCTACTCGGTCACGTTTCGGCTGGACGGTTGGAGTCCTTCCGTTCACACCGACATCGAGGTGGCTGGATCGTCCACGGTGACCGTCGATGCGCAGCTTCGTCTCGGCACGCTGAGCGACGCGATTACCGTCACCGGCGGAGTCCCGCTGATCGACGTGCACAGCTCGAAGCGCGAGGTCGCGCTCAGCGGCGACATCGTCAAGGTCGGTTCCGACCGCTCGCAGCTACAACGCGCTTGCTCGTGCTCGTGCCGGGCGTCGTCACCAACGCCAACGACACGGTGACGGGCACCGCGACGACCGCGTTTCCGATTCACGGCGGTCGGATCGAACGAGGGGCGCCTCCTGCTCGACGGGCTGAACATCGGCAGTCCGCCGAGCGGCAATTCGGCGACGAGCTACGTCGTCGACGTCGGCAACGCGCAGGAAGTCACGTTCACGACGGCGGGCGCGCTGGGCGAGGCCGAAACCGCGGGACTCGTGATGAACATCGTGCCCGAAGACCGGCGGCAACACGACGCACGGTTCGTTCTTCGCCAGCGGCACCGGCGAGCGACTTCAGTCCGAACAACCTGACGCAGGCGTTGAAGGATCAGGGCGTCGACGGCGGCGACGCCGCTGACCAAGGTCTACGACGTCTCAGGCACGCTCGGCGGTCCGATCGTGAGGGATCGCGCTGTGGTATTTCGTCAACGCGCACACCGGCGGCAGCACGCAGGACGAGCGCGAACGTCTACTACAACCTGAACGCCGGCGATCCGGCCGAGTGGCTGTATGCGCCCGACCTCAGCCGACGCGAGTATCCGACCGCACGTTCGAAAACGCCAGCGGCCGCGTCACCTGGCAGGTGACGCCGCGCAACAAGGTCAGCGGCTTCTGGGACGCGCAGTCGCTGTGCCGGACCTGCACCGGCGCCACGCCCGGCCTCGCGGAGCCGCGCGCAGTGTCGCCGGAAGCGGTCGGCGTCCTCGGCCGGCCGCTCCATGTCACGCAGGCGACATGGTCGTCGCCCGTCACGAACCGGCTGCTGCTCGAGGCGGGCTTCGGCGGCACGTTCTTCGGCGTCGGCAACTTCGAGCGCGCAGCCGAATCCCGACGCGCGATCTGATTCGCGTCGCCGAGCAGTGCGCGAGCGGCTGCGCGGCGAACGGCAACATTCCCGGGCTGGTCTACCGATCGCAGGACTTCAGCGTCGCCTACACCGGCTCGTACCTGTGGAAGGGATCGGTCGCCTACGTCACCGGCACGCACAGCCTGAAGGTCGGCTATCAGCACACGCTGATGACCGACGATCGGACGTGGATGACGAACAACCAGAACCTGACCTACCGCTTCAACAACGGCGTGCCGAATCAGCTGACGCAGTCGATTTCGCCGTGGGTGAACAACGCGCGCGCCGGCTGGGACGGCGTGTTCGTCCAGGAGCAGTGGACGCGCGATCGTCTGACGCTGCAGGGCGCGGTGCGGTTCGATCGCGCCCGGAGCTGGTTCCCCGCGCAGCAGGAGGGGCCGTCGCGATTCCTGCCGGCGCCGATCGTCATTCCGGAGACGCGCGGCGTCGACAGCTACAAGGACGTCACGCCGAGGATGGGCGCGGCGTACGACGTGTTCGGCACCGGCAGGACGGCGCTCAAGATGAGCCTCGGCAAGTACCTCGAGGGCGCCGGCGTCGTCGGGCAACTACGCCAACACGAATCCGACGCTGCGGATGCCGCAGACGACGATCGGTGTTCGGCACGGCGGGCGTGACGCGGGCGTGGACCGACGCGAACGGCAATTTCGTGCCCGATTGCGATCTGCTCGAATCCCGCCGCGCAGGATCTCCGCGGCCAGCGGCGGCGATCTGTGCGGCGTGCTGTCGAACACGAACTTCGGCACAGAACGTCCTGACCAACAACTTCGACGCCGAGCGTCCTCAACGGCTGGGGCGTCCGTCCGTCGGACTGGAACCTCGGCGTCTCGATTCAGCAGCAGATCTTCGCGCGCGGCGTCGGTGGACGTGGCGTACACGCCGCCGCTGGTATCCGCGGGTTTTTCGTCGGTCGACAACCTGTCGCTGCAGCCAGCCGATCTGACGCCGTTCAGCATCGTGGCGCCCCTCGATCCGCGATTGCCCGGCGGCGGCGGCTACGTCGTGCTCGGGCCTCTACGACGTCGTCCCTGACAAGGCCGGACAGGTCAACAACCTCATCACCGACTCGAGCACGTACGGAGCGTGGCGCCAGCAATTCAACGGCGTCGACATCACCGTTCAACGTCAGAACGCGAGGCGGGCTGACGATCGTCGGCGGAACGAGC
>ERZ1370068.1851-contig-11800_pt1 | contig 19688 bp, 23 predicted proteins | sample MGYA00561227_ERZ1370068 | MGnify/ENA primary metagenome ERZ1370068 (study PRJEB38410, sample SAMEA6850437) | metagenome | study: Metagenomic assessment of the ecological functions of the soil: analysis of the soil microbiota associated with the...
GGCAACGGTTGCAGCTGCATCGGTATTTGGGTGGTTCCAGTAGGTGGTGCCGATGGGTCTGGAAGCCTGTGATGGCTCTCGGGACACTCCTCGACCGGGAACTCACGCATCCGCCAGTCGAACGATCTTCGCTCTGGTGATCTCGCCGCGATCATGTGCGGTATGGCGGCGATGAGTCGATAGCGTGATCTTATTCCGCCTGAATACGACAGAGCCGGTAGCGCACAGCAAACCGCGTCGCTTGACATGCAACCTTTTGAGTTGCCTATCATTCCGGCATGCGATGAGGTCTTCAAGGCGCTGGCCGATGCGTCGCGGCGCGCGCTGCTGGACGGGCTTCACGCGAGGGGCGGACCAGACGCTGAACGAGACTCTGCGACGTGCCTCGCTTGCGACGCGCGGCAGGCGGTCGCAAGGCACCACTGGGCATTCTCTGAAGCGGCCCCAGCCTCGTCGCTACGCTCCAGGCATGGCCGCGAGAAGCTGCGCACTTCATCAACCGCGTCCCGATCCATCAGATCCTGGCGAAGCGGTGGATCAAGAGGCTCGAGCGGGAAACTCGCGCAGCGCTCAGCGAGGTGGCGAAACGGCAGCTGCGAGGAGCGTGATGAGTAAACGTGCGGGAGGCAGATCATCGAGCGCCGGGAATTTCCGGCCCGCGATCGTCTACACGATCTACATCGCCGCCACGCGCCGAGAAGGTGTGGCAGGCGCTGACGACGGCCGGCGTTCAGCCAATATTTCTCCGGCTTCGCGGTCGGGGCCGATCTGTAGAAATCGGCGGCGCCGCTTCATCGCCCGCGCGCCCCGACGGCTCCGGGCGCATATTCAGCGGCGAGGTGGTCCGGAAGTACGATCCGCCGAGGAGGCTGACTGCCGTCACCTGGAACGTCAACCTGGCCGGCGCTGGTGGAAAAGCTCGGGCCGACGCTCGATGACCTGACGAGAGTCGAGCAGGCCGAGCGATGCCGTGAAGCTGACGATGCTGCGGTCGCGACCGACGACCGATCAGCGACGACACATCCTGTCCGGCGGTCGCGCCGGCTGGCCGGCGCGATGCTCGCCAGCCTGAAGAGCGTGCTGGAAACCGGCCAGCGCGCTGGCGATCAAAGATGGCAGCCGCCGAGAGCGGATGCTGGCCGCGCTGGAGGAGATGGGCATCGGGACGCCGTAGTCGCCGTCGACGTCGTCCGGCGAAAGCAGGGACCCGTGCCCTACCAGCGGCTCTTGTTGGAGCGACCAGATAACGACCAGCGGCGTGCGGAAGCAATTGCCGCCGGTGGTTATGGGTCCCGCCGATGCGCAATTGCGCACTAGGCGAGACGACAGCGGGAGCCGCCGTCCCCTGCCGCTCTTCGCGGTGGACTCAGACCCCTTGCCTGGGATATTCCAACACGAGCATTTCGAAGACGGCTGCCTCGCAAAGGTAGATTCTGAACGTCACTGTGATGACAGCGTAATACGCTGGGCGATCTCGAGCGCGGAACGACGCACCGATGAGCCGCCGCGCGCGGCTGCTGATTCTGGTTATCGCGGCGATGCTGGTTGCCGGCCATCCTCGTGGCGGTGCGCTTCGTCCAGATACCGCACGAGCGAGATCGAGGCCGCGCTGGCCGACCTGTCGGCGACGGCGAACTTGACATTTCAGGCGACCTCGACGAGAAGATTCAGGGCACGGCCGCAGCTTCACTACGGCTCTGGCCCGCGCCCGCGACCTCGACACCAGCGACAAGGCGGCCTGTTCGGCCTTCCTGTCCGCCGTGCGCGAGAGAATATCCGCAGTTCACGGGGATATTGACCATCAATCCGGACGGCAGCCTGTTCTGCGACTTCGCTGCGAACCAACCGGACCCTCGATCTCAGGGATCGCACCTATTTCAAGCAGGCCCTGGTTGCGACACGGCATCGTCACGATGGAGCCGGTGTTCGGCCGGCTGACGGAGATCTCGGTGTTGCAGATCGCCTATCCCGTGCGCTCCGGAATCCATGCAGCGCTGAAATTCATCCTGCTCGCCTCGTTCAATCTGCAAGAAATTCGCCGAGTATCACGACAAGCGCCTGTCGAACGACAACGAGATTCTGCTCGTTGACAGGAAAGGCACAGTCGCTGGTCGCGCCCCAGGGAAAAGACTGGACCGGAAGCCCGCCGGGCGCGTCGATTGCGAATTCGGAGCTTGTTCCGGTTTGCGGCCGCTCCGGACCGCGAGCCGTTCCGCGAGGTGACCGGTCGAGACGGCCGAACCCATGGTCTGGAGCCAGTCGCACGCCAATCGTTCGATCCGCGATGCCGGACTCTATATCATGGTCGGACGATCCAAGGACGGCCTGGTCGCCGCCGCCAACCGCCGCCTTTACGAGGATACTGGCCGATTCTCGCGGTCGCCTCGCTGCTGCTGCTCGCCGGGCGTATGGCTTCTGGCGACCATGAGCGTCGGCCGCCAGGTCGGACGCCTCGCCGCAATGGCGACGAAACTCGGACTTGGCGATCTCCGCGCGCGGATTTCCCCGCCCCATCCGCGGCGGCGAACTGGGCGGGCTGATGACGCTGCTCAACGCGCACCGCCGAGGTCAGCTCGAGCGCCAGCGCGCCGCCATCGACGAGCTCAACCAGAAACTCAGCCAATCCCAGAAAATGGAGGCGATGGGTCAGCTCACCGGCGGCGTGGCGCACGATTTCAACAATCTGCTGCACCGTCATCCTCGGCAATGCGGAGCATCTCGCCGAGACGGCTGGCGGCACGACGAGGAGCTGCACCAGATCGCCGACGAGCATCGCAACCGCCGCCGAACGCGGCTCCGACCTGACACGGAGCCTGCTCGCTTTCGCGCGCAAGCAGCCGTTGATGCCGAAGGACATCGACATCGGCCAGAAAATCCTCGGCATGGAGCAATTGCTGCGGCGGACGCTGGGCGAACATATCGAGTGCGAATTCCGGCTCGATCCAGACCTGTGGCTGGCCAGCGTCGATCCCGGTCAACTGGCGTCTGCCCTGCTCAACCTGGTGCTCAACGCGCGCGACGCCATGCCATCAGGCGGCAGAGCTGACGGTCGAGGTCCACAACACCTGCGCTCGGTGAATCCGATGTGGACGTCAATGGCGAGGCGCGGCCCGGCGATTATGTCATGGTCGCGGTGACCGATACCGGCAGCGGCATGTCGCCGAGGTCGCCGGCCGCGCCTTCGAGCCGTTCTTCACCACCAGGAGGTGGGGCAAAGGCACCGGCCTCGGCCTGAGCATGGTCTACGGCTTCGCCCAGCAATCCGGCGGGTCGATGCAGATCCACTCCGACCGGGACACGGCACCGCGGTCAAGCTGTTCTTTCCCCGCGTCGGCGCGCCGCAGGTGAGCGCCGCGCCGTCCAGTCGGTCAGCACGCCACAGCCTGCCGGCAGCGAAACCATTCTCGTTGTCGAGGACGACGACATGGTGCGCGGCGTATGTCGAGGCGAATTGAAGGCGCTCGGCTATCGCGTCATCGTGACGCGCGCAACGCGCCCGCGGCGCTCGAGATATCTGCGCGGGCCCGAGCAGATCCATCTGCTGTTCTCGGATGTCGTGATGCCCGGCGGCATGTTCGGCGCCGAGGCTTGCGATGGAGGCTGCCGCCTGCGGCCTCGCTTGAAGATCCTCCTGACCTCCAGCTACACCGAACATCCCGCCGAAGCGCTCGATGGGCTGGGCCGCGAGGTGCGGATCCTGAAGCAAGCCTTACCGCCGGCACGATCTGGCGTCGACGCTGCGCTCGGTGCTGAAAGCGGACTGATCGGTGCGCAGGTCTTCTCCCCACGGTGCGAAGCGGCGGGATCATCGCTTCGTCAGGGACCGGACACGAGCAGGAGCGGCCACAACAAGATCTGCCACGAACAGCACCGCATCGACGGCAAAGATCCGGAGCATCGGGCCCTTCAACACGGGCCAATATGCCACCCCGACTCGTCCCCCGCGCATCAGGACCGGAAGGTTATAGGCGAACTGGCTGAAGTGACACGCGGCAAAGAACAGGGAACAACGCAGAAGCTGTGCGTCGCCATACACCGCAAAGAAGGGCGGCCGGCGCCAGCGAGATACAGCGACAGGAGGCCGATCGGCAGAGTTGATCGCGCCCAGAAACGCCACGCTGGCTCGACCAGGTTGCAGCGCGATCGGATTTCCACGCTCCTCCCGGGGGGGTACCAGTATCTTCAGCGTATTGGCCTGGGCGATGCTGAACTGGATGAACGCGGCGCCGAACCAGAGTGCGTTGAGGAGCAGAACGAAATCTGGAAATCGCATGGCTACTTTCCGTAGAAGGCCTTCCCCTGCTGCGCACCACGGCCGGCACCGTCGAGAGTCCATGAACTCGCTGGCGCGGCTAGTCGCCCAGTTGCCACCAATACCGTCAGGCGCGCGATCGTGTCATGTCCCAGCTCCAGTCTCAGGATTTTCAGGTCTGCGCCTCGATGCCGCCGTAAGCCCTCTGCCAGTAGGCGCGGATGTTCTCGCGCCCGCGACCACGGGGATCCGTCAATTTGAGCGCCAACGGGCTGCGCATCTCGCGCATTTTCGGCGAAGTGCGAAACGACCGCGTCGATATCGACCTTTGCGCCAGTTCGCGCACCACGCCCGACAGCGTCCGGCCGCCGCGCGGTCCATTGTCTGTCTGCTCATGCTTGCCCTCCCCGGTGCAACTGCCGGGAAGAAGATGGCACAGGGCAGTTCTAACGTCAAATCGTATTGACCTTGTGAAAATTGTCAGTTGTTGTCGGCAATGACCCCCATGACGGCCATCCACGCGTCAGCGCCACGCGGGCCGACACGATCGAACGCCGCGCGCAGAACCTAGCGCTCGTGGCCTGATGCCCGTTGTTCAATGCGTGTCCTGCTTCCGTCAGGCGCAGCAATTTGAGCGGTGCTGCTCGGGCGACCGCTTCGATGTCAGGAGTTTACGCTGCAGCAACAGGCCAAGCGGCCGGTTCGCGGCTTGCTTGAAATGCCGAGGATACTCGATCAGCGAGCCGATCGAGATGTCGGGCTGTCGCGCAACCACGTAGAGAATGCGATGGTGCGGGCGTGACAGGCCGAGCTCGGGCCAGGCGATACTGGTCGGCCGCGAGCGTCATCGCCGCGCCAGCCGTAATACATGAGCTCCAGCGCCGCGTCCAAATCGTGGAGCTTGCTGAGCGAGCGCGGTGCAGGCCCGCGGCGTGAGAAGCATTTTTTTGCATGTACCTACCGCGTCGAATTGACCGAAAGAGATCTAGCCCAGCGCCCTGCAGCTCGCGCCGCAACACCTTGCCCGTCGCCGTCATCGGCAGCGTCTCGGCGAACTGCACGAAGCGCGGATATTCGTGGGCGGCGAGTTGCACCTTGACGAACTCCTGGATCTCGCGCGCCAGCGCGTCGCTCGGCGCAAAGCCCGGGCGCAGCACGATCCACGCCTTGATCGATTCGGTGCGGATCGGATCGGGAATGCCGACCACCGCCGACATCGCCACCGCCGGATGCTTCATCAGCGTGTGCTCGATCTCGGACGGACCGACGCGATAGCCGGCCGTGGTGATGACGTCGTCCTCGCGGCTGACGTACCAGAAATAGCCGTCCTCATCCTGCACGCCGAGATCGCCGGTCAGCAGAAATTCGCCGGCGTATTTCTTCGCGGTCGCTTCCGGATTGCGCCAGTATTCGATCATGGTGCACGGGCACGGCTGGCGCACGCCGATGATGCCGCGCTTGCCGCGCGGCAATTCCTCGCCGCTGTCGTTGACGATGCGGACGTCGAAGCCGGGCGTCGCCTTGCCCATCGAGCCCGGCCGGATCGGAAACAGGTTTGAGTTGCTGCCGATCACGAGGTTGCATTCGGTCTGGCCGAACACTTCGTGCGCGTCGATGCCGAAGGTTTCGCGCACCCAGCCGAGCAGTTCGCCGCCGAGCGATTCACCGCCGGTGAAGATGCTGCGCAGCTTCACGCCGGGATGTTTGACGCCGGCCTGCCGCATCAGCTTCAGCGCGGTCGGCGGCAGGAACACGTTGCGGATGCCGATGATCGGCCATCATCGCCATCGCCGCCTGCGGCTCGAATTTGCGCGCGCGATGGCCGACCAGCGGAATGCCGTGATACCAGAACGCGAACAGCGCGTTGATCAGCCCGCCGATCCAGGCCCAGTCGGCCGGCGTCCACATCAGGTCGCCGGGCTTGGGCAGGAAATCGTGGCACATCTCGACATTCGGCAGATGGCCGAGCACCACGCGATGCGCGTGCAGCGCGCCTTTCGGATTTCCCGTGGTGCCCGAGGTGTAGATGATCAGGGCGGGATCGTCGGCCGAGGTATCGACGGTCGTAAATTCCGGCGGACGCCGCCTTCGAGCGACGACCAGAACGGTTTGGTGCCGGCGTGGCGCGCGTCGCCGATGACGTAGACGTTCTTGCAGATCGGGCAGCCGGTCGCGGATTTTCGCGAGCTTCTCCCAGCCGGTCTCGTCGGTGACGATGGCCTTGGCGCCGGAATTCGACAGGCGGAATTCCAGCGCGTCCTCGCCGAACAGCGCGAACAGCGGGATCGAGATCATGCCGGAGCGGAACGCCGCGAGATGCGCGATCGGCAATTCCAGCGATTGCGACAGAAACACCGCGACGCGGTCGCCGCGCGCGAGGCCATCGGCCTTCAGCACATTGGCGAAGCGGCGCGACATCTCGGCGACCTCGTCGAACGAGGTGCGCGTCGTCGCGCCGTCCTCGTCGACATAGATCAGCGCCAGACGGCCGGTGCCGTCGGCATAGCGGTCGCAGCACGCGGTCGCCATGTTGAAGCGCGCCGGGAATGTCCCAGCGGAAATTGCGGTAGAGTTCGTCGTAGGTGGCGGCTTCGGTGAGCATGGCGCTTGTCGTCCCTGATCCGTCATGCCGGTGCATAGTCCGTCATGCAAGACTACGTACACTTCCGCGCTCCCGGCCATCCACGTTCTTGCTTGCTTGTGGCTAAGTTTAAAGACGTGGATGCCCGGCACAAGGCCGGGCATGACGGGAAAGACGTTTTCTGCCCGAGCTTAGGAGACCGCGCCCGCTCCATCGCAAGCTCCGCCTCCAGGCTTGCGATGTCGCGATAGATCGAGGCGACGGCGAGCACGCGGCCACGGCTCTTGTAGCTGCAGCAGGCAATCCTTGCCGGCGATGTCGCCGTCGACGACGATTTCGTCCCACTTCTCGGCGTGGCCGACATAATTGATCGGCACGTCGTAGTGCTGGCTCCAGAAGAACGGCACGGCATCGAACGGCTCGCGCTGCCCGAGCATGTTGCGCGCGGCGGTCTGGCCCTGGCGTTCGGCCACCACCCAGTGTTCGACGCGGATGTTCTCGCCGGGAATGCGGATCGGGCCAGCGCGCGATATCGCCCGCGCGCGTAGATGCCGGGCACGCTGGTTTCGAGATAGGCATTGACGGTGACGCCGCGATCGATCGCAAGCCCGGCCTTCTCGGCCAATGCAAGACGCGGGCGCACGCCGACGCCGACCACCACGATATCGGCCTCGAGCACGCCGCCGCTCTTCAGCGTCGCGCGCTTGCCGTCGATCGCGGTCACGGTATCGCCGAGATGAAAGATGACGCCGTGCTCCTCATGCAGGGCGCGGACGAAATCGCCCATCTCAGGCCCGAGCACGCGCTCCATCGGCCGCTGCTCCAGCCCGACGACGTGGACCTCGATATCGCTGCGCGCGCAACGACGCCGCGGCTTCGAGCCCGATAAAGCTGGCGCCGATCACGACCGCGCGGCGCGCGCCGTCGGCCGAATGCGATGATGGCGCGGCAATCGGCCAGCGAGCGCAGCACGTGGACATGCGGCTGGTCCGCGCCCGGTATCGGCAGGCGCACCGGCTCGGCGCCGGTCGCCAGCAGCAGACGGTCGTAGGGAATGGTCTCGCCGCCGGCGATGACGACGTTGCGCGCGCTGGTGTCGATCGAGGTGACCTCGGTCTTGAGCCGCAGGTCGATGCTCGGCCTCGGCGTAGAAATCGTCCGGCCGCAGCGGCAGCCAATCCTCCGGCGCGCTGCCGGCGAGATAATCCTTTGACAGGTTCGGCCGATCGACCGGCGCCGCGGCCTCGTTGCTCAGCATCACGATGCTGCCGCGATAATCCTGCCGCCGCAGCATCTCGGCCGCGGCAAAGCCCGCCGCGCCGCCGCCGACGATCACGATCCTGCCGGGCGCATCGACGGCGCCCTTCGCCGCGCGGCTTCGGCTGCTCGCGCTTTTCGCCGGACGAAGATGCGATCGCCCTCGCTGCTCGACCTTCCAGACCGCGAGCGGACTGAGCGCCGGCGCGCGCGTAGCTTCGCCGGTGCGCAAATCGAAGCAGGCGTGATGCCAGGGACAGCGGATGCCCTCGCCGGTCACGAGGCCCTCGGCGAGCGGCCCGTGATAATGGCTGCAATGCGCGTCGATCGCAAAGATCTCGGAGCCCGAACGCACCAGCAGAACTTCCTCGATCGCCGACGTGGCCGAGCAGCGTCTCGCCGACGAATTCGGACAGGGTGTATGCCCTTTGACAGATCGGGACCGGCGGGCGGCGCTTGCTGATCGGCCATCTCGCTCCTCCGCTGCCCGCGTTGCGCTATGTCGCCATTCCCAGGAATTCCTGACGGGTCAGCGCGTTGTCGCGAAAGCAGCCCAGCATGCGGCTGGTCACGAGGTCGGTGTCCGGCTTGTGCACGCCGCGCGTCGTCATGCAGTGATGCGACGCCTTGATGATGACGCCGACGCCCTGCGGTTCCAGGACGTCGTTGATGCGTGTTGGCGATCTGCGCCGTCATCTTTTCCTGAATCTGCAGGCGCCTGGCATAGACGTCGACCACGCGCGCCAGCTTGCTGATGCCGACCACGCGGCCGTTCGGAATGTAGGCCACCCAGGCCTGGCCGATGATCGGCGCCATGTGGTGCTCGCAATGGCTCTCGAAACGGATGCCACGCAGCACGATCATCTCGTCGTAGCCTTCGATCTCTTCGAAGGTCTTTTTCAGGATCTCGACCGGGTCCTGACCATAGCCTGCGAAGAATTCCTCGAACGAGCGCGTTACGCGCGCCGGCGTCTCGATCAGGCCGTCCCGTTCGGGATCTTCGCCCGTCCACCGGATGATGGTGCGCACGCGCCGCCTCGACCTCGGCTCTGCCCGGCCTCTGGATCTCGGACAGCGACGCTCTTGCGCGATCCAGCGCATGTACGGTTGGATCTCATTGAGATGCCTTTCCTCGACGTTTGCCATGACGGAGCTTGAACCCGCATGGATGTTGCGTCGGCGGAAAGGTTCCCGATGGCGGGCGGTCCTGCCACTTCTGCAGCGGCAATGTGTGCGGAGAGGTCAGCTTACCGGCGCTGTGCAGTCATGGTATCAAGACTTGCTGGAGGACCGCCTGACGCATTGCGGTCATTCGCTGGACGCCGTGTTTCGCTTAACGGCTGATCGGTCGAGATCCACTCGTTGCCCTCAAGCGGTCGACGCAAATCGTGGACCGACTGGAGACCGCACGATCATGAAGACCTTGCTGCTGCTCGTGCTTTCCATGGTTGCCGCCGCGCGGGAAGCGACCGCACAGGAGGACGCACAATGCGTCCGCGAACGCGCCGCCATGGTCGAAACCATCCGGGCCTACGCCCGGTCCGACGCCAGTGTTTTGGGACAGCAGGGCCTGTCGGAGCGGGTCCTTGAGGCCATGGGGCAAACGAAACGCCATCTGTTCATCCCTGAGCGATCTTGCTCCATCGCATACGCGGACAGGCCGATTCCGATCGGCCTCGGCCAGACCATATCGCAGCCGTTCATCGTGGCCTTGATGACCCAGTTGGCCGAGGTCGCGCCCGATCATGTTGTGCTCGAAGTCGGTACGGGTTCGGGCTATCAGGCCGCCATCCTTGCGCACCTGGCGCGAAAGGTCTGCACCATCGAGATTATCCCGGCATTGGCCGAGGCCGCCGCGAAAACACTCAGAGACCTCGCGTATGACAACGTGAGCGTCAGGCTTGGCGACGGCTATGGTGGCTGGCCCGAATGCGGTCCTTTTGACGCCATCGTCGTGACCGCCGCGCTCGGGCAGGTACCGCCGCCGCTGATTGAGCAGCTCAAAGTGGGTGGCCGGCTCGTCATGCCGGTGGGGCCGCTTACGCCACTCAGCACCTCACGGTCGTCGAAAAAATCGCCCCTGGCAAGACGACAACGCGCGCCGTCGCCCCCGTGCGCTTCGTGCCCTTCACGCGTTCAGAGAGCCGGTAACGGCGAGTTCTGAGCAGCCCGTAGCCCGGATGAAGCGAAGCGCAATCCGGGGACCTGTCAGTCGACGGATCACGACGCACAGCGCCGCCTTCACCATGCCGCTGGCCTTGCCGAAATCCATCTGCCCGGCGTATTTCGCGCTGCAGCACGCCGATCACCTTGCCCATGTCCTTCATGCCGGCGGCGCTGGTCTCGGCGATCGCGGCCGCGATCGCGGCCTTCACCTCGTCCTCCGACATCTGCTTCGGCAGATAGGCCGAGATGATCGCGATCTCCTCGCGCTCCTGCGCGGCCAGTTCGGCGCGGCCGCCCTTGTCGTAGAGCTCGACCGATTCCTGGCGCTGCTTGATCATCTTCTGAAACACGCCGAGCAGGTCGGCGTCCGACGAGCGGCGGCTTGCCCTGCCCGCGCGCGTCGATGTCGGCGTTCTTGATGGTCGAATTGACCATGCGCAGCGTGGAGAGCTTGCGCTCGTCCTTGGCCTTCATGGCGTCCTTGACCGCATTGTTGATGTCGTCGCGCAGCATCGTATCCTGTCCTGTCAGCCTTGAATGCCGCCTCTTCACGACGCATCTGATCTAGAGCGCGTTCGATGCTCGCGAGAACAACTCGTCAAAGCTGCCGCAGCCATTCGACCAGCGCCTCGGCGGTGGCCTGCGGCTGTTCCGGCTGCGGCAGGTGCCCGCAATCCGGCAGGATCACGAGCTTTCGCGCCGGGAATGCCGTCGGCCATCTCCACCGACAGCGAATTCGGGATGGTGTTGTCCTCGTCGCCGCGACAGCACCAGCGTCGGACATTTGATCCAGGCCAGCGTCGGCCGCGAGTCCGGCCGGCTGATCACGGCGGTCTGCTGGCGGATGAAGGCCTCCACGCCCGATATCGTCGCCCATGTCGTGGACGAGCTGGCGCAAGGCTGGCATCGCTCGCGCCGCGACGGATGCACGAAGCCCGGGAAACAGCTCGTCGAGCACGGCGCGATAGTCGCCGCGCCTTGGCGCGGGCCATCATGCCGCGGCGGCGGGCGGTCGCCTCGGGCGTATCGGGTCGCGCCTGGGTGTTGATCAGCGCCAGTTTTGCCACCCGCTCCGGCGCCTGGCGCATGATCTCGAAGGCGATATAGCCGCCCATCGAATGCCCGGCGAGCGCGAAGCGCGGCGGCGCCTCGGCCAGGATCCGGCGCGCAATCGCGCCCATATTGTCGTCGCGGATGTGGTTGGCGACCGTCACCGGGCCGAACCGCCACAGGGCCGGCAGCACCGGTGCGAAGATCCGCGGCGAGCTGAACGAGGCCCGGAACGAGCAGGATCGGCATCGAATTGTCCATGCCCGGCTCCGGATCGGGCGGATTTGGCGTGAAAAATCGGCCAAGACGCGGAAGCCCAGCTTAAGACTGCGGCACCGCCTGTCAAATATGCGGCAAACGCATGTGAATCCGCGTCTTTCGGCTTTGACGCGCGCAGGGTGCGGCGACTATGAAGTGCGCTCATGACAACATCTGAAAACGCCTCAGCCTGGCCGGACCACAAACCGACCGCGCTCCTCGTGCTTGCCGACGGCACCGTGCTGGAAGGTTTTGGCCTCGGCGCGGAAGGCCACGCGGTCGGCGAGGTCTGCTTCAACACCGCGATGACCGGCTATGAGGAGATCCTCACCGATCCCTCCTATGCCGGGCAGCTCATCACCTTCACCTTCCCGCATATCGGCAATGTCGGCACCAACGACGAAGACATCGAGACGGTGAACATGGCGGCGACGCCGGGCGCGCGCGGCGTGATCCTGCGCGCCGCGATCACCGATCCCTCGAACTACCGCGCCACCAGACATCTCGACCAGTGGCTGAAGGCGCGCGGCATCATCGGCCTCTCCGGCATCGACACCCGCGCGCTGACCGCGCTGATCCGCAGCAAGGGCATGCCGAACGCCGTGATCGCGCACGCGCAAGAACGGCGAGTTCGACCTGCACGGCGCTGAAGGAAGAGGCGCGCGAATGGCCCGGCCTCGAAGGCATGGACCTGGTGCCGATGGTGACCTCCGGCCCAGCGCTTCACCTGGGACGAGACGCCGTGGGCCTGGGAAAAGGGCTTTGGCCGGCAGACCGAGCCGGAGTTCAACGTGGTCGCGATCGACTACGGCATCAAGCGCAACATCCTGCGGCTGCTCGCCGGCGAAGGCTGCAAGGTCACGGTGGTGCCGGCGACGACCTCGGCCGAAGACATTCTGGCGATGAAGCCGGACGGCGTGTTCCTGTCGCAACGGCCCGGGCGATCCGGCCGCGACCGGCAAATACGCGGTGCCGGTGATCCAGCAGGTGATCGACGTCGGGCACGCCGACCTTCGGCATCTGCCTCGGCCACCAGATGCTGGGCCTCGCCGTCGGCGCCAAGACCATGAAGATGCATCAGGGCCATCACGGCGCCAATCATCCGGTCAAGGACGAGACCACCGGCAAGGTCGAGATCACCTCGATGAACCACGGCTTCGCGGTGGACCAGGCGACGCTGCCGAAGGGCGCGACGCAGACCCACGTCTCGCTGTTCGACGGCTCCAATTGCGGCATCGCAGCTCGAGGGCAAGCCGGTGTTCTCGGTGCAGTACCACCCGGAGGCCTCGCCGGGCCCGCGCGACTCGCACTATCTGTTCAAGCGGTTCGCCGGATCTGATGCGGGCGAACAAGCGGGCGTAAGCGCCGGCCATCCGCCATCGTCGCCCGGGCAGAGCGCGAAGCGCGGCTTCGCGCCAGATGTCCAGGCATCCACGTTCTTCACGCATCGCGCAGCGCAGACGTGGATGGCCGGGATCGAAGCCGCGGCCATGACGTGCGATATGCATGTGACGCACTAGCGCTCAATCGACATCACTTAGTATGATGATCGTAATTAACGACAGGAATCTCCATGGACGACAAACCGCCGCCCCCAAGGCCGAATACGGCGTGACGCCGACGCATGTGATGGCGTCGATGTCGGGCCTCGATTTCGTCCGCGCGATCTTCGCGAGCACGATTGCCGGCGCCGCCGATCATGCAGAACGGTCGAGCCGTTCGACTGCACGGCCGAACCCGGCGCACGTCGTGATTCACAGCGTGCCGGGTTTGCGCCATTACAATCCGATCGGCTCGGTGCATGGCGGCTATGCCGCGATCCTGCTGGATTCCGCGATGGGGCTCGCGGTGCAGACCACGCTGCCCGCGGGCACCGGCTACACCACGCTGGAATTCAAGATCTCCTTCATCGCGCGGCATGACGCGAGGACACCGGCCCGGTCCGCACCGAGGGCCAGACGCTCAACGCCGGCCGCCGCGCCGCTACCGCCGAGGCGCGCATCACCGACGCCAAGGGCCGCGCTGCTCGCGCATGCCACCACGACCTGCCTGGTTTTCGAGATTCGCAAAGGAACGTGAAGCGCTGACATCGGTTGATGATCGTAGGGTGGGCAAGCGAAGCGTGCCCACCTTGCTGCAGTGAATGGTGGGCACGCTCAGCTCGCCCATCCTACGATTCTACGATGCGAGAAACACCATGTCCGTCGTCAGCGCCGACATCGAACCGCTCACCTTCGTCTTTGCCGACGACGGCCTCGTTCCCAACAACCCGATGCCGTTCCTGGTCTACAAGGGCGCGGTCGACGTCGCGAACGATCATCCCGAGAAAGACCATCGAGGGACTGTTCGGCGCCAATGGCTGGGGCGCGATGTGGCGCAACGGCGTCTACGATTACCTGCACTACCATTCGACCGTGCATGAGGCGCTCGGCGTCGCCCGCGGACACGCGCGCGTGCAGTTCGGCGGCGACCACGGCAAGGCGCTCGATATCGCTGCCGGCGACGTCGCGATCCTGCCCGCCGGCACCGGCCATCAGTTGACTCTCGGCCAGCGAGGATTTCTGCGTGGTCGGCGCCTATCCGCCCGGGCCGCCGATGCAGATCACGCGGCCGACGCCGGAGAACCACGCCAAGGCGCTGAAGACGATCCCGGAAGTGAAGCTGCCGAAGACCGATCCGGTGCGGGGCGACGACGGCCCGCTGGTGAAACTGTGGAAAGCGCGGCGCGGCTGAGCCTTATCGGTTCTGATTGAATCAGAACCGGGCTCTAATCTTTGTTTTGACGCGTTTTCTACACGCGAACCGGTATCCACTTCGCTCGAAAACGCTAGTAGGCGAGAGCCGAACGTCAATGGGGCCGCCGCAATTCGCCTTCGATCCAGCCGACGGCGCTGGATTTGAGCGGATCGGAGGCCCCTCGTCCTGGTTTCGGTGTGGCCGCATTTTGCACATTCGAACGTGCGTTGCTCAAGACCTTCCGGCCCATCCGAAAGAGCAGTCGTGATCATCCGGCCTGGCAATCGAGGGCAACGCGCGACGATTTGTCGGCAGAAGTTCTGGAGCAGGCTTTTCCGAGCCTAACATGACATTCACCCAGCGTTGGGTTGAACCTGTCGGCGGCTGGTATCGGCACGCCGACGATCATTGACGAGGACCAAGTATACAGCGAACAACGCCTTTGATCAGCCCAATAACCGGCACTATTCATAATAGTTACAAAGATATCGGCCAAGTGCCTGCACGACGTCTCACGCGACTGTTACGCGCGCATCGAGCGACGGTGCGAGGAGCTGCTGGGCCCATCGCCCGATATATTTTTCGCCCTGCGGAACGATTCAGCCGCACGCGGTTCGCCCTGGCAAGAGTGTCTCCGTTAGCCGCCTTCCCCATCGCGCCCCGCCTGTCGGGCCGCCAATCCACAAGGTCGCCCCTGATGCCTGGCCCGACGGCGCAAGCGACCTGTTGTGCTCATTGTCGAGGACGAGGTGCTGGTCCGGATCGATACCCGGGAGATGGTTGGAAGCCGCGGATTTTGAGGTCGTCGAAGCCGGAAATGCGGATGAGGCAATCGCCATTCTCGCGGCGCGCGACGATATTCATCTCATCTTTACCGACGTCCATATGCCGGGTTCGATGGACGGGCTGAAGCTCGCGCACTTCGTCAGCAAACCGCTGGCCGCCGGTCAGACGATCATTGCGACGTCGGGCCAGGCCCGGATCACTGAGGGCGACCTGCGAAGGTGGTCGCTTTCTCCACAAGCCCTACACCGCCGCAGAGATCACCGACGACATTGCGTGAGTTGATGCAGTGACAGAGCGGATCAACAGTCAACGGCGGCTGGCGACCTGCAAATCCGGAACTGACTGCCTTCCTCCGGCGCGACTCGGCACGACGAAACGCGCATCGCCGCGACCCGGGCAACAAAAGCCCGATGAGAGCGAGATCTGCCCGCTCGGTTTCCAGCCAGTCGCGGACCGCACCGTTCGGGGCCGTCGCGCATAGCGACTTGATACATTCGAGGTGCGGGACAGGAGAGTCGATGACCGCCAATATCGGTTCGACGGAAAGCGGCTGCGCCGCCGGCGATCTCACTTTTGAGACGCCGCTTCACGGAATTCGATGATGTTCTGCACTCGTTCAATTCAAACATGAAGAGCCAAAAACGCGGCTGATTGTGTCACGGGAGACTCTGCACCTCGATCGATCGGCCGGCTTCCATCGATAAAAGCCGTCTCGCGCAAGCTCGCTTAAATTGACTATCAGGAATCGCGCAACGGCATCTTGGTGTGCCCGCCATTTGCGCCGCCAGCAGGTCCCAGCAGCGAGACGATCGTCCGCCTCGCGATTAGGGAAGCGTCACTGACCATTCGGCCATCGCCATCGTCACCAATGACGACCGTGACTCGCCGCCATTTCCTGCCCGTGTAGGTGGTGCTCGCGTGTGGAGGCAGATGAACATACCCTTCAACGTCAGGCCTGTCGGCATCACTTTTCCAATTACCTTGATTTAAGTCAGCAAACACCGCGGCGTTTTTGCCGCCGATGACACGTCAAGACACGTGAATCATTGCATCCTGGAGCGACGGCACTTCCGTGTCCACTGCAGCATGCAAAAACAAGGGGAGGGTACACGCATCACCTGACGGCATCAGATGCACCGAGCTTCACAAAAAACCATAGCAGACATCGGAAGAGGAGAATTCGACATGTTATCGAGGAATTCTAACACTGACATTGTCTCTCTGCCTTGGCGCGGCGGTTGCGCCAGCGGCGCTGGCCCAGACGGCAGCCGCCAATCACCGAGCAGGAGGCGCACGCCATCGCGGTGGACGCCTATGTTTACTTCTACTCCATCTGTCGATGGACATGTCCCGAAAGCAATTCACCAACGTCGAGCCAGGCAAGGAGTTTGGCAAGGGTCCGATGAACATGTTCGTCAACGTGCCCGAATATCCGCCGGCAGACTTCAAGGGTGTCGTGCGCTCCAACTTCGATACGCTGTATTCCATCGCATGGCTCGACATGACCAAGGAGCCCGTCGTCATCTCGGTGCCGGATACCGACGGACGCTACTACCTGCTGCCGATGCTCGACATGTGGACCGATGTTTTCGCATCGCCGGGCTGGCGAACGACGGGCACCAAGGCCGGGACCTTTCTGGTGACGCCTGCGGGCTGGAGGCCCGACCTGCGCGACAGGTTCGTCGAGGAGTTCAAGCTTCCGAAGGACACCCAGCGCATCGAAGCGCCAACGCCGTATGTCTGGCTCATTGGCCGCACCAAGACGGACGGCCCGCCGGATTATGACGCGGTCCACAAGATCCAGGCCGGCTACAAGGTCACCCTGCTTTCCGAATTTGGCAAGACGCCCAAGCCGGTCGAGGTCAAGATCGACCCAAGCGTCGACATGAAGACGCCGCCAAAGGTCCAGGTCGATACCATGACGGCGGGCGTATATTTCGCCAACGCCGCCGAGTTGCTCAAGCTTCATCCGCCTCATGTCACCGACGAGCCGATCATCGCGCAGATGAAGAAGATCGGCATCGAGCCTGGCAAGAGCTTCGACATCGGCAAGCTCGATCCAGTCGTGCAAAGGGCGCTGGAAACGCGCGCCGCAGGACGGGCAGAAGCTGATGGCCTGGAAGGTGCCGACGCTGGCGCGGGTTGCCAACGGCTGGTCGATGAACACCGACACGATGGGCGTTTACGGCAACTACTATTTGAAGCGGGCGATCGTCGCGCAACTCGGACTTGGTGCGAACCTGCCGTCGAGGATGCCATCTATCCGCTCAATCTCGGCGACGAATCCGGCAAGCCGCTCGACGGCGCAAACAAATACACCATCACGTTCGAGAAAGGCGCCGCTCCGCCGGTCAACGCCTTCTGGTCGATCACCCTCTACGATCCGGAAGGATTCCAGGTCGGCAACAGCCTGAACCGCTTCGCGGTCAGCAGCTGGATGCCGTTCAAGATACAACGCCGACGGCTCGCTCGACCTCTATTTCCAGAACGAAAGTCCCGGCAAGGACAAGGAAGCCAACTGGCTTCCGGCGCCGAAGGGAGCCATTCAATCTGACCATGCGCCTCTACGCGCCGAAGTCGGAGGCGCTGACCGGCAAATGGAATCCGCCGCCGGTCGTGAAGTCGCAAACAACGGTAGGGCATTTCGGCCCAATAAAAGTTGACGGCACGCCGGCGCTTTCGGCGCCGGCGACCGACCGCGCGCAACACTAATCATCCCCAAAACGCAGGGACCGTAAAGCCGGCCCTGCAAATCTGCCAATCGTAACCGCGCTCACGCCGCGTTGGCGCCTTCCTGACGGCTGGCCTCGAACAGGAACCAGGTGCGGCGCTCGGTCTCGTCGATGAAGACTTCGAGCAGGCTGCGCGGTGCCGGATCCTCATGATCGTCGGCAAAGCTTGTGGCCTTGCGCATCGCCGCCGCCATCTTGCTTGTTGTCTTCCATCAGCTCGCGCAGCATCTCGCGCGGCGGCACGTAGTCCTCGTTGTTGTCCTGGATGGTCTGCAGCTTGGCGATCTGCCCGATCGAGCGCAGCGTGATGCCGCCGAGCTTGCGCACCCGTTCGGCGAGCTGGTCGGTGGTGGCGAAAATCGCCTCCGACTGCTCGTCGAGCATCAGATGATAGTCGCGGAAATGCCGGCCGCTGACGTGCCAGTGGAAATTCTTGGTCTTCAGGTAGAGCGCGAAGGCATCCGCCAGCAGCGTGTTGAGCGACGCCGAAATCTTGTCCACCGCGGCCTGCGGCAGGTCGGTCGGTGTATCGAGATCGGGGGATACCTTGTCGGATTTGTTGCTGGCTTTGCTCACGTTGCACCTTCCTGTTAGGAACCGGACACTGGCGGCGTGGACATTGGCCGTCGGACGACCTAACGCATCACTTTCACGGCCGGTTCCTGCGCCGGAACCACCTGTTTTGCCGGACGCAGCGCGCATGGACGAATGGATCGACTATTACGATTCCACGCATACGATTTATGCGAGCAAGCTGCATCGCGACCTGCATTTCCAGATCATCGCGCGCGACATCATCGGCTACATCTCCTCGCCGGATGCCGTGGTGCTGGACTATGCCTGCGGCGAAGCGCTGTCGGCCGCCAGGGTGGCGGACGCCTGCGGCAAGCTCTATCTGGCCGAGCCCGCGCCCGGCGTCCGCGGCCGGCTGATCGCGCGCTTTGCGCCGAACACCAAGATCCGCGTCCGCTCGCTCGATGATCTCACGCAGCATGGACGAGAAGCTCGATCGATCTCGTCGTCATGAATTCGGTCGCGCAATACATGACGCCGGACGAGCTGGATTCGGCGTTTGCCGTCATTCGCCGGCTGTTGAAGCCCGACGGCCGCCTGGTGCTGGGCGACATCCTGCGGCCCGAAGTCGGCATGGCCAGGGACGTGCTGGCGCTGTTGAAATTCGCACGCACCCACGGCTTCCTGAAAGACGCCCTGTATGGGCTGGCGAGCACGGCGCTGTCGGACTACCGGCAGCTGCGCACCCGCGTCGGGCTGCAGCGCTACAGCGAAGCGAGATGATCGAGAAGCTCGCCGCGGCCGGCTTCTGCCGCCTCGCGCGCGCCACAGCAACATCGGCCACAATCCCTGGCGGATGACCTTCGTGGCGCGGCACGCTTCTAAAGCTCGATTGACGGTCTCGCGCTCGCGCGCCCTAAGGTTGTTAACCTTAAGACGCGGTAAGGTATGGTTCACCGCGCCGTGATCGGCGATGATTGCCGCGGCCCGGTGGCGGAAGCGTCGACGCGGGAGCAGTGCAATGCTCTTTATCCTGGTTCAAATCAGGCCGGGCCTCCAGCGCTTCGCCTGACTGGCCAGCTACGCGCTAGGCGAGCCAGCGCGAGACGCGTCGCAAACTCGACGCAGCGTTCGTAGGCGGGCTGCCGCGCCGTAGCTCGAAGGGCGAGGCGGGGCCTCAGCAAACACCCTGATTTCCCCGAAAATCGCCGGTTGATGGGGGCTTTTGGGGGTTTCGCGGGTGCGGAATCTGGTCTAAAGACCACCCGCGCGCGAGGGTGACCCGCGCTCTTGGCTCGAGGGACGCGCGGCATGCGCGCCCTTTTTGTGCCCAAAATCCAGTCTGAGAGCTGATGCC
>ERZ1370068.4870-contig-3920_pt1 | contig 19685 bp, 31 predicted proteins | sample MGYA00561227_ERZ1370068 | MGnify/ENA primary metagenome ERZ1370068 (study PRJEB38410, sample SAMEA6850437) | metagenome | study: Metagenomic assessment of the ecological functions of the soil: analysis of the soil microbiota associated with the...
ATTGTCCTGGCCGTCGCTGATCAGCAGCAAGGCGCGCTTGGGATGGGTACCGCGTTGTACCCGCTCAACTCCGAGGTAACAGGCATCGTACAGCGCCGTATTGTTTTTGGTCTGGACGAAGGTCAGCTTGTCGAGCACGGCCTGGCCGTCCCGGGTTCGATCCATCAATAGCTGTGCGCGCGAGTTGAACCCGATGAGAAAGTATTCGTCGCGATCATGACTGGTCTGAACAAAGTGAGACAGGGCGTCGCGCGCGCGCCGCACCTTGTCACCGCTCATCGAACCGGAAACGTCAAATAAGATGCCGACCGAAACCGGAGAGTCTTCGTCGCTAAAGAAAGAAATGTCCTGTTGCGATTTTTCGTCAAAGATTGCGAAGGCGTTCTTGCTCAGTCCCGAAACGAACCGGCCATAAATGTCCGTCACCGTGACATTGAAAGTAATCAGGTCGGTGTTGGTAATGACCGGTTTCTGGTCGTCGACTTCGCCTTCCGGCAATTGAATTTTGGATTTCTGTTGCGAACTGTTTGCCGGAACCTGCGCGGGGCAGGCTGGACCGTTAACAACTCTTTATTCTCCACCGGCGGGGACGGCGTCTTTTCAGGAGCTGTTTTCTCAGGAGGTTTCTTTTGCGCGGATGAAGGTTCAATTACCACAAATGCAGCAGCCATTGCGCACACGATAAAAATCGGCAATGCTGCTTGTCGAGGCAGTCTCATTGGTCCCCCTTGAAAGCGACGAAACTTTGATCGGTTTAGATTCGGAAAGGCGAACACACCTTTCACCTTTGCTCGACTTGGATGCGAGTCGCACTCGAATCGGAGATCGAAAAAGTTCCGGCCCCACTGATCCACTCTTCTCTGCGCTGAGTTAGAAAAGAAGCCAGCGCAGATCCAAATCCAAACCTTCCATTGCAGGGAGACGCTGCGCGCGCCTGATGCAGTGACGAACTTGACCCGCATTGTAGGCCAGCGCCAGCGACTGACGCAAGAGGTATTGAGCGCTAAGATGCTTATTTTTCAGGAAAAGCACCCTGGCCCACGTCACTGCGGGATTCGCCGCCCGTCATCAGGCCGGCAGGTCTCCTTTATGAAGTCAACGCCGACCACCGCAATCACCTGAACTTTCGTCAGTCCAACTGCTTGTGGAAGTGCAGATAAGTCCCGGCATTCAAAAGAAAAGACAGAATCAAGGCGGCCAGAAAAAGGATATAACTCTCATCGGAGTGATAAACCAGATGTGCGAAAGGTTGAGAAAGAACACCACGAAACAGGCTAAGGTAAAGAACCAGGCCACAGTGTGAGATAGTCCCGGTGACTTTGGCTCCAATCGGGACGAAAAATAGCGCAAGTTCAAAATCGATAACAGTGCCAGGGCCGCCACCAAAGGAATCAACAGCGCTGTTTCTATCACAAATCCCGTGTCGCTTGACCTGGTGAGCGCAAAACGAGAATAGATATACAAACTTATCCCCAACACGATAATCGCAAAGCACGCCTGTCGAATTAGAGATCGAAGGTTCATCGTCAAATCCTTTTTATCATTACTCCGCGATTAGAACACTAGAGGTCACATGCGCGGCCATGCGGGCCAGAGCATCGATGTCGTCAGGTCCAAGCTCGAACCGTTTCGCTCCCAAATTGATCTTGACACTCCGCGCAGCTGACATTCTGAGAAACGATTTGAAAGAGATGCGCACGGAGAGGAATTGGGCGATTGTGTCCTCTGAGCCGGATGCGCTGGAAGGCAGCAATTGCGCCAGGCCTTTGACCGTTGGCCGCTCATCACAGGCAATCGCGAGCTCGGGATTCTTCGTAAACACCGGCTGCCGGGAATAAGACGCAAAATCGAGGACTACGAATTCAGGAGCCGGTACGGTGCTTTGCCGGGCGTCACCGGTAACCGTGAAGTGGGGCACCAGGGCGACGCCCTCGTTCATATTTCCCTGCAGTTGAATCCGCGTGATGCTGATATCAGTCTGGTTCTGCGCCTGGTTGTATTTCGCGACTGGGGCCCGCGAATCTTCTGTGGTTTCAGAACCAGGCCCTAAACGACGGCCGTTCCTATCAAAAGCAAAGCCCACCCAGGCCTTCTGTCTTATGGAAAAAGATGAAATGAGTTTCGGTGGCCACAAAAGAAATCGAGATTTGCTGGATCGACTTAATTCCCTCGTAGTTTCGCGAAATGAACGAGGCGGCGTCCTGCGCTCGCTCAAGACGCTCCGTTTGGTTCATTTTGTTGAGGGTCGAGTTAACGAATACTACATTTAGAAATCGCGAGTTCATGAGGTTGACTGAGACTTCGTCATGATACTTTTCAGTCAGGTGGTTGCGAATCGCATTCAGATCAGAGAGGGTTTTGACTACTCTGCTTGAGCAGGCCATTCCCAGCAGCCCGCTAAACACCGCCGCCATAATCGCAGTCTGTCTGAGTTGTGAGCGCGCTCCGGCCATGCTGGCGAATCATGTAATCAACGGTCTAAGCTTCGTTTTATTCTATCAGCACTTTTTGGTCCAATCCCATCAACCATCTCGAGCCCGCCACCTGCGGCAAACTTTCGCAGTTCGTCGAGCGAGGCGATCTTAAACTTTTGATGAAGCGTGGCTGCAGTTTTGGGCCCGACGCCCGGAAGTTCGAGGCAGATCAAGAACTGAGGCCGGGGTTTCAACCGTGAGCTTTTCCCAGGCTTCAAAGGTCCCTTCTCGACCAGTTCGAAGATCTTGCCAGCCAGAGCCTTGCCCACGCCAGGAATACTCAGCAAGCCCGCCAGGCCTTCCTCGGCGACGATAAGCTTCATTTCAATCGGCCAGGTTTCGATCGCCTCCGCGGCCATGCGATAGGAACGAACGCGGAACGAATCCTCGCCGCGGACTTCCATCAACGATCCCATGCGGTTAAAACTGCGGGCAATTTCTTCGTTGTTCATAAGCAGATGAATCCTAAATCGGCTTTCGACATTAGTAAATGACTACGGCCCTTACCGCAGACCTGATCACGCAACGATCACCCCTGATCGAGAGATTATCTATCGCCCCTTCTGAGTCTGTCGGGAAAAGAATTCGGCTCTATTGCGAAAGACTCCTGGCTCACATTGGCCCTCTAACGAGTTTTTCGATCGCAGCTCTTTGAATGTTCCGCCCGGCTCTCAGTCCTTTCCTGCAACTTTCTGGAGGGAAACGTCACCTACTATCGATAGTGCTTTCACCAGAGTGCCGCCAGCGGCCATGATGCGCCGGTCGCGGCCCATCCCTTTCAAACCCGCGCGGAGGAAGAATTATGAACCGAAAAAACCCTTCTACCAAACGTTGTGAGAGCCCTCAAGGCCCGCCGGACGCGTTTGGTCATCGGACGCTGGCGTCCCTGGCTCTATTGTGGGCCTGTTATCCAATCGCCGACACCAGTTATTCCAACCCGCAGGAATTCGGCACCGGCCAGTGGCTGATTGAATTTCGCCCGGGCGAGACCAGGGTTCAGATGGAAATGCGCTACGAACGGAAGAGCGAGAAAGGGACTGGCCACAGCAGTCACGGGTTCAGCATCGATCCGGCCCTATTGTCAGGATTGTCCCGTGACCAGGCCATGTCCGGCGGCACGAACGTCCGGTTTCAATTGAAGCGCGACGCCGGGACTTTCAATTTCGAAGGCTGGTTCAAAGAAGGTAACGGCTCTGGCCATTTCACTTTCACGCCCGACCACGGATTTGCCTCCCAGCTGACTTCTCAGGGTTTTGGTTCTCCAACCGACGAGCAATTGCTCTCTCTGGCCATGAGCGACACCGGCCTGGCGCTAATCAGTGAGCTCAAATCTCAGGGCTACGAACGGTTCACCCTCGATCAGCTGGTTCAGCTGGGAAATCATGGCGTCAATCTTGAGTACGTACAGGGGTTGAAGTCCTACGGGTACCAGCTCAAGACGGTAGACAATCTGGTGCAGATGAGAGATCACGGCGTCAATCTGAAGTTCATCCAGCGAGCTGGCCGCCCTGGGCTACAAGAACCTCGAACCCGACGCTCTGGTTCGGGTTCGCGACCATGGCGTCACACCGGATTTCATCAAAGAAATGGTGGCCGCCGGGTACTCTCAATCTTCCCTCGATGACTGGGTAACGCTGCGCGACCGCGGCGTCAACACTAAGTATATTAAGGATCTGGACGCTCTGGGCTACTCGCGCATCCCGATCGATCAACTCAGAGACATGAGAGACCACGGCGTCAATCCAAAGTTCATTGAGGATCTAAAGCAGCAGGGATATGACAAAGTGGCCCTGGACCAATTGATCAGGCTCCGAGACCACGGCGTGACCGGGTCTTACATCCAGAAAATGAAGGAGCGCGGTTATTCTAATTTGAGCCTGGACGAGTGGATCAACCTGCGGGATCGAGGCGGCCGGGATTAGCAACCGAAAACCTGAAACCAAATCCCATTTGCCGGTGGCTCAGCTTGACATGCTCAAGCTGAGCCATTACTACTTCTAGGCATCCAAAATGGGAAGAAAACGGTCTAAGAACTTCTCCTCCTACATTTAACCGCTCAGAGGTCGATATGAAATTTAGAAAATTTTGCTGCGCGCTAATCGTCGCGCTCTTCAGCTTCCAGTCGCTGCAATTCACCGCCCGCGCCGATGAAGGCATGTGGCCTTTTAATAATATCCCGCGAGCCGAAATCAAAAAGAAGTACGGCTTTGACGTCACGGATGAGTGGCTGAAAAAGTCCAGCTCGCTTCCGTGCGCTTTAACAACGGCGGCTCCGGCTCATTCGTGTCGCCCAACGGACTGGTGCTGACCAACTATCACATCGTCGAAGACATCGTTAACGAGGTGAGCACGCCGGAAAAGGACCTAGCGAAGGAAGGTTTCGTCGCGCGGTCGAGCGCGCAGGAAATCAAGGCGCCCAGCCTTGAGTTGAATGTGCTGATGAGCATCGAAGACATAACTGCGCGGGTGAATAGCGTGGCAAAGAAGGCATTTCCGCCGCCGACGCGTTCGCCGCCCGGCGTAAAGAAATCACCGCCATCGAAGCCGAATCAACCAAAGCCACGGGCCTGCGATCTGACGTCATCACGCTTTACCAGGGCGGCCAATACAATCTATATCGCTACAAGAAGTACACCGACGTGCGGTTGGTGTTCGTGCCGGAATTTCAAGCGGCGTTCTTTGGCGGCGATCCGGACAACTTCAATTTTCCCCGCTTCAATATCGACATGGCGCTGGTGCGGGTTTACGAAAACGATCAGCCGGTACATCCCTCAAGCTATTTCAAATGGTCGACGGCGGGCGCCAAAGAAGGCGACCTCGCGTTTGTGACCGGCAATCCCGGCTCGACTTCACGACTGAACACCGTCGCGCATTTGCAGGAACTGCGCGACACGAGCATTCCAATCATCCTCCGTCTGCTTGAGCGACGTGAAGCAATGCTCAAGAAATATATGACCATGGGCGAAGAGCAAACTCGCCAGGCCCAGAACGAACTGAACAGCATTCAGAATAGTTTGAAGGTCTATCGCGGACGGATCGCCGGCCTGAAGGACAAGGCGCTGATGGATCGCAAGCTGCGCGAAGAAGATGCCCTGCGTAAATCGATCGCCGACGACGCCAATCGCCAGAAGATATACGGCGACGCCTGGGACGCCATCGCCAAGGCCCACCGTGATTACCCCACCTACATCAAAGAGCGGCGCATTTTTGATCAAGCCGGCGGCTTCAATACCGTGCTCTTTGATGTGGCGCGAACGCTGGTGCGCCTGGCGGGAGAAAGCGATAAGCCTAACGCTGAGCGTCTGCCCGAATTCACTGACGCGCGTCGCGCCTCGTTAGAGTTGGGACTTTATTCGCCGGCGCCGGTCCATGAGGATTTCGAAAGCTCAAACTGGCGGACTCACTGGCCTTCATGATTGAACTCCTGGGCGCAGACAACGCGTTAGCGAAACAGATCATGAACGGCAAGACGCCCGAAGCGCGCGCTGCGGAACTGATTGACGGCACCAAAATGAAAGATGTCGCCGCCAGGAAAGAGCTGGCAGCCGGCGGGTCAAAGGCGATTGAGTCTTCCACTGATCCGATGATCGTGCTGGCGCGCACGATCGATCCGAAGGCCCGCGAACTGCGCAAACGGTTTGAAAGCGAAGTCACCGGCGTCGAGCGCGCTAACTATGCAAAGATCGCGCGGGCCAGGTTCGATACCGAAGGCACCAAGCTTTACCCGATGCGACCTTCACCCTGCGTCTTTCTTACGGAACGGTTAAAGGTTACATGGAAAACGGCAAACGCGTGACGCCGTTCACGACGCTGGGTGGTCTGTATGAACGTTCGGCGAATTTCAAAACTGAGTTTCCTTACAACCTGCCGCCGCGCTGGATGGAAAAGAAGCCGGCGCTGAATCTGTCGACTCCCTTCAACTTTGTGAGCACCGACGACATCATCGGCGGCAACTCCGGCTTCGCCGACGATTAACAAGAATGCCGAACTGATTGGTTTGATTTTCGACGGCAACATCCAGTCGCTGGTCGGCGATTACATTTACGACGAGTCAGTCAATCGCGCGATTTCAGTCGATGCGCGCGGCATGATTGAAGTGCTGCGGAAGGTGTTCGACGCCAATGAAATCGCGGACGAGTTGACCAAAGGTTCGTCTACAACGTAGTCAAAAGGCCCGCAGTCAACTGCTATCGGCGGTTCTTTGTGAATTCTCTGTGTCTCTGTGGTGATTCTTTTCCTGAGATAGTTCACTACAGAGACACTGAGGTGGCACTGAGACACAGAAAACGGACAACTCCACTGCCTTTAGGCGCTTGCCCCGCACTCTCCTTCGTTATAAGCTACAACTTACCAATCTTCCCTCGGTAGCTCTCCTAATGAATAAAAGAAGTGAGTCCCCTGATGATTCGCCAAATTGCGTTTGGAACCGGAAAGGAACTGTAACGATGAGAAGAATTCTATTTGCTTTCCTGATTGTCATTAGCGCGGTCAGTTTTGCTTTCGCCGACACGATTTTTCTTCGCGACGGGCGGCAGATTCGCGGCACGTTGCTCGGGTTCTGTTAATGGTCGCTTCGTAGTGCGCGTTGATAACCGAAATTCAATCGGAAACTCGGAACAGACCATTGACCGAAATCGACGAGACGACGACCTGCAATACTTTCGTCCGGAAGAAGTCGAGCGCATAGAGATCGAGGGCCGTTCGCTCGACGACACACGCTACGAAACTCGCAACGTCCAGGTGCCACTCGAATCAAACTGGATCGATAGCGGCGTCTATGTGCGCCGCGGCGAGAAAGTTCAGGTTAGTGCCACCGGGTATTGATGGTGGGCCGTTCGCGAATCAGTCCGGACGGTTTGCGCTCGACGGATCCAAGTGCGCCACTGCCCAGCGCTGCCGAAGGCAAATTGATTGGCGCGATCGGCAATGACCAGCGCTCACCAATTATCGAAATCGGCAGCAATTACGAATTCACCGCTGAGCGCAACGGCCGTCTGTTCCTGACGGCAAATCGCGGTTCGTACGCAGATGCTCGCGGCGGTTTTGATGTGCGCATTCGCAGCGAGCGTAATCAGAATGCGCGGAACGATGATCTCGATCGCGGCGGGTACGCTCGCGGGATCGTGACAACATCGGCGGCGGTGGGGGCGGGGCGGCCGCGGCAACCAGCGCGAACGAACTTTTGACGTATTGGCCAACATTCCCGGGGCATCGACACTGGCATCGACTTTACGCGCCGGTGAACCGATCACTATTTCGGCTACCGGAACGATCGTCGCCGGCCAACGCGTCGGCGAAGTTGGCCCTGATGGCGCGCGCAGTAGTAGCGGCCTCGGATCGGTAATTAGCGCGCGTCCGGTTGCCAGCGCCGGCGTCGGCGCGCTAATCGCGCGTACATCCGCAACGTCAACGGCCAATTAAGCCCGGCGTATCTGGTTGGCAGCAATCTGTCCACGAGTGTGCCGATGGATGGCCGTTTGATCCTCGCGGTCAATGACGACAACTACAACGATAACAGCGGCAGCTTTAGGGTGACGGTACGGTACTGACGGTACGCACGCCACTGGCGTGCCTGCCACAACAAACATCGCACGCCATTGCGTGCGTACCCTCGACGCCGTTCGCAACAGCGAGCGGCGTTTTCTTTTGATAGTTTCAACGACGGCGTTAAAGTACCGACTTTAGTTCGCGTTTGGTTGAGCTATTCATAATGAACTTCTTCAAATCACCTTGCGACGAAGGCGTAGTCACCGCGCGCAAGGCTCCTGCCACCAAATGCGGCCAGGCGCAAGGCCGCTGGATCCTCGCCGCGACCATCCTCGGCTCCAGCATGGCCTTTATTGACGGCACGGTCGTCAACGTCGCTCTGCCGGCCTTACAGAAAAATCTCAACGCCACGGTCACCGATATGCAATGGGTGATCGAAGCCTACACACTGTTTCTTGCCGCGTTGCTTTTGCTCGGCGGCTCACTCGGCGATCACTTTGGCCGCAAAAAGATTTATGCCATCGGCGTGGCCTTGTTTGCCCTTGCTTCTGTCTGGTGCGGTTTGGCGCCAGACATTCATCAACTGATCGTCGCGCGCGCCGCGCAGGGAGTTGGCGGCGCGCTCCTGGTGCCCGGCAGTCTGGCCATCATCAGCGCAACTTTTCCAGAAGACGAACGCGGCAAGGCCATCGGCACCTGGTCAGGCGCGACGGCCATCACTGCCGCGCTGGGTCCATTGTTGGGCGGTTGGTTGATCGAGAATGTTTCGTGGCGCGCGGTTTTCTTTCTTAACGTTCCGATTGCCCTGGCGGTCATGGCGCTGGTCGTGATGTTCGTTCCCGACAGTCGCGATGAAGAAGATTCCGGCCAGCTGGATCTTTTGGGGGCAGCGTTGGCCACCACCAGTTTGGGCGCGATCGTCTACGGCTTGATTCAGTCGTCGAGTGCCGGGTGGACGAACCCGATTGTACTGGCAAGTCTCGCGTCCGGGGTCGTGCTGGTCGCTCTGTTTGTTTTGGTAGAGGCACGCAAACGGAATCCGATGTTGCCGCTGGGCCTGTTTCGTTCGCGCAATTTCACCGGCGCGAACCTGTTGACGTTGTTTCTGTACTCGGCGCTGGCCGGGACGTTTTTCTTTCTGCCGCTCAACCTGATTCAGGTGCAGCAGTATTCGGCCACGGCGGCGGGCGCAGCATCTCTGCCTTTCATCCTGATCATGTTTGGTTTGTCGCGTTGGTCGGGCGGATTGGTGAAGCGGTATGGTTCGCGCCTGCCGCTGGTCATCGGGCCAATTGTCGCGACAGCAGGATTCGCGCTTTCATGCGGCCCGGCGCCGGCGCCGGTTACTGGACCGGCTTCTTGCCGGCGATCGTTGTGCTGGGACTGGGAATGGCAATCGCAGTGGCTCCGCTGACGACCACCGTCATGAATTCGGTCAAGTCCAGCCACGCGGGCATTGCTTCGGGAGTTAACAACGCCGTCTCGCGCACCGCCGGACTGTTGGCCATAGCGGTCTTCGGCCTGATCATGTTTTATGTTTTCAACGGTTGTCTTGATCGGCGTCTGGACCAACTGACAATCTCGCCTGAGATTCGTCAATCTTTGAACCAGCAACGTATCAATCTGGCCGCCGCGGAAGTACCCGCCAGCGCCGGGCGAAGCGACACGCCTGGCAATCAAACAAGCCATCGACGAGTGTTTTGTCAGCGGTTTTCGGCGCGTAATGCTCACCGGCGCCGTCCTCGCCTTCGCCAGCTCGCTGGTCGCCTGGCTGCTGATTCGAACGAGCCCTCGCAAGCGAACTGCAACCTAAACACCAAACTACCGCCACGTATCGGCAACGATAAGCAACGAACTCTTCTCTATTCCTAATCTCGACGTCTTCTCTGAGCCGACGACGGCATGTTAGAGGCAGAATCGGAGGTACCATCGATGACTCAAGCTACTTCAACCATCCTTGTAGTCGATGACTATACGGACAACCGAATGCTGCTGGCGGCCTGGCTGCGGGCCCAAGGCTACCGGGTTGTCGAAGCCCAGGACGGAAAGAAGGCGTCCAGCAAGCGAATCGATCTCACCCTGATTTGATCCTGATGGATTTGGCGATGCCCGTACTCGATGGCATCGAGGCCACCCGGCAGATTCGCCAACGGCGAATATTTTCCCGCACGCCGATTTTTGCTATCAGCGCTTATGCCACTCACGACGTAAAGGACGATGCGCTGGCAGCGGGCTGCACGGAAGTTCGCCGCAAGCCTTTGATCTCCCGTTCCTGCTCGACAAGATCGAGGTCACGCTCGATCAGGTCAAATCTCAGATTACCGCCGCCGGACACTGACCAGCGAATGCCATAGGAACCATCCTCGAGCTGCTCGCCGCTCGTTGAATGTTCACGCCTAAGGCCGGGTGCTATTAGATTGCTACGACGGTTCGTCAAGTAAACACATCTCGTTGATGCGCGGCGAGTCTTTCGTTATGGCTCTGCCACTCCGATGCGCGGTTGACTTGCCGGAAAGCTTTCCTATCTGGCGGTCTATGACCGCGGGTCGGAGACCCTAAGAAAGAAAGGAACCGGTGACGGCAAGTCGGAGACTTGCCGCGCATCAGAGTGGCAGAGCCAAAGAGAAAATCTCGCCGCGCTTCGGAGTGGCAGAGCCATAGCGAAAGCCTCGCCGCGCTTCGGCGTCGCACAGTCATAGCGAAAGTCTCGCCGCCAATCGATGCTCGGGCTGTTTCCGCCTCACGCTTTGCGATACAATCCGCCGCCAGTGAACTGTCCCCGTTGTCAGGCGGAAATTCCTCGCGACGCAACTTTGTGCGCGTCGTGCGGTTTTTCGTTTGACGAAGCGACCCAGCGATTCGATTCGGCGCCGCCGAGTTCCAGCAAATCAAAAGACAGACGGTCCTTTCCTTCATTGGATTCCATAGACGACGCGCGCTTCGTGCCCGGAACAATTCTCGCCGACCGTTACCGCATCGTCGGGCTGCTGGGCAAAGGCGGGATGGGCGAAGTCTATCGCGCCGACGATCTAAAACTGGCGCAACCCGTCGCCCTCAAGTTTCTGCCTGACCATCTGCTCAGCGACGGGGCCGCGCTGTCACGGTTTCATCGCGAAGTGCGCGTGGCGCGTCAGGTCTCGCACAAGCACGTGTGTCGCGTTTTCGACATCGGCGAGATCGACGGACGTCATTTCCTTTCGATGGAATACATCAAAGGCGAAGAACTTTCTTCGCTGCTGCGCCGCATCGGCCGGCTGCCGCAGGATAAGGCGTTGCAGCTCGCGCGCCAGATTTGCGCGGGCCTCGCCGCCGCCCACGACGTTGGTTTTCTCCATCGCGATCTGAAGCCGGCGAACATCATGATCGATGGCGACGGCAATGCGCGCATCCTCGACTTCGGACTGCGCGGGCTGACCGAAGAGTTTGGCGAAGAAGAAATCCGCGCCGGCACGCCGGCCTACATGTCGCCGGAACAGATCGAAGGCAGAGAGCAGACAGTGCAAAGCGACATTTATTCACTGGGCCTGGTGCTCTACGAATTATTCACCGGCAAACGAGCATTCGAAGCCCCTCGCTCAATGAGTTGATTAAGTTGCGGCGCAGTGATGCGACGCCCACGACGCCGACTTCACTGGTAAAAGATCTCGATCCGCAAATCGAGAAAATAATCGATCGCTGCATTCAAAAGAACCCGGAACGAGAGACCATCATCGGCTTTGCAGGTGGCCGCAGCTTTGCCGGGCGGCGATCCTCTGGCGGCGGCGCTGGCCGCGGGTGAAACGCCTTCGCCGGAAATGGTGGCGGCGGCGCCCATGGAAGGTTTGTTGAAACCGGCAATCGGGATCGCGCTGCTCGCGGTATTTGTGGTGACTATTTTACTGGCGTCGTGGCTGACCAAATATTCCTTTGTCTATCGTCTGACGCCACTTAACCAGTCGCCGGAAATTTTGCGCGGCCGCGCGCGCGAAGTTATCGCCAGGCTCGGCTACACGGACCCGGCGGTCGACACGGCGGACGGCATCATTCTGCGGGACAACTATTTTCACTACCTGGAAGCCCGCGATAAATCGGCCACGCGTTGGGAGCGACTGCGCACCGAAACGCCGGGGCCCTATCGTTTCTGGTATCGTCAAAGCCCGCGATACTTCATCAGCAACAGCGAACTGGCGGTCGATAATCCGGCGCTGGACGTTGTCCGGGATGACCAGTTTGTACCTCGACATGGAGGGACGCCTGCACTACTTCGTCGAGGTGCCTCCGCAACGCGAGACTCCGAGGCTCAGGGAACGCAAGCCGACTGGTCGGTCGCGTTTCGCGAGGCCGGACTGGACATTGCAAAGTTCCAAACAGCCGCTTCAACCTGGATTCCGCTGCACGCGTACGATGAGCGCGCCGCCTGGGACGGAGTGGATCCCAGGCGTCCTGACAATAAGGTCCATGTTGAAGCAGCGTCGTTCCAGGAAAGCTAGTCTATTTCGAAACGGTTTATCCGTGGGATCAGCCGGCCCGGCAGGAAGCGCCACCCGAAAGCGGCAGCCGGCGCGCGTTCAGTTTCGGGGTAATCGCGGTCTTTGCGATCGCGCTGGTTGGCAGTGCTCTCCTGGCCCGAAGAAACCTGCGGATTGGCAGAGGTGACTTATCGGGAGCCACCCGCCTCGGCTTTGTCTACTTCACAGTCCGGATGCTCTACTGGCTGTTTGAAGACCATCACAATGGCTATGTCAATGCTGAATACCCTCTCTTCTTCGCCGCTCTGGCAACGGCAGTGTTTGAGGGTTTCTTTCTGTGGTTACCGTACGTGGCCCTGGAACCGTTTGTGCGGCGCCGCTGGCCACGACGAATTGTTTCGTGGAGTAGACTGCTGCGCGGAGACTATCGCGATCCTCTCGTTGGTCGAGACATTCTGATTGGCGCCGCGGCTGGCGGAGTCATAGTTTTGAGCAGTGACCTGACACCGGTTCTCCTCCGAGCGATCGGCAAACCCTTTGAGATGTTTTCGAACCCCGGGAGCACGTTTGTCGGATCGCATTTCTGGAGCCGGTTCACCTTACAATTAACCGCCGCACTGTTTCTTTCATCCATCGTTCTTTTTCTGCTCTTACTGTTCGTGGTGATTTTACGGCGTGAAAGGCTGGCTCTGGTGGTGCTTTGGATTGTACTCACGGTGTTCGCCATGCTTGTCGCGCAGTCAAATTTGACTGGATTACCGATAGCTATGCTTGGGAGTACGTGCACCCTATTCATTCTTTATCGTTTTGGTTTGCTGGCACTCTGCGCCACGACGTTCTTTGCCCATCTCTGGGTTTTTCTATCCGATGACCACCGACTTTGGTGCCTGGTATGCGTTCGATTTCCTGCTTGGAGCAACCCTCTGTTTAGTATTGGCGGTTTACGGTTTCTACACGAGTTTGGCTGGTCAATCAGTGTTTGGCGGAAAGTTATTAGACGATTGAATAACAACCGGAAGCCCGCGAAACAGACGGCTGAAAAACATACTCGCGGATGGTCGGTCGTCCGCAGCATGGACTCGCAGCGGGTCGATAACCTTATCCCCAGTTCAGTTATTCTGTTCTTTAATAGTTAAGCCCTCCACATCTTCCGTGAGATGTTCTTCTCGAGGGTGGCCACGTCCGTCGCGGGCGCCAATTCCGATTTCTGTGCCTCCAGCCCCACCGCCATAGCAACTTTCCGTGAGATGTTGCGGACCTCTTCGAGCGGCGGATACAGAGCGCCGTTTTCGTCCCCGGCTGAAGGGGCGAACTCGCAGAGAACTTCCGCCGCCGCGGTGAACATTGAATCAGTCACGCGTTCCGCGCCGGAAGCGATCACCCCGGAGCCCGACCCCTGGAAAGATAAATGAGTTGTTGCACTGTCCGATGCGCACCCGTCCGCGATCGGCGGCTACCGGCGGGAAAGGACTACCCGTCGCAACCAACGCCTGGTCGTTCGTCCATCGGAATAGATCGATTGGCGTTGCTTCGCTCTTCGAAGTTGGATTTGACAGCGGAAAGATGATTGGCCGCGCAACCTGCCCGGCCATCTGGCGGACAATGTTTTCTTTGAAAGCGCCGGGCTGCGCGGAAGTGCCGATCAGAACTGTGGGCCGCGCATTCCGAACCACATCGACGAATTCAATCCGCGAGGGTCCTCGAGTTTCCATCCGCGGTGCGGTCGATCGGTTGCGCGTATTTTCGTTTGCACGGTTCATCAAGTGATCTTTGATCATGGACGAGGCCTTTGCTGTCGATCAACCAAAGTGATTTCTTTGCCTCATCTGGCGCAATCCCGTCGCGGGCCATCGCCGCCACGATCTGATCGCTGATGCCAATCGCCGAAGAACCGGCGCCGAGAATCGCGATCCGATGCTCGCTCAATCTCGATCCGATCAAACGCGAGGCGGCCAGCAAACCGGCCACCGTCACCCGCACCGGTGCCCTGAATGTCATCATTGAAAGTGCACAGGCGATCGCGGTAACGCTCCAGGATTCTGGGCGCATTGTTTTTCGAGAAGTCTTCCCACTGCAGCAGGACCCGGGAAACTTTTGAGTCACCGCTCGCACAAAAGGCTTCGATGAATTGATCGTATTCTGCTCCGCGTATCCGCTCATGACGCCATCCAAGATAGAGGGATCGTTCAGCAACTCCCTGATTGTCAGTGCCCACATCCAGCAAAACCGGCAGCGTGGTTGCAGGATGAATTCCCGCACACAGGGTGTAGAGCGAAAGCTTGCCGACCGGAATCCCCATGCCGCCGACACCCAGGTCTCCCAATCCCAGAATTCGCTCGCCGTCCGTAACCACGATTACTTCGACGTTTTTCGGCGGCGCATTGTTGAGTAGCGCGAGTATCTGGTTGCGATACGGATACGAAATGTAGAGACCGCGCGGGCGACGAAAGACGTGACTGTATCGACGGCAGCCTTCACCCACTACTGGGGTGTAGATGATGGGCATCATCTCAGTGATGTGCTCGGCCAGCAGACGGTAGAAAAGCGTCTCGTTACGATCCTGAAGGGCGGTCAGAAAATGTAGCGCTCAAGATCGTTGTCTTTGCGTTGGTAGTTCTCGTAGACGCGTGTTAGTTGCTCCGCGACGGTCGAACAGTGATACGGAAGCAGACCGAGCAGCTTAAGCCGGCGACGATCCGCTTCCGAAAAAGCGCTGCCTTCGTTGAGCAAAGGATCATCGAGCAGGTTATAACCGGTGAGGCCCAATTGTTCGGCCATGCGGACGGTCATATCCGTCGCAAACTGTGTCGCACTCATCTGTCAGCCCTCAGGTCATTGCGAATTCAGTTTTGCCGCTCGGCGAGCGGCACGTAGGTTCGAGCGTGTTCGCCCAGGTAAACCTGACGCGGACGAGCGATCTTTCGATCACCATCGTCGAGCATTTCGGCCCATTGAGTAAGCCAGCCGGCCGTACGTGGAATCGCAAACAGCACCGGGAACATGTCGACCGGGAAGCGAATTGCCTGGTAGATAATTCCCGAATAGAAATCAACGTTCGGATAGAGCTTCGCGCGAAACGAAGTATTCGTCTTCCAGTGCTATGCGTTCGAGTTCAAGCGCGACGTCGAGCAGGGGATCTCTCGCCCGTGACTTCGAATCACCCGATACGCGCCTCTTTGATTATTCGCGCGCGCGGGTCATAGTTCTTGTAGAGCGCGGTGGCCGAATCCCATCAGGCGGAACTCGCCGGCCTACCCGCTTGATGTAATCAGGCACGTTGTTGACTGAGCCAATCTCGTTGAGCATCCTCAGCACCATCTCATTGGCGCCTCCATGCAGGGGCCATAAGCGCTGCGGCCGCGCCGGCCAGCGCTGAAAAAGGATCGGTGGAGCGCTGCCGATGCTCGCATCGCGTGGTGCTGCAATTCTGTTCGTGATCTGCATGCAGGATGAACAGCACGGTCAGCGCCCGCTCGAGCACGGGATCCGGCTTGAATTTGAACTCGGTCGTCTTGAACATCATGTTGAGGAAATTGCCTTCGTAGCTCACGATCGTTGTCCGGATACGCGTATGGCATGCCCACGTTATGCCGGTACGCAAATGCTGCGATTGTCGGCACCTTCGGCGATCAGTCGATGGATCTGTTTCCAACGCGACTCAGCATTGAAGATGTCTCTTGGCGTCAGGATAGAAGGTCCCGAGAGCACCCAGCGTGAGATCGAACATGCCCATCGGATGGGCGTTTCGTAGTGAAAGCCGTCGATGACTGGCTTCTTGATGCTCTCGTTGAGAAGCGTGTGATAGCGTGATGTTGCCAGGTGCAGTGTTTGAAGGTGCAGCCTCGGTTGGGGCAGCATAATCGCCAGGCAGCAAGAGATAAGCAACTTCAAGATAGGCTGCTCTTCGCCGCAAGTTTCTCAATCGGGTAACCGCGATATTCGAGGATCCCTTTATCACCGTCAATAAAAGTGACCTGTGCTCTTGCACGGAGGCGGTGTTCATGAACGCCGGGTCGTAAGTCATCGAGGCCTAAAGTCATCATCAGCCAGAACTTGATCTTCCGTAAATCAGTGGCTTTGATGGTGTCGTTCTCGATTGGTACTTCATGCACTGTTTGCGCTGGCTGCGGTTGTCGGTAATCGACAAAGTGCTGGTGTTCATCATCACATCTTCCTCTCTTACCTGCTTGCGCCCGCACCGGGCATGAACTCTTACGCCAGTGACCGCAGCAGGTCCGTCGTCGGCCACAATCTCAATTACAAGCCGGAAACTCACTGGAAGGCCGCGAGCAACCGTGTGCGCTTCCACCTCGCCGGAGAGAATTGATATTCAGTTAACTCCTGGAAGCGGAGACCGCCGCTGTGCGCACGGTAAAACTGCCCACTTTCTGTAGCGGTGCGTTGTGCCGGTACGCAATGGAAGGAAACTACCAGTTTGCATGGCGATAGGTGCGCATTGCCTTTGTAAACAAGCGTGACCCAGGCCTCTCCAAGCGAGCCATCGCTGCGTCGTCGTGAACAAACAAGTATGTCGCCTCCGAGGACTACCCCCAGGAGCCGCACCGGCTCGTTGAACTTCCATCACCGCCTGCTTCTTGCCACGGCGGGCGCCGCTTCGTCTCAAGCCACCAGCGAGCTGCCGCTGATCGTAACCGCGAGTGGCAGCGTGGCTAATGAGATTTAGACTTTTCGCGGTGGATCTCCTTACGAACGCAGATGCCAGTTCCTAGTCAGATATAAGCGTTGCGCCCGACGTTGCCGACCTTTGCGCGGACAGAGCTGCTGGAAAAGCTGAGAGGTGAGCTCCGGGCCGCCGCAAACTCTCGCATCGGACGTGTGAAAGGTCGCAGTTTAGACAACGCGTGCCCGACAACTCTCCCGATTGCTGATGAAGTTCTTCGCCGGGAATGACTCTTGCTCAAATGGGTTTGCGGAACGTCAGAGATCGGCTATTTCAAATCATCGGTAGTGTAATCATGGACGGGAGTCTTACTTCAGACCGTAGAAGCCTTGGGCGATTCACCGTTCGTTGCCGGCGCCGGCGCGATGTGGCAGCAACGATTACAAGGTGAAAAGGAAGAGGTCCAAAAAAGAGATTTTGAGTGATGGTCCGCTGCTGCGCCGAAGCTGCCGGCGGTGTTGCAGAGAACGCGACCCGTCAATCGAGTCCGAGGGCGAACTCCGATTTGGCGACGCCGTGAAGACCCTTGAGGAACGGCTGCGCGTCTTGAACGATGCCCAGGATCGTTTGATCGAACCTTGAGACGAGTTTACGGGATGGTGCTCAGGTAGTGGCGCTGAGATTGGCGTCAAACGGCTGGCGGCAGATCCGGCTGCCTCGCTTTGCATTAACTGTCAGACTCTTGCAGAGGCAGGATCACTCAACTGCTCTACCGTGATTCGCTGGATCTAACCAATGGAAAAACAAGAAGAACACGCCGCCGGGATCACTCTCGGCGGCGCTTTTATGATCTAACTCGAGGCAGCTCTATTCCACCGGCCGCCTTCGCCGCCCGAACATTAGGTGATTCGCTTTGCGCAGTGCGCGCATCCGTCAAGCGTGGCTTTCTGCTCTGGCGTCAGGACGCTGAGCATCTGCGTGTGCAACGCCCTCTCGGGACTCCATCGGTGCCGGCGTAAGCTCACCGTGCCCGCGCCTGTTGCTCGGCGGACAGCGTGCCGTGTGCGCCATTGCCGTACCGGCACTGCGCAACTCTTCGCGTTGCGTCTTAGTGCGCCCAGGCGCGTGATTCTGAATAATTGTCCGCGCTTGCTGCGCTTCTGCGGGTCTGTTGGAGTTTGATTTGATCGAGTACGCGCTGCCTGCCGATTCCTGGCGTGCCGGCGCGTTCCGCGCCTCGCGGCTGTTGCTTGTTGGGCCGGAGACGGCCCAGGATCGGCCGGCTGCGAGGTTGTTGTTGGGCCAATGCAGTGGCAGCGCTGCGCTGCGCCGAGGCTAAAGGGAATTAATGCTGAGACGGTAAGTTTCACGTGCGAAAAGAACATCTGATTCTCCTGCAAGAGTCTTTTTCGCCACCGGCTGCTCCAGGAAAATCTGTCGATAAGCCCGGCGGCAAATGATTTGAGCGTCGAGGAGATGCCACCACCGTCTCAGTCGAACAATTGATCCACCGCAATGAAGGAACGCAGGAGAGGCCTTGCACTCAAAGTACGAAAGAAAGGGGCCCCCAAATCTCATTCACGCCGGGGCTTTCGGCCCTGAAGCTGATCCAGAGCCGTGAACGTGCAACAAAGCTGCGCGGAGCGAACTTGCGCTATTTGCTCCAAGCGGCAACGCGCGATAGCGTTTTGCCGGTCAGCCGGGCCAGCGCAGTTCACCACTGCCGGCGAGATCGCCCCGGCACCGGAGGTCTGCCACAGCCCGTCGGGGCTTCGGCGTGCTCGGTGATGCGTACGGACTCTAACCGGAACGCTGTCGGCAACATGGCGGCGTATCCATCGTACCTCTGTTCGACCTGCCGCCTTGAGCGTGAAATCTGCCTGACTATTCGGTAAGACCGAATCCCAGCCGCCTTGAAACTGGCCTCAACCGTCACCGCGGGCTTATCGCCACTCCACGATCGCGCCAATTGCCGCCCATGAATTCGGCGTTTGTTTTCGATTGAAAACTTCGACCAGGCAGGCAACCGCCGTATCATCGAAACGATGATCTCTTACACACGCGATTCTGTTACGCCCCCGGTGGCGGAAACTTATGCGCCAGACGCTGAGCTTTTCCAGCAGATCCCGAACACCGAGCGGCTTCTTCGCATCCGGTTTCGCATTTGCGCCGGTAGTTGATCGGTCCATCCTGGCGCGCGCGGCCAAACCCCATCAATCAAAGTCTCCATCACGAAGCGTTGTGCGTATGCCCGACAGAGCGCCACCAAAGTACGGGCAATATCTTCACCATAATGGATGATGGATCGAAACCGGTAGAAAGTTCGATGATGCAACCGGTGGTCAGCCGCGCGCCTCGACCTGCAGTCTCGTCAACGCCGTCCTTAATCATGCTCCTGCGAACGGGTGCCGGCGCGCAGCGATTGTCCCACGATCACGTGCCGGCCACGCGGAAGGTGCAGTTCCGTGAGTTCCTGATCTCCACCATCGATGCGCGCGTGCGCCGGGCCTGATAGTAACCGCCGCGCGCACGCGTCGTCTCTCGCGCGTCCAGTATTAAGTTTCCACCGGCGTGCCGCGGAGTTCGCTCGGCTGGCGATTGCCGCTTCGCGCGCACGCGAATCGATATAAATACGCAACTGAACTCGAAGTACAA
>ERZ1370068.8243-contig-7113_pt1 | contig 19683 bp, 16 predicted proteins | sample MGYA00561227_ERZ1370068 | MGnify/ENA primary metagenome ERZ1370068 (study PRJEB38410, sample SAMEA6850437) | metagenome | study: Metagenomic assessment of the ecological functions of the soil: analysis of the soil microbiota associated with the...
ACTCCCCACCGCCCGGCGCGCGCGCCGACTGAGCGCACGCACCACGGTCCATGAAGCTGTTCCTCGACTTCCTTCCCGCTCATCCTGTTCTTCGGCGTCTTCAAGGTCGCCGACCTGCACGCCGACGCTGCCGCGCGCTTCGCCACCGAGCATCTCGGCTTCGTCGTCTCGGGCGGGGTCGTCGGCGTCGACGAGGCGCCGGTGCTGCTCGCCACCGTCGTCGTCATCGTCGCCACGCTGCTGCAGATCACGGTGCTGTTGCTGATGCGGCGCAAGGTCGACACGATGCTCTGGGTGACCTTCGCCCTGATCGCCGTGCTCGGCGGCATGACGGTCTGGTTCCACAACCCGACCTTCATCAAGTGGAAGCCGAGCGTGCTCTGACTGGGCGATGGCGCTCGCGCTCTGGCGTCAGCCAGTCGGTGTTCAGCAAGAACCTGCTGCAGGCGCTGGTCGGCGGCTAGCTCGAGCTGCCCGAAGCGCCGTCTGGCAGCGGCTGAACCTCGCCTGGATCGCGTTCTTCGTCCTGATGGGCGTCGGCCAACCTGTACGTCGCCTACACCTACTCGACCTTCGGTCTGGGCCACGCTTCAAGGTCTTCGGCCTGACCGGGCTGATGCTGCTCTTCATGCGTCGCGCAGGGCTTCTACATCGCGCGCTACCTGAACGACGACGGAGGCCGCCGCACGAGGCGCCGCGCACCCTGTCCGGCCGCCTGCGATCGGACCCGGATTCGCGATGAGCGTCACCGCGGCCGAGGTCGAGGCGGCGCTGCGCGCCAGCGCTCGCACCGGAAGCGCTCGAGGTCGTCGACGACAGCCATCTGCACGCCGGCCACGCCGGCGCGCGCGAGGGCGCCATTTCAGCGTCGCGCATCACGAGCGCGCGCTTCGAAGGCCTGAGCCGGGTCGCCCGACATCGCCTCGTATATGATGCGCTGGACGCACTGATGCCGCGCGGCATCCACGCCCTGGCGATCGACGCCCGCACTCCGACCATCCAGCTGAGCGCGCAAGGCCGTCGGCCCAGGCCCGGGCTCCCGGCCTCCGTTTTTCCATCACCCGTCCGCCCGAAAGGCACGTTCCACCATGAAGCAGAGAGTTTCATCGCCAGCGAGCGCTCGTGCTCGCCGCCGCTGCCGCCTGGCCGCCGCTGGCCGCGCAGGCGCAGAACGTCGCCGTCGTCAACGGCAAGCCGGTGCCGAAGGCGCGCGTCGACACGATCGTCGCCCAGGTGCAGAAGCAGGCCGCCGCAGCGCGGCCAGCAGGTTCCGCCCGACCTCGAGAAGCTGGTGCGCGACAAGGTCGTGACCGACGAGATCCTGAGCCAGGAGGCCGAGCGCCGCGGCCTCAGCGTCGTCGCCCGACTACAAGTCGCAGATGGAGCTCGCGCGCCCAGGGCATCCTGATCGGCCTGCTCTCGCAGGACCTCGACAAGACGACCAAGGTCAGCGACGCCGACGTGCAGACGGAATACGACAAGTTCAAGGCGCAGGCGAGCGGCACCGAGTACAAGGCGCGCCACATCCTGGTCGAGAAGGAAGACGAGGCCAAGGCGATCATCGCCCAGCTCAAGGCCGGCGCGAAGTTCGAGGACCTGGCGAAGAAGAACTCGAAGGATCCGGGCTCGGCGCCGAACGGCGGCGACCTCGACTTCGCGAGCGCCGAGCGTCCTACGTGCCCGAGTTCTCGCAGGCGATGACCGCGCTGAAGAAGGGCGAGACCACCGAGACGCCGGTGAAGACGCAGTTCGGCTACCACATCATCCAGCTCGACGACACGCGCGCCGCGCAGTTCCCGCCGCTCGCCGACGTCAAGCCGCAGATCACAGCAGCGCCTCGCAGCAGCAGAAGGCCGCAGGCGTTCCGCGACGAGCTGCGCGCGAAGGCGAAGACCGACTACAAGTTCACCAACTGACCTGGAGCCGGCGCCGGCTGACGCCCGGCGCCGTCGCGCATCGCGGCCGGCGACGCCGCGCTCACGCGCCGCCGGCCTCGATGCGCAGCTGCTGGTCGCAGCGCGCCGGCGATGCGCCGTGTCGTGGGTGACCAGCACGAGCGTCGTCCCCGCCTCGCGGTTGAGCTCGAGCATCAGCGCCATCACGGTCTCGCCGGTCGGCGAAGTCGAGGCTGCCGGTCGGCTCGTCGGCGAGCAGCAGCATCGGCCGGACGACGAAGGCGCGCGCCAGCGCGACGCGCTGCTGCTCGCCGCCCGAGAGCACGCGCGGATAGTGGCGCAGCCGCTCGCCCAGGCCGACGCGGCGCAGCATCTCGGTCGCCAGCGGGCGCGCGTCGACGCGGCCCTGCAGCTCGAGCGGCAGCATGACGTTCTCGAGCGCGGTCAGGTTGGCGAGCAGCTGGAAGCTCTGGAAGACGAAGCCGACCTTGGCGGCGCGCACGGCGGCACGCTCGTCCTCGCCGATCGCGAACAGGTCGATGCCGTCGAGGCGCACGGTGCCGGCGGTCGGCGTGTCGAGGCCGGCGATGAGCGAAAGCAGCGTGCTCTTGCCCGATCCCGAGGCGCCGACGATGGCCGCCGAGCGTTGCCGCGGCAGGGTGAAATCGATCTCGTGGAGAATCGTCAGCGTGCCGGTCGAGTCCTGCACGCGCTTGGTGAGGCGCTCGACGGCGATGATGGGTTCTGACATGAAGGATGGTGGTCTCGAGGGCGATCGACGCGCCGGCGCTGGCTCGCGCACTGTAGCGTGGCGCTGCACTCGCGGCGCTCGCGCTCATTGCCCTGCGCGATGCCGCGCGTCGGCTGCGCGCGCCGCGACGATCCTCGTCGTCGGCGACAGCCTGTCGGCCGAATACGGCCTCGCGCGCGGCAGCGGCTGGGTCGCGCTGCTCGAGCAGCGCCTGCGCGCGCGAGCACATCGACGCGAGCCGTCGTCAACGCGAGCATCAGCGGCGACACCACCGCCGGCGGGCTGGCCCGGCTGCCGGCGCTGCTGCGCGACAGCAAGCCTACGCTCGTCGTGCATCGAGCTCGGCGCCAACGACGCGTTGCGCGGCCTGCCGCTCGACGACGACGCGCGCCAACCTGGCTGCGATGGCGCAGCTGGCGAAGGCGGCCGGCGCCAAGGTCGCTGATCGTCGGCATGCAGTTGCCGCCCAACTACGGCCGCGCCTACGGCGAGCGCTTCGCGGCGCTGTTCGCCGACGTCGCGCGCAGCCGAAGGCGCGGCGCTGGTGCCCTTCATGCTGAAGGGCGTCGCCGACATCCCGCAGGCCGAGTCGATGTTCCAGCCCGACCGCATCCACCCGCTGGCGAGCGCGCATCCCGATCGATCCTCGCCAACGTCTGGCCGGTGCTGGCGCCGCTGCTGAAGTAGCGAGTCGCGCGAGCACGCCGGCTCGCGCGCCTCAGCTTCTGCTTCTCGGCCTTCTCTTCGCGGCGCTCGTCGTCACGGCCGCGCGGCGCTTCCGGACGATTCATCTTGCCCTCGCCTGGCGGCCGCTGGGCTGCGGCCGGACGCGCTTCGGCGCGCGCTGAGCCGCCGGGCTGCTGGCGGCGCGATCGCGGCACGGGCGCGGCGCGGCGGACGGCCGCCTCCGGCACGCGATTGCGCTGCCGGGCGCTGCGCTTCCGCGGCACGCGGCGCTCGCGCGGCACGCGGCGCATGCACGCGCGCGGCGCGTCGGCCGGCCGCGGCGTGAACACGCGCTGCGGCAGAGTGCCCTGCGGGATCGTCCCCTGCGGAATCAGGCCCGGCGCCGGCTCGCGGCGCCACCGCCGTGCACCGGCCCGGAGTACGGCGGCCGGGCGCCTCGCCTCGCCGCTGGCGCCGTCGACGGCGCGCGCATCTCCCGACCCGGCTGGCCGCGCGACCGGCTCGCCGGTCGGCGGGGCGTCGCTGGACTGGGCTCGGCGGCGCGACGTTGGGCGCCGCTCGTCGACTTGCTGCGTTGCGCGGGCCGCCGGCGCCGCATACGGCGCGGCTGTTCGAGTTCGCCACGAGCGCCGCGCGCGCGACCGGCGGTCCGGCGTCGCCGGCGCGTTCGCCGCGGCGTCCCTGTCACCGGTGGCGCGACGACTCGCGCGCGCGATCGCCTGCGGCGTCGACCGCCTGCGGCGCAGCCGGCCATCGGCGGCGCACCGGTCACGCGGCGCGAGCCGGCGCAGGCGTCGCCGTTTGCGGCGCGACCGCCTGCGGCGACGGCTGCGGCGCGGCGCTGCGGCGCGGTCGCCGGCGTCGCGCTGCATCGGCTGTGCCGCGACGCGCGCCTCGGGCGTGCGCCGTCCTGAGCGCGCCGGCGCCGTGCCCGGCATCGGGACCGCGCCGCGACGGCGAACGCCGCCCGGCGCGCGGCCTTCGAACGGCGGCCGCGGTGCCGGCTGCCCTTGCGGCGGGCGCGGCTGCCGCCGGCGGCGCGGTCACCGGCGGCGCTGTCAGCACCGGCGCCGGCGCGGCGTTGGTCGGCGACCAGCGCGCGCACCTGCGGATCGTTGCGGATAGCGTGCCGCCGCGGGCGCGACCGGCTGGCGGCGTGCGATCACGCTCGGCAGGAACGAACGTCACCGCATGCGGGTACTTGCGGTTCGCGAAGTCGCGCCGATCGGCCTCGCCGTTGCGGTTGTTGACGATCGTCGTGATGTTGGTGACGTTGGTGACGTGGGTGACGTTGACCTGCTGCACGTAGCGCGGGCTGGCCCGGTAGGCCGGCACGTAGACCTCGCGCGGCGCGAGCGGGAACCAGCCGACCGGCGCGCCGCCGCCGACCGACATCGAGACGCTGGCGCGCGGCCCGCCGACCCAGGCGACCAGCGCCGGCGCATAGACCGGCCGCGCGACGTAGCGTGCCGGGCGCCCAGCACCAGACAGTTGCGGTGATAGACCCAGCGGCCGTAGTGGAACGGCGCGAAGCCCCACGGCGCGTCGTCGACCCAGGTCCAGCCCCACGGGCGCACCCAGGCCCAGTGGCCGGTGCTGTACGGGCGCCCAGCCGACCGGCGACGGCGCGCGGCATCCAGAGCGCGCCGTATTCCGGCGTCTGCTCCCAGCTGGCCGTAGCGGTCGAGGTCCTCGGCGCCGGTCATCTCGGGCGAGACGTAGCGCGTCGTCGTCGCCGACGGGCGATCCTCGGCGCGATCGCGCTCGTCGTTCCAGCCGGCGAATGTCGTCGCGCGCCGGCTGCGACGCATCGCGTACTGCGGCACGCCGGCGGCGTCGATCCAGAACTGCGCGTGCTGGCCGGTGGTCACCGGCAAGCGCGGTGTTGCGCGCCTCGTAGATCGCCTGGCCGCTGCATGACCGTGACGTCGCTGGTCTGATCGAAGCGGTCGAAGCGATAGCGGCCGACGGCCTGGACGCGAAAGCGCCCTTCGTCGGTGATCGAGCTCGAACTCGGCCAACGACTGCGGGTTGCGCAGCCGCGCCGCGACGCTGCCGCCGTGCAGCCGCACGCTGTAGCGCGTGTCGTCGAGGCGCGGCGATCTCGAGCTCGGTGGCCGGCGTCGAGGCGCAGCGTCGTCGAGCCGAGCGTGATCTCGGCGTGCGCGCCGTTGTCGGTGGCGATGCGGTCGCCGGTCGTCAGCGGCCGGTTGCGCGCGACCGCGACCCACTCGTTCGACTCGCGGGCTGTACAGCCAGACCTGGCCGCTCGACCTCGCTCAGGCGCGCCGCCGCGGCTCGGCGGGTCGCCGCCGGCGGACTGCGCCCGCGCCGAGCAGCGCCGCGCCGAGCGCCAGCAGCGCCGTCAGCAGCGACGAGGCCACACGCGGAGCGACGGACGGATGCGCGAGCGCCGGCCACGCTGCGAGCACGGTTCGAACAGGTCTGCATCTCGATCTCCCTTGGCGCGCTCGGGCGTCGAGCCTCGCCTGCGACTGCGCTTCAACGCCCGGGCAGCCTCGACTCGCCGACCCGAGCGCGCCAGGCGACACGTTCCTTTACAGCGCTCCGGCATCGGGTCGTGTCGCGCGATCACGCTCCGTCAGTCGTCGCCTCGGCGTCGAGCCTCGGGGAAGAGCACGCTGGTGAAGCCGAACCGGCTGAGAAGTCGCGGATCCGCATCGGATAGAGCTTGCCGATCAGGTGGTCGCACTCGTGCTGGACGACGCGCGCATGGAAGCCCTCGGCCTCGCGCTCGAGCGGCATGCCCTCGACGATCGAAGCCGCGGTAGCGGATGCGCGCGAAGCGCGGCACCACGCCGCGCAGTCCCGGCACCGACAGGCAGCCTTCCCAGCCCTCCTCCTCGTCGCTCGCCGATCGGCTCGATCGTCGGGTTGAGGAGCACCGTCTCGGGCACCGGCGGCGCGTCGGGGTAGCGATCGTTGCGGTTGGAAGCCGAAGATCACGAGCTGCAGGTCGACGCCGATCTGCGGCGCGGCGAGGCCGGCGCCGTTGACCGACCGCATCGTCTCGAACATGTCGGCGACGAGCTCGCGCAGCTCCGCGCGTCGCCGAAGCGCTCGACCGGCCGCGCGACGCGCAGCAGGCGCGGATCGCCCATCTTCAGGATCGCATGCACGGTCATCAGGACCCCGACCGCTCTTCGATCGCGAAGCGCTGCCACTGCCAGCGGCGATGCTCGGCCGGCGCCTGCACGAGCTCGATCAGGACGCCGGCGCCGGCGATCGGGAACGTCTCGTTCGGGCGCGGATGGATGAAGCAGATGTCGTGGCCCGGCGGCGCCGGCGCGGATCCCGCCGGCGCCATGCGCACGCCGTGTCGCCTCGAGCCAGGCGACCGCGCCGCGCAGGTCGTCGATCCAGAGGCCGACGTGGTTGAGCGGCGGCACGTGCACCGCGGGCTTGCCGGCAGGATCGATCGGCTCCATCAGGTCGACCTCGACGCGCGCGAGCCCGATCGCCGAGCAGCGCAGATGTCCTCGTCGACGTTCTCGCGCTCGGAGCGGAACCAGCCGGCGACCGCACAGGCCGAGGCGATCGACCCAGAGCGCGCGCAGCTCGGCCTTGCTCGCGCGCGCCGAGGCGCGATCTGCTGGACGCCGAGGACGTGGAACGGGCGCTCGTCGGACTCGCGCATCACTTGCGCCTCGCGCTCCGGCTGCGCGAACTCGAGGATCACTTCGTCGACCGCGACGCTGTCGCCGGCGCGTCGCGACGATCCGCTGCGACGACGCCGTCGTGCGCGGCGACGACGACGTTCTCCATCTTCATCGCCTCGATCACCGCGAGACGCTCGCCGGCGCGCACCGCCTGCCCCGCCGCGACCGCGACGTGGACGAGCAGGCCCGGCATCGGCGACAGGCAGGAAGCGCGAGAGATCGGGCGGCGGCTTGAACGGCATCAGCGCGCGCAGCTCGGCGGCGCGCGGCGTGAGCACGCGCACGTCGACGCGCGTGCCGTCGTGGACGACGCGCAGCCGCAGGCCGACGCGCTCGACCTGGGCGCGGAATGGCACGCCGTCGACGAGGCCCTGGACGGCGATGCTCGCGAGCGCGCTCGTGAACGAGATGCGCCGCGTCCTGGCCGGCGATCGTCACGTCGGTAGTCATCGCCATCGACGTCGCACCGTCGACCGGCGTCTCGCGTGCGCTTGCCGTCGGACGGCGCCTCGACGACGACGAAGCTGCGTCGCCGAGGCACAGCTCGTGGCCCGGCAGCTGGCCGTGAGCCGAGCCGAGCGCGCCAGCAGGCGGCGCTCGAACGCGGCTGCGAGCGCGAGCAGGAAGTCGCGATCGCGGATGCGCGATCGCGCGCCGGATCGAAGCCCTGCGCGAACTCCTCGGCGATGAAGCCGGTGTCGAAGTCGCCCGCGGCGAAGCGCGGATGGCCGAGCAGCGCCGACTGGAACGCGAGGTTGCTCGGCGACGCCGCGGATCACGAAGCCGTTCAGCGCCTCGCGCATGGTCGCGATCGCCGCGCGCGCGATCGGCGCCGCAGGCGATCAGCTTGCAGATCATCGAGTCGTAGTGGATCGGCGATCTCGCCGCCCTCGTAGACGCCGGTGTCGACGCGAACGCCCGGCGTCCCCGCCGGCGCTGCGGCGCGCCGGCGACGAGCGTCTGCGCCGGCGGGCGGAACACGACCAGCCGGCCGGTGCTCGGCAGGAAGCCGCGCACCGGATCCTCGGCGTTGATGCGGCACTCGATCGCCCAGCCGCGCCGCGCGATGTCGCGCCTGCGCGAAGGCCAGCGTCTCGCCGGCGGCGACGCGGATCATCTGCTCGACCAGGTCGAGGCCCGGTGATCGCACTCGGTGACCGGGTGCTCGACCTGCAGCCGCGTGTTCATCTCGAGGAAGTAGAAGCTCTTGTCCTTGCCGACGACGAACTCGACCGTGCCGGCCGACTGGTAGTTCACCGCCTTGGCGAGCGCGACCGCCTGCTCGCCCATCGCCTTGCTGCGTCGCGTCGTCGAGGAACGGGCTCGGCGCCTCCTCGACCACCTTCTGGTGGCGGCGCTGGATCGAGCACTCGCGCTCCCAGAGGTAGACGCAGTTGCCGTGCGCATCGCCGAGCACCTGGATCTCGATGTGGCGCGGCTCCTCGACGAACTTCTCGATGAAGACGCGGTCGTCGCCGAAGCTCGCGCTTGGCCTCGTTGCGGCACGAGGCGAAGCCCTCCTCGGCCTGCGGCGTCGTTCGCAGGCGACGCGCAAGCCCTTGCCGCCGCCGCCCGCCGACGCCTTGATCATCACCGGGTAGCCGATCTTGCTGCGCGATCTCGACCGCGAGCTTCGGCGTTCTCGATCGCTTCGTTGTGGCCCGGGGATCGTGCTGACGCCGGCGCTTGGCGGCGAGCTTCTTCGACTGGATCTTGTCGCCCATCGCGGCGATCGCGGCGTGCTTCGGGCCGATGAAGACGATGCCCTCCTCCTCGACGCGGCGCGCGAAGCACCTCGTTCTCGGACAGGAAGCCGTAGCCCGGATGGACCGCGTCGGCGCCGGTCTGCTTGCAGGCGGCGATGATCTTGTCCATCGACAGGTACGACTCGCGGCTCGGCGCCGGGCCGATCGGCACCGACTTCGTCGGCGAGCTCGACGTGGAGCGCGTCGCGGTCGGCGTCGGAATAGACCGCGACCGTGGCGATGCCCAGGCGCCGCGCGGTCTTGATGACGCGGCAGGCGATCTCGCCGCGGTTGGCGATCAGTATCTTTTTAAGCATGGCCTGTCGTCTCCGCCGTCAGAGCAGGGATGTTGCCGTGCTTGCGCCACGGGTCGTCGACCTTCTTGTCGCGCGAGCATCGCCAGCGAGCGGCAGATGCGCTTCCTCGTCTCGTGCGGCTGGATCACGTCGTCGATGTAGCCGCGCGCGCTGGCGATGAACGGGTTGGCGAACTTGGCCTTGTACTCGGCCTCGCGCGCGGCGAGCTTCGTCGGGATCGCCCTTCTCGTCGCGGAAGATGATCTCGACCGCGCCCTTGGCGCCCATCACCGCGATCTCGGCGTTCGGCCACGCGAAGTTGACGTCGCCGCGCAGGTGCTTGGAGCTCATCACGTCGTAGGCGCCGCCGTAGGCCTTGCGCGTGATGACGGTGATCTTCGGCACCGTCGCACTCGGCGTAGGCGAAGAGCAGCTTGGCGCCGTGCTTGATGATGCCGCCGTACTCCTGCGCGGTGCCGGGCATGAAGCCGGGCACGTCGACGAAGGTGACCACCGGGATGTTGAAGGCGTCGCAGAAGCGGACGAAGCGCGCCGCCTTGATCGAGCTCTTGATGTCGAGGCAGCCGGCGAGCACCAGCGGCTGGTTGGCGACGATGCCGACCGACCTGCGCGTCCATCCGGCCGAAGCCGATGACGATGTTCTTCGCGTGCTCGGGCTGGAGCTCGAAGAAGTCGCCGTCGTCGACCGTCTTGGCGATCAGCTCCTTGATGTCGTAGGGCTTGTTCGGGTTGTCCGGCACCAGCGTGTCGAGCGAGTGGTCGATCCGCTCCGGCCGGGTCGTCCGACGGGCAGGCGACGGCGCCTTCTCGCGGTTGCTGAGCGGCAGGTAGTCGAAGAAGCGGCGCAGCATCGCCAGCGCGTCGACGTCGTTCTCGAACGCGAGGTCGGCGACGCCGCTCTTGGTCGTGTGGGTCAGCGCGCCGCCGAGGTCCTCGGCGCTCACCTCCTCGTGCGTCACCGTCTTCACCGACCTCGGGGCCGGTGACGAACATGTACGAGCTGTCCTTCACCATGAAGATGAAGTCGGTCATCGCCGGCGAATAGACCGCGCCGCCGGCGCACGGGCCCATGATCAGGCTGATCTGCGGCACCACGCCCGAGGCGATGACGTTGCGCTGGAACACCTCGGCGTAGCCGCCGAGCGAGGCGACGCCCTCCTGGATGCGCGCGCCGCCCGAGTCGTTGAGGCCGATCACCGGCGCGCCGACCTTCATCGCCTGGTCCATCACCTTGCAGATCTTCTCGGCGTGCGCCTCCGACAGCGCGCCGCCGAAGACGGTGAAGTCCTGGCTGAAGACGAACACCAGCCGGCCGTTGATCATCCCGTAGCCGGTGACGACGCCGTCGCCCGGCGGGCGGTCTGGTCTCCATGCCGAAGTCGTGGCTGCGGTGCTCGACGAACATGTCCCATTCCTCGAACGTGCCGGCGTCGAGGCAGCAGCTCGATGCGCTCGCGCGCGGTGAGCTTGCCCTTGGCGTGCTGCGCGGCGATGCGCTTCTGGCCGCCGCCGAGGCGGGCGCGGCGCCCGCTTGGCTTCGAGCTGTTCGATGATGTCGTGCATGACGCTTTCTCTCTCCGGTTCAACCTGGCTATTGTCGGCGTCCGACGGCTCGCGCAGCGAAGGCGCCGCAACAGCCGTCGTGCGGCGACCGAGACCGGCAGCCGGCCGGCGTCGACCGCGCGCGAGCGTCTCCGGCGAGCAGGCGCCGCACCGCGGCGTCGGCGCGAAACGCTCGCGCAGGCCGGCGTCGATGCGCTCCCACAGCCAGGCGCGCGACTGCGTCTCGCGCCGCGCGGGCGATCGCGCCGCTGGCGCTTCCGCGCCGCAGCCGAAGCGGCGGCCGACTTCCCAGACCGCGCGCCACCTGCGGCGGCATCGAGTCGCGCTGGTCGCGAGCACGCGCGGCGTCGCGCGCCCTCGTCGCGCGCGCGAGCTGACAGTCTGCATCGCCGATTCGAGCTGGCCGACGGCGCGCGCCGCCGCCGCCGGATCGAGGTCGGCCTTGTTGACGACGACCAGGTCGGCGAGCTCCATCACGCCCTTCTTGATCGCCTGCAGGTCGTCGCCGGCATTGGGCAGCTGCATCGAGCAGGAACATGTCGGTCATGCCGGCGACCGCCGCCTCGCTCTGGCCGACGCCGACGGTCTCGACGATGACGACGTCGTAGCCGGCCGCCTCGACGACGCGGATCGCCTCGCGCGTCGCCGTCGGCGACGCCGCCGAGCGTGCCGCCGCTCGGGCTCGGCCGGACGAACGCGCGCTCGTGTCGACCGAGAGCCGCTCCATGCGCGTCTTGTCGCCGAGGATCGAGCCGCCGGAGACGCTCGACGCTCGGGTCGACCGCGAGCACCGCGACGCGATGGCCCTGGCCGATCAGCTCGCAGGCCGAGCGTCTCGATGAAGGTCGACTTGCCGACGCCGGGCACGCCCGAGACGCCGATGCGCAGCGCACGGCGCGGCCGGCACCGGCAAGCGCGGCGAGCAGCGCGTCGGCGCGCTCGCGATGGTCGGCGCGGGTCGACTCGAGCAGCGTGATCGCCTTGGCGACGGCGCGCCGCTGGCGCTCGCCGCTGGCACGCCGAGCACGCTCGCACGAGAGGCTCTGGTCGGCGGGCGCGCAGCATCGCCGATCGCCAGCGTCGCGCCTCAGATCGTGGCAGCGACCGCGCTTGAATCTGCTCGAGGACGTCCTTGGCGCTCGCCGGGATCGGCGTGCCCGGCCCGTAGATGCCCTTGACGCCGGCGTCGTAGAGGAAGTCGTAGTCCTGCGCGCGGGATCACGCCGCCGACGAAGACGACGATGTCGCCGCGCGCCCTGCGCCTTCAGCGCCTCGATGATCGCCGGCACCAGCGTCTTGTGGCCGGCGGCGAGCGTCGAGACGCCGACCGCGTGGACGTCGTTCTCGATCGCCTGGCGCGCGCACTCCTCGGCGGTCTGGAACAGCGGGCCGATGTCGACGTCGAAGCCGAGGTCGGCGAAGGCGCTGGCGACGACCTTGGCGCCGCGGTCGTGGCCGTCCTGGCCGAGCTTGGCGATCATCACGCGCGGCCGGCGCCCCTCGGCGTCGGCGAATGCGGCGATCTCGCGCTTGAGCTGGTCCCAGCCTTCGGCGCTGTCGTAGGCCGCGGCGTAGACGCCCGAGACCTTCTGCGTGTCGGCGCGGTGGCCGGCCCCAGGCCGCCTCGAGCGCGTCGCTCGACCTCGCCGACCGTGGCGCGCGGCGCGCATCGCCTCGATCGTCGAGCTCGAGCAGGTTGCCGTCGCCGCTTTCCGCGCTGGCGGTCAGCGCCGCCGAGCGCCTGCGTGCACCGCCGCGCGGTCGCGCGGCGCCGCACGCGCCTTCAGGCGCGCGACCTGGTTGTCGCGCACCGCATGGTTGTCGATGTCGAGCGTCGTCGATCGCGCTTCCTCGTCGAGCTTGTACTTGTTGACGCCGACGATCACGTCCTGGCCGGAGTCGATGCGCGCCTGCTTCTCGGCGGCGCTCGCCTCGATCTTCAGCTTGGCCCAGCCGCTCTGCACGGCCTTGGTCATGCCGCCCATCGCCTCGACCTCCTCGATGATCGTCCAGGCCGCGTCGGCCATCTGCTGGGTCAGCGCCTCCATCGCGTAGCTGCCGCGCCCACGGGTCGACGATCGACGTGATGTGGGTCTCTTCCTGGATCACGAGCTGGGTGTTGCGGGCGATCCGGGCGCTGAACTCGGTCGGCAGCGCGATCGCCTCGTCGAGCGCGTTGGTGTGCAGGCTCTGCGTGCCGCCGAACACCGCGGCCATCGCCTCGATCGTCGTGCGCACGACGTTGTTGTACGGGTCCTGCGCGGTCAGCGACCAGCCCGAGGTCTGGCAGTGCGTGCGCAGCATCGAGCTCTTCGGCTTCTTCGGCTCGAACTCCTCCATGATGCGGTGCCAGAGGCCGCGCGCCGCGCGCATCTTGGCGATCTCGAGATAGAAGTTCATGCCGATCGCCCAGAAGAAGCTGAGCCGGCCGGCGAAGGCGTCGACGTCGAGCCCCTTGGCGATCGCGGTGCGCACGTACTCGCGGCCGTCGGCGAGCGTCAGCGCGAGCTCGAGCGCCTGGTTCGCTGCCGCCTCCTGGATGTGATAGCCGGAGATCGAGATCGAGTTGAACTTCGGCATGTGCGCGGCGGTGTACTCGATGATGTCGCCGACGATCCGCATGCGTCGGCCCGGGCGGATAGATGTAGGTGTTGCGCACCATGAACTCTTTCAGGATGTCGTTCTGGATCGTCCCTGAAAGCTTGTCCTGCGGCGACGCCCTGCTCCTCGGCCGGCGACGATGTAGCCGGCGAGCACCGGCAGCACCGCGCCGTTCATCGTCATCGACACGCTGCACCTTGTCGAGCGGGATGCCGTCGAACAGGATCTTCATGTCCTCGACCGAGTCGATCGCCACGCCCGCCTTGCCGACGTCGCCGACGACGCGCGGGTGGTCGCTGTCGTAGCCGCGGTGGGTGGCGAGGTCGAAGGCGACGCTGACGCCCTGGCCGCCCGGCAGCGCGCCTTGCGGTAGAAGTCGTTCGACGCCTCGGCGGTCGAGAAGCCCGCGTACTGGCGGATCGTCCACGGCTGACCGTGTCATCGTCGCCTGCGGTCCGCGCACTACGGCGCGAAGCCGGGCAAGGTGTCGGTGGCCGGCAGGCTCTTCAGATCGGCCGCGGTATGAGCGGCTTGACGACGACTGCAATGCCGCGTCGGCCTTCCAGCCGAGCGCGTCGACGTCGCCGCCTGGGGCCAGATCGTGCCCGGCGGCACGCCAGGCGGCAAGCGCTCCGGGGTCATCGGCGGAAGGCTGGTGGTCACGGCGGCGCGCGCAGGCGGTGAGGTCCGGATATCGCGTGCGGCCCGGCAGCGACAATCGCCGCCATGCCGCGCGTCCCTGCCGCGTCAGTAGCCTTCGGTCAGCCGCCGTCGCCGCGCGCCGGCGGCATCCGGGCCATCGCCGGCGGCCTGCTCGTCCGCCTGCCGCACGACCTGCGCCGCTTCGGGCAGATCACCCTCGGCACGCCGATCAGTGATGGCCCGCAAGACCGCGGCCAAAGTCGATCGGCCCGGCCGCTGCCAGGGCAAACGGCAGCACCCTCGTCGTCGCGGCGCGACGCGCACCCTTCCAGGCGGGGCGGGGCGGCGGAGGTAACGCTTCGAGCATCGGCGCTCGCGCTCGCGGACTCGGCGCGCCGCTGGTCCACGTCGTCGGCGGCGCCGAGGTACTCTGGGCTGGCGCTGCCGATCGCCGGAAACGAGCCGCTAGCTCCACCGAGATCGACAGCGCAATTCCCGGCCCGACGTGTTCTTTCCCGCGCCTGGGACCAGGAGCCGGGTTGCCTGCAGAGTCGCGCGCGGAGCGCGCGGCGAGACCGCCGAGGGGCTGCGCTACCGCCGTTCGGGTCACTCACAAGAAGCCATCCCGAGTTGGAGATATGAGGTCGGATCACGGCTTTCACGATCCACGGCCCCGCGACCACGCCGCTCGAGCACGAGGCGCACGCCGAGCACGAGCGGCCTCGCCGGCCGCCTCGCCCGGTGGCCACGGCGTATCATCGCGACGATCCGGCGCGCTTGTTCGCCTACGTGGGCGGGCCTGACGCAGGCCAACGCCTGGCGCTGTTCAAGAACGAGTCGGCGATCAAAGAAGACGGACCAGCGTCGATCGAACCGGTGGAACTACCTACCGGAGCCGAGAGCAGCGCGGACAGAACCCTCGCCGAGCTGGCTTGGTCGAGGCCTACAGCGCCGGAGTCGAAGAGGGCTGGCCTACTGCCACGAGCGACGAGATCAAGCGCTTCTCCACCCAAAGCAGGAGAAGGACGCAGATCGAGAAGGACGCCCGAGAAGTTCGGCGCACGGAGTCCGGCCGGCACCTGGACAAGCGCAGCGACGAGCAGATCCACCAGCAATCGCCGCTGGGACGCGGGGCGGGCGACGGCGCTGCAGGTCTCGATCCGCCGAAATGGCAGAGGCGATCGCGCTGCTGAGCGAAGAGCCGCCGGCTGCAGGTCCGGCAGTCCTACGGCGCTGAAGCACGCGATCAGAAAAGCCACCGCGGCGCGTCGACGGCATCACTCACGCCCTGGCACGCACATCTAGCGCGACGGCGAGGCGCCGCGGCGTCCGCGCCATAGCGGCTCCGCCCGCAGGGCGTCAGGCAGGCGCCTCGTCGATCTCGCGGCGCAGCTCGGCGATGTCGATCTGCTTGCGGCTGATCGCCGAGCGCATCCGGGCGACGCGGTCGGTGGCCACTACCTGGAAGTCGAACTCGCCGATGTGCGCGCCGGGTCGCCGCCGCTGAATTCCTTCTCAGAAGGCGCCGACAGCTTGCCTTCCTCAGCTCGTCAGCCGGACCTCCGAGGCCTGCGGCGGGCGCGTTCAGGTCCAGCTCGCCGTGAAGCGCCGCCGGGGTCGGCCCGGCGACAAATCAAGGATCAAACACGGAAGATATTACCTTTTTACCAAGCGGCGAAGGTGGGAGACGACGCCGACGCGCCGATGCGCCGGAAAACTTCGCCGACTGGATGACCGTCACCGAGGCGTTCTCGACCTTCTTGCAGCGAGGCTTTTCCGCCTCGCTCGCGGTGATCGTGTTGTTGTAGTCGTTGCGGGGCAGCGGTACATCGCGCCGACCGTCGGCCGATTGCGACCAGGCGGGTAACGCGACGACGAGCGCCAGAGCGGCGCCAGAAGAAGGATTATGGGTCTCAACCGGTTAATCTCGTCGCGGTGGACGGGCCTCGACTACGCCGATAACGAGGCGATTTTCCCGCAGCGCCAGCGCGATCGAGCCGTTCGTCAGATCCGGCCGCCGCGCCTGTATCATCGTCGGGCGCGACCCGCGATCACTTCTCGTCGAGACCCAGTTCCTGGATCTTGCGGGTGATGGTGTTGCGGCAAATGCGAGCTGTGCCGGCCTCGATCGCACTCCCGCCCGCCGCGTCATCCTCGAAACGCCGACCGATCAGCTGCCGCCTCCAGCTTTCGCGCGTCAGCGTGTCCCAGACCATCAGCTCCTCCCAGCCTACGGAAGCTCGCGGTGCTCTAACCAGACGCCGAGCCAGCAGCCCGGATCGCGGGCCGTCGCGCCGGCGCTTGTCGGCAGCGGAAGGCGCCGCGACGGACGCCGCCGCCGGGCTCAGGCGACAAATGTCGCTGCGGTCGCCCGTCGGCGCGTGCGCGTGTCGACCGCCGCGACGCGCCGCGCTCACGCGCCGTGCGGTTGCAGCTCCGGGCGGCAGGTCCCTCGGCATCGACGAGCTGCGCCGGCGCCATCACCGTCAGCCAGTGGCAGATGTTCTCGAGCTGGCGCACGTTGCCGGGATAGTCGAAGCGCGACAGCCGCGATCAGCGCCGCGTCGGTGATGCGCTTGGGCTCGACGCCGAGCTCGCTGCGCGCTCTTCTGCAGGAAGAAGCCGCGCCAGCAGCGGGATGTCCTCGCGTCGCTCGCGCAGCGCCGGCAGGCGCAGTCGGATGACGTTGCAGGCGGTGGAACAGGTCCTCGCGGAACGCGCCGTGCTTGACGCGCTCCTCGAGGTTCTGGTGCGTCGCGGCGATGACGCGCACGTTGCTCTTCAGCGGCGTTGTGGCCGCCGACGCGGTAGAACTGGCCGTCGGTCGAGCACGCGCAGCAGCCGCGTCTGCAGGTCGAACGGCATGTCGCCGATCTCGTCGAGGAACAGCGTGCCGCCGTCGGCCTGCTCGAAGCGGCCGCGCCGCGTCGTCTGCGCGCCGGTGAAGGCGCCGCGCTCGTGGCCGAACAGCTCGGACTCGAGCAGGTCCTTCGGGATCGCCGCGGTGTTGATCGCGACGAACGGCCCGCTCGCGCGCGGGCTGTGCTTGTGCAGCGCATGCGCGACGAGCTCCTTGCCCGAGCCCGACTCGCCGGTGATCAGCACCGTGACGATGCGTCTGCGCTCAGCCGGCCGATCGCGCGGAACACGTCCTGCATCGCCGGCGCCTGGCCGAGGATCTCCGGCATCTGCGCCGCGGCGCGTCGCTGCCGCCTTCGCGCAGGCTCTCCTCGACCGCGCGGCGGATCAGCTCGACCGCCTTCGGCACGTCGAAGCGGCTTGGGCAGGTACTCGAAGGCGCCGCCCTGGAACGCGCTGACGGCGCTGTCGAGGTCGGAGTAGGCCGTCATGATGATGACCGGCAAGCTCGCGGATGCCGCTCCTTGACCTTGGTCAGCAGCTCGATGCCCGAGCCGCCGGGCATGCGGATGTCGGAGACCAGCACCTGCGGCTCGTCGTCCTCGAGCGCCGGCCAGCACGTCGCGCGCGTTGGTGAAGCTGCGCACGGCGAACTCTTCGCGCGCCAGCGCCTTCTCGAGCACGAAGCGGATCGGATTGGTCGTCGTCGACGATCCAGATGGGTTTCATGCCCTGCCTGCGGCTGCGATCGTCTGTGGCTCCATCCGCCCGCAGCTTTTGCTCGGGGCAACGGAATCACGATCTTGAATATCGTTCTGCCCGGGCTCGCTTGTCGCATTCGATCGATGCCCTGGTGTTGCTGCACGAAGGTTCTGCGCCAGCGTCAGCCCGAGGCCCGAGCCGCCCTCGCGCCCCGACACCAGCGGGAAGAAGATGCTGCTCGCGGATCGACTCCGGAACGCCCGGGCCGTTGTCCTCGATATGCAATTCCAGTGCCAGGCGATAGCGCTGCTTGCCGAAGCGTCACCTTGGCGCGACGACGCGCGTGCGCAAGGTGATCTGCGCGTCGCCGACCAGCCATCCGCTCGGACAGCGCCTGCGGCGGCGTTGTGGGCGATGTTCAGCACCGCCTGGATCAGCTGCTCGCGGTCGCCGCTGAAACTCGGGATCGAAGTGTCGTAGTCGCGCAGCACCGACCAGGCCGCGCGGGAACTCGGCGAACCGGATCAGAGCAGCGCACCCGCTCGCAGACCTCGTGGATGTTAGACCGTCGCTGACGACGACGGGCTTGCGGTGCGGCGCGAGCAGCCGGTCGACGAGCAGCTGCAGCCGGTCGGCCTCCTTGATGATGCACCTGCGTGTATTCGGTGAGGTCACGCGCGACTCGAGCTTCCATCTCGAGCAGCTGCGCCGGCGCCGCGGATGCCGCCGAGCGGGTTCTTGATCTCGTGCGCCAGGTTGCGGATCAGCTCCTCGTCGCCTCGGCCTGCGTCGAGCGCGCGCTCCTCGCGGTCCTGCCGGCGTCTGCTGCTCGATCTCGACGATCTGAAGACGACGCTCGCTCGAAGCCGTCGATCTGGTTCACTCATTTGGCAATGAACCAGCGAAGGCTCAGGGCGCTTCGGAAGGTCTCGAGCCGGCTACGGTCGAAAGGCATTGTTGCTGACGGCCGAAACGGTGTCGCGCAGCACCTGGGGATCGACGAACAGTCGAAGGCCACGCCGCGCGTCATGTTACGCGCCAGTCATCGCTGTCCTCAAACAGAATTAGCCAGACTCACCTCGCCTTCGGGCGTGATGACTGCGCGGCGACCCATCGTCGCCAGGTCTGCGAAAGGCAGAGCCCTGCGCGCAGCCTGGCCCGGTCGGCGCCGGCGGCGATGCGGGAGCAATCTCTTCCGCAGCAAAGGGGCAGCGACTTCTTGATCTCGCGCTGGAGCGCGGCGATGTCGTCTGCTTGCGCGCGATCGCGGCGCGCATCCCGTCGACTCGGTCGAGGGTATCTGGAAGTTCTTCTCGTCGCCCTGCCGCTCGGGCTGGCCGTTGTTGAACTCCGCTGCGCGTGCCTGAACACCATCTCTTCAGGAACAGGCTCGCCGTGAAGGTGGCGGGCGTCGGTGGCTCGCGGGCGCGCTGCGCCGCAGACGACGCAGGCACGCCCGCCAGCTCGCCGCCAGCTCCGCCTGCAGCCGCTTCCTCTCGCGTCGATCACGCAGCGCAGTCATCCTGGATATTGTGGGCGGGCGCCCTCAGTCACTCCATGCTCTCTCTGCTTTCATGGCCGTGATGATTGTTCTTTATGGTCGTTGCCCGGGCAGCGACACATCACGCTTCGTCAGGCGTGTCCGCGCCCAGCGCCGGCACGCATCGCGCCGCAGGCGAGCAGCAACACCGTGCAGCGAAAGAGAGGGCCATCAGCGGCATCAATCTCCACGCCGTACAACGCCCGGCAACGCCACCGCGCTTTGACCGGCTGGCCTGTTGTCTCGCAGCGCCGCGTCGCTAGAGACCTCGTGAAGGCGGCGATGCCCCACCACTTCTCATCGCCCCAAATCAAGAGAGGACGACAAAGCCGTCCCCGCTGTCCTTCGAGCGAAGCCTACAGGGAAGTAGTACATGTCGAACTCGTGAACCGGATGGGTCGTCATCGGAAGCTGCTGGTGAGCTTCCTGTCTTGAGCTCGATGTAGGCGTCGGTCAGGCCGTCGAACGAAGACAAGCCAGCAGACCGGAGCTACCTCAAAAAGCGGTGCTTTTCCAGGACGCCGAAGTCTGGTTCAAAGCAATGCTACCATTTAGACAATTTTGATGGCGTACTAGGACCAGCTCGGCAATAGTGTGCACGCCGTGGAAGAGCAGCCACATGGCGGCAGCGCTCTGTGAATTCCACGGTTCACGAGGATATCTAAACGGACCCACGGTTATGAGCAATACATGAAAAACTG
>ERZ1370068.1462-contig-1136_pt1 | contig 19679 bp, 19 predicted proteins | sample MGYA00561227_ERZ1370068 | MGnify/ENA primary metagenome ERZ1370068 (study PRJEB38410, sample SAMEA6850437) | metagenome | study: Metagenomic assessment of the ecological functions of the soil: analysis of the soil microbiota associated with the...
GGGCGTCTCGGCCGGCTCGGTGAGCTGGACGAACGAGAGCTGGCCGATCTTCATGCGCCGGATAGATGGTGATCGGGAGGTTCGCGACGTTCGAGAGCTCGAGCGTCACGTGGCCGTCCCAACCCGGGGTCGATGAAGCCCGCGGTCGAGTGGATCAGCAGGCCCAGCCGGCCGAGACTCGACTTCCCTTCGAGCCGCGCGACGAGGTCGTCGGGCAGCGTGACGCGCTCGAGCGTCGAGCCGAGCACGAACTCGCCGGGGTGGAGGATGAACGGCCTCGTCGTCGTCGACCTCGACGAGCTCCGGTGAGGTCCTCCTGCTTCGCCTTGACGTCGATGTACGGGTAGCGGGAGTTGCGGAAGACCCGGAAGTAGCGGTCGACGCGAACGTCGAGGCTCGACGGCTGCATCAGCTCCGGCGCGTACGGATCGATGCCGATCCTGCCCTCGTCGAGGAGGCGGCGGATGGTGCGATCGGAGAGGACCACGCGGCGATTCTACGAGGGCTGCGGTAGGGTCCACGCCCCGGTGTCGATGCTGTTCCCACCCATCGACCCGAACGAGCGCTTTCGCGAGCGTCGGGCCGCGATAAGGCGGAGGAAGCGCCTGAGGCGCAGTGCCGCCGTCGGGCGCTTCCTCTTGGCGCTCGCGGCTCCTCGGGGTCGGTGCGCGCTTCGTCGGGACGAGCGACGAGCCAACCGCACGGGTTGCCGATCTCGCGACCCTCGAAGCGTCGCCGGCGGCGAGGCCCGCGAACGCTTCCGATCGAGCTTCGCGGCGTCCACGTGACGGCGGCGCTCGCGTCGTTGCCAGGCAAGCTCGACGAGTACCTCGATCTGGAGCGTGACGGCTTGACGGCGCTCGAGCTCGACGTGAAGGACGAGAACGGCGAGATCGGTTCTGCGCCCGCCTCGGTTCCCCTGGCGAGATCTTCGGGCGCGGCGCGCGACTACTACGCCCCACGCGAGGTCGCGCGTCGGGTACATGCGCGCGGGATCTACCTCATCGGGCGCATCGTCACGTTCGAGGACCCCGTGTCTCGCGTGCGAGGCCGGATCTCGCGATCCAACGGTCCGACGGCTCGGTCTGGAGCGACGCGGCCGGCTTCGGGTGGACGAACCCGTACGACAGGCGCGTCTGGAAGTACAACGTCGACGTCGCCGCTGCGGCGGCCCGTGCCGGATCCGACGAGATCATGTTCGACTACGTTCGCTTCCCGTCCGACGGGATGTCGATCGAGCGTCCTACGGGAACCGCGGCTCGCTCGGCAAGCGCGAGGCGATCCCGGCCTTCCTGCGCTACGCGGATCGCCGGCTCGACACGTACGGCGTTCGCATCTCCGCCGCCGTGTTCGGGCTGTCTGGCGGCGCGTGACCTCGGCATCGGCCAGATCCCCAGGCGGATGGCGCCGCATCTCGACACGGTGTACGCGATGACCTATCCGTCGCTGTTCGGCCCGGGCGAGCTCGGGCTGCAGGATCCGAGCACGGCGCCCGGCGCGACCGTTTCGCGCGCGCTCCGACGCTTCGAGTTGGCGCTGCGTGGCCGGAACGCGCTCGTCGTACCGTGGGTGCAGGACTTCAGCTTCACGGTTCCCTACGGCATCGACGAGGTGCAGGCGCGCAGATCGACGCCGCGCGGGTCTCCGGCGCCAAGGGGCTACACTGCTCTGGAATCCCGAGGGCCTGTACACGACCGGCGCGCTCGCGCCGCCCTAGACGTCAGGGCGCGAGTCGCTCGCGCGCGCCAGCCGTCGGACTCGCGGACGGTAGCGGACGCGGTCGTGAAGCCTGTCGTCGCGATGCGTCCAGAACTCGACGCTCGCCGCGACGAGTCGGTAGCCGCCCCAGAACGGTGGGAGCGGGACGTCGACTCCTGCGAATCGCTCCTCGGCCTCGGCGACGCGGATGTCGAGCTCGTCACGCCCGCTGAGCGGCTGCGATTGCGGTGATGCCCAGGCCGCGAGCTGGCTGCCTCGCGGCCGCGATCTGCCAGTACGCGCGTCGACTCCTCGTCGCGTCGTCTCGCTCGACTGCTCCCTCGATCCGCACCTGCCGTCCGAGCTCCCACCAGTGGACGACCGCGGCGGCGTCAGGGGTTGTGCGCGCAGCTCGTCGCCCTTGCGCGACGTCCGGTTCGTGAAGAACGTGATCCCGCGGTCGTCGAGTCCTCGGAGGAGCACGACCCGCGCGGACGGCCGTCCGTCGGGATCGGCTGTCGCGAGCGATCATCGCGTCCGGTTGCGAGACCGCTTCGCGCGCGTCGTCGAGCCACGTCCGAGAGCTGCTCCAGGGGTCGTCGGCCAGGTCGTCGCTCGTCCATGCCGACGAGAGGATGCTTCGATCTAGGCTGCCGCGCGTGGCGGCGACCCGCGTGATCGAGATCCGGACGGAGATCCCGGGCCCGCGCAGCCGCGAGATCCTCGCGCGCGAGCAGCGCGCGGTCGCGCGTCCGCTCATCGTTCACGAGCCGATCGTCGCCGATCGCGCGCGCGGCATCGACGATCACCGACGTCGACGGCAACACGTTCGTCGACTTCGTCGGCGGCGTCGGCGTGGCGAACGTCGGGCACAACCATCCCCGCGTCGTCGCGGCGATCGCCGAGCAGGCGCGAGCGCTTCCTGCACACGGACTTCACGGTCGTTCCGTACGAGGGTACGTCGAGCTCGCCGAGCGGCTCGGCGTCCTCGCGCCGATCAGCGGCGAGACGCGAGGCGCGTTCTTCAACGCGGGCGCCGAGGCGGTGGAGAACGCGGTCAAGCTCTCGCGGCTCTACACGAAGCGCCAGGGCGTGATCGCGTTCGAGGGCGCCTTCCACGGCCGCACGTGGATGGCGCTGACGATGACGTCCAAGACGCACCCGTACAAGAAAGGGCTCGGTCCGTTCGCGCCCGGAGGTGTACCGCGCGCCGTACCCGAACCGCTACCGCGGGCCGGATGCGGCGATGCGCTCGCGGCGCTCGAGCGCATGTTCGTCGACGCACGTCTCGCCGGATCACGTCGCGGCGATCGTCTTCGAGCCGCAGCAGGGCGAGGGCGGGTTCATCCCGGCCGCCGCAGGAGTTCGTCGACGGGCCTGCGCGGGATCTGCGACGAGCACGGGATCGTCCTCGTGGCCGACGAGGTGCAGACGGGCTTCGGGCGAACCGGCGCGGATGTTCGCGATGGAGCACTTCGACGTCGAGCCGGACCTGATGATCGTCGCGAAGTCGATCGCCGGCGGTCTGCCGCTCTCGGGCGTGATCGGCCGCGCGGCGATCATGGACGACCCGCACTCGGGCGCGATCGGCGGCACGTTCATCGGCAATCCCGGTCGCGCTGGCGGCAGCGTGCGCGGTGCTCGACATCTTCGAGGAGGAGCAGCTCGTCGCGCGCGGCGCGCAGATCCTCGGCGACGCTATGCGGGCGCGCATGCTCGCCTGGCAGTCGCGCTGGTCGCAGATCGGCGACGTCCGTGGTCTCGGTGCGATGCTCGCGCATCGAGCTCGTCCGCGACCCGAGTACGAAGGAGCCCGCTCCGGAGCTCGCCGAGGCGGTCATCGACGAGGCTCTGCAGCGCGGGCTGCTGCTCCTCAAGGCGGGTGTGAACGGCAACTGCATCCGCGTGCTCTGCCCGCTGACGATCGTCGGAGGCCGAGCTCGACGACGGCCTCGCGCGCCTGGGAAGAGGCGCTCGGCGTCGTGCTCGGCTAGCGCGAACGACTCCGCTCGGCAACACTTCCGCCGTGCGCGCAGGCGGAGGAGCGCAAGCTCGTCACGGTGCTCTTCGCCGACCTCGTCGGCTCGACCGCAGCTACGCCGGCGATCGCGATCCGGAGCGCGTCCGGGCGCGTCTCGAGGCGCTTCTACGACGCGATGTCGTGAGGAGATCGAGCGGACGGGTGGGACAGATCGAGAAGTTCGCAGGCGACGCAGTGATGGCGGTCTTCGGTGCCCGGCCGCGCTCGAGCGACCACGCCGAGCGCGCGCTGCACGCAGCGCTCGCGATGCAGGAGCGGCCTCGAAGGCGCTCTTCGACGGAGAGCTCGAGATGCGGATCGGGCGTCAACACCGGGGACGTCGTCGTCGGCGCCGCGCGCGAGGAGGGTCTGTTCGTGACAGGGGACGTGGTCAACGTCGCCGACCGCCTCCAGAAGGGAGCGGAGCCGGGCGAGGTGCTCGCCGGCGAGCGCACCGTCCGCTGCCGTCGCGGGCGCGTTTCGAGTTCGCGGCACCGACGAGCGGTCGAGGCGAGAGGCAAGCCGGACGGCGTCGTCGGCGTCTCCGGTCGTCACGCCGCGCGCTCCGCACTACGTCGCCCGCGCGGCGTCGAGGACTCCGCCGCGTGTTCGTCGGCCGCGAGACAGCGAGCTCGAGCTTCTCCGCGTGACGTACCGACGTGCGGCGGCGCAAGTCGCAGAGCCGCACCTCGTGACGCTCGTCGGGCGAGCCTGGCGTCGGGAAGTCGACGCTCGTGCAGCGAGCTCCAGGATGTGCGTCGCTGCGAGGAGGAGCTGCCGCCGTCGATCGAACCGGCAGATGTCTTGCGTACGGCGACCGGCATCACGTACCGGCCGCTCGGCGAGATCCTGCGCGAGCACTACGAGCTGCGCGAGGGCGCGGCGCTCGAGGATGTCGAGGCTCGGCTCGCGGGTCGCGAGATCCTCGGCGCTCGCCGCTCGGGCTCGACGTTGCTCCCGAGCTATCCATCCGCTCGATGCGCGCGAGCGATCTGCACGCCGCGGCCGTCGCGTTCGTCGAGGAGCTCTCGTCCGCGTGCTCCGACGGTCGTCGTCATCGAGGACATCCACTGGGCCGAGCTCCGATCTGCTCGATCTGCTCGAGCGGCTCGCCACCGGACGTTCGAGGCGCCCGTGATGCTCGTTGACGACCGCGTCGTCCGGAGGTCGTCGATCAGGCGCGACCTGGGGGCTCGGGACAGCGCAACGCGACAGTCCTCTGGCTCGATCCGCTTGTCCGCCGCGGCCGTGTCGCAGCTGCCTCGACGGAAAGTTCCCTCGACTGCCGGACGACCTGCGCGACCGCTTCTCGTCGAGCGCGCCGACGGAAACCCGTTCTTCCTCGAAGAGCTCGTCGGGCGAGCTCGTCGACAGCGGCGCTGCTCGTCCAGTCCGGAGACGAGTGGACGGTGGTCAGCTCGGACGCCGACTTCGCGATGCCGGACACCGTGCACGCGGTGCTCGCGGCGCGGATCGACCGACCTCCCCGCGCTGGAGAAGTCCGCGCTTCAGGCCGGAGCGGTCGTCGGCCGCGTGTTCTGGGGCACTCCGGTGGTTCATCTCTCGGACGGCGCGGAGCCGGACTTCGGGGTTCTCGAGGAGCGGGATCTCGTGACCGAGCGTCGCTCGATCTGCAGGAGACGACCGCGAGTTCGTCATCAAGCACGCGCTCACGCGGGAGTCGCGTATGGCATCGATTCCAAAGGCTCGCGAGGCCGACTGCATGCGCGTCGTTCGCCGGATGGCTCGAGCGAGCCTCCGGCGGGCGGACGAGCGCGCGCCGCTCCTCGCGCACCACTACTCGCGAGGCGGTCGATCCGCATGAGGCCGACCTCGTCTGGGCAGGCGATCCGGAAGGGCTCGACCGCAGTGCGCGAGCGCGCGGTGCACTGGCTCGCCGCGCGCCGGACGCCCTGCGTTCGGTCAGGACGCATGGATGGAGCGAGGCGGTCGAGCTGTTCGACACGCGCCGTCGAGCTGCACCGACGACGCCTACGTAGCGGGCGCGCCTCTGGCGCGCAGTGGGCGAAGCGCATGCGCTGCGCTACGACGGCGAGGGCATGCGGAGTCGCCGCCTACGCGCGGCTCGAGGGCCCGCTCGACGATGCCGAACGAGCGGACACGTACGCGTTCCTCGGCGTTCCAGGCGTCGATCCGCTCGCGCAATGTGGTCGATCCGGCTCGAACACGGAACTACATCGAGGGCTGGGCTGCGAAGGCGCTCGCGCTTGCGGCCGGACGGCTCGAAGCCAGCAGCTACGCGCGATGCTCGCTCGGCCAACGTCGAGCCTCGCCGGTGACCTGCGAGGAAACGCTGCGACGAGGCGAGCAGCGCTCGCCGAGACGCTCCGACAGCGTCGAGCTCCGCTCGTTCGCACTCGGCGCTCGAGCGCAGGCCGCGTTCGACCGTCGCCGCTTTCACGAGGCGGCCGGCGTCGAGCGACGAGCGGCTCGCGCTCATCTGTCGCGAATCGACGATCCCGATCATCTCGGTGCGAGGCGTACGAGTCGGCGTCTCCGCGGTTGCAGCGTGCGCTCGAGCTTCGACCGAGGCGCGGCGAGCTCGGCCGACGCTGCATGCGGAGCTTCGCGGCGGCTCGTCCGCGCACCATCGCGTTCACTCGGTGTCGCTCGAGCTGGAGCTTGCAGATGCACACTCGGCGACTGGACGGGACCTGGCGTCGCAGACCGAATCGGGCCTGCGAATCCGCCATCGAGGCGAACCTCGCCACTCCCGTGTGTCAGCAACCCGCGTGACCTCCTCCTGCGCTGCGTCGCGCACTGCTGCATCGGCGACGAGTCGCGAGCAGCCGAGCTCGAGCGAGAGCGCGATGCAGCTGCGGCGGCGAGGGCATTCGCAGTCGTACCTGGGCGGGCCGAGCCGATCCGGATCGCGCTCGCTCCGCGGCGATCGGTCGGGTGACGGAGGTCGCTTGTCGACGCTACCCGTCGAGCGCGCGAACGTCGTGGGGTGCCGGCGCATCTTGGCCGCGCGGCTCGACGTGCTGTCGGCGCTGCGGACCGCCATGACCGCGTCGAGAGCGGAGGCGTCCGACATCTGCTCGACGGATGATCGATCCTTCGAACCGTTCGCGCTCTGGCGTCGCGCTCGTCGCGACGACGAGCTCCTCGCTCGCGAGCGGACGAGCGCTTCGCGTCGACTCGGGCCTCGAGTGGCACCGCGCTCGCAGACCGAGCGGCTGCTCGCCGGCGTCTTAGTAAGAGGCGACGCGCGGCGCTCGTGGCGCTCGAGCGCGAGCTCGATGAGCCGGTCGAGCAGCTCGGCGTACGGGATGCCGGCTGCCTCGAACAGCTTCGCGTAGACGCTCGTCGACGTGAAGCCCGGGATCGTGTTGATCTCGTTCACGATCGACCTCGCCGTCCGGGCGGACGAAGAAGTCGATGCGCGCCATGCCCTCGCACTCCGTGGCGACGAACGACTCGACCGCGAGCTCGCCGGACGCGCTCGTCGCGCTCTCGGCGCAGATGCGCGCGGGGATGACGAGCTCCATCCCGCCCTCGTCGTACTTCGCCGAGTAGTCGTACCAGTCGCGCGTGCGCGACGATCTCGCCGACGACCGAGGCGATCGGGTCGCGGTTGCCGAGGCACGCCGCACTCGACCTCGACGCCGTCGACGCCCTCCTCGATCAGCACCTTTGTCGTCGTGGCGCCGCGCGAGCTCGACCGCGGCGCGCGAGCTCGATCTGCCGTCGCGAACCTTCGAGATCCCGACCGACGAGCCGAGGCGCGCCGGCTTCACGAACACCGGGTATGTCGGAAGGAGTGCTCGGGCGGCGTCGCCGTCGCGGAGGGTGACGTTCCTGCGCGACGGGGATCCCGCGGTCTCGCAGCACGGCCTTGAACGAGGTCCTTGTCCATGCACAGCGCCGAGGCGGCGACGCCCGCGCCGACGTAGGGCACGTCGGCGAGCTCGAGGAGTCCCTGCACGGTGCCGTCCTCGCCGAACGGGCCGTGGAGGATCGGGAGCACGACGTCGACCTGTCCGAGCGTCGCGCGCCGGTGCGGAGTCGGCCACGACCGGCAGCGTCTCGACGCTCGTGCTCGGGGAGCTCTGGCTGCGACCGTGGACCAGCTCCCAGCGCCCGCTCCGGTCGATCTCGACGACGACCGTCTCGTATCGGTCCGGGTCGAGCGCGTCGACGACGGAACGCGCCGACTCGATCGGAGATCGTCGTGCTCGCTCGAGCGGCCGCCCGCGAGCACGGCCACGCGACACGCGTGGGCTCACGGAGTCGTCGTCGGTGCGTGCTCGACGAAGCGTCCCGACGAAGAGCGTGACGAGCGAGTTCGGCTTCGCCTGCGTGCCGCCGACTGGGTCCTGAGAGATGACGATCCCGTCGAACGTCGGATCGTCGGTGTCCTCGAGCACCACGCGCGTGCGGAAGCCGGCGGCCTCGAGCGTCGTCTGGGCGATCGCGACGTCCTGCGTCGTGACGTCGGGGACGGCCGACGTCGACTGGTCCCTTCGAGACGGTCACGCGTGACCGTCGAGCCCTTCGAGCCTCGGAGCCGCCGTTCGGCGTCCTGGCCGGTGACGATCCCGGCGGCCTGATCGGAGTCCTCGTCGATCCGCGACGACGCTGAAGCCGGCGCCGCTGGAGCTCGGATGCCGCCTGGTCGTACGGCAGGCCGACGACGTTCGGGACGGTCACCGGCTTCGGTCCCTTTCGAGACGTTGATCCGCACCTGCGTCCCTTCGACGACGACCGTGCCCGCGCCCGGCGACTGCGCCGGTCACGGTGCCCTCGTCCCGGTCGGAGTTCGACCTCCGACGACCTGGGCGTCGAGGCCGGCTCGCGTCAGCTCAGCGACGGCGTCCTCGACCGTCTGACCGACGACGCTCGGGATCGTGACCTCGGGCTTGCCGGAGGAGACGTCGATGCGGACGACGGTCTGCTTGTCGACCCGCGTGCCCTCGGTCGGGCTCTGCTGCGAAGACGACGCCCTCCTCGACGTCCGAGTTGGACACGCGACGGACTCCGGGACGAGGCCCGCGTCTCCGTCGATCTTGTTGACCGCCATGCGCCTGCTGGAGCCCGACGACGTAGGGGACGGCGACGGTCTCCGCACTCTCGAGCTGCCGCTGGATCGAGTCGTAGAGGAAGCAAGCCCGCGACGAGCAGCGGCGAGGACGGCTGCCGATCGCGAGGAGCCACGGCCAGAGCGGGCCGCCCGCGCTTCGGCGGCTCGTACTGCGGGGGCGGACGGTCGCACGCCGATCTGCGTTGCCGCGGTCGCAGTCGAGCGTCGCGCTCGCCGGCGAGCACCATGGTCGCGGCCTCCGCGGTCTCGGCCGCGACGCGTCCACCGCGCGCGACCGGTCTCCGAGGTCGGCGTCCATCGCGGCCGCGGACTGGTAGCGGTCCGCCGGCTCCTTCGCGAGCGCGCGCACGACGACGAGGTCGAGGTCGTCGGGCACGTCCGGGCGCAGGTCCGGACGGCGCGGGCGGCATCTCTGCGAGGTGCTTCATCGCGATCTCGACCGGGCTGTCGCCGGTGAACGGCACCTCGCCGGTGAGGAGCTCGAAGAGCACGATCCCGGTCGAGTAGAGATCGGAGCGTCTGGTCGACCGGCGCGCCGCGCGCCTGCTCGGGCGAGAGGTACTGCGCGGTGCCGATGATCGCGCCTCCTCCGTCATCTGGCTCGCGCCCGCGCGCGCGATCCCGAAGTCCGTCACCTTGACGACGCCCTCGGGGTCGACGATGACGTTGTGCGGCTTGATGTCGCGGTGGATGACGCCGTTGCGGTGCGCGTAGCGCAGCGCGGCGAGGATCTGGCGCGTGTACGCGATCGCGACCGGGACGGGGCAGGGCCGCGCGAGCGGATCAGCTCCTTGAGCGTCCGCCCCTCGACGTACTCCATGACGATGTAGTATGAGCCGTCGGCCTCGCCGCGGTCGAAGATCGAGACGATGTTCGGATGCGAGAGCCCGCCGCGTGCGTCGCCTCGCGCCGGAAGCGCTCGACGAACTGCTCGTCGTTCGCGTAGCGCGCGTGCAGCATCTTGACGGCGACCCGGCGGCCGAGCTCCTGATCCTCGGCGAGGTAGACGTCGGCCATGCCGCCGCCGCCGAGCTTGCGCGCGATGCGGTAGCGGCCTGCGAAGAGCGTGCCGGAGAGGGTGTCCTGGGTCGTCATGTGCCGTTGCAATGAGAGTGCCTAGAGGTTAGGGATTCTCCGTCCCCTGCAGGATTGCCTGCATGACCGCGCGGGCGATCGGCGCGGCGGTCGTGCCGCCCACGCCGCTCTGGTTCTGCAGCACGACGGCGATCGCGACCTGCGGGCGGCGCACTCAGCGTCCTTTCCGGCGAACGCGATGAACCACGTCGTGTTCGAGCTCGCGATGCCGGTCTCGGCCGTTCCCGTCTTGCCGCCGACCGATGTATCCGGAGATCTGCGCAGCGGTGCCGGTCCCCTCGCGGACGACGAGACGCATCATCGCCGCGACCTCGATGCGCCGTCCGCTTGCTGACGCGCCTGGCGAATCACGGTCGGGCTGCTGCTCCATCGACGACCTCGCCCTCCGGGAGCGACGATCTTGTCGACGACCTGCGGCTCCATCAGCCTCCCGCCGAAGCCGAGCGCGCCCGCGACCATCGCCATCTGGAGCGGCGTGACGAGCATCCGCTCCTGGCCGAACGCCATCCGCCCGGCGTCGACATTCGAGTCGACGCTGCGGGTAGTAGAGCTTGCCGTTGCGATAGAGCCCGCTCGGGAGCCGCTCGTCGGCGGGCGTCTCGAGCGGCGGGCGCTCGTAGAAGCCGAACCGCTTGGCCGTGTCGAGGATCGCGCTTGGCGCCGAGCTTGAGGCCGATGTTGCAGAACACCGAGTTGACGGAGTGCACGAGGCCCGTGACGAGGTTGATCGTCCCGAAGACCTCAGGCCCGCTCTGGTCGGCGAAGTTGTGGACCTGCTTGCCGTACACCGTGCAGTAGCCGGGGTCGTAGAAGGTCGACCCCGGGCCGAACTTCCTCGACTCGAGCGCCGCGGACGCCGTGATCACCTTGAAGCGTCGAGCCCGGGATGAAGCAGGCCGGCGCTCGCGCGGTTGAGAGGGGCGCCGCGGGCGTGCAGTTCGCCGTGATCCGCGAGATGCGCCCGTAATGGCTCCTCGACGAGGTTCGGGTCGAAGCTCGGCGACGCATGCCATGACGAGCACCTTCCCGTTGCGCGGGTCGAGCGGCGACGACCGCACCGCAGTTCGTCCCGAGCTGCTCGCTGCGCGACCTCGCTGGGCGCTCGAGGTCGAGCGTCGTGACGACGTCGTTCCCCTGGATCGGTCCTGCCGTGGAGCTCGTCGAGCGCCTTGTCGACGACCGTCGAGAGGTTTCGCGTTCGACGCGGTCAGGTAGTCGTTCAGCGAGCGCTCGAGCCCCGTGCGCGAGCGGCCGACCGTCGAGTACCCGACGACGTGGGCCGCGAGCGGGCCGTACGGATAGCGTCGGAAGAAGAGCGTCTTGCCGTCGACCACGCGCTCGCGGTTCCGGCGCGAGGCGACGTCGCGGCTCGAACGAGAAGATGAGCCCGCGGTCGATCGAGAACTCCGCGACGCGCCGGATCGCGTTGTCCTGTCTCGCGGCGAGGCCGGCGGCAGCCCACGTCTGCCAGTACGTCGTCATGACGACGAGCACGCCGACGAGCCGCGAGCGCCACGTACGTGAGGCGCATGATCTGGCTGTTCATCGCGGCGTCGTTCGCCCTGTTCGAGACGAGCAGGAGCAGCGCGAGGAGCACGAAGTTCGCGACGATGCTCGTCCCGCCGTACGAGACGAACGGCAGCGTGATACCCGTCAGCGGGACGACGCGGAGGACGCCGCCGACGATGATGAAGGCCTGCAGCGCGAAGCCGAACGTGAGGCCCGCGGCGAGCAGCTTCGAGAAGCCGTCCTGCGCCTGCAGCGCCACGCGCATCCCGCGGACGACGAAGACCATGAACACGAGGAGCAGCGCGGCCGCTCCGATCAGCCCGAGCTCCTGCGCGATCGCCGAGAAGATGAAGTCGGTGCGGAGGTACGGGATGAGCTGCGTCCCGTCGACGGACGTGAACGTGCCCTGACCGAGCCCCGTGCCTCCGAAGCCGCCGTTCGCGATCGAGTAGAGGCTCTTCACGAGCTGGTACGAGGCGCAGTCCTGCCGGTACTCGAGCTTCCCGTTGAGCGCGCAGTAGACGCGCTCGTCCGTCCACGGGTGGAGCCAGATCGTGACCCGGTCTGGACGTGGCCGATGCGCGTTGTAGAGGACGGCCGAGCCGCCCGACGAACAGCGACGAGCCCTGCGGCGACGAAGAGCGCCCGCCCGGTCGCGACGTAGAGCATCGCGAGGAAGATCCCGAAGTTGAGGAGCGCGCTTCCGAGGTCGTTCGGTCACGGACGATGACGAGCATCGCGGCGCCCCAGATCGCGACGAGCGGGCCGAAGTCCTTCAGCCGGCCCTGCGCGCAGCACCTCGCGCTTCTCGCGCAGGTAGCCGCGCGAGGAAGACGATCAGGCAGATCTTCGCGAGCTCGCCGGGCTGGAACTGCAGCGGCCCGACGCTCACCCAGCAGGCGGCACGCCGTTCACGCGCTCGCCGAGGCCCGGCACCGACGGCAGCAGCAGCGAGCGCGACCGCGGCGACGCCGAACAGGTAGCGGTACGACTCGAGCACGCGGTAGTCGTGGCGGAGCCAGATGAGCGTCGCCGCGAGCGACGGCGACGCCGACGGCGACCCAGACGGCCTGCCGGCCGCCGTCCTTCGCGATCGAGGCGGTAGATCGACGCGATCACCGAACGCCGTGAGGACTGCGGCGAGCGGGAGGAGCGCTCCGTCCGCGTACGGCACCGTCACGGCGCACGACGACGTGCGCGACGAGGTACAGCCGCGAAGAAGAGCGCGCCCCAGCGTGACGGCGCTCGCCGAGACCTCGCGCGTCGCGCGCGATCGTGACGCTCGCGAGCGCGATGCCCGCGAGCAGCGCCGCGACGATCAGCCCGGCGAGCTCGCGGCTGCGCGCGCTCACCGGCGTGATGCCCCAGTAGAGCGCGACGCAGCGCCGACGACGATGCACGAGCGCGATGAAGGCGAGGGCGGCGATCGCGGCCACCCGCGCCTCGCGCCGTGCCGGCGTACGCCTCGGTCGGCGTCGTCGCTCGGCTGCGGAGTCGCGCCGCTGCCGAGGTCGGCTCGCGTCGGCGTGCCGGCTCGTGCGCCGCGCGGGCTTCCGGCGTCGGGTCGCCCTCGACGGGCTCGAAGAGCGACGACGGTGATGTTGTCCTCGCCGCCCTGCGCGTTCGCCGCCGCGACGAGCGCCTCGCGCCGCAGCTGTCGGGATCTCGCTCGGCGGCGACGAGTGACTGCCGCGATCTCGGCCTCGAGAGCATGTCCGTGAGTCCGTCCGAGCAGAGCGAGGAAGAGGTCTCCCGGCTCCGCGAGCATCGTGAAGACGTCCGCGTCGATGGCTCGGCTCGGTGCCGACGGCGCGCGTGATCGCCGAGCGCTGCGGATGCCGCTCCGCCTCCTCCGGCGTCAGAGACGCCCGCTGCGCACGAGCTCGGCGACGAGCGAGTGGTCGGTCGTCAGCTGCTCGAGGCACTCGTCGCCGCGCAGTCGGTAGGCGCGCGAGTCACCGACATGCCCGAACACGACGGTGCCCGGCTGCGCGCGTCGACGAACGCCGCGGTGACCGTCGTTCCCATCCCTGCCGTGTTCGGATCGGCGACGGAGCGCTCCCAGACGCGGCGGTTCGCCTCGGCGATCAGATCGCGTCGAGACTCTCCTCGCCGCGACGCGTGCGACCGGCCGTCCTCGAGCAGCGGCCGCGCAGCGATCCGGGCGGCGATCTCACCCGCCCGCGCGCCGCCCATCCCGTCGGCGATGGCGAAGAGCGGCGGCTCGCAGACGAATACGCGTCCTCGTTCCGCAGGACGCCTGCGCCCGGTGTCGGTCACGCCCAGCCGCGCGCCCGATCTCTCACGCGCTGCACCTGCAGCTCGGTCGCGCCGATCGCGGATCACGTCGCCGGCCTTCGACGAGCTGCGCGCGCTCGCAGCGTCGCGCCGTTGACGAACGTCCCGTTCGTCGAGCCGAGGTCGTCGACCCACGCACCGTCGCGGCCGCGGCTCGATGCGCGCGTGACGTGCGGACGCGAACTCGTCGCGGTCGAGCCGGATGCCGCTTCTCGGCGTCCCGGCCGACGACCGTCGCGAGCAGCCACCTCGATCGTCGAGCCTTCCTCGTGCAGCTCGGGGCTCGACGACGACGAGCAGGCCGCGCGGCGATCCAGGCCGTGCTCGGCTCGGAGCGCACGCCGCCTCGGCGGCGCCGAGGATGATGCTCTCCTGCGGCGCGCCTGCCGATGTCCTTCGTCGCCGATGCGCACGACCAGCACGATGAAGCACGTAGAGCAGGACGAGGAACGCGATCTTGAGGATCAGCAGCGTCTCGTCGGTCTCGAGCGCGACGGACGTTCACGGCGGCAGCGAGCGCCCGAACACGATCTCGGTCGAGCCCATCGTGATGCGATCGCCGTCGCGCAGCTGCGCGCGCGGTCGGTGCGCTTGCCGTTGACCTCGACGCCGTTCGTCGAGCCGAGGTCGACGATCCAGTACGCCGGCGCCCTCCTGGCGAAGCTCGGCGTGGCGGCGCGAGACGTTGACGTCCGCGACGCTGGACGTCGCACTCGCGCGAGCGACCGAGACGACCGGTCGGCTTCGTGACTCGTGCGTTGCGCCCGGCGACGGTGAGCGTGACGACCTCGCGCACCCGGCTCGGCGGCGGCGCATCGGGGATCGACGGGGCGGCTGGCGCCTGTAGATCATCGTCTGCGCCGGCTCGGCGACTGGCAGCTCAGGCGGCGGGCGGCGCCTGCGACGCCTCGCCGACTCCGCGCTGCGCGCGAGCCGCGTGGCGATGCCGAACTCGCCGACCGCGAGGTCGTCGTCCGTCTCGAGCAGGACGCGCGGCGGCGTCGAGCAGCGCGTAGCTGCTCGCGGCGTGCGTGCTCGGCGAGGTACTCCTGCAGCTCTGCCCGCGAGAGCGTCCTTCGTAGCCCGTCGAACTGCTTCCGATCGGTCGGCGAGAGGTAGACGGTGTACTCGTTCGGGCACGTAGACGCGCGAGACCGAGACGTTCCGGTGGTCGTCCATCTCCTTCGACGAGCTTCCGCGCGAGGCTCGATCGGCTGCACGTGTGTCCGGAAGGCACGTCCGAACACGCCCTCGAACAGGCCCTCGATCTTCGATTCGATGCTGCGCAGCGCGGGCATGGACGCGGGGTGGTTCGCGACGAGTGTAGTGGTCGCTCCGGTGCGTTCGGCTAGGAGCGCGCGGAACGCGCGGCACGAGAAACCCGCAGCCGCCCAGACGGCGACGACTACGAGCGGTGCTCGTGACGCCTGCTCCGACCGCGACGGAAGCCGCGGTGACGGACGAAGCCGACGACCGCGACGCCGGCCGGCGCGAGATCGCCTCGCCCACGGAAGGAGCGCGGCGGCGAGCGCGAAGAGGAGTCGCTGCGGCGGTCGTCAGCGGATGGCTCGGCGAGCGCGCTCCAGATGGCGTTGCCGCGTCGGGCACCTGCCGGCGTGAGCGGGCCGATGCCGAGGGTGCCCGCCGTTTCGCCGGTCGAACGGGAAGCTCGTGTCGCCGCGACGCCCGGCGAGCAGGGCTGCTGCTAGCACGGCCACGGCGGCGTGCGCAGCTCGCCGACCCGGTCCGTCGGCTCGTTGCACGACGAGCGGTACGAGCGGCAGCAGGCGAGCGGCGAGTACCGGTCCGACGACGAACAGGAGCCCGTGTGCACGGGCGTCGCGCCAGTTCAGCACCAAGCCAGCCCGCCGCGAGTGCGCCGTACACGATCGCCGCGCTCTCGGCGACGTTCCCGATCGGGAAGACGGGAACCGCGAGAACTGACGCCAGACCCGCGCGCGGATCGAGCCAGCACGCGATCGCGGTGGCTGACTACGAGCGCGGCCACGAGCTCCGGCGGCCAGAACGGGAGGAACGTCGCGCCGAGGACGGCGGTGACGACGCCGAGCGCCACCGGCACTGCGCGACGCGCGTGACGCTGTGCCGGGAGCGAGCGTCTCCTCGTGCTTCGTGGCGCGTTCCTTGCGAGCTGGGCCGACTCTGCGGCGACCGCAGTGCGTTCCGCAGCTCGGCTGGCGAGGTCGGACGCGTTCGGTCGCGCGGCGGGATCGATCGCGAGGCGCCGCGTCCACGGCGGCGGCGAGGCGGCGAGGGAGGCCTCTGCGCTGCGGTCGCCAGCGGAGGAGCGCCGGCCTGGATGGAGTTTGCGACCTCCTGGATCGGGCACTCCCCAGAAGGGATGCCGGTCGGTGAGCGTCTCCCACGAGGAGGACGCCGACCGACCAGACGTCGCCTCTCGGGCGTCGCGTCACCGCTCGGCGAGCCGCTCAGGGGAGATGTAGGCCAGAGTTCCGGGCACGTCCCCGACCGCCGTGAAGCGTGTCGGCGCCGTCGAACTGCGCGAGCCCGAAGTCGAGAGGCGGATGGCGAGCTCGTCGCAGTCCTCGACGAGGGATGTTGGCGGGCTTTACGTCACGGTGGACGATCCCGCGCGATGAGCGTGTGCCAGCGCGTCGAGCACTCTGCGCTGCGACCGCCACGGCATCGCGATCGGAGAGCGCGCCCGCGCGAATCGTCTCCGCAGTCGCCCGGACGTACTCGTAGGCGATGTACACATGGCCGAGTCGTCGCCCGTCGTACGCGCGAACGCACCGTTCGTGACGCAGGCGGCGCGCTGCGAGCGCCTCTCTCAGCTCGGCCCGCGCCGCCGCCTTTCCCCTTCGCGGGGGATGATCTTGAGCGCGACGTCGGGGCGGTTCCGCTCTGTCGAGTGCGAGCCAGACGGGAGCCGGAGCCGCCGCCCCGAGCGGGCGCATGGGCCGATAAGCGGCCGAGAACGAGCTCCCTAGGCGGATGGGGACAGCCGCGACGGACGACACCACGTTTGACGCCACTCTTGGCCGCCGATAGGCCGACTCCCTTAGCGACCTCGTGCGGTTTGCTTCAGCCCAGGCGGAGGTCGCTCCGGCCAAGCATCTCTGCGGGAGTCCCCTGGCGGCGCGCGAGTACGCGCGACGACGACGACGTTCTCGGCTTCGACTTCTTCGACGAGGAGGACGCGCACCGTCGTGGGAGGAGCCCGAGGCCTCGAGACGCCACTCCGCGAGAGCCCCGAGGCCCGGGGTCGTCGTGGGCGCGGGTCGGGCCTGCGGCCGCCGCGCAATCTGACGCCGCTTCTGCGCCTCATCGGATTGATCGCGCTCGCGATCCTCGTGATCGTCCTGCTCACCGCCGTTTAGATCGAGGGCTGCACCGAGAGCGCGCAGCGAGACCGAAGCAGGCACGTATCTCGCCGACATCGGCCGAGTCGGGAACGCGTCCGCCAAGCTCGGCGCAGCAGGGTGTCCACGTACCGTGACGACCCCCTGGGGCTGAACGAGGAGGACTATGGACACTGACGCGAAGCTCGGCGGCTACGCCCAGACGGCCGAAACAACCAGATGCAGCAGGCCAGGCCGCGGATCTGAACGCCCCAGGCGCGATGGTTGTACCGAATGGCAGGCGCTGTCCGTAAAGTAGCCTTTGCGCTGCCGCGCCGAACGGCCTCCGGGGCCGCGCAGGCCGCGTTCAAGGGAGGCGACGGACGAGACCGACGCCGGCGCCCGCCGGCGAGCTACTCACTCGCGCAGACGCGCCGCTCAGGCTGGCGAAAGAGCGACGATCATCTGGACGGACTCGTTCCGGGGGCCCGCGAGGGTGAGTCGTCCTCGAGGACGAGGTGGGATCGAGGGGTTGGACGCTGCCGTCGTCACAGTTCGTCACGGCGAGACGACCTCGTCCCGTAGCCAGAGCTCGCTGGCGGCGATCTGGCAGCGCATCCAGGGCGCGTCGACGGGTGGCATCGCCGACCAGAAGCCTCCACGGCAGTGGCATCGCCTATGTGAAGGCGCTCCCGAGCACGGCCAGCTCCCTGTCCACCACGACGGAGACGACGATGCTCGTCACGGAAGACCGCCTCAGTTCGAGGTCGGAGTCGAGGACACCGGCGAGAGCCGGGAAGTCAGCATCAAGGTCACGCTGACGATCCCGAAGCAGCTCCACGCCGATCGTCAAGACGGCCACGATCCCGACTCTCCCGGTCGACGCCGGTGATGACCAAAGTCCGGGGTCGGTCGTCTTCTACGATCGGCGCGCTCGTGCCGTTCGGCGAGCAGATCGACGGTGAAGGTGGACGTCGATCCAGTGCCCGGCGAGACGAACACCGCGAACAACACGGCCGTTGAGTACCTCCGTCGTCTTCTCGTTGTGACCACGTCACTCGCGGTGGCGATTGCAGCCTGTGTGGCGGCGGGGCTGGCGCTCGTGGTCTGCCTGGCGCTGTGTGCGTCGCCTCGCGCACGTGAAGACCGCCTTCGGTCAGGTGCGCGCTCGGAAGCGGCGGCGGTCTTCTCGATTTACGCCGTTTCTGCTCCAGGGCCGTTGTCGACGACCTGCATCGCGCGGTCGACGAGGTCGCCGCAGGCCTCTCGCGCGTCGATCGGCGTGTGTCGACGGCTCGCTGACGAACACCGCGGTCGTGCGCTGCGACGACGCCTTCTGGCCCAAGGGAACAGGGGGCCAGCAGTCGGCGTCGGTTGCACTGCTCGACGCCAACCGCACCGGCACGGTCCTCACGGCCGATCCAGGGGCGACGACTACGCGCGGATCTAAATGACGTTATGCGCCGTCTCCTTCGTCGCGGGCCACATAACGTCCTCAGGATGGCTCGAGCACCTGAGCAACAAACAATACACTTACTCGACCGTTCAAGGGGTAGACGACTAGGGCGGGAGGCCCCATGGTTCTCTGGTCTTGTCCCAGGAGGTCGCGTGCAGTAAGGAGGTACAGACGTACACGCGCGCGCAGGCAGAAGTCGGCGAGTTGAGGGTCGGGATTAGCTAGCGCGGCTGCTCACTTGCTTTTAGCTACCTGCGCACCAAGAGGTCGAAAGAAGCGCGTGGCTACAATGGCTACATCCGACGTTCGCTCAGCGTTTCGCTGCAGCCCCGAACACCGCCACCGGATTCCGGGGCGCCATGCCGGAGTTACGTGAACATGCGCGCACGGGCGCGAACGGTTTTGCCGCGAATCGACAAGCTGGGGGTCACTGGTTCAGGCCCGGTACCGCCGCTGACAAAACCCTGCAAGACGAACTGATTGGTTGCCAGCGCCGACAACGGCACACGATCCGGTGACTATGTTTGCGTCGCCGCTTGGGGATGCTGTTCCCGAGCCGGTCATTGCTCTGACGTTGAGCTCTTCATGTCGGTCGAGGCAGAGCGCTGGAGCAGAGGGCTTTCGGCGGCGCTGGGGAGGCTGCGACACTTACAGAGGGCGTTAGGCCCCATGATCCCGCAGTTGGTCTTGTTGGGGCTCAGTCATGGCGGGTTGAGAGTCTCGGTGTATGACTGCGTCTGAGCTCGCGGGACACTCACGGCTGCGGGCGCCGTTCAATCGGTTGCTCATGCATGACTGCGACTGATACCGCGATTAACCTCTGGCCGTCTGCATCGGCAGCGAGGGCACCAGATCCGGAGCCGGGTCGATGCCCACGAAGACACAACACCCTGGCGGTCTCGACGCGCAACGGGATGCGTTGACTCCAGGCAGAACAGCGCGTCGGCGGGCATCGACTATCGGCGTTTTTCGGGGATTCCGGAACCGCGGCATTCGCCGAAGGCCACGTTGTCCTTGTGGGCGAACCACGCGCGCCAGTCCGGTCGGACGCGCTCGAGGGCCTCGCGCGGGTGCTCGGCGGTGGCGGCGGAAGGCTCCCCGACCCCGATGAACTGGATGGACTTCCACGACCGTGACACGAGTCTACGGGCAGAAGTCGAGGTCGTCTTGACCGGTAAGCCCCGCGCGAACCAGATGTTCTTGGACGAGCAATGCGTA
>ERZ1370068.6440-contig-5423_pt1 | contig 19662 bp, 18 predicted proteins | sample MGYA00561227_ERZ1370068 | MGnify/ENA primary metagenome ERZ1370068 (study PRJEB38410, sample SAMEA6850437) | metagenome | study: Metagenomic assessment of the ecological functions of the soil: analysis of the soil microbiota associated with the...
GATTGCGATCGGCCTTGGCATCATGGTTGCCGTGTCCAATAGCGGCACCAAGGAGAACATCCAGATAGACCGGAAGTGACCGTCGACGTAGGCTTGTCGTAGCCGCGGCGCTTTTGCATCAAGGCCCGGCGTCGGGCGGTCAGTGCGCCACAGGGGCGCGGCTCGCCTGCCGCTCCTGCAGCGTGCACGCGATCTGCGGCGCGCCGTCGCGATCGTGCGCGATCATCCGCCAGCGCGCGCCGTCGCGCTCCATCGTCATGAAGCCGAACCGGTTGGTCGCGACGATCCCCGACGATCGCCGTTCCGGGCGCCGGCACGACGCCGGGTGGCAGCGGAATCGGCAGCGGCGTGTCGATCCAGTCGCCGCCGTTGCCCGACACGAACTGCGCCGGCTGCGGCGTCCGAAGCTCACGACCTCGAACAGGTGGACGTGGCCGGACAGAAGCGCCTTGACGTTGGGCGGAAAGAGCACGGTCGGTTGCAACCCGTTCAGCACCGATTGCAGCGCGCCGTTGCCGGATACGGCGCATCGGGCTGCGCAGGGTTCGGCGCGAACGCGAGCACCGGGTGATGATTCATGAAGAACGCGTTCGGCCGCTGCGCGGCGAGCGCGAAGGCCTGCTCGTATTGCCGGCGATACTGGACGTGCATCGCGATCGTCGGCGGCAGCGGCGTGACGCCGACGAGCGACGAATCGAACACGATGAACTGCGTGTCGGCGTCGCGGCCGGTACCGAGCGGCACGGCGTACGGCTCGCTGTAATCGCCGATCGCGTCGTCGGCCGCGGCGTTGCAATCCTGCCGCGGCGCCGAGCGGACGCGGATCGAGGAATCGCCACCAGCCCTGGCCCGCGCGATTGCACGACTCGTGGTTGCCGCGCACGACGATCCACGGCGCCGCCCGCATGAGCGGCTCGGCCGGTGCGAACACGTCGGCCTCCCACGCGTCCCAGCCATAGCCCCACGGGCTGCCGGCGCAGCTGCGGGTTGCCCGCCGGGCACTCGTTCTCGCGATAGTGGTAGTCGCCGACGTGGATGACGAGATCCGGGCGCTGCCGCGGCCGCCGCGCGCGCGACCGCGGCGAACGGCCACTGCGCCGGATCGTTGCAGGCCTGGAAGACGTTGTCGGCCGTCTTGATCCGGCAGCCGGTGTCGCCGATGACGACGATCCGCCGCGGGCTCGCCTTCGGCAGCGGGAGCGCGCGGCCGAGGATCGACGCGCGCGCCACCCGGCGGGAAGCGTCTTGTCGCAGACGAGCACCGGAAACGCGGAGGGCTTCGAGCGCGCCGGCTCGCTGCGCGTCGGCCGCAGCGGCATCGTCGCGGGCTGCGCGCGCACGTCCATCGGCGACCGCCACGCCGTCGATCTCGATCGGCGGACAGTTCGCGAGCGGCGTGATCGCACGCGCGACGGCGCGGCCCTCCTCGCCCAGCAGCACGAACGCATAGCGTCTCGTGCGCAGCGCGCCGGCGTCGCGCGGCGGCAGCCGCGCAGCCGGCGAGCATACGCCGCGAGCGCAGCGATCACGCCGATCGCGTCATCATCGCCAGTCTCCCCACGCCGCTTGCACGACGGCGATGGCCGCCGCGGCCGCCGTGTCCGGCGCGCAGCACGCGCGGTCCGAGCCGCAACGCGTGAAATCCTTGCGCGCTGCGCCGCTGCGGCCTCGCGCGCGTCGAATCCGCCCTCCGGACCGATCAGGACGCGCGAGCGGCGATGCCGGCAGCGCGATGGCCGTCGACGCGCTTGCTTCGCGTCCGGCAGCAAGCACGATGCCGGACCCCTGCCACTCCGCGCAGCCAGTCGGCGAGCGCGCGCGGCGCGCGACGTCCGGAATGCCGATTGCGGCCCGACTGCTCGGCCGCGGCCGCCACGATCTGCCGCCAGTGGCGCGACGCGCTTCTCGCCGCGCTCTCGCCGTCCGGCAGCGGCGCGCTCCGCGCGGTGACGAGCGGCTGGATCGCCGTCGCGCCGAGCTCGGTCGCCTTGCGGATCGCCGAGTCCATCGCATCGCTCGCGACGATGCCCTGCGCGAGCGTCAGCGCGAGCGGCGATTCGCGCTCGACCGGCACGAAGCGCTCGCACGCGCACCGACGCGCCGCGCTTGTCGACGTGCACGAGCGTGGCCGCGTACTCGCCGCCCGTGCCGTCGAAGAGCGTCACCGCGTCGCCGACGGCAAGGCGCAGCACGCGCGTCGCGTGGTGCGCGGCGCCGGCGTCGAGCTCGATCGTTCGCCCGCGAGCTCGGGCGCGAGCGGCGTCGGGCACAGGAATCGCGGCGCAGCCATGCGCAGTTCCTGCGTCAGCGCTAGGCTTCGGCGGCGATGAAATCGAGATCCGCAATCGTCGTTCTCGGCGCGGAATCCGATCCGCGCGTAGATCGCGTTCGACGTCGGGATTCGCGACGTCGGTCGTGAGGAAGAGCTTGCGCTTGCCGCGCGCCAGCAGCTCGCGCGCGAGCCCGCGCGACGAGCGCCGTCGCGTAGCCCCGGCCGCAGCGCTCCGGCAGCGTGTAGACCGGGGCGATCCGCGCGAAATCCGGGCGCCGCGTCGTTGAAGCCCGCGTAGGCGACCGGCCGCCGTCGTCCCAGATCCGGAAATCGCCGCGCGCGATGCGCGACGGGACCTGCTCGCGCACGCGCTCCGGCGGATCGGGAATGCCGACTTCGGCGATGAACGCGAGCTGCCGCTCGATCAGCCAATCCGGTGTCGGCGGACGTCGCCGATCCGCGGCGCGCCCGGTGCCGCGGGCACGTCGTTGACCGCGGTCAGCGCGTGCTGGCGCATGCGAACGCGCAAGCGGTGCACCGCGCCCGGTGAGATCCTTCCAGCTTCCGCGCGAACGCCTCGCAGCCGGCCGGCGCGCCGATCACGCCCTGGAGCTCCGGCCAGTCGCGCGCGAGATCGACGGCGAACGCCGCCGCGCGCGGCCGCGTCGCTTTCGCCGATCAGGAGCGGGCCCGTCGTCGCGCAGCATCGCGACGCCGAACGCGCGGCCGCCGAGCAGGTCGCGAGATAGATGCGCTCGCCCGCGCGCGGCGGCGTGCGCTTCATCGCGTGCGCGCCGCCGGTGAAAAGCTCGCCGACGCTTCGCCGCGCGCCTTCATCGGCGCGACCGCGGCGATGAAAGCGTCGAGATCGCGATGGCGAGTGACGCTGCATGGTTGCGCCTCGAGCGAGGGCAGTGCCAGTATGTTATACGAGCGCCGCGGCAATTCTCCGGACGGCGCCGCCGGATTCCCTCACCTCACGCATGCGAGGACGACTATGGCCAGCCTGACGACCGCCGCCCGGCGAGCCCGGCTCCGCCCGCGCCCGCCTTCGACCTGCCCGGCACCGACGGCAAGCGCCACACGCTCGACGTCGGTCCGAGGCGCGAACGGCACCGTCGTGATGTTCATCTGCAACCACTGTCCGTACGTGAAGGCGGTGGCCGCCAAGATCGTCGCGCGACATGGCGCGAGCTCGCGCAGCACGGCGTGGGCAGCATCGCGATCATGAGCAACGATCCCGCCGCGTATCCCGAGGATTCGTTCGACAGCATGAAGGCGTTCGCCGCGCAGCACGCGTTCACGTTCCCGTACGTGATCGACGAGACGCAGGACGTCGCGCGCGCGTACGGCGCCGTCTGCACGCCCGACTTCTTCGGCTTCGACCGCGACCTGCAGCTCGTGTACCGCGGCCGGCTCGACGCGTCGGGCCGCTCGGCCGATCCGACGGCGACGCGCGAGCTCTTCGACGCGATGCGTCGACGTCGCGCGCACGGGCAGCGCGTCCGGCGTCCAGCATCCGTCGGTCGGCTGCTCGATCAAGTGGAGGCAGGACTAGCCGTCACGCGCAGCAGGAACGCACGCAGCGCGTCGAGCACGACGTCGGGCTGCTCGGCCATCAGCGCATGCCCGCAATCGGGAATCGTGACGACCTTCGCGTCCGGCAGCGCCGTCGATCAGGCTCTTGGCATTCTTCGGCGGCGCCATGATGTCGCGCGCGCCGAGGATCACGAGCGCCGGGCAGCGGACCTTCGCCGCGCTGCGCGACGCCCGCGCGCGTAGCGCGTCGCAGGCGACGAGATCGGCGTGGAGCACGCCCGGGCTTCGTGCGCTCCAGCAGCCGCAACGCATTGCCGGTGAGCCACAGGCCGGGCACCTGGTTGCCGCCGAGCTGCTTCCCGGCGCTGTACGACCAGCCGGTGATGAGCTCGAAGGCGACGTGATCGTCGCGCTTCGCAGCGTCCAGCAGCGCGTCGGAAACGGGCATCGGCGCCGCCGGGCCGAGGAGCGCGAGCTTCGTCACCCGCTCCGGATAGCGCGCCGCGCACTCCAGCGCGGCGAGCGATCCCAGCGAATGGCCGACGAGCGCCGCGCGCGCGATGCCCGCCGCATCGAGGAGCGCGACGATCCAGTCCGCGATCGCCTCGACGCGACGGCAGCGCGGCGCCGCCCGACTTGCCGTGGCCGGGAAGATCGACGGCGAGCACGTTCCAGCCGTGATGCGCGAAGTAGCGCGACTGCAGCGCCCAGACGCTGTGGTCGTTGCCCGCGCCGTGGACGAAGACGACCGTCGGCAGCGCGCCGATCGAACGGCCGCGAGCCCGTGTACGCGTAGACGTCGCTGCCGCCGACGGACGAGCGCATCGATGCATCAGGCCTTTCCCGCGGCGTGCAGCGCGCGCGACAGGTCCTCGATCAGGTCGTCGGCGTGCTCGAGCCCGACCGACAGCCGGATCGTGCCCTTCGGTGATGCCGGCCTCGGCGAGATCCGCGGCCGACATCCGGAAATGCGTCGTGCGACGCCGGATGGATCACGAGCGACTTGGCGTCGCCGACGTTGGCGAGATGCGAGAAGAGCTTCAGCGCCTCGATGAACGTGCGGCCCTGCTCGCGCGTGCCCTTCGAGGTTGAAGCTGAACACGGCGCCGCAGCCGCGCGGCAGCAGCCGCTGCCGCGAGCGCGTGATCCGGATGGCCTTCGAAGCTCGGGATAGCCGACCGCGTCGACCATCGGATGCGCGGCGAGGAACGACGACGATCTGCCGCGTGTTGTCGACGTGGCGCGCCATCCGCAGCGGCAGCGTCTCGATCCCCTGCAGGATCTGGAACGCCGTGAACGGCGCCATGCACGCGCCGAAGTCGCGGATGCCCTCGCGCCGCGCGCGCAGCAGGAAGCCGGCAGTCGTCGATTCCTCGGCGAACACCATGTCGTGGAAGCCGGCGTACGGCTCGGTCAGCGTCGGAAACTTGCCGCGCGCCTTCGGCGCATCCCAGTCGAACTGCCCCGAGTCGACCAGGAGCGCCGCCGATCACGACGCCGTGGCCGGACAGGAATTTGGTCGCCGAATGGAACACGAGATCGGCGCCGTGCGCGAACGGCTGCATGAGATACGGCGTCGTGAACGTCGAGTCGACGAGCAGCGGCAGGCCGTGCTCGTGCGCGAGCGCGGCCACGCGCGGGATGTCGAGCACGTCGAGGCCCGGATTGCCGAGCGTCTCGCCGAAGCAGCAGCGCGCGTCTCGGGCGGATCGCCGCGCGCCACGCGTCGAGGTCGCGCGGATCGACGAACGTCGTCTCGACGCCGAAGCGCGGCAGCGTGAAGTCGAGCAGGTTGTGCGAGCCGCCGTAGAGCGCGCGCGACGCGACGATGTGGCTGCCCGCGCCCAGCAGGCGTCACGATGCGCGAGGTGCAGCGCCGCCTGGCCGCTCGCCGTCGCGATCGCGCCCACGCCGCCTTCGAGCGCGGCGATCGCGCTCCTCGAGCACCGCGCACGTCGGATTGGAGATCCGCGAATAGACGTGCCCGGCGCGCTCCATGTTGAAGAGCGCCGCGGCGTGGTCGGTGTCCGGGAAGCACGAACGACGCCGACTGCGTAGATCGGCGTCGCCCGCGCGCCCGTCGCGGATCGGGCCGCGCCCCGGCGTGCAGCGACAGCGTGTCGAAGTGCGTGGTCTTGGGCTTGGTCATCGGCGGCCGCGTCGGCGGCGAGGAACGGTCGCCGCGCTATGGTAGCGCAACGTCAGCGGCCGCGCGGCGTCGCCCAGATGCGCCGGAGGGATTAAAATGCGTATTCCGCAACCTGGGGGAACCGACCATGCAACGCAAGGCATCCGCCCGCTGGCAGGGCACGACGCAGGAAGGCAGCGGAACGCTTTCGGTGCAAAGCGGCACCCTGCGCGACACGCCCGTACTCGTTCAAGGCGCGCTTCGGCGACGGCAAGGGAACGAATCCGGAGGAGCTCATCGCCGCCGCGCACGCGGGCTGCTTCACGATGGCGCTGTCCTTCACGCTCAACAACGCGGGCTTCACCGCGACCGCCATCGAAACCGAGGCGCGGCTCACGATGGACACGGTCGACGGCAAGCCGACGATCACCGCCGATCCACCTCGTCGACGCGCGCGCAGGTGCCCGACGTCTCCGCCGCGCAGTTCGCGGAGATCGCGCTCGAACGCCAAGGTCAACTGCGTGGTCTCGCGCGCGCTCTCGCCGGGCATCACCGTCACGATGGACGCCTGCTTGCGTCCTAGCGCGTCCTGACGCGCGCACTCGATGGCAGCCGCCGTCCGCGCCGGCCAAGGGCCGCGGCGCGACGTTCAATCCGGCGAACCGCTTCCGCCGCGACAGCCGCGAGGCGGTCGACGATGGCTGGGCGGTCGCCGGGCGTCGCGCTGGACGAGCGACGATCGCCGCCGCCGCTCAAGACGGTCGTCGCGCATCCAGCCGGCGCGCACGATCATCAGCCGCAACGAGTCGCCCGACATTCCGTTCACGCAGTCGATCAATCCGTACCAGGGCTGCGAGCACGGCTGCATCTACTGCTACGCGCGGCCGACGCACGCGTATCTCGATCTTTCGCCGGGCCTCGATTTCGAGACGAAGCTCTTCGCCAAGCCCAACGCCGCCGAGTTGCTGCGCGCGGAGCTCGCGAAGCCCGGCTATCGCTGCGATCCGATCGCGCTCGGCACCAACACCGATCCGTACCAGCCGATCGAGCGCGAGTGGAAGATCACGCGCTCGCTGATCGAAGTGCTGGCCGAATGCGAGCATCCGCTGACGATCACGACCAAGGGCGCGCTGATCGAGCGCGATCTCGACCTCACTGGCGCCGATGGCGGCCAAAGGGCCTCGTCGCGCGTGTTCGTCTCGATCGCGATGCTCGACCGCGAGCTCGCGCGCAAGCTCGACCCGCGCGCGGCGGCGCCGCACCGGCGCCTCGCGATCGTCAAGACGCTTGAGCGAGGCCGGCGTGCCGGTCGGCGTCAACGTCGCGCCGGTCATTCCGCAGCTCACCGACCACGAGCTCGAGGCGATTCTCGAGGCGGCGGCGGCAGCCGGCGCGCGCCACGCCGGCTGGACGATGCTGCGGCTGCCGCTCGAGGTCGCGCCGCTCTTTCGCGATTGGCTCGCCGCGCACTACCCGCTGCGCGCCGCGCACGTGATGAGCATCGTCCGCCAGATCCGCGGCGGCAAGGACTACGAGTCGCAGTTCAACGTGCGCATGGGCGGCAGGGGCGAGTTCGCCGATCTCGATCCGCATGCGGTTCCGCGCTCGCCTGCAAGCGCCTCGGCCTCAACACCGACCGCGACGCGCCGCTCGACATCGTCGCGGTTCCGGCCGCCGCGCAACGACGCGCAGCTCGACCTCTTCTAGGCCGCGGCTCGCTGAGCCGCGGCTTGCCCGGCGCCGTGCACAGGCGCAACATTCGGCGGCACGGCTCGCCGAAGCCGGCGCATCGTCTGACGACCAACATTCCGGGGAGGCAAGACGTGAGAGCGCAATCAACCATGTCGCGGTCTGGGTCGCCGGCGATCGTCCAGTTCATCCTGGGCGCAGGCTGGTACACGGTCCTCGGCACGACCTGGATGGCAGGCATCGGCAAGGACGAGATGCAGACTGGCGGCCGAACACGGCCACTCGCCGCTGCCGTACGTCATTGTCGCTCGCGACCGGCGCTCGTCATCGCGTACGCGCTCGCGTGGCTCTTGCCCAGGTCGGCGCCGCAATCGCGCGGCGAGCGGGCGCGAAAACCGGCGCCGCTGCTCGGGCTGGCGCTCATCGGCACCACGCTCGCGCAGAACTACGGGTTCGAGGCGCGCCCGCTATCGCTGTGGCTCATCAACGCGGGCTACATGATCGTCGGCATGGCGGTCGATGGGCGCCATCGTCGGCCACTGGACGAGGAAGGTCGCGATGATCGGCCGACCTCAGCCGGAGCGCCATGCGCCTGACGACCGCCGCTGCTACACCGGCGCCGTGCACGACGTGCTGCGGATGATGGGGCACGACAACATCGTGCTGCCGCCCGACGATCAAGGCGATCGCGCCGGGCACGCGGCTCGCCGGGCCGGTGTGGACGGTGTCGGGCCACATCGACCGCACGAAGTCGCGCCACGAGACGCTTCTCGGCTGGTGCACGCTGCTCGCGAAAGCGCCCGTCCGGCCACGTCGTCGTCTGCCAGCCCAACAACCACGAAGTCGCGCTGATGGGCGAGCTGTCGGCGCAGACGCTCGCGGCGCGCGGCGTGCTCGGGCTACGTGGTCGACGGCGGCTCGCGCGACACCGATCTCGTGCTCGAGCAGGGCTTTCCCGTGTTCTGCTCGTTCCTGACGCCGTCCGACATCGTCGAGCGCTGGATTCCCGACCGCTACGGCGAGCCAGTCACGATCGGCGCCGTCACGATCGCGACGGGCGACTACCTGCTCGGCGACCGCGACGGCGTGCGTCGATCATCCCGCGCGCGCTCGCGGACGAGGTCGTCGCGAAGACCGAGGAGGTCGTCGCGACCGAGAGCGACATGCGCCGCGCGCTGATCGGCGGCATGGATCCGGTCGAGGCGTACAACCGCTATGGCAAGTTCTGACAGGCTGCCACCGCGCCGCGCCGTGATGCGACTCGCGCCGCCGGACAACATCGCCGTCGCGCTGCGGCCGCTCAAGGCGGGCGAAACCGTCATCCTGGACGACGTTCCGATCACGGTCGGCCGCAACATCGCGGTCGGCCACAAGCTTCGCGGCGCAGGCGATCGAGAAGGGCGAGATCATCCTCAAGTACAGCTGTCCGATCGGCACGGCGACGAGCCGGATCGCGCCGGGCGAATACGTGCATACGCACAACGTCGCGAGCAATTATCTCCCCGCCCATGTGCTGCCGAAATGAGCGCGCAAGGCGCTCCCGAGCGCGAATTGGCCCGGAGCCTGCGGCGTCGGTCCGGCGGGAGCTTCAGCGCCAAGCGGCAGCTGGCATGATGGCCCGGCGCGGAATGTTAGCCCTTGAACGTTGTCGAACGCGCTGCCTCGTTCGAGCTGACATGGCGCAGCAGCCTAGATCCCCAGGGAGGAGCACCGATGGCGACACTCAATATCAACGGCAAGGTCCGTGACGTGGCGGTGGAGCCCGATACTCCGCTCCTGTGGGTCATCCGCGAGCAGGTCGGCCTCACCGGCACCAAATACGGGTGCGGCGTCGCGCAGTGCGGCGCGTGCTCGGTGCACCTCAACGGCGAGGTCGTGCGCTCCTGCTCCATTCCGGTCAGCGCCGTCGGCGCGCACCGACCGCATCGTCACGATCGAGGGACTGTCGCGCGAACAGCTCGCCACTCCCGTGCAGCAGGCGTGGGCGGCGCTCGACGTCCCGCAATGCGGCTACTGCCAGTCGGGGCAGATCATGGCTGCCGCGGCGCTCCTGCGAAAGAAACCGAATCCGACGGACGGCGACATCGACGAGGCGATGACCAACATCTGCCGGTGCGGCACCTATCAGCGGATCCGCGCCGCCGTGCACATGGCGGCGGGCATGCAAGGTGGCGGCGCGGACAGCGCGCCGACAGGCCGACGAATCCGGGAGGCCGCTCATGAAGACCACCGACGCACGACAGACGGCGAACCTGTCGCGCCGCAGGTTCATCGTCGGTTCCGCGACAGTGGCGGGCGGCGGCCTCGCGCTCTCCGCTGCCGCTGCCTTCGGGATCGACTGCTCGGCGCGCGTCGCAGCCGCGAGCGCGGCGAGCCTCGCCGCCGACGGTCCCGAGGTCACCGCGTGGGTCGTGATCAAGCCGGACGATCGCTGCGTGATCCGCATCGCCCGCTCGGAGATGGGCCAGGGCACGATGACCGGCCTCGCCCAGCTCGTCGTCGAGGAGCTCGAGTGCGACTGGGCGAAGGTGTCGACCGAGTTTCCGACGCCGGGCGAGAGCCTCGCGCGGAAGCGCGTCGTGGGGCGAGATGGGCACCGGCGGCAGCCGCGGCATCCGCACGTCGCAGGACTACGTGCGCGAAGCGGCGGCGCTGCGGCGCGGATGATGCTGCTGCAGGCGGCGGCCGACGAGTGGAAGGTGCCCGTCGCCGAGCTCACTGTCTCGAACGGCGTCATCACGCACGCCGCCTCGAAGCGCACGACGACGCTACGGCAAGGTCGCCGCGGCGGCGGCGAAGCTTCCGCGCCCGATCCGGCGATCGATCAAGCTCAAGGACCCGAAGGACTGGAAGATCGCCGGCAAGCCGATGAAGCGGCTCGACACCGCGATCAAGCTCAACGGCGAGCCTCGTCTACGCGATCGACGTCAAGCTGCCGGGCATGCGCTGCGCGGCCATCAAGGCATTGCCCGGTGTTCGGCGGCAAGCTCGTGAGCTTCGACGAAGCGAAGATCGCCGGCCGGCCCGGATCGCCGCGCGCCGTCCAGGTCGACGACTCGACCGTCGCGGTCGTCGCCGACACGTGGTGGCGCGCCAAGACGGCGCTCGACGCGCTGCCGATCGTCTGGGACGAAGGCCCGGCGCCGTCGCAGTCGAGCGCGACGATCGCGGCGCACCTGAAGGAAGGCCTCACGGCGCCGGTCGCCTACGCGATGCGCGCAGGAAGGCGATGCGCTGAAGGCGATCGCCGGCGCCGCGAAGAAGGTCGAGGCCGTCTACAGCGACGCCGTTCCTCGCCCACGCGACGATGGAGCCGATGAACTGCACGGCGCAAGATCACGCCGGACCGCGCCGAAGTCTGGGTCGCGACGCCAGAACGGCGAAGCCTCGCTCGCCGCGCTCTCCGAGGCGTCGGGCCTGCCGCTCGAGAAGTGCGAGGTCTACAAGCACGTACTGGGCGGCGGCTTCGGCCGGCGCGGCGGCGCGCAGGACTACGTGCGCCAGGCGGTCGCCATCGCGAAGCAGTTTCCCGGCGTCCCGATCAAGATGATCTGGAGCCGCGAAGAGGACATGACGCACGACTTCTACCGGCCGATCTCGCAATGCCGCGCCGGCGGCCGGCCTCGACGAGAACGGCAAGCTCGTCGGCCTGCACGTGCGCGTGTCCGGGCAGTCGATCAACGCGTTCCTCAATCCAGGCGGCGGCGAAGGACGGCAGCGACGACCGCCAGCTGCAGGGCTACTACGCCGCAGCCGGCGACGCGCAGTTGGGCTACACCGTGCCGAACCTGCTCGATCGAGTACGCGATGCGCAACACGCACGTGCCGGTCGGTCCGTGGCGCGGCGTCAACACCAACCAGAACGCCGTGCTACATGGAGTGCTTCATCGACGAGGTGGCGCGCGCCGCCGGCGCCGACCCGGTCGAGTTCCGCCGCGCGCTGATGCAGAACCATCCGAAGCACCTCGCGGTGCTGAACGCGGTCGCGGCGAAGGCCGACTGGGGCAAGCCGCTGCCGGCGGGCGTGCATCGCGGCGTCGCGCAGTTCATGGGCTACGGCAGCTATTCGGCGGCGGTCGCCGAGGTCTCGGTGAGCGACAAGGGCAAGCTCAAGGTGCACCGGATGGTGCTCGGCGCTGAATTGCGGCCACGCGGTCAATCCCGACCAGATCGCGGCGCAGGTCGAAGGCTCGGTCGCCTACGGATCTGAGCGCGACGTTCTACGGCGAGTGCACGGTCGACAAGGGCCGCATCGCGGAGACCAACTTCCACACACTACCAGATCCTGCGGCTCGCCGAGATGCCGAAGGTCGAAACGGTGATCGTGCCGACGCTACGATTTCTGGGGCGGCGTCGGCGAGCCGACGATCTGCGTCGTGGCGCCGGCGGTGCATGAACGCGATCACCGCGGCGACCGGCAAGCCGGTGCGCAGCCTGCCGCTCAAGAACCTGCAGATGGTGTGAGCCGCGGCGATGACTGCGGACATGCGTGTCGCTGGCAGCGTCGTATCGGCTCGCGATGCTCGGCTGGCTCGCGGCACTTCGCGAGCGCCGGCGCGACGTCGCCGATCCCATGCCGCGAGTCGGTGAGCTTCAGCGTCGTCGGCGACGGCGATTCCCGGAGCCGTTGACCACGGTGCCGCCGCGACGCCGCGCGCGGACAGGAGCCTCATCGTCGCGCGCGATCCGGCGAATTGCGTGCTGTGCCATGCGAGTTCCCGATGCCGCGGTGCGCTTCCGGGCGATGTCGGCCCGTCGCTCGCCGGCGTTGGCGCGCGCTTGACGCGTGCCGCAGCTGCGCCTGCGCGTCGCCGACAACCTGCGCGTGCATCCGGCGACGATCATGCCGAGCTACTACCGGGTCGACGGCCTTTGCCGGCGTCGCCGCGGTCTATCGCGGCAAGCCGATCCTGAGCGCGCGCCGACGTCGAGGACGTCGTCGCCTACCTCGCGAGCTCTGCGATGAGCGACCGCACGACCGCGCAAGAGGCACATCAGACGGCTCGCCGGCGCCTGCTCCAGACCGGCGGCGCGCTCGCGCTCGTGCCGTGGCTGCCCGCGCGCGCGGCGACCGAGCGATCTGCCGGACATTCCCGCGCTCGCGGCCTTCCTCGCCGGACGGAAGCCGCGCCTGGCGCGCGTGCACCTCACGGCTGCCGCAGCTCGCCGACAACGGCCAGACCGTGCCGATGAAGGTCACTGGTCGACGGCCCGTTCGCGCCCGGTCCGCGCGTCAGCGCGATCCACCTCTTCTCCGAAGCGAATCCGGTGCCGGAGATGGCGGTCTTCGAGTTTCCGGTCGCCGGTCGAGCAGGTCGGAAGTCGAATCGCGCATGCGCCTCGCGGCTCGCAGCGCATCGTGGCGCGTCGCCGACGCTGAGCGACGAGCGCTCTATGCGCAGCGGCTGCCGAGGTGATCGTGACCGATCGCCGGCTGCATGGACGGCACCTGATGCCCGACGCACGCATCAACGTGCCGACCGCCGGTGCCGCGCGGCAAGCCGTTCGAGGTGCGGATCATCATCCGCCACCGCGATGGAGACCGGGCTATCGGACCGACGATTCGCGGCAAGTCGATTCCGCGCAACGTGATCCGCACGCTCGTCTGCCGGTACGACAACGACGGCCGTGCTCTCCGCGCAGCCTCGCTCCGGCATCGCCGCCAATCCCTATCTGCGCTTCTTCGTCACCGCGCAGGAGACCGGCACGCTCGCGTTCGAATGGATCGACGACAGCGGCGCGCGAAGGCACCGCCAGCGCCGCCGGTTGACCGTCGTCTGATGTCGCGTGCGCGCTGCCGGGCGCGTGCCTGCGCCGTCGCGCGCTGCTCGCGGCGCTCGTCGTCGCGCGGCGTCGTCGCCGGTGCCGCTGCGCAGCGAACGCGCGCTGCCGCATTGCCGCGCTGCGCTCCGGTGTCACGTTCGCCGGCGCCGACGTGCGCGCGATGCAGGCCGACGACGTCGCGAATCCCGGCTTCCTGTGGGTCGAAAGCGGCGAGAAGCTGTGGAACGCGGCCGGCGGCGCGCGAGAGCAAAGCTGCGCGTCGTGCCACGGCGATGCGCGCACTTCGATGCGCGGCGTCGCGGCGCGATATCCCGCGGCACGACGAGGCCGCCGAGTCTGCTGGACCTCGACGCGCGCATCGGCCGTTGCCGCGTCGAGCGCAGACAGGCGCGCCGTGGGCGCGCGAGTCCGAAGACCTTCTCGCGGTCACCGCCTTCGTCGCGTTCCAGTCGCGCGGCCTGCCGCTCGCGGTGTCGATCGATGGCCCGGCGCGCGCCGCGTTCCGACGCGCGGCCGCGCCTTCTACGAGACGCGCCACGGGCAGATGAATCTCGCGTGCGCGCAATGCCACGACGCAGAACTGGGGCAAGCGCCTGCTTGAGCGAGACGATCAGCCAGGGGCACGGCAACGCGTTCCCGCCTATCGCCTCGAATGGCAGGGCGCTGGGATCGCTGCAGCGGCGCATGCGCGCATGCCTGTTCGGCATCCGCGCCGAGATGCCGCCGCCGGCGCGCCGGAGCTCACCGACGTCGAGCTGTACCTCGCGTGGCGCGCGCAGGGCTTGCCGCTCGAGGCGCCCGGTGTGCGACGCTAGCGGGCCTCCCGGAACAGTGCGTTGAGGTCCGGCGCCGGACGCCGCATCGGCGAATCCGTCGAACCGGCCTTCCTCGGCGATCAGCTTCGCGGCGCGCGATGAAGCCGCCCCACGCGCGACGCGCGAGCGCACCGCCGACGCTCGACGCGCCGCACGCCGAGCGCGGCGATCGGCGGAGACCGTGAGCTCGCTCGCCGCAGCCGATGAGCAGATTGACGGGCTTCGGCGCGACGGCCGCGACGACGGCCGCGATCTGCTCGCGCGTGCGAATGCCCGGCGCGTAGAGGCAATCGGCGCCCGCGTCGGAATAGGCCTCGAGCCTGCGCGATCGTCTCGGCGAGGTCCGGGACGGCCGACGAGGAAGCACTCGGCGCGCCCGACGAGCAGCGTGTCGCCGCCCGCCTTGTCGATCGCGCGGCGCGCCGCGCGCATCCGCTCGACGGCGACGCTGAAGCTCGTGGAGCGGACGCGCCGCATCGCCGGTCGAGTCCTCGATCGACAAGCCCGGCGACGCCGGTCTCGACGGCGAGGCGCACGCTTTCCGCCACGCCGGCCGGCGTCGGCGGCGAAGCCGCCCTCGAAGTCGGCGTTCACCGGCAGGTCGGTCGCGGCGACCATGCTCGGCGAGAGTGCGCGAGCGCCACTTCGCGCGTGATGCCGTTGTCGGGCCGCGCGCGCGTCCACGCGAAGCCCGAGCTCGTCGTCGCGAGCGCCTTGAAGCCCAGGCTCTGCAGATAGCGCGCGCTGCCGGCGTCCCACGGATTGGGAATGACGAAGCACCCGCGCACGTGCAACTCGCGGAAGGTCGCGCCGGCGATCGGCGATGGAAGGACGTCGCCGGCATCTCATGACGTTCGCTCCTCAGACGTCCGGCAAACTGGCACAGCGCCAGCACGGGATAAGCCCAGCTTCTCGAGTCTTGCGCGACCGCCGAGATCGGGCAGGTCGACGATGAACGCACAGCCGACGACCGATCCGCCGGCGATGCCGATCGAGCTTGAGCGCGGCTTCGGCCGTGCCGCCGGTGGCGATCAGGTCGTCGACGAGCAGCACTGCGCTCGCCGCTGCCGAGCGCATCGCGGTGCATCTCGAGGCGGTCGACGCCATACTCGAGCTCGTAGTCCTGCCCGAAGTTCTCGGCGGGCAGCTTGCCGCCCTTCCTGATCGGCACGAACCCGGCCCGCAGCCGATAGGCAAGCGCGCGCGCCGACGATGAAGCCGCGCGATTCGATCGCCGCGATCTTGTCGATCGGACGGCCGTGGTACGCCGCGACGAAGCCGTCGACGACGGCGTGCAACGCATCCGGGTGCTTGAGCAGCGTCGTGATGTCGCGAAACATCACGCCGGCCTCGGAAAGTCGGGCACCGTGCGGATCGGCGACTTGAGATCGAGGTCCATGGCCGATCACTTTCGCCGGGCGGGGTCGACGTCGAGGTATTTCCAGTAGCTCGAGAAGACGCCCGGACGGAATCCCTTGAGCCACGGCTGGACGTAGTTGCTCTCCAGCCGGAAATAGACCGGCAGCTGCGGCATGTAGGTGCGCGCGATGCCGTACATCGTGCGCGCCGCGGCGATCTGCTCCTCGTCGGTCGCGCTGCTGCAGGAACGTCTCGGCGGCGCGGTCGTAGTCGGCGTTGGCGAACTGCGCGACGTTGACGCGCTGCGGCTGCTTGCCGTGCAGCTGCGAGTGCTCGTTGTAGCCCGAGGGCGAGCCGCCGAAGCCGCCCTGGTACATCTGGAACTTGCCCTTCTCCAGGTCCTTGATGATGTCCTGGAACGGCGCGACGTTGAAATCGGTGCGCAATCCGATCGCCTCCATGTTCTTCTTCCACAGCGTCTGCACTTCGCGCGTGATGCCGCCGGTGCGAAGCGACAGCACGAGCGTGAGCCGCGACCCATCGGGCGCCCGGCGGAAGCCGTCCGGCGTCGCGCTTTGTCGTAGCCGAAGCGATCGAGGCAGCGCCTTCGCGGTGGCGGGGTCGTACATCGATTTCACCGGCAGCTCGGGATCGTGTCCGCCCACGCCCGGCGGGATCATCTGGTTGCGCCGGAATCGCCTGGTCCGCGAGCACGATCTTGATCAGCGTATCCGCATCCCAGCCGTGGGCGATCGCGCGCGCGCAGCGCGATCCGCTCGTTGCTCGTGCCGCCGATCACCGGGTCCTTCATGTTGAAGTAGAGCGAGAACAGGAACGGCTCGACGCTGACCTGCCGCGTGATGCCGCGCGCGCGCGTACTCGGGCTTGAGCTTGCCGTTCGCGAGGAGGCGCGTCGCGATCTCGCCCCGCAGCTGCACGAAGTCGAGCCCGCCCTGCTCGAACAGCAGGAGCCGCGTGATGTCCTCGTCGACGATGTTGACCTCGACCGTGTCCGACGAACGGGACGCGCTTGCCCTTCATGCTCTGCACGAGGCTCGGCGTCCTCCTTGCGGTCGCTCGCGGGGAAATACGCTCGCGATAATTCGGGTTGGCCTCGAGGATCAGACGCGAGCCGCGCTTCCATTCCTTCAGGCGAAACGGGCCGGTGCCGACGGCGCGCGTGCGCAGATCCGGCCCAGCGGCCTCACGACCTCGCGCGCGGCGGCGCCGACGAAGCTCGAGCAGGTCGCGCACGCTCGGATAGTTGGGCTCCGCCATCCGGATCTGCAGCGTGTAGCGGTCGAGCGCGCGCAGGCCCTCGATCGGCGCGTCGAAATCGAACTTGCCCGTCTTCTTCGGCGCCTCGACGACGGGCCGCGCGCCGAGGATCAGGTCGGTGAGGACCGGACTGCCGGCGCGGCGTCCGTTGGGATCGAGCCAGCGCTTGTACGAATAGACGTAGTCCTCGGCGGCGAGCTCGCGCGGCTTGCCCTTGAACGCCGGATCGTCGGTGAACAGGATTCCGCGCTTCAGCCGGATCGTCCACACGCGGCCGCCGTCCGTGATTTCCGGCGGCTCCGGCGGCGGTCAGCGGCGTGAGCTTCGGCGTCGGGGACAGGTAGTCCCATTCGTACGTCGGCTCGAAGATCGCCATGATGACCTGGAACGACGGATCGTCGCGCGTATTGCTGCGGGTCGAGCGTGTCGATGTCGAACTGCGCGATGCGCAGCACACTGCGCGGGATCCGCAGCCGCCCGCGGCAAACGCGAGCGCACACACGTGAACACGGCGATCAGGGCTCGCGAGAAGCGATGCGGCTGCATGTACGTATCAGTGCGCTCGGATGCAGTAGCGCGTTCAGCGCCGACGGCAACGCCGCACGCACGACGTGGATCGGCTTCGCGCGGCGCGCTTCGCGTGAGGTCGGCGATCTGGTGCCGGCAGCTCGTGCCGTCGGCGACGATGAGCGTGTCCGGCGCCGCGGCGCGCACCGCCGGCAGCAGCGCGAGCTCCGCCATTCGCACCGACACGTCGTAGTGCGCGGCATCGTAGCCGAAGCTGCCGGCCATGCCGCAGCAGCTCGATCTCGATCGAGCTCGACGGCGAGACCGGGCACGAGGCGCAGCACGTCCGCGTCGCGCGCGACCGCGTCGAACGCCTTCTGGTGGCAGTGGCCATGCAGCAGCGCGCGCGTTTGCGGCAGCGCGCGCGAGCGGCAGGCGCAAGCGTCCGGCGCGATGCTCGCGCGCCAGGAATTCCTCGATCAGGAACGCGCTGTCCGCGAGCCGCTGCGCGTCGTCGCCGAGACCCATCACCAGGAACTCGTCGCGCAGCGACAGCGAGGCACGACGGCTCGAGGCCGACGATCGCGGCGCCGCGCTCGACGTGCGGCGCGAGCGCCGCGACGACGCGGCGCGCTTCGCGCTTCGCTTCGTCGACCAGACCCGCGCGCGAGATAGGTGCGGCCGCAGCACAGCGGCCGCGCGGCTCGCGTCGTCCTCGCATCGGCGCGCGCGACGTGCACGCGATAGCCGGCGGCGCGCAGCACGCTGCGACCGCCGCGCGCGCGTTCTCCGGCTCGAAATAGTTGGTGAACGTGTCGACGAACAGCACGACGTCGGCGCCGTTCTGCGTGCGTCCGCACGGCGCGTCGCGCGTCGCGCAGGAACGTGTCGCGCGCGCCAGCGCGGGCAGCGATCCGCCGCGCCGAGAATCCGAGACCGACTCTCCGCAGCCTGCGCCGCGCCGGGCAACGTGTCGCGCAGATTGAGCGAGCCACGGCATCCGCGCGGCCCACGGCGCCCACGCGCGGCAGATGCGCGATCAGCCGGTCCCTGCAGCGAGAGCCCGTGCACGCGCTGCCGCTGATACAGCGACCTCGATCTTCATCTTCGCCATGTCGACGCCGGTCGGGACACTCGCGCCGGCAGCCCTTGCAGCTCACGCACAGGTCGAGCGCCTCGCGCACCGGCTTCGGACGCGAGCGCATCCGGCGCCGAGCTGGCCCGACAGCGCGAGGCGCAGCGTGTTCGCGCGGCCGCGCGTCAGAGTGCTCCTCGTCGCGCGTCACGCGGTAGCTCGGGCACATCGTGCCCGCGTCGAACTTGCGGCAGTGGCCGTTGTTGTTGCACATCTCGACGGCCTTGCCGAAGCCGCCGCGCCGGATCGCCGCCGGTCCCGGGCGCGCGTCAGCGTCTCGGTCGACCGGATCGTTCTGCACGTTCCACGCCGACCAGTCGAGCGCGGTCGCGAGCGGCGATGCGCGGTGACCCGGGCGGGAAGCGGAACAGCGTCGCGTCGTCCATCTTCGTCGGCGCGCACGATCTTGCCGGGATTCATGAGACCCGCCGGATCGAAGCAGCGTCCTTGATCTCCTCGAACGCGCGCGTCGAGCCGCGGGCCGAACTGCCAGCGCGACCCATTCGCTGCGCACGAGGCCGTCGCCGTGCTCGCCGGAGAACGCGCCCTTGTATTCGCGCACCAGCGCGCTCGCCTCCTCGGCGATCGCGCGCATCTTGGCCGCGCCGTCGCGGCGCATGTCGAGGATCGGCCGCACGTGCAGCGTGCCGACCGACGCGTGCGCGTACCACGTGCCGCGCGTGCCGTGCTTGCGCGAACACCTGCGTCAGCCGGTCGACGTAGTCGGCGAGATGCTCGAGCGGCACCGCGCAGTCCTCGATGAACGACACCGGCTTGCCGTCGCCCTTCATGCTCATCATGATGTTGAGGCCGGCCTTGCGCACGTCCCACAGCGCCTTCTGCGCGCCGGCGTCGGTCATCTCGACGACGCTGCCCGGCAGGCCGAGATCGCCCATCAGCGCGACGAGATCGCGAGACGGCGCAACGGCGTCGTCCGCGCGTCTCGCCGATGAACTCGACGCAGCAGGATCGCGTCGCGGCTCGCCGATCAGCGCGCGCGTCGATGACCGGCGCGGAACGCCGGATTGCCGCGCGCGAGGTCGATCATCGTCCGGTCGACGAGCTCGACCGCCGACGGCCGCAGCGTCGACGATGCGCGCGCGCATTCCATCGCGCGTGTAGAGCGTCGAGCAATACGTAACTGAACGAAGTACAA
>ERZ1370068.734-contig-10671_pt1 | contig 19655 bp, 36 predicted proteins | sample MGYA00561227_ERZ1370068 | MGnify/ENA primary metagenome ERZ1370068 (study PRJEB38410, sample SAMEA6850437) | metagenome | study: Metagenomic assessment of the ecological functions of the soil: analysis of the soil microbiota associated with the...
AAGTTACGCATTGCTCGATGAGAATTGCCGGGTCGCAGCCAGTGTCGAGGGAACGCGCGAACAGGGTATCGTCACCGGGGAACGAGTGGCGGGCAGCCTTACGCCGATGCTCGACTTGAATTATCTTTCCAAGCAAGCAGAACTGAAGTCCGGACAAAAGTATATACTTCAGGAGTGGGCGGCGTTTTTCCTTCCGGTCTTTTCGTTGGGTCGGTCCGCACTTTCCAAGTCCGCGCACTCGACAGCCAGGCAAAGCTCGCCCCCGCGGTCGATCTGGCGAAGTTGGAGGATGTTTTCGTCGTCATAGGTCGTAAATGATGAAATTCCGAATGAAGAATTTCGACTCATTTAAGAATGCCGAAGCGCCTCCGATTGCGGCCTTGGTCATTCATTCGTCATTGATCATTGGTCATTCGGAATTCGGAATTCGAAGTTCGAAATTTCCCCTATGATCTTCTTCGTCCTTCTCGTCATCCTCGTTTTCCTCGCGCAGGTCGTCGAAATTTTCATTCCGCCGCTCGACTGGATGTTTAACGCCCACGTTTACATCGTCCCGGTGATCGTCTTTTACGGCGCAATGGCGCTGCCTTTTCCACTCATGCTCGTGCTCGCTTTTGTCGCCGGCTTTCTTTGGGACGCAATGACCGTGCAGGTGCTTGATGCGCGCACGTTGAAATCTCCTTTGGCTGGTCGATACTACCTCTACGCGGTGCTCGCCGCCATTATGCATGGTCTCAAGCCCTTGTTTGATCGGGGTCGTTGGGAAGTGCATTGTATCCTCAGCGGGATCTGCACTTCAGTCATTTTGCTCAGTCAATACCTCATGATTTCCTTCCGGCGCGGCTCAATCATTTTCAATCGCGAAGTCTGGTGGCAGATCGGCGGTCCCGGATCTGCTCGCGATGCTGATGGCCCCGCTGGTTTTCTGGTCGCTCCACTGGCTCTCACGCCTAACGAACAATCCTTACCAACCGCAGGAGGAGCCGTTCCACGGACTATGCGTCGCGCTAAGCCAACTTTCCGCATCCAGTTCCTCGGGCTCTGCATGCTCGCTCGGGCTGGCCTTGCTTGTCTTTCGTCTCTGGTGGGTTCAAGTCGCGCGCGGTTATGAATGGACCGCGCGGGTCCAGAGCAGTTCGGAGGCGACCGTTCGGATACCCTCAATCCGCGGCGAAATTCGGGATCGCAATGGCGTTGCCCTGGTGCAGAACCGCGCCAGTTACGAGGTCGATTTTTATCTTCCGGAAATGGTCAAGGGCTATCGCCAGCGTTACGGCCGGCCGCCGGAAACGCAATACCGCGCGACTATCAGCGGGATGCCAAAGGACATGAAGGAGCCGGACATTGTCCGGATCGTGAACGACGGCATGGTCCCGCGGCTGGAAGATCTGAATCTGGCGCGCGACTACAACTCCAACCAACTCCAGAAGCACTACCGGAATAACACCGAGGTTCCTTATTCCTACATCAAGGACATCGACTTCACGACGATGGCGAAATTTTCCGAGCACGACGTCGGGCTGCCCGGCAGTCGATATCGCGCATCAAGCCAGTGCGGTCTTACGTTTACGGCGCGCTCGGCCTCGCATTTGTCTCGGATATGTCGGCGCACCCGACGACACCAACGCCTGAGGAAGCGACGCACCTACACCTTTTATCAGGGCGACGTTGAGGGAAAATCGAACGTCGAGAAAACGATGGATGCAATATCTCCGCGGCCAGCCCGGCATTCGGGTGATGCGGCGCAACGCCAAGGGAGTAATCGATGGAGTCGTTAGGAAGAACCACCGAAACAGGGCGCGAATGTTTACCTAACGATCGACGCCCGCGTCCAGACGATCGCGGAGGAAGCATTGCGCGCCGTCGCCGCGGTGCGGCCGCGGTGGTAGTTGACCCTAACAACGGCAACGTTCTCGCGATGGCTTCGGTTCCGTCCTTCGATCCGAATACGTTCATTCCCAGCATCAAGGCGAAGGACTGGAAAGCACTGCGCGCCGATGAAGCTCATCCGCTGGTCAATCGCGCAGTCAGCGCTTTCCCGCCGGGTTCAACTTTAAGATCGTGACTTCGTTCGCCGGCCTGCGCAAAGGATTGGCGAATACGCGCTTCACCTGCTACGGCGGGGTCTAGCTACGGCGATCATTATTTCCAATGCTGGATCAACGAGAAGGGCGGACAGCACGGAACGTTAGGCTTAAGCGACGCGATCAAGGTTTCCTGTAACGCTTTCTTTTATCAATTTGGGAACGCGGCCGGAATTGATTCGATCGACGCCACCGGCGACGCGCTCGGCCTCGGCAAACCGACCGGGGTTGAAGTCACTGGTGAATCGTCCGGCGTTTTGCCCGGTCCGGACTGGATGCGGCTGGCCCACCCTAACGAAAAATGGTCCTCGGCTTACACCGCGAACGTTTCCATCGGGCAGGGCTACGATCTGGCCACGCCGCTGCAGATGGCGATGGCCTATTCCACGGTCGCCAACGGCGGCATTTCTATTATCCCCGCCTGGTGAATCAGGTTCTGAATCAGGATGGGACGCCGGTGCTGGATGCGGACGGACAAGTGGCGGTGCCGCCGCACGCCGAAGTTGCACGCGGATTTTCGGAGCGAGTTTACGCCCGAACTGATTGAACTCGTTAGGCGCGGCCTTTGGAAAGTGGTCAACGACGACGGCGGCACTGGCACACGCGGCGCAGTTGGAAAACGTGGAAGTCGCAGGCAAGACCGGCACGGCGCAGGCGATGTTGAGACGGAAAGAAAGACAACGTCGCTTGGTTCTGCTGCTTCGCGCCTGTACGATCATCCCGCGCTACACGGTGGTCGTAACGGTTCAGGGCGCTTTGGCCACGGCGGTTCGGTTGCGGCCCCGATCGCAGCTCGCATCCTGCGAGCGTGTTCTCGCAATGGACGAGGGCAAGTATGAGCCGCAGCTGGCCTGGGTTGCAGCCCGCGCACAAAGCGACCATCCTTTTGACCAGATCGTCGCTGTGAAGTTCAGGGACGACCCACTGGCGGGTCCGAACTCGGATGAAGAGAGGCGGTCCGCCTAACGGGGTCCAGGGCGAGAGCTGCGGTCATGGCAAAGGCCGGCGATGCACCTGACGTCGACCCCGAAGCCGACGCCCGCGGCCGCGTTAAAGGCGCGCAGGAGAGCGCGTCTGCGCGCGCAACCGGTCGCGACCCCGGCAGCCCACTCGCCCCCGAAGCTTTTTCGAGCGGATGTTTAACGTTCGCCCGCGCCCCGCACGCTCCCGCCCCGACTCCCGCAAAAAGAGCCGCCAGGGATTTTAGATTAAACCATGAAGTCGAACAACGGATTCACCGCAATGACTTCGAAAATTTCTCAGACCTATGATCGAACAAGTGCGAAGGATGCTTGGCCTGCGTCGCAAGACCGGGAACAAGCTGGTTATCAGTGTCGAGAAAACTCGAGCGGCGCGTCGCCCTGCTCGAGGAAGGTCAGCTCGAAGAGTATAACGTCGAACGCGAGCGTTCGCGGAACATCGCCGCCAGTGTCTACAAAGGCCGGGTGAAAAACATCGAGCCGGGATTGAAGGCGATGTTTGTCGACATCGGCCTGAAAAGAATGCCTTTCTCCATTTTTGGGATGCGATTCCTGCGGCTCTCGACAGCGGGATTGAAGAAATCGAACGGCCCGGATCAGGAAGCAGCCGAAAAGGCGCCTGACGGCCAAGGACATTCCGAGCGTTTATCCGATCGGCTCCGAAGTCATCGTCCAGGTAACGAAGGGACCGATTGGAACAAAAGGCCCGCGGGTTTCGACCAATCTGAGTTTTGCCGGTCGCTACCTCGTGCTTGATGCCGTTCAGCGATCGCAGCGGGATTTCGCGCAAGATTGAAGATCCGAAGGAGCGCGCTCGTCTCCGCAAAATCCTGCGTGAGCTGGATATTCCCGAAGGTATCGGGGTGATCATTCGCACCGTTGGCGAAGGTCAGCGCGCGCGCTATTTCGTTCGTGATCTCCATTATCTGCTCGAGCAATGGTCGAGGATCGAGCAGCAGATCGCAGCGACGCCCGGCGCCGGCGCGAGTTTTCGAAGAACCCGATTTGGTTGAGCGCACCGTGCGCGATTTTCTTAACCGACGAAATCGACGAGGTGGTGTGCGACGATCGGGAGGCAGTCGATCGAATGGTGGAAATGGTTGGCCAGATTTCGCGGCGGGCGAGAAACCGGATCAAGTTTTACGACGGCACCTCACCGATCTTCGACACCTTCGGCGTGCAAAAGCAGATCGACGATGCTTTTCATCGCCAGGTCTGGCTGAAATGCGGCGGCTACATTGTCATCGACGAAACCGAAGCGCTGGTCGCGGTCGACGTAAACACAGGTCGCAACAAAGGCGGGCGGGATGTCGAGAAAACCATTCTTCAGACCAATCTCGAAGCGGCCGATGAAATCGCGCGCCAGCTCCGGTTGCGCAACATCGGAGGCCTGATCATCGGCGACTTCATCGACATGAAGAATCGCAAGGATCAGCAACAGGTTTATCAGCGGATGCGCGAGCGCCTGAAGCGCGACAAGGCGAAGACGCACGTCCTGCCCATCTCGTCGTTAGGCTTGATGGAGATGACCCGCCAGCGAGCGCAGGAAAGTCTGAGCGATTCGATTTATCAAAACTGTCCCTATTGCGACGGGCGCGGGGTGGTGAAGACGACCATGAGCACGAGTGTGGAGGTGCATCGCGCCTTGAACACGGTCATGCGCAAATACCAGGACTCGATCCACGACATCCGCGTGATTCTTAATCCCGATGTGCTCAAGCGATTGAAAGAGGAAGACGAAGAGCTACTCGTCGAGTTGGAGCGCCGCTATGCCGGTCGCCTCATGTTCCGCGCCGATCCAACCTTTCATCACGAAAAGTTCGTCGTCACGGATGCGAACACTGGCGCTGAACTAAGCTGATTGTTCCGCTCGGCAGTCCGGGATTGAGGTCTGCCTCGTGCCCACTGCGGCAGGCCGCGGCGTGGTTAGAACTCGCCAAGCGGCGGAAAGAAGACGAAGAATTGCCCGTGGAATTGAAGCGTCGTTATGCCGAACGGTTGATGTTCCGTGCTGATCCAATCTTTCATCCCGAGAAATTTCTCGTTACCGATGCGAAAACGGGCGCGGAACTAAATCGTTATCCGTCAGGCTCAATCGACTGCGCGCGAAGCAGTTGAAATCGCGGGCGTAACCTGTCGTCCGTTGAGGCGGTCTTTTCCTGCATCCAGGCAGACGTCCGAAGGAATGCCGGTATCCGTTGCTTCAGAACCAGCGCTTCAAGGGACCTCCGGCGCTGGAAAGGAGAAATCAACCAGAGGAGAAGGAATGAAGAAACTTATCATTGGCATCTTTGCCCTAACCACCACTGTTTTCAGCACTCAAGCCGGGCCGGTGGATGCGGTGACCAAAAGAGTCAGGCCCAGACGAGTTATCAGGCGACCGAGCAATGGTACCGAGACCAGGAATGGAATTTCGATCTTTTGGGACCTATGCGTTCACCTCGCGGCCCTATCAGAGCGATCGTTACCTGCGGACGGATCACGCCTGGGGCGGCGGGATCGATGCCAACTACATGTTTACCCGCTACTTTGGCGTTGGGGTGGAAGGCTACGGGCTCGCTGCCGAAGACGCGGTCGGGCAGGCATCCGGCAATTTGATCTTTCGTTACCCAATTCCTGGAACCCGCTTCGCGCCCCTATGCCGTTTGCTGGCGGAGGCGTGATCTTTGAGGGATCTCACGGCGACGATCTCGTCGATCGTGACTTTCATCACCATCACGACACGAGAGGAATGGGACAGTTTGGCGGTGGCTTCGAATTTCGAATCACGCCGCAACTCGGTATCATCAACGACTTCAGCTGGAATGTCCTCGACGGGCCGCGAGATGATTTCGGAATGATCCGCTCCGGAATCCGCTTCGCCTTCTAGCGATGGCCGCCCAGCCTTTCGCCTAACGACGTTGGGACTCGTTAGGCCGAGAGACGAAAGGAGCTGATTTCAGCCAGCGGTTTCCGCTGAATGTCGGGCACCCGCGCGTTCTCTGCCGGGTGCCCGACGACGAGGAGGAGAAACGGTTTTTCGTGCGCGGGGCGATCGAGCAGTTTGTTCAGAAAACCCATCGGGCTGGGGTGTGCGTAAGCGAGGCGAGCCCGGCCTGATGAATCGCGGCGACCAGCAATCCGGTCGCGATCCCGACCGATTCGATCGCGTAGTAATGTTTCAATTTTCGCCCGTCGGGCAGAATCCGGTAGGGTTGCGCGAAGATGGCGATCAGCCAGGGTGCCACCTCGAGAAATGGTTTGTTCGCGTCCGTCCCGAGTGCAGCCAACGCTTCCAACCATTCGTTAGGCGCGCGGTGTTCGTAAAATTCGCGTTCCTCCGCTTCGGCCGCGATTCGGATCTGATGCTTCAGTCTCGGATCGCTCCACGGCGACAAAGTGCCACGGTTGCAGGTTGGCCCCGTTAGGCGCTGAGCCCGCGGTTTGCAAACAGAGCTCGACCAATGCCCGCGGCACCGGCCGATCGGAGAACTCGCGCACGGTGCGGCGTCGCGTCATTTGTTCGTAAAATGCTCGGCTCGCGCGCGAGCAGTTCTTCGTCGGTCAACTTGTCCGCGCGCGGCAACGGGATGAACTTGTGGTTTGCTCATGCGTCGCAATCGTAAGCTGCCGCTGGAACGATTGCGATTCCTGCCTGAGACGCGAAATTACTCCGATGTCTTTTGCGAATGTTCTCGATCAACTGCGCTCCGCGGGGTCGCCAGGATTGCGGCGATTCGCCGGGCTGATTGAGCCTAGCGACAACGCGCAGTTCGAGCAGCTGGCGCAACAGGCCCGGCTCCTGACCCGGCGCAACTTTGGCCGGACGATGCGGATGTTCGCGCCGCTCTACCTGAGCAACGAATGCATCAACAACTGTCGTTACTGCGGGATTCTCGCGCGGACAACCCGATCCTGCGCGTCACGCTCACGGTCGAGCAGGTGATGGCGGAGGCGCGGCATCTTGCGCACCAGGGCTTTCGCCATCTCCTCCTCGTCGCCGGCGAACATCCGAAGTTCGTGAACGAGAATTATCTCGCGGACTGCATCCGAGGCGCTGCGGCCGATGTTTTCCTCCATTTCACTCGAGCTTGGTCCAATGGAAACGGTGGAATACGAGCCGCTCGTTGCCGCGGGGGCGGAAGGCCTCGTGGTTTACCAGGAAACCTACGATCGCAACGTGTATGCGGAGATGCACACGGCGGGTCCGAAACGTGATTTTGACTGGCGGCTAGCCTGTCCGGAACGTGCCTACGCCGCCGGTTTTCGTCGAATTGGTATTGGCGCACTCTTTGGTCTCGCGCCGTGGCGATCCGATGCGATCGCCCTTGCTGCCGCATCTCGATTACCTGCGGAAAAGATGCTGGCAGGCGGACCTAACCGTGAGTCTGCCGCGATTGCGGCCGGCGGCGGAGATTTCGTTCCGCCTTACTCGTTAGGCGACCGCGAGCTGGCGCAGTTGATCTGTGCCTTTCGAATTTGTTTTCCGCAGGTCGGAATTGTTCTCAGCACTCGCGAACCCGCGCCTTTGCGCGATGCGCTCGCATCGTTAGGCGTGACCATGATGAGCTCCGGTAGCCACACCGAACCCGGCGGATACACCGGCCAGGGGAGGGAAGCGGTTCACCAAACCGTGCGCGGCCGGATCCTTCCGCCGGATGCCGGTCAGAAGCGCTGGCTACGGGCCAGTTCCAGGTTAGCGACGAGCGAACGCCGGCGGAAGTGGCGAGCGTGTTGCGCCGTCGCGGATTCGAACCGGTCTGGAAGGACTGGGACCAGGCGCTGGCCGGGAAATGAGAATCTTTGTCAACGGCGAAGCGCGTCGATTGCGAGGCTGGCCTAACAATCACGGAATTGGTCGCGCAGCATCGGCTCACGCCGGAGGCGATCCTGGTGGAACAGAACGGCATCGCCCTGCCCCGGCGGGATTGGAAGGAGCGCGTCTTCAGGAAAACGATCGGTTGGAGATCCTCAGCGTGGCTGCGGGAGGCTAGGCTTGTCGACGCCGTCGATTCGTTATGCGTATTCGGCGATTTTCGCGAGCGTCTGCTACTGACCGACACTGCTGGTGACGTTGTAAATCTCGATCAACCCGGTGCCGGTGCTTCCATTCACGTCGGAGAGCAGCGCGTGTAGTTGCCCCAGGAAGCAGCCCCAGAAGCGTAGCCGATTCGAGAGTGTTGAAGCGGCCGAGATTGAGCGAGGAGATGGTGCTCGCATTCACATCGTTCTGCCAGTCATCATTTGTGCCCACCGTGGCCCCAAAGGCATCAACGATAGCGATAGTTGGGTTTGGAAGCGGCGTGGCAATCGAGGAAAACGCCAGCGATGGGCCGAGGCCCCGAACCACCACATGTCTGACCTTGAACGCCCCCGACGATGACAGCGCCGCGATCATCATGCCTTTCGTTACCTGGGACATCGACAAAACCGCGCGTCGAGATGTTGAGGAGGTTTGGCGTGACGCCGGAATCCACATCGTAGACCTCGACGAGAGCGATATTCTGGGTGCCTTCCAACCCGGGGACGACGACGGTGTAAGCCCTGGGCTGAGCGTGGTGAAGCACTGCGGCCTCACGGAAATCGGTTGGGGCGAGGCCCAGCATCAATGACCTGCTGGAAATTGGGGTCGTCCATCCAGTCATTATTACTCGCGATCAGTTGCCCGGAGGAGCTGGAAGAGTTGGAGGCTTGGATCCAACAACGGAGAGAGAACGCCGCGCGCGCCGAGCGATGGACCGAGCGCCCGCACCACGACGGATTTGGCCGCGGTGCCGTTACCGAGGAATGAATCCGCCGATGAGGACGTTGTCGCCGGTTTCAGCTCGCGCCCGGGTGGAAATGTTCAACAGCGCCTCACCGCTCACAGTTGGACTAGGCGTTGCCGAGGATTCACCGTGGGCGTCACACTGGGCGTTGGCGTAACGCTCGGCGTCAGGTCGTGATCGACGGTGTCGGGGTAATGCTGGAGTCCGGAGTCACGCTCGGCGTCGGAGTGGCTGGACGGAGTTGGGCTAATCGTCTAGGCGTTGGAGTGGGGTCACCGTTATCGTGGGCGTCGGAGTGATGCGTTTGGGTCAGGCCCGGATCCACCAACAAAGGCCATCCCCGAGATGACGGCGACGAGAAGGAGCAGGCGCTTCACTCGATAACTCTTCATCGAAGAGGTGCATGTGTAAGCCACGCCTGGCGATCTCTCGCCAGCTTGATGCGTTTCTCAGAGCGAGATCTACATCGAACGAGCAAGCTCCACGCAGACAGGTAAGTGTTGATTTTTACATCCGCCCACCTCCAACCGATAATCGGCCATGTCGCGTTTCAGCTTCTCTCTGCTCGCTTCTTTCTGTTGGCTTTTCCTACCCTGGCAGTCGCCGATGAAGGAATGCTGGCTGTACAACAACCCGCCCCGGCAACAGCCTCACCGACAAATATCACTTCGAACCTTCCGCGCAGTGGCTCAGAACATTTGCAGAAGGCGGTGTCCGCTTCAATTCCGGTGGCAGCGGCTCGTTTGTCTCCGCCAACGGCCTCGTAATCACCAACCATCATGCGTCGGCGCCGACACCTCCAGAAGCTGAGCAGCGCGGAGCGCAACTTTTTGCGCGACGGCTTATCATGCGAAACGCGCGCGGAAGAACAGCGAGCGCTCGATCTCGAGCTAAATGTGCCCGAGTCGATTGAAGACGTGACCGAGCGGGTGAACACAGCCGTTCAGTCCAGGATGGATTCTTGCCGCCGCCCTCGCCGCCCGGCGCGCGGCCATTGCTCAAATCGAAAAGGAATCGAAGGATCGCACGGGTTTGCGCAGCGACGTAGTCACGCTCTATCAGGTTGGTTCTTACCAGCTTTATCGTTACAAGGTTTACACCGACGTCCGGCTCGTTTTTGCTCCCGAACAGCAGGCGGCTTTTTTACGGTGGCGATCCGGATAACTTCGAATACCCGCGTTACGATCTCGATATCTGCATCTTTCGGGTTTACGAGCGCGCGCCCGCGAAGATCGAGCACTACCTGCAGTTCAATCCCGCGGGCCCTCAGCCTAACGACCTGGTCTTCGTCAGCGGCAACCCCGGCCGGACCGAGCGCGAGCTTTCGATTACGGATCTGGCCGATCTCTCGCGACCGTCGTTTGCCACAATACCTGGCGACGTTTTATCGGCGCGAAGTGGCCTTGATCTCTTACTCCGGCCGTTCAATTGAAAATGCCCGCCGTGCGCGCGACGAACTCTTTCGGTGTGCAAAGCAGCCGCAAGGGCGATGACCGGGATGCTCGCCGGGCTCCTCGATCCGCACGTCTTTGGAAAACTGGAGGGTGGGAAAACAAGCTGCGTGAGAGCATTCAGCAACGCGCCGAGGCGAATCCGGTTTCAGAGCGCGCTCGACGCCTATGGAAAATCAAGACCGCCCAGCTCGCGATGGAAAAGAACGCGCCGCTTTACGATTACTACGCGAGAAGAACGACCGCGCGTGACCGCTTACCGGCAGCCGCGCGGTTGGCGGCACGCTTTTCAAGTATGCGCGTTATCTCGTTCGTCTGGCGGAGGAACGAGCCAAGCCTAACGAGAACGTTTACCGATTTATCAGGACGCAGCCCTTCCCTCGGTCGAGCTCTCGCTCACTCTCTTCGGAGCCGGTTTACAACGACTTCGAAACCTTTGCTTCTGACTGACTGCATTAACCGACCTCGCGAGTCGATTCGGCGCCAATGATCCGATGGTAGAAAAAGTTCTCGCCGGAAAATCGCCCGACGCACGCGCGGCGGAGCTGGTTAGCAGCACCAAGCTCAAGGATCTCGGGTTTCGCAAGAAAATGTGGAATGCCAGATTCGGCAGCTTTGAAAGCGGCGAATGAGTCGATGTTGGACCTGGCAATGTTAATCGATCCAACCGCCCGGGCGGCGCGAAAAATTTACGACGCCAATGACGAGGAAAAAAACAGGCTTACGGCGCGATCGCGAAAGCGCGGTTTGCGATCAATGGAACCAACACCTATCCGGACGCGACCTTCACCATTCGTCTGGCTTACGGAACCGTCCGCGGCTACGACGAGAACGGAAAATCGGTTCCGCCGTTCACCGATTTCGCCGGGCTTTCTGCGCGCGCGACCGAGCACGCAAACAAGATGCGTTTGATCTGCCGAAGCGCTGGGAAGAGCGGAAAAATCAGCTGTCGTTAGGCACGAAATTCACTTTCGTCTGCGACGCCGACATCATCGGCGGAAGCAGCGGCAGCCCGGTGGTCAATCAGGCGGGCCAGTTCGTCGGGATCATTTTTGACGGCAACATTCAGTCGTTAGTCCTGGATTATGTCTTCGACGACAAACAGGCGCGCGCAAGCCTCAGTCGATTCGGCGGCCATTCTCGGGGCGTTGCGCAAGATTTACGATGCCGGTCCGCTTGCCGATGAGCTGACCGGTCAAAGAAGCGCCTCACCGTAGTCGGCTGCCCCGGGGAAACTGACTTCGATTCTAGCCGCGTGCCGGTCCGACCAAACGCGCGATCGAGCGCGACGTTCGTGATTTTCCCCTGTGCAGAAGCAGGTGCCCCGATCATTCTTTCCGCTTTTGTGATTTTGCATGAGCGAGATCGCGATCCATCATCCGGCCCGGTTATCGCGCCGGCGGGGTTGAACTGGGCCTTTATCGGCCTGCTCTGCGCTTCGTTCTACATGTGTCGTTACAATCTCCGATCGCGAACACCGCGATCGGTAACGAGTATCATTTCAGCAAAGCCGACATGGCGCGCGATCATCACCACCGCGCTCCTCGCTTATGCCTGCGGCCAGATTCCTCAATAAGCTTGCTCACCGATCATCTCGGCGGCAAACGCGCCATGCTCATCGGCGCGGCCGGAACCGTGATAATGAATTTGCTCTTTGGCCTCGCCTCTTTCTGGGGATTACTCTGGCTCTTCGTCACCATTCGCGGGATCGACGGCTACCTGCAGGCGTTCGGCTCTCCGGGCCTGGTCAAGATTAATGCCGCCTGGTTCGGGCATCGCGAGCGCGGCCGGTTCGCCGGCATCTTTGGATTTATGATTAATCTGGGGCGATTCGGGATTTTTAATCTCGGACCTGCGCTCCTGGCCGGATTCCTTTTCCTTCGGTTTATGGCGAGTTCCGCCGCTGCATTGGCGCTGGCTTTTCTGGGTGCCGGCGAGAATCGCAACCTTGGTCGCAATTTGCATGGCGATTTTCGTGAAAGACACGCCCGAGCCAAGCAGGCTTTCCAGTCCGGAACCCGACGAAGAATCAATCGAGCCCCGCGAGCGTGAAGTCGGTCCTGCTCACGATTACCTACGAACCCGATCGTCTGGATCGTCGCCTGTGCTTACGCCTGCACCGGTGCGGTTCGGCAGGGGATTGATCAATGGTTTCCGCGCTTCATGCGGCGAGGTCCACCATGTGGATTTCAAGTCGGCCCAGTTTCAGCTCGTTGGCTTTCTCATTCCTCTTCGTCGCTTCCGCTGGTTCCCTAATCTCTGGCTATATTTCCGACATAATTTTTCAGGGGCGGCGGGCACCGGTCGCGGCGGGACTCTATTTCCTCGAGACTTGCATCATCCTGCTCGCAGCCCAGTTCCAAAGCGTAAACGCCACCGTTTTTCTCGTTCTGATTTCTTTCACTGCGAACGCGACCCACTTCGATTCTCGGGATGGCAGCGTCGATGGACATTGGCGGAGCGAAGATGGCTGGCTTCGCGTCGCGGGCGTGATTGATTCCTTTCAATATTTCGGGGCAGCCTTGCCGGGCTGGTGTCGGGGCGCTCCTCGATCGCAGCTGGGGGAGCTATTTCTACTTCATGGCTCCGTTCCGGAGTGATTGGCGGGCTGCTTATGCTCTCGATTCTCGGAAGGCGAGTCTGGCCAAACCAGCCCACGTCTGACGCTTTCGTTAGGCACAAAGCAGGTAAACGGCTTTGATCTAAAACAACGCCAGCTGCTCGTTAGGCCGGCGAAAAGCTGCGGTCGAAAGCGGCGGCCGTTCGCCGAAGCCCGCGCGTTTGCAGCCCGCGTGGAAGAGCGCCGCGATTTGCTCGGCAAAATCCCCTTCGCCTCGCATCCGCGATTTGAACCGCGGGTCGTTCAACCTTTTCGCCGCCGCGCAAATGCCGGATCCGGCCGAGGCACCTTCTCTTTGCGGTCAGGAAAATGTTCTTCCAGCCAGCGCCTCGAAAAGCGGCGCGACCGCATACGGCAGCTCTGACGACGGTGTAACCGGCAAATTGCGCCCCCGCTTCGGCCGCCGCCTCGAGTAAAGCCGGCAACTCGTGATCGGTCAGCCCGGGAATGACCGGGCGCGGTCATGACGCCAACGGGAATTCCAGCCGCGCGCAATTGCCTGCACCGCCTCGAGCCGGGCGCGCGGGGTCGAAGTCCGCGGCTCAAGGACGCGCTGGAGTTTTGGATCGAGCGAGGTGATCGAGATGTTAACCGCGACCGCGTGGTGTTGGGCCAGTTCGCCTAACAAGATCAAGGTCGCGAGTCACGAGCTGATTCTTGGTGATGATCCCAACCGGATTGCGAAAACGCGCCAGCACTTCTAGGCAACTTCGCGTGATCTGCAGAACGGCGCTCGACCGGCTGATACGGATCGGTCACCCGCTCATCGCAAGTTTCGCGGCTTCCAGCGTGACGAGCAAAGTTCGGCCTCAAGAGTTCGGCGGCGTTTTCCTTCACCACTGATTCGGCTCTCGAAATCGAGTCCGGCGGAAAAGCCGAGGTATTCGTGCGTCGGCCGCGCGTAACAGTAAATGCAACCGTGCTCGCAGCCACGCGTAGGGTTGACGCTCGACTCGAATCCGACATCCGGGCTGTGGTTATGCGCGATGATCGTTTGCGTGAAGTCGCGCAGGTAGGGTGCGCCGTGGCGGCCGATCCGGATCATGATTCGTCCTCGGGATCCGGTTCGAGGTGGAGCACTTCGAGACGATTAGCCGGATTATTTGAAGCGCCACGGCCGTGAATTCCTGAGGGCGCCGTCGGCCCATTGTTGGCTCGAGGTTTCATCAGAATGAAGCAGCCTGCTTCGGTCATATGTGTCGAATAAGTTCGTCCGAACATATTCGATTGTCAGCATAAACTTGGCGAATTCGAGGGTGGATCGGCCGCTCCGTCAGGCGATTGTTTCGGTCAACGACACGCGATCGTCAAATCGAGCAAGGGACTGCTCGATCCACCAGAACAGCGTCAGCCGCTTTTGACTTCCTTTGCCCAGGTGTCTCGAAGGGTGATGGTGCGATTGAAAACCAGCTTTCTCGGCCGTGAATCCGGATCGAGCGCGAAATACGCCAGGCGCTCAAATTGATAACGCAGCTCCGGCCGCGCTTCGCCCAACGACGGTTCGCATTTCGCGGTCACGACTTCGAGAGAGTGCGGATTGATGAACGTTCTTGAAATCACCTTCTGCGTCCGGCTCCGGAACGGTGAAGAGCCGGTCGTAAAGCACGTACTTCCGCATCGAGCGCGTGCGGCCGCGCTCACCCAATGGATCGTGCCTTTGACCTTGCGATTGGAAGTGGCGCCGCCGACTTTGCTCTCCGAGATCCGCGGTGCAACGCAGCTCGATCACGTTGCCCGCCGCGTCCTTGCATCACTTCGTCGCACTTGAATGATGTAGGCGTATTTCAAGCGCACTTCGCCGCCCGGCTTGAGCCGGAAATATTTCGGCGGCGGCGTCTCCATGAAATCGGCGCTGCTCGATGAAAAGCTCGCGGCTGAATGGAACCTTGCGCGTGCCAGCGCCGGGATCTTCCGGATTGTTGACCGCATCGAGTTCCTCGGTTTTCCTCAGGATAGTTGGTCAGCACCACCTTGAGCGGTCGGAGGACCGCGAGGCCGGCGCAGCGCGATGCGATTAAACTCGTCGCGCATCGCGTGCTCGAGCGCGTCGACCTCGGTCATGCGACGGATATTTCGTGATGCCGATGTCGATAGGCGAAGATCGCGCAGGGCGCTCGGCGGTCACGCCACGCCGGCGCATCCCGGAGATGGTCGGCAGTGCGCGGATCGTCCCAGCCGCTGACGAGCCCTTCATCGACCAGCTGCTTGAGCTTGCGTTTGCTCATCACCGTGTATAGGTCAGGTTGAGGCGCGCGAATTCGATACTGGTGCGGAAGCGGCCGCGGCAGATCGAGCGGATTCGAGGATCCAGTCGTAAAGCGGCCGATGGACTTCGAATTCCAGCGTGCAGATCGAATGCGTAGATGCCTTCGATGTAATCGCTCAGTCCGTATGCGCAAAATCGTACATCGGGTAAATGCACCACGTCTCCCCGGTTTGGTGATGTGCTCGCGTGCCGGATACGGTAGAGCACCGGGTCGCGCAGCCAGACGTTAGGCGCCTGCATGTCGATCTTGGCGCGCAACGTTCGCGCGCCGTCCGGGAAATTCTCCCGCCTTCATGCGCCGCGAGCAGGTCGAGGTTTTCCTCGACACTGCGGTTGCGATACGGACTTTCCTTTCCGAGTCCGGCGGTATTCGTCGGTCTGCCTCGGCGTCATGTCGCAGACGTAGGCTTTGCCATTTGCGCACCAGGCGAAGCGCGAACTCGTAGAATCGCACCGAAATAATCTGAGGCAAAGAGCGGAGCCGCGGATTTCGTTGAGCGTCTGAGCTTTGTTCAGTCCGAGGCGATCATTGGCCCAGCCGATCAATCAGCCAGCGGATGTCGGCCATGATCGAGTCGACGAACTCCGTCTCCTCCTTTTCCGGGTTGGTGTCGTCCATCCGCACGTTGCAGATGCCGCCAAATTCGCGCGCGATCCCGAAATTGAGGCAGATCGCTTTGGTGTGGCCGATGTGGAGATAGCCGTTCGGCTCTGGCGGGAAGCGAGTGTGAATTTTCGTGCGCTTTCCGCTTCGCACATCTTCTGCGACGATATCGCGGATGAAATCGGTTGGGGCAGGCTGGGTCGGTCGGCGGTCTGCAGGCATACGCTCTGGCGCGACGGTAATCAACGGCTGCGCACGGTTGTCATCCGGTCGCGGACGCAAAGAATGAAACCGGTCTTACGATCTGCGCGATCTCGGGAGTTGGGGAGACTGTCACCCACGCGGAATCTCCCCGCCGATCCGACTCAGGTCCTCGGTAACCCGGTGGCGCATTCGCTTTCTCCTGCAAATGCAAAACGCTTGCCGCTCTCAAGGCCAGCGGGATCGAGATGCAGTGCGCCCGCTTCGAGATTTCGCCCTAACGAGTTAAAGGCCGCCTTGGAACAAATGCGCGACTCGGATTTGTCGGGTGCAACCTCACCGTCCCGCACAAGACCACGCTGCGGCTGCTTCGGTGGATGAAGTCGACGCTCGGGCCCACGGCAGATCGGTGCGATCAACACCATCGCCTTTCAGAAACAGAAGTCGCTGGGCTGGAATACCGATGGTCCGGGTTTCTATCACGCGATCGGCGAAACGTTTCGCGTCCGAACTGCGCGACTTAAATGTTCTCATTTCTCGGCGCCTGCTGAGAGGAGCGGGGCGCGCGCTCACCTGGGAATGCGCCCTGGCGGGTTGTCCCACGGCTGATCCCTGGCCAACCGCGATTTTCGCAAGACCCAAATCTCGTCCGCGAAGTTGTCGGTGCATCTCGCCCGGACAGAAGCGACCAGAAGAATGGCTCAAAGGGCGCAATTCCTGTGGGAGGGATGCGCGTGCTTGCTTCAAGAATTGGCCCGCGCCGATTTTGCTGAGATTGCACGCATTCACCCGCTGAGCTGGACCCATCCGACCCGTCGCCGGTTACGGCCGGCTGCTCCGGCGCCAGACCTGATGGTTTACGACCTCAATTATGCAGCCCGGTTAGAGTCACGCTCCCTGCGCGCGGCCGAGATTGTGGGCGCGCGCGGGCCAGCGGTCTGACGATGCTTTGCTTCGCCAGGGTGTGCTCGCGTTCGAGCACTGGTTCAATCAGTCCCGTCACTTGAACGCGATGCGGACCGCCCTCCAGGCCACGGTGCTTCGCGGCGAGGTCGGGATTGCGCGACGCAGTCAATCACCGCCTTGCGAGCTGCTGGAAAACTCCCTCAGTTCGTCATTGTAGAAATGGCCGTCTTCTTCCGGGTTGAGAAACCAAGACAAATCTGGCCGTTCGGAGCGGGGGTGTTTGGTCGAGGTCATCAGAAAAGAACCGCCATTCCTTCGAGCCTCCAGAGATGGTGAGACTTATGACCATTGAAGCAAATCATGAAGGCGGTGATGAGGGGGTCGAACTTGGGAGCCTGGTTTCGACGCGGCCTAACGAGCGGCCGGATCTGCCAGATGACCCGACTAAGTCCGAGCATAAGAATCATGTCGCTGAAGAAGCACTGTCGTCAATATCCAGGCCGACTACACGTCGCGACCGAAATATTGAGAGATGAAGAAGTAACCGGCACCGCATCCAAGATCGAGGATTCGTTTGCCGAGGTCCGCGATCAAGCCAAAGGTCGCGCACTCGACGCAGGTTCACCGCCATCCATTTCTGAAGATTGAGATGGCTTAAGCCAGCCATTTGCGCGGGTCGCGCGCGGGTGACGTTTGCGCAACGCTTCGAATTGGTTGGGATCGATGGCGCCGATCTGGCCACGTCGGGTCCGGAGCACGAACTCCATGTCGCCAATCGAAAAACATCCCTTTAGATGGCGTTGCGCGCTGCAACCGCCTTGCCATTCCCATCTTCCCTACCTTCTCTGCCAGTTTTTTAGCCCTCCCCTTTTCGTAACTTTTTGCGACTGCTTACCCGAGCAGCGGAATGCAATTACGGGGAATCGTAATCTGGTTGTCAGCGATCCGTGAGATTCACTTCGCGAGGCCTCGAACTCATCATAAATGGTTCCCCCAGAAATTTGCAAATCTCTTGCGACCTCACCTCGATCCCCTCTCCCTGAGGAGGACGCGCCACATTGAGGGAGTTCAACGCGTCGCCCCACCATTCATGAGATGGCTTCGAGCGACCTGGTTAGACTTCCTCAAGTCGCGGACGTGCGAAGCGGCTGACTGGCCATTTGCGAACGGTTGCTTGCACTCCTTCCGCGCCTGCGCCCTTCGGCGTTCTGCGGGTTCAGCTTCAGAGCTCGAAAATCCTTCCGGGCCATCAATCAAAATAACATCGTCCGGGCGCGCCAGCTCGGGTAGAATCACAAATTAGTCTCCAAAAGCGACACTCGACATTGTGACAACCCTGCAGCCGGCGTTCGGCAATCGCAGCATCAGGTGATTCTGGGTCTGATTCCAGACTAACGATTAAAGCATTGGAAAGAGAAGGACGAGAGTGCTTTGAGCCCGGGCCCGGCCGGACTCAATGATCCTTGCCAGGCGCAGCGGAGCGATGAGCGCGTAACAGAAGAAAAGCTCACTTCGGCGGATGCCTTTGCTCTCATGCGACAAGCCCTCAGTAGCCGCGAGATAGTCAGGCAGAGAATGCGCCGCCTGGGCGAAGCTGCTCCCAGCGGACGCGGACGGTTGGATTCAGTGCCGGACTGCTTTCATCACGGGTTTTGGAGCAGGGGCCGATAATGTTGACGCTGCTTGCCGGCCAAGGGTACACCCTTTCGGCATGAACGAGCGCCCGACAAAGAAAGCACCACCACGGCCCACTTATTTGCAGTCGCACTCGGTGCCGCTCCTCTGGAGGCCCGGAAAGCGCCACAGCGGTATCCCGCTCAACAATTTATTCGATGCCGAGGTGATTGTTTTCTGAACACGTGCTCATTCTCATCATGTTTCTGCCTCTACTGGTCGTTAGGCTAAATGAACTTCGAAAATCAGCCCTCGGACCTGGGGTTATCTGATCTTCTCCGGCTTCATGGTTCTGCGGTCGGGACGGTTTTCTTTACCCTCGCGCTCAAGCACGGGAACCCGACCGTGGTGAGATGAATGGTCGCAACATTCAGCCGGTGATTTCTGGAGCTTGCTGCTCTTTGGCGACAAAGTTATCGCCGCGCTTTTATCCATTCGCCGCCATCGCCATCGCCTCTGGCATTTTGCTCTCGGTGGATTATCCACACTCATTCGAGTCTCATTCGCAGAAGCAGGGCTCAACCGCTTGGGACGGAGTTACGCCCTCATCTGCGCTTTTCTGGGGCTCGACTGTGGCCGGACGCGGGTTGCGGGCGGAATGTCAGTTAGCGCGAGTTGCGGATTGTGACTGGACATCTGCGACCACCATTCGGAGTTATGGAGAAAACTGCGCGGACAATCCCTCTGGCCAGCGGCGGCGCGATCATCCGCTCACGCTATTGGCACTTTGGTCTTACTCGCTGTGGTCTCGCCGGAGCGATCCCGCTTTTGATTATTTCCAGGGGTTACGTCTCACCCGGGCTTCGACCGCGGTTATTTCAGATGATGCAGAAACGCTCGCGGCAGTTTGCATTACTTGAGAGACCTTTCACGCCGCCCTTCGACTCACCAAGTCATAGCCGCGATTGTTATAATGGCGGCCGTCGCCATGGGGCCAGTGGGGCTCAGGGTAGGTCACGGCCAATGAGACCTGACTCTGTCAGTTGCCTTGCATTCCGTAGGTGAAGGCGTTGTCTGGAATTACCTTTGATCGTTAGCGGCTGTCAAACCGGCGGGCTTCCCCTGGGTTGACAGCCCAGTTTGAAGGAAGGGGATAGTCGAACGCGCGGATAGCAATACGTA
>ERZ1370068.740-contig-10677_pt1 | contig 19649 bp, 23 predicted proteins | sample MGYA00561227_ERZ1370068 | MGnify/ENA primary metagenome ERZ1370068 (study PRJEB38410, sample SAMEA6850437) | metagenome | study: Metagenomic assessment of the ecological functions of the soil: analysis of the soil microbiota associated with the...
CATCGTGAACGGCACCAGCCCGGCGTATGTCAGCCCGTCGGCGAAAGACGTCAGGGCGGGCCCCTGGTGGATACAGGTGCGCGACGCTCTCCGGACGCACCGGCTAATGGATGAAGGTCAGGTTGGCCCAGTGCTGAGCGATGACCACGGGCCGAGGCAGCGGCGGTGCGGTGACGGGGGTAGCCGGCCAGTGACGCCACAACGCAATCGTGACACGCTTGAGGTGATGACATCCCCGACGATCTGGTCCAGCCGGTCGATACTCAGGCCGTCGGGGAGCGCATCGCACCGATCGCCCGCCGAAGTCGTCGCCGCCGTGGACCGGCGCAGACCGGTACGCGACGCCGCGCTGGCCGATCTGGCTTGCGGCACCGGAAGCGCCGCACGCGCGGCCGGCCGCCACGGGTGCACGGGTGACCGCCGTGGACATCACACCCGAACTGATCGCGATCGGCGAGCAGATGCCCCGCAAGCCAGGCAGATCACCTGGGTGACGGCCGATGCCGCCGACACCGATCTGCCAAGCGCGGTCCTTCGACGCCGTCGTGTCGAACATGGGGATCATCTTCGTCGAGCCGAGCCCGGCAGGTCGCCGAGATCGCCCGCCTGCTCAAGCCGGAAGGCGTCCTCGGCTTTCGTCGTGGGTGCCCGACCCGGCAACCCTTCTTCAGCCCGATCGCCGCGGTCCTCGGCCACCCCCGCCGTCGGGATACTCGCCCGATCAGTGGGGTTCGGCGGACACTATCACCGACCGGTTGGCGGCCGATTTCGACGACCTCGAGATCGAACCAGCCAGCCACACATGGCAATTGGGAACGATCGATGAGGCCGTGCACTTCGTGACGCGCGAATCGCCGATGCACGTCTCAGTGCTGGGCAATGTCGATGGCGCCAAGCGCGACCAGCTGCTGGCAGCATTTGAGGACGCTTTGCGCGCGCACGTCGACGCTGACGGCAACGTGTCCTACGACGCTCCCTATGTGGTGGTGACGGCCTCGCGGCGATAACGCCTACAACAGCGTTGCCTGCTCCGGCTCCGGCTTTGCCGGTTCGATCAGCTCGGGACCGTTGTTGCGGATGCTGTTGACCAGCCGCGACACCTCGCGAATCTCGATCCGGTCCAGGTCGCCGTGCCCGCGCAGCAGATCCCTCGTCGATGGGCGCGTCGGGGTCGAGCCAGCGGTCCCAGTCGCTTGCGCTGATCGTCAACGGCATCCGGTCGTGGATCTCGGCCAGCGGACCGGCGGCATCGGTGGTGATGATCGTGCAGCTCAGCAGCGGCGGTGACGTCTTTGGCGCAGCCGTGCTGCTTCGGGCCGCCACGTCGACCACAGCCCCGCCATGAACAGCATCTCGCCGTCGGCGCCGTACATGTAGAAGGGCGTCTTCGGCGCCTTCTTACCCGACGCGAGTTTCGCCGTTGGGCCGCCACTCGTACCAGCCGTCCATCGGGACCAGGCAGCGCTTGTCCTTCGCCGAGTTACGGAACGCGGGCGAGACTGGTCGACCTTCTCGGCGCGGGCGTTGATCAGCAGTGGGCCCTTGGTGTCCGGTGCGCCCGTCCTCCGCCGTCCTTGGCCCACGGCGGGACGAGCCCCAGCGCATCAGCCGCACCCGCCGTGTCGACTCGTCGTCGGGTTCGCGTGTGGCGTTTGACCACTGTGCTGATCGTGGTGGTCGGGGCGACGTTGTAGTTGGGACCCGACGCATCGCTTGCCCTTGCTCGCCGCCGTGCCTCGTCAATCGCCTGGATCTTCTCGGCCAGCAGCGCCGGATCGGTGGTTACCGCGAATCGCCCACACATATGTCCCATGGTGGCACGGAACGGGCGACAGGGCAGGATGGAGACCGTGAGCACGCGCGGACGCGAGGAGCACAAAGGGGGCTGGCAGGCACCGACGACGCCGAGCCCTGTGCACGCCACGGTGACGGTGCCCGGCTCGAAGTCGCAGACCAACCGGGCGCTCGTGCTCGCCGCGCTGGCCACCGCGCAGGGAACGTCGACCATCAGCGGCGCGCTGCGCAGCCGCGACACCGACCTGATGATCGGCGCGCTTCGCAGCCCTGCGGCGTCGCCGTCGACAGGGACGACACCGAGCTGTCGGTCAGCGGCACGATCGCCCCGACCGCCTGGCGCCCGGGTGGATTGCGGCCTGGCAGGCACCGTGCTGCGGTTCGTCCCGCCGGTGGCGGCACTCAGCACCGACGACGGTGGTGTTCGACGGCGACGAGCAGGCCCGGGCCCGCCCGATCGCGCCACTGCTCGACGCGTTGCGCGGCCTCGGCGTGGACATCGACGGCGACGGCCTGCCGTTCTCGGTGCGCGGGCCGGAGTCCGTGGCCGGCGGCACGGTCGAGATCGACGCTTCGGGCGTCGTCGCAGTTCGTCTCCGGGCTGCTGCTGTCGCGGCGCGGCGTTCGCCGACGGCCTGACGATCGTGCACACCGGCGAGTCGGTGCCGTCGGCGCCGCACGTCGGCGATGACGGTGGCGATGCTGCGCGACGCGGGCGTCGGCGTCGACGACACGCAGAACAACCGGTGGCAGTGTCTCCCCGGCCCAATCGCGGCGCGGCACTGGGTGATTGAGCCCGACCTGTCCAACGCGGTGCCCGTTCCTGGCCGCGGCGGTGGTCAGCGGAGGGATCGTCCGGGTAGCGGGCTGGCCGCAGGTCAGCACACAGCCCGCCGACACCATCCTGCGCCATCCTCGAGAAGCTGGGTTCGATTGTGCGCCACAGCGAGTTCATATCTCGAAGTGCAGGGAGCCCAGAGCCTACGGCGGCTTCGACGTGGACCTGCACGACGTCGGCGAGCTGACACCGGCAGTGCGCTGCGCTGGCCGCGCTGGCCTCGCCGGGTTCGGTGTCACAGCTGAGCGGGATCGCCCATCTGCGCGGCCACGAGACAGACCGGCTGGCGGCGCTGAGCGCCGAAATCAACGGTCTCGGTGGGCAGTGCGATGAAACACCGGACGGTCTGGTGATCACCGCGCAGCCGCTGCACGGCGGCGTGTGGCGGTCACTACGCCGACCATCGGATGGCGACCGCGGGTGCCATCGTCGGGCTGCAGGTGGCCGGGCGTCGAGGTGGAAGACATCGGCACCACGGCCAAGACGCTGCCGGACTTTCCGCAGATGTGGGCAGGCATGCTGGCAGGCCAGACTTGAGCCCTCGGGACTACGACGAGTCCGACGTCCGGGTCAGACCGGGTCGGGGCTCGCGACCGCGGACCAAGACGCGCCCCGACCATGCCGACGACGCCAGGAGGGCATGGTGGTGACGGTCGATCGCGGGCGACTGGGGCTGTGCGCTCGGCCGTGACCCCAACCGCCGTGGTGACCGCCATGCGCGCACGGGAATTGGGCCGGACGCTCGATCGTGGTCGGCGATGACGTCGGTCTGGTCGGCGATCGTGTCCGGACGCACAGACACGCATGGCGCGCATCGTGCCGGCGCGGTGAGCGCCGAACGGTGTTGCGGCGCACCGCCGACGACACCGATCCCGACCGAGCGCGTCGTCGTCGCCAACGCCGACCAGCTGCTGATCGTGGTCGCGCTCGCCGACCCGCCACCGCGCACCGGCCTTGTCGAACGCGACGCTGATCGCCGCCTACGCCGGCGGGCTGACGCCGATTCTGTGCCTGACCAAGACCGACCTCGCGCCGCCTGAGCCGTTCGCGGCGCAGTTCGCCGATCTCGACCTGGCCATCGCAGCCGCCGGTCGCGACGACCCGCTCGACGTCGTTGCACCGCTGCTGGTCGACAAGGTGACGGTGCTGCTCGGCCACTCCGGCGTCGGGAAGTCCACGCTGGTGAATCGCCTTGTGCCCGAAGCGGATCGGCGCGATCAGGTGAGGTCTCCGGCGTCGGCAAGGGGCGGCGCATACTTCGTCGCAGTCGGTGGCGCTACCGCTCGAGAATTCGGCGGCTGGGTCATCGACACGCCCGGTATCCGGTCGCTTCGGGCTGGCCCACATCGAGCCCGACGACGTGCTGTTGGCGTTCTCTGATCTGGCCGAGGCGATCAGGACTGCCCGCGCGGCTGTGGGCACCTCGGCCCGCCTGCCGACCCGAAGTGCGCGCTGGACACGTTGACCGGGCCCGCCGCGGGTCAGCGTCGCCGCGGCCCGACGGCTGTTGGCGGCGCTGGAGAAAACCTAGGGAATCTGCCGCGACGTTGATCGTTAACCTAGCTAAGCGTTAAATGGGCTAAGTGAGTACAGAACGCCCGGAAAACGGCACTGGGACCTCGCCACCAGCGTCGGGGCGACGGCCCTGCATGGTGGCCGCAGGCCCGAAACGCAGTGCCACCAAAGGCCGCGCTCATCGAGGACCATTCGCCCGGACCCCTAGTGCGCGCCGTCGGCGTCGGCTTGCTTCACCCGCTGGGCGGCAGGTGAACTCGCGGCGGCCATACGTCGATGTCCCGGTGCGCCGTGGGGCATACAGCGGATGACCGGCCTGTTGGCCGCGCCGGACCCAGTCGCCTCGACAAGTTCCTCAACGATGCCGTCGGCAAGTGTCATCCGCCAGGTGGTGAATTCTGGCGTCAGGCTCGGACGCTCATCGGCTATCGGCTTTGTCCTGGCCGGCGGGAACTGGTTGTGTTCGAAGATCTGACCAGCCGGCGGTGCTCGCGTTCCGGCCGCCACGCTCCGGGGGCAGAGGCAGCACCAGCGGCCGACGATGCACGCCGATGCCGATCGATCTCCGCCGACTAATGGCCGCGCTGCGCGACGCCGGGTTCGGCACCGGGAAGCCGACGGCGTGGATCGCCGAGGGCTGCGGCGCGAGCGGGAGCCGCCTGGCTTCGGAGGCTGCACAGAAGGTCTCGACGGCGATCCAGACGCGCGAATCGGACGAGCGCAACGATGTCGACGCCTATCTCTGGCGCAGCGGGGCTGGCAGTCGGCGAAAACGCCGGCCCATCAGCTGCTCGCCGACGCGCAGGCATGCCGCCGATTCCGCAGGCCGGACGGCACGCAGTGACCATCGGCGGCAGCTGCCTGCGCGTCGGTCGAGAGCACGGACTGGGCCGAACAGTGAGGCCCTCGCCACTGGGGGCGGGCCTCTGTCAGCTCAAAGTCTATCAGGGGTCAGGCTCTCGACCTGCCAGATGCCGTGGTGGTTGTTGCCAGCCCGGCTTCGCCTCGGGGGCCGGCTTGGCTGTGACGCTCGGGGCGTGGGAGTGGCCGGGAGCCCGGTCGGCTCGGTCGAGGGTCGCGGCGTTGGCCGCCGCCGGCCAGGCGGCGAGCGGCTCCGCCGATGATGCCGGCGCAGAGACAACCGGGAGGCGATGTGGCGGGCGATCATGTTTCAGCCGTCATTTCGAAGTTCTCCCTGTGGCGTGAGTTGGTTTTTCGTTTTCCTCGCCGGTGTGTTCTGGCTGATGACTCGAGACTGCCGGAGCGGGGACGTGCTGTATGTCGGGCGATCGGGCGGCCGCCAGGGTTGAATCACGTGTCCCCCGATCCGGAGGACACGAATCACACGCGCAGGGTGTTTGAACGTTGAGCGAGTCGTCGAGCGCGCACGGACGAGGCAGAAACAGCCCGTGGGGGCCCTGACGCCCGACCAGTTCGACTTCGATCCCCGACCGCCGGATCGAGGCTACTTTGGACTATCTGAGTCTTGTTTATGAATGGTCCCAGGATGACTGGTGAGCTGAATATATCATTTGGACGATATGGTTCGGTCCACATATTTCCCCTGGGGTTCCGCGTCACGAAGAGGACTGCATCATGAAAGACAGGCCGGTCGGCCCGTCGGTCGCCGCTTCGCTTCGGCATCGCAGCCCATCGTCTCGATATGGTGGTATTGACCGCGATGCGGTGGCGAAGAAGCGAGCTGCACCCGTAAGCCTCAACCACCACGACGACTACCTACCGCCTCGTCGACTGCACGCAGGCGCCACCGCCACGAGCCGACCAGAAGGCTCCGCGAGATCCAGTCCCAACGGACGATCGGTTTCATCGCCCCAGATCACGGCGCCCCCGGCTCCGACGGCTGTACCAGCGACAACTAGAAGCATCAGGGCCGGGCAGGCCGAGTCGGCGGCTGGGCGCCGTCCGGCCTGTCCGGGGCGAAGACGACGCGATGATGTGGGCGATCGCGGCGTTGAGCGATGTCTGCATCAGGCGTGGATCTCGTTGCGCCGTCTGTGACAGCAGGTAGCCGCCCTCCGGCCGCAAAAGCCCCGGTCGCCAGCGCGGGGAGCGTCTATACTCACTGGCGCAGCACGCCGTTGTCGCGCACGCATCGCTCCCAGCCGCGGCCGGCCGGATCGCCCGCCATTCGGCGGAAATGCTCGGCCAGGGACTCCCGGGCCTTGTCGTCCAGAAATCCCAGCATCCGCGACGGCTCGGCGGCCAGCAGACCCCAGCTCGCAGCCCCACAGCCCGCGGCGCGACGTGCAGCGCTTTGCACCGTTGCGTCCCGCCATTGATGAAGCCCGCGCAGCGGTCCAGCTTTCTCCAGCCGCAGCCGCTTTCGCCAGGGACGCAGAGGATCTCGTCAAGCGCGCACGCGTGATGACCTCGCGTGACACGAAACATCCGACTTGTCAAGTCGAAGTGTTGGTGAAACTGCGACTTCGCCTGGCTGCGCTCGCTGGCCAGCACCTCGTCGATGGTCTGATCATCGCGACGCCCTGCACGTGCATCAGTTCCGCAGCGGCGAAGCACCAGGTCCCGGTTGCGCAGGGTCGCGGCACCGCCAGGGGATCAGCCTCGACCTCGCCCGCGGTTCTCATGGACGGCGACCGCTCAACTTTGTAACCCGGTAGTCCACTCTGTCGGGCCCGGCCCCTGCGGACAGTTCGAGGTTGCGCGGTGCCGCTAGGCGGCTTCAGGTCTTCGGGGTTGGCTGCCTGCTTGGCCGTGCGCTTGTCGCGCCGCCACTGCCGCACCGTCGAGATGGCGGTCTTCAACCCGCGGCGACGGCCGGTCGCCGGGTCGGTGCGGGCGAATCCGGGCTCGAGCTCGGGTGAACATCCGCTCGCTGCGGGTCTCGGGGCGTCGTCGGCGGTGTCGCGCAGGTACTTGTCCGGCAGCGACAGCTTGGCGATGGTCCGCCACGTCTTGCCGTACTGCAGCAGGAATGAGCCGGTGGTGTACGGCAGGTCGTACTTGTCGCAGACCTGCACGCACCCGCACCGCGATCTCGTAGAGCCGGTTGCTCGGCAGGTCCGGATAGAGGTGGTGCTCGATCTGGTAGCACAGGTTGCCGCTCATGAAGCGCCAGCGTGGGGCCGGCGTCGAAGTTGGCGCTGCCCAGCATCTGGCGCAGATACCACTGGCCCCTGGACTCTCCGACCATGTCGGTCTTGGTGAATTTCTCTGCGCCATCGGGAAGTGGCCGCAGAAGATCACCGCGTTGGACCACACGTTGCGGATGACGTTGGCCACCGCGTTGGCCGTCAGCGTGGACCTGTAGCGTCGCCGCCGGCGACAGCGACGTCACCGCCGGGTAGGCGACGTAGTCCTTGACCACCTGCCGGCCGGCCTTCGCGGCGAACTCGCGCATCCGGACCATGGTGGCCTCGCGGTCGTCGCGGCCCTTGGACATCTTGCCGAGCTCCAGGTGCTGCAACCCGACTCCCCACTCGAAGCCGAGCGCGAGGATGGTGTTGAACAGCAGGTTGCCGAGGTTGAACGGCTTCCACCGCTGATCGCGGGTGACCCGCAGCATGCCGTAGCCCACATCGTCGTCCATGCCGAGGATGTTGGTGTACTTGTGGTGCATGAAGTTGTGGGTGAAGCGCCAGTGCTTGGACGCCCCGCTCATGTCCCACTCCCATGTCGAGGAGTGAATCTCGGGATCGTTCATCCAGTCCCACTGGCCGTGCATGACGTTGTGGCCGATCTCCATGTTCTCGATGATCTTGGCCACGCCCAACGTCACGGTGCCGGCCCACCACGCCGAGCGTCGTGAACTGGCCGCCAGCATGAGCCGGCCGGCCGCCTCGCAGCGCGCGCTGGGCGGCGATGGTGCGGTGGATGTAGCGCGAATCGCGCTCGCCGCGCGAGTCTTCGAATGTCCTGCCGGATCGCGTCCAGCTCGACGGCCAGGCTTTCGATGTCGGCTTCGGTCAGATGCGCGAATGCCGGTACGTCTGTAATTGCCATTGTTCTGCCTCCCTTCTCCTTACCTACGCTAGCGTAACCTACGGCTCCGTAGGTTACCAGCCAGTAAAAGTCTAAACGTCCAGTACGCAATCGCCGGATGCTGCGGAAATGCAGGTCTGTACCCGGCTTCCCGGTTCGTGTTCGGCGCCGATGCGCAGGTCGCGGACGTGCCCGTCGAGCAGGCTGACGACGCACGACTGGCAGATGCCCATCCGGCAGCCGAACGGCATCTGCACACCGACGCGTTCGCCGGCATCCATCAACGGCGTCGCGGCGTCCACGGTGACCGTCTTCCCGCTGCGCGCGAACTCCACCGTGCCGCCCCTGGCCGTGCACCGCGGCACGTCGACACCGCGAAGCGCTCCAGATGCAGCCGCTCGGCGATGCCCGCCGCCGACCAGACCCGCTCGGCGGCGTTGAGCATGCCCTCGGGCCCGCAGGCCCAGGTCTGCCGCTCCCGCCAGTCCGGCACTTCGTCGTCGAGCCGAGGCCAGGTCGAGACGGCCCTCGCTCACGGGTCGGCCGCAGCCGCAGCCGATATCCGTCGTGGCCGGCTGCAGCTCGGCCAGCTCGGCGGCGAACATCACATCGGATTCCGTTGGGGCCGGAATGCAAGTGGACGATATCGGTGATCTGGTCGCGACGGGCCAGCGTGCGCAGCATCGACATCACCGGCGTGATGCCGGAGCCGCCGGTGATGAACAACACCGACGCGGGCGCCGGATCGGGCATCACGAAGTTGCCCTGCGGCGCGGCCAGCCGCACGATCGTGCCGGGCGCCACCCCGCCGACCAGGTGGGTCGACAGGAACCCCTCGGGCATGGCTTTGACCGTGATGGTGATGGTGCGCGGATCGGGATGTCGCCGGCCGGCGGCTCCGGTTACCGGGCTCGACGTCAGCGAGTACGACCGCCACCGCCAGCGCCCGTCGACCAAGCAGCCCGATCCCGATGTACTGGCCGGGCTGGTAGTCGAAGCTGAAGCCCCAGCCCGGCTTGATGACCAAGGTCGCGGAGTCGACCGGTCTCGCGACGGACCTCCAGCACCCGACCGCGCAGTTCGCGGGCCGACCACAACGGGTTCGGCCAGCTTGAGAGTAGTCGTCGGGCAGCAGCGGTGTGGTGATCCGCTCGGCGATCGCGTGCGCAGGTGTGCCAGCCGCGGTGTTCCCCGGCGCCGGCGATCAGTGCGGCCGCGCACCGTATCGAGCGAGCACTGGCCGCAGACCTGCTGCCAGTTGCAGTTCTTGCGCCAACGATAACCTACGGTACCGTAGGTTCAGCGGTAGCCGTATCCAGGTCCTCAGAGCAGCTCGAGCAGGAACGGCAGCTCCTGGGGGCCATACCAGCCGAGGTCGTGGTCCTGCGCGTCGCCGACGATGAGTTCGGCGTCCTCGTCCGCCCAGATCGGCGGCGTCGACGGCGCTCGATCGCCGCGCAGCACCGCAGGCTCGGCGTCGGCGTTGTCGACGTAGGCGGCGATCACATCGTCGATGCGCGACCGGCCCGATCAACCGCACCACGGCGTCGTCGAGATCAGGACGGGCCGTGGCACCCGTCGACCTCGGCCACCAGCACCGCGCGCCGCGGCGGCAAGCCCCGACGACGGCTCGTCGGCGACCCGGCCAGCAGCCGCAGCGAGGCCAGCGCCGCTTCGCGAAGGCCACGTCGGCCAGTTCGTCGTCGTCGCCCTCGGCGTAGGACTCCGCGCAGCAGTCGGCGTCACCGCGAACGCCGTGCCGTTGACGGGCGCTGCATCGAGCCGGTCGGCAACGAGCTGCTGCAGCATTGCCAGGGTCGCCGGGACGTAGACACGCACCAGGCGAGGTTAGCGGTCGGCGTTGGGATCCTTCTCCAATGAGATGACGAAGGCATCGCCGTGTCGAGTTACTGAGCGGCTTCCAGCAGCTCGTCGAGCGATTCCCGCAGCAGTGTGGGCAAAACATCGACGTCGCTCATCGCATCGCGGTCGGCGTTGATCCCGAAGTAGAGCATGCCGTTGTAGGACGTCACCCCGATCGCCAGCACCTGGTTGTTCAGCAGCGGTGGCACCGCATAGGTTTCCAGCAGTTTGGTGCCCGCGACGTACATCTGCTTCTGCGCGCCGGCACATTGGTGATCAGCAGGTTGAACTGCCGCGCGGAGAAACGTGGTCGCGACGCGAATTCCCATGGCGTGCAACGTCGGTGGCGCAAATCCCGACAGCGTGACGATGGTCCTGGCATCGACCAGGCTGGCATGTCGTCGGATGCGATTCGGTGGCGTGCGCGATCTGCGACAGCCGCACCACCGCGTTGCCCTCACCGACCGGCAGGTCGATCAGGAACGGCGACACCTCGCTGATCGCCTGACCCGGGCCCGGTCGTGTCGAGGTCCGCGTCCGGATAGACCGACATCGGCGCCATCGCCCGCACGGTCGTCGTCGCCGTCACCGGCTCGCCGCGCGACATCAGCCAGTTCCGCAGCGCCCCGGCCACCACGGCCAGCAGGACGTCGTTGACGTCGCAGTCGTAGCGCGCCCGCACCAGGCGGTAGTCCTCCAGCCGATGGCCGGCCACGGTGAACCGGCGGTTGCGCGACACCGTCGTGTTCAGCGGGCTGCTCGGCGCGGTGCCGCGCGCGAAGGTACGCGCGACGTCGACGGACTCGGCGGCCGACCTCGACCAGCTGGCCCGCGTTGGTCGCCACCTCGGTCGACCGCCGATGCGACGGCCGCCAGTCTGGGCTCGGCCGGCCGGGCGATCCACTCACCGACAGCGCCGAGCAGCAAGCTGACGGTCGCTCGGCTCGCGCGCAGGGATCCAGATGTCCTCGCCGAACTCCGGCGGCTTTGTGCGTGCGATCGGCGATGACGTGGCCGATCTCGAGCGCCGTCATGCCGTTCACCAGTGCCTGGTGCGACTTGGTGTAGATCGCGATGCGGTTGCGGGCCAGGCCCTCGATCAGATACATCTCCCACAGCGGCCGCGACTTGTCCAGCTGGCCGCGAGCCGAGCCGCGGCGATGAGCTCGATGCAGCTGCGCATCGCTGCCCGGCGACGGCAGCGCCGACCGTGCGGATGTGGTAGGTGATGTCGAAGTCGCGGTCGTCGATCCACACCGGGCGGGCCAGGCCCAACGTCACCTCGCGCACCTTCTGGCGGTAGCGCGGGATCTGCGGGAGCCGCTGTTCGACGGTGGCCAGCAGGGTTTCGTAGCTCAGCCCGTTGCGCGGCTTGCGGAGGATCGACAGCGTGCCGACGTACATCGGGGTGGAGGAGTGTCTTCCAGGTGATAGAACGACGCGTCCGACGCCGACAACCTGGTCACCATTTGCGGCGGCACCCTCCCCTGGATCGACGCTCATCGAACCCCGTGCACGGTAATCGGCCGGTTCTGTGGCCGCGCATCACGGGTGCATTCGGACGCCGTCGAACCATGGGATCATGGATGGGTCTGCGACTCTCCAGCAGATGCCGTCGCAGCCGCAACCGATCGCTGGAGAGCAGGCCGATGACCGCATCGCCGATTCCCTTCGAAGCCGGCGCCGTTCACCGCGCCGGTCGTTGACTGCGAACCACCACCGCTCGGTGTCGCGAGTTGAATGTCGCCGGCCGAGCGGCTCCGGAGCTGAATGTCGCCGGCCGAGCGGCGTGGCCCACCGTCCCCCGGCTTGCGAGGGAGTGCCCCCAGTCGTCAGCCGCGTTGCACGGGTCGCCGCGGCGCAGTTGCGACCCGTCGATCGCGTGGTGGCCGAGCCGCCGCCGCCCCGCGGCGGCTGCCAGCGTTCGCCGACGCGGCGCTGCGCCGGGTGCTGGAGGTGATCGATCGACGCAGGCCGATGGCTCAGCTCAAACCGATGCTGACACCCCCGCTGCTGGACATGGTCTTCGCCCTGACCCGGACGGCGGGACCCGACAAGGCGGCGGTGTTGCGGCGAGTGACGGGCTGCGCACTGCCGCCGTCGACGATCAGGAACCCCACGAACCACTAAGCCGCCGAGGTGTTCGCGACGCTATACCCGCGGTAGCGCGCGTCCGGGCCATCGCCGGCCGGCATTGAGCTCCAGCGATGTGACCAGCGCAGCGGGCGCTGGCGGTTGGTGGCACTGCACATTGGGTGAAACCGCCTGCCCGGTACTAGGGCCGCGTTAACGTAGTGGCGTGCAGGGAAACACCGTCAGCGTCGAACGCGTCATCAAGGCGCCGGCGCGCGAGATCTCTTGCGCTACGTCGCTGATGCCGGAAGACATTCCAGCTTTGACGGGTCGGGCACCGTGGATCACGCGATTGCGCACGCGAGGAGCAGTCAAGGATCAGCGGATCTGATTCCGCTGGAGTTGGGCACCAAGTTCTCGATGAAGATGCGGGGACGGCCGGGAGACGCTGTTCATGCCGACTGCACGATGAGCAACAAGGTGATCGAGTTCGAACCGGATCGCCGCATCGCTTGGCAACCCACCAGATTGGGCGGCCTGATCGGTGGGCGAATCTGGCGTTACGAACTGACCCCGACCCAGGGACGGAACGCTGGTCCGCGAGACGATGGGACGTGTCCAGGACCGGCAGCGTCCGATGCCCGAGATGGCGCGATGCCGCGCCAGGCCGAGGACGGCATGCGGGCGACAGCTGGCGCGGATCGCCGCCCTGGTGGAGACGTAGGTCGCGCTAGCGTCTGCCTGCCCTTGGCGGCCCTGGCCTGGCTGACGCGCGGCTTCACGCCGCTCGCGCCGGCTGGTGGGCGGTGCGGCGTGCCTGGGACCTGCGCCGGAGCGCTTCACCTGCGCCGACCCATCCTCCGACGGCCCGCTGTAGGTCAGCGGCGGCGCGTCGTCGTCAATTCCCTTGGCGCGCAAGCCCGACGGAGCCGGCACTGCGCTCCTTGCGTGGCGACGCCGCCCTCCTGCGCCTGCGCCGCGGCCTGCGGCGGCGAACTCCGCCAACCCGGTGGGCGCGGCGACCGGCGCCACCTGCGCTGCGGGCTGCGGGCACCGCTTCGACGGTGACGTTGAACAGGAAGCCCACCGACTCTTCCTTCATCGCGTCGAGCATGCCGACGAACATGTCGTAGCCCTCGCGCTGGTACTCGACCACCGGGTCGCGCTGCGCCATCGCGCGCAGGCCGATGCCCTCCTTGAGGTAGTCCATCTCGTAGAGGTGCTCACGCCACTTGCGATCAACTACGTTGAGCAGCACGTTGCGCTCCAGCTGCCGCATCGCGCCGTCGCCTGCGATCTCCTCCGAGCTGCTTCTCGCGTGCGGCGTAGGCGCGCTCGGCGTCTTCGATCAACGCGTCGAGCAGCTCGTCGCGGGTCAGCTCGCCGGGCTCGCCCGACCGCGTCGGAGTCGATCAGATCGTGGTGGTCGATGCCGATCGGGTAGAGCGTGCTTCAGCGCCGACCACAGCGACTCCAGGTCCCAGTCCTCGGAGTAGCCCTCGGCGGTGGCGCCGTCGACGTAGGCGGTGATCACGTCGACGAGCATCTGGTGGGCCTGCTCCTGCGAGGTTCTCCCCTCCGAGGATGCGGCGGCGCTCGTCGTAGATGACCTTGCGCTGCTGGTTCATCACCTCGTCGTACTTGAGGACGTTCTTGCGGATCTCGAAGTTCTGCTGCTCGACCTGCGTCTGCGCGCTCTTGATGGCGCGGGTGACCATCTTGGCCTCGATCGGCACGTCGTCGGGCAGGTTCAGCCGGTTCAGCAGCGACTCCGAGCGTCGCGCCGTTGAACCGCCGCATCAGCTCGTCGCCGAGCGACAGGTAGAACCGCGACTCGCCCGGGTCGCCCTGACGGCCGGACGCGGCCGCGCAGCTGGTTGTCGATGCGGCGCGACTCGTGGCGCTCGGTGCCCAGCACGTACAGGCCGCCCGACGGCGATGACGTCCTCGGCCTCCACCACGGCTTCGCGCTTTGACCTGCGGCAGCACCTCGTGCCAGGCCGCCTCGTATTCCTCGGGCGTCTCGACCGGATCGAGGCCCTGCTCGCGCAGCCGCTTGTCGGCCAGGAAGTCGACGTTGCCGCCGAGCACGATGTCGGTGCCGCGGCCGGCCATGTTGGTGGCGACGGTGATCGCGCCGCGCCGACCGGCCTCGGCGATGATGCCGGCCTCCTGCTCGTGGTACTTGGCGTTGAGCACGTTGTGCGGGACGCGCCGCTTGCTGAACTGTCGCGACAGGTATTCCGACCGCTCCACGCTGGTGGTGCCGATCAGCACCGGCTGACCCTTCTCGTAGCGCTCGGTGACGTCGTCGACGACCGCGATGTACTTGGCCTCTTCGGTCTTGTAGATGAGATCGGACTGGTCGGCGCGGATCATCGGCTTGTTGGTCGGGATGCTCACCACGCCCAGCTTGTAGATCTCGTGCAGCTCGGCCGCCTCCGTCTGGGCGGTGCCCGTCATGCCGGCGAGCTTGTCGTAGAGCCGGAAGTAGTTCTGCAGCGTGATGGTGGCCAGCGTCTGGTTCTCGGCCTTGATCTCGACCTGCTCCTTGGCCTCGATGGCCTGGTGCATGCCCTCGTTGTAGCGGCGGCCGATGCAGCACGCGGCCGGTGAACTCGTCGACGATCAGCACCTCGCCGTTGCGGACGATGTAGTCCTTGTCGCGCATGGAAGAGCTCCTTGGCCTTCAGCGCGTTGTTGAGGTAGCTGACCAGCGGCGAGTTGGCGGCCTCGTAGAGGTTGTCGATACCGAGCTGGTCCTCGACGAACTCGACTGCCCACCTCGTGCACGCCGACGGTGCGCTTGCGCAGGTCGACCTCGTAGTGGGTGTCCTTCTCCATCAGCGGCGCCGATCCGGGCGAACTCGGTGTACCAGTTGGACGCGCCGTCGGCGGGGCCGGAGATGATCAGCGGCGTGCGGGCCTCGTCGATCAGGATGGAGTCGACCTCGTCGACGATGGCGTAGTCGTGGCCGCGCTGCACCAGTCCGTCGAGCCGAGTCGGCCATGTTGTCGCGCAGGTAGTCGAAGCCGAACTCGTTGTTGGTGCCGTAGGTGATGTCGGCGGCATAGGCGACGCGCCGCTCGGTCGGGCGTCATCTGGGCAAGGATGACGCCGACGTCGAGGCCCGAGGAAGCGGTGCACGCGGCCCATCCACTCGGCGTCGCGTTTGGCCAGGTAGTCGTTGACGGTGACGACGTGCACGCCATTGCCTGCTGAGCGCGTTGAGATAGGCGGGCAGCACACGGTCAGGGTCTTGCCCTCACCGGTCTTCATCTCGGCGACGTTGCCGAAGTGCAGGGCGGCGCCACCCATCACCTGGACGTCGAAATGGCCGCTGGTCGAGCACGCCGCCAGGCCGCCTCCCGGGCCACGGCGAACGCCTCCGGCAGCAGGTCATCGAGGTCCTCGCCGTCGGCGACCCGCTTCCTGAACTCGTCGGTCTTGGCTCGCAGCTCGGCGTCGGAGAGCTTTTCGACGTCGTCGGACAAGGGTGTTGACATAGTCAGCCACCCGCTTGAGGCGCTTGACCATGCGGCCTTCACCGAGCCGGAGCAACTTATCGAGCACGCTAATTTCCTCTGTGGTCTGATGGATCTCGTGACGTATTAGACGAGGTCCATCGTAGGTGACTCGCTCGAACTGGCCGGTTGAAGACGTCAGGCCAGGCGAATCAAGCCATCGGCTCAGGCGAGCCGAGATCAACCCGTAGTCGTAGGCGTGCCTGCGGTAGACCGACGCACGGCCTGTCGCTCTGCTTGTCGTGGAACAGGAAGAAGTCGTGCCCGACGAGCTCCATCTCGTAGAGCGCGTCGTCGACGGTCATCGGCTTGGCCGGGTGCTCCTTGGTGCGCACGATCCGCCCGGGCTCGTGGAACTCGCCGCCACGGCAGCACCGTCGTCGGTCTGCCGGTGCCTGTCGGCAAGGCAGCCGAACGCATCCGGCAGCGGATCGACCGTCGGTGGCCTGGGCGAGCGACACCGGGCGTCTTGTCGCCGTAGTGCACCTTGCGGCGGTCCTTGCTGCGCCGCAACCGGCTCTCGAGTTTGCAGACCGCCGACTCCAGGGCGGCGTAGAAGCTGTCCGCGCAGGCCTCGCCGCGCACGACCGGGCCGCGACCTCGCGCGGTGATCTCTACGTGTTGACAGTTCTTGCGTTGGCGCCGGTTGCGCTCATGGTCGAGTTCGACGTCGAAGAGGTAGATGGTGCGGTCAAATCGTTCCAGGCGGGACAGTTTCTCTGAGACGTAGATGCGGAAGTGGTCGGGAACCTCGACGTTGCGGCCCTTGACGACGACCTCGGCGCTGAGGCGCGGGTTCGGGCGTTTCGTCCTCGACCATCATGGTGCGGTCTGTAGTCCACGGAATGGCTTGACATGCTTGGCGACTCGTTTCTCTATCGGGTCGCACGCGCGTTCGCGTGCCAGCCCGATTCAGAACATCGCGCCGACGGGCCTGCCAGTGTCGCTCCGCCCACCGGCGCAAGGTGTCGACTGACTCACCTCCTACCGCTGGTGTCGGCGATGCTGGCGCTTCCGTTGACGCCGCCGTGAGCGCGTTCACGGGTGGTTGACTGCCGACGGTAGTCCGTGTTCACCCCTAGTGCCACTAAATTCGGCCGACCCGTTTTCAGTTCTTCACGCCGCGTTGATCTCGGTGGAAATTTGGCCATCGCGTCAGCGGCCGGTGGTCAGGCGTGCGCAAGCGAGAACGGCGGCCACACAGAGCACCCAGAAGTTTGCAGGACGCGGACCGATTCGGAGGCGGTGGAGCCGGTGGTGACGATGTCGTCGACCACCAGCACGCGCTGCCAGCGCTTCTGAGGCTCTGCACAGCTCGGACCCGGTCCGGCGACTGTTGCGTTGCCGCGCCGGCGCTGGACAGCCCGACCGAGTCGCGGACCAGTGCCTCGCATCCGCAGCGCCTGGACGACGTTGACACCGTCCAGACTCGCCGTTGCCGCCCGCGCGCCATCCGGGTGACGGGGCTCGCCGCGCCTGCGCGGCGGCGAGCGGCGGGTGGTGCGGGGACGATGGCCAGCGGCGTGCCGATCACGCCCCAGGTCAGCAGGCGCTGCAGCCCGGCCTCGCAGCGCGGCGCCGAGCGGCGGGATCAGAGTCGGCGCGACCGTGCTCCTTGAGCGCCGACGATCGCGTCGCGGCGAGCGCCCGCGTACCGGCCGAGGGAGAAGACCGGCACGCCCGGGATCGACCCGTGGAGCGATGAGGTGCGGCTCGTCCGGCCTGGACCGGCAGAGTTGGCGCGCGCAGGCGGCGCACCACCGCGTCGCGACGGCGCGCCGCAGCCGCCGCATTCCAACGGAAGAACGAGGTCGAGCACGCCGCAGTGTCGTCGGCGGGCGGTGACATCCATTTGCGCGCCAAATGGGTACTCGAGGGGCATGGCTCGCAAGATCGGGAGTCCTTCATCGTCGACTGCCTTGTGCAGGCGTTCTCCGGACCTGATGAAGCGGACCCCGACGCGTTCCGGACCAAGTTCCGCAAGATGGCGGCCGACCCGTTCGCGTTCTACCGCGGCAGCGCCTGCGTGTTCTACGCCGACGTCGCCGACCGACGAGGACCGCTGGGCCGGACGAACGGACCAGCCGGGTGTGGATCCAGGGTGACCTGCACGCGGAGAACTTCGGCACGTACATCGGACGGTTCCGGTGTGCTGATCTTCGACGTCAACGACTTCGACGAGGCGTTCGTCGGGCACTTCACCTGGGACCTGCAGCGGTTCGCCGCCGAGCGTCGCACTGATGTGCTGGCAGAAGGCGCTGTCCGACGACGAGATCGCGCCGACCTGATCGAGACGTTCGTCCGCGCCTACGTCCGCCAGGTCCGGTGGTTCGTCGAGGTCGACGACGACTCCTCGTTCTCGCTGAACCTGCGAGACCGCGCGCGGCGCGGTGTTGTCGGCGTTGCAGTCGGCGCGCCTGTCGACCCGCGTCGCAGATGCTGGACCGCATGACACGGCGTGGACGAGTGGGACCGGCGCTTTCGCGATGCTGCCGGGCGTGCGGCGGCTTGACGACGACGAACGCGGCAAGGTCACCGACGGCGTTCGAGCGCTACCTCGGAAACGATCCGAAGACCAAGCGCTTCCGTGGCATCGCCTACGACATCAAGGATGTCATCGGCAAGACCGGTCATGGGCATCGGCAGCGCCGGGCTGCCCGCTTACACCGTGCTGATCGAGGGCTTCAACCAGGCGCTGGACAACGACGTCGTGCTGTCGATGAAGCAGGGCAACGTAGCCGCGCCCAGCCGGTGTGGTCGACGACCGCGATGTGCACGAGTACTTCAAGCACCACGGGCACCGCACCGCGGTGTCACAGCGCGCACTGCAGGCGCACGCCGACCCGCTGCTCGGCTACACCGACATCGACGGGGTCGGCTACGTGGTCAGCGAAATTTCGCCGTACGACGCCGATTTGGACTGGAGCGAGCTGACCGAAGCCCGACGAACTCGCAGAAGTCATCGAGCAGCTCGGTCAGGCGGTCGCCAAGGTGCACTGCGTCAGCGACACCGACAGCGACCAGACGCTGGTCGACTTCCAAACCGAGGAGGCCATTGTCGCCGTGATCGGCGACCATCGGACGACTTCGTGGCCGATATCGTCGCTTTCGGGCTGGAGTACGCCGCAATCGTGCGGGATGACCACCGCCACTTCGTCGAGTGCGTTCCTGCGAGGGCCGGGATCCCGGGCGTCAGCTCGACCTGATCGGCTGACGCGGCCACGCCCCGGTCCCGTCGCTGGCGTTTGCTACTCGTTCAACATTGACGCGGAGGGGGACCCGATGTCTGACGGACTGACAGGAATTCGGCAGAAGGTCACGCGCAGATGGCGAAGGCCGTGCGGAAGTGGCTGCGCGACACCGGCATCCCCGACCTCGGCAATCTGGGCATGACGCTGGAGACCGCGAAGAACGCCGGCGCCCGCCGGAGCGCAAGCGACGCTGGCTATCCAGGGCGGCCGCAAGTACCCGACGTTGCTCGCGGTCGTCGACGAGCGCGGGACCTTGACTCCACAAGCAGGTCGACGACGAGTCTAATACGGCGTTGGCGCGCGTGGCTGGAACCGGACTCGGCGTCGGCGTGGCTCAGTCGTGGGCCTGCTTCTGCCGTACCACCGCGTCTATCATCGCGATGGCCGTCGCATGCGGCAAGCTCGGTGCCCGGACGGTGCTCACTGGATTCGCCAGCCGCAGTTCGCGGACGTGCGAGCGGGAGAACGTGAAGCAATCGCACTTCACGACAGCGGTACCCTCGACCTGCTCGGACGCGCTGCCCGCAGACCTGCCACGGGCGGTCACGTGGGTGGACGAGGGGACCGACCCGCCCGCCGGTGTCCAGACGATCGACGACATCATCGCGGCGAACTCCTTCTGAGCCGCTGCCCCTCCGAGCAAGGCGGGCGGGTCCGCTTCATTCTCACGAGCGGAACGACCGGGCTACCGCTGGGTGCGCCCAGGGTCGTACGGTGTCACCGCTGGCGACAGCGGAGCTCGACAGGATCCCGCGTTCCCCCGCGAGTGGGACCATGGTCATCACCGTCTCGCCGATCTTCCAGCAATACGTAACTGAACGAAGCAGCAA
>ERZ1370068.1218-contig-11110_pt1 | contig 19640 bp, 24 predicted proteins | sample MGYA00561227_ERZ1370068 | MGnify/ENA primary metagenome ERZ1370068 (study PRJEB38410, sample SAMEA6850437) | metagenome | study: Metagenomic assessment of the ecological functions of the soil: analysis of the soil microbiota associated with the...
GTGAACGGGCCTTCGCGCACCCGCACCGCCTCGCCGATCTCGAACAGCACCTTGGGCTTGGGTTTCTCCACGCCCTCCTGCATCTGCTGCAGGATGTTCTTCACTTCCTTGTCGCTGATGGGCGGCGGCTTCCTGCCGTGCGCGCCGCCGACGAAGCCGGTGACCTTGGGCGTGTTCTTCACCAGGTGCCAGGCGTCGTCGGTCATGTCCATTTCCACCAGCACGTAGCCGGGGAAGAACTTCCGCTCGGAGATGTTCTTCTGCCCGCCCTTCATCTCGACCACTTCCTCCGTCGGCACCAGGATCTTGCCGAACTTCTCCTGCATGCCGGCGCGGCTGATCCGGTCGAGCAGCGCCTTCTGCACCGACTTCTCGAAGCCCGAATAGGCGTGGACCACGTACCAGCGCTTAGTTGCGTTAGCGGTCATCGTCACTTCTTCCATCCGAGTAGGCAGGTCGTACATCACGTATTCGAGGCTCTTGTCGGTGATCCACAGGAACACCGCCATCGCCACCACGAAGCCGAACACCGCCGCCGCCGTCTGCAGCGACTCCTTGCGGGTCGGCCACACCACCTTCTTCGTCTCGACCACCGCCTCCTGGGCGAAGACGAAGAACTCGCTGCCCGGCGCGGTCGTCCATCCCACCGCGGCGCCGGCGGCGAGTCCCGCGAGCACGCTCGCCACGCGCAGCACCATCGGCGCTCTCCGAGAGGAAATAGAACCCCGCGATGCCCGCGATCAGCAACAGCACCGCTATCGCCGTCTTTGATTTTGTCCGCCATCCGCCGTTTCCGTATCTTGGCAGGCCAAGAGGAATCGAACCCCCAACCTTCGGTTTTGGAGACCGACGCTCTGCCAGTTGAGCTATTGGCCTGTGTCTCTATCTCGCCTTCACTCACTGCGTTATTCGATCACCTTCGGCGACGACGCCGGCGCCGACGGTCTTGCCGCCCTCGCGGATGGCAAAGCGCAAGCCCTGCTCCATCGCGATCGGGGCGATCAGCGTCACCACCATCTTCACGTTGTCCCCGGGCATCACCATCTCGGTCCCCGCCGGCAGCTCGCAGCTGCCCGTCACGTCGGTCGTCCTGAAGTAGAACTGCGGCCGGTACCCCGGGAAGAACGGCGTATGCCGCCCGCCTTCTTCCTTGCTGAGCACGTACACCTCGCATTCGAACTTGGTGTGCGGGGTGATGCTCGCTGGGCTTCGAGAGCACCTGACCGCGCTCCACTTCCTCGCGCTTGGTGCCCCGCAGCAGAACCCCGATGTTGTCCCCGGCCTGCCCCTCGTCCAGGAGCTTCCTGAACATCTCCACCCCCGTGCACACCGTCTTGAGCGTGGGCTTCAAGCCCACGATCTCCAGCTCCTCGCCCACCTTCACGATCCCGCGCTCCACCCGCCCGGTCACCACCGTGCCGCGCCCGGAGATCGAGAACACGTCTTCCACCGGCATCAGGAACGGCCCGTCCACCGCGCGCTTGGGCATCGGGATGTAGCTGTCCAGCGCTTCGGCCAGCTTGTAGATCGACTTCACCCCCAGGTCACTGTCTTCCCCTCCAGCGCCTTCAGCGCGCTGCCGATCACGATCGGGGTCTTGTCCCCGGGAAACTCGTACTTGGACAGGAGCTCTCGCACCTCCACCTCCACCAGCTCCAGCAGCTCCTTGTCATCCACCATGTCGGCCTTGTTCAGGTACACCACGATGTAGGGCACCCCCACCTGGCGCGCAAGCAGGATGTGTTCGCGCGTCTGCGGCATCGGCCCGTCGGCCGCGCTCACCACCAGGATCGCCCCATCCATCTGCGCAGCCCCCGTGATCATGTTCTTGATGTAGTCGGCGTGCCCCGGGCAGTCCACGTGCGCGTAGTGCCGCTTCTCGGTCACGTACTCCACGTGCGCCGTGTTGATCGTGATCCCGCGCGCCTTCTCCTCCGGCGCCGCGTCGATCTGGTCGTAGTTCTTCGCCTCCCCGCCGTACTTCTTCGCCAGCACGTGCGTCATCGCCGCCGTCAGCGTCGTCTTGCCGTGGTCCACGTGACCGATCGTCCCCACGTTCACGTGCGGCTTGGTGCGCTCAAATTTGCCCTTGGACATGACTGTCTTTCCTTCCTGCCGTTACATTGATCCGGTGGTGCCGTTGGTGCGGATTGAACGCACGACCTCTCCCTTACCAAGGGAGTGCTCTACCACTGAGCTACAACGGCTGCGTGCGTTTCGATAAATTCGTTGCTTCAAGCACGAGTGCAAATCTGGAGCGGGTGAAGGGAATCGAACCCTCGTCGTAAGCTTGGAAGGCTTCTGCTCTACCATTGAGCTACACCCGCCTGCGCGTAACCCATTTTCGCGACCGAACCCTTCGCAAGCCTGCTCGAAGCGACCCGATGACCTGGTGGAGGAGGTTGGATTCGAACCAACGTAGGCGCAAGGCCAACAGATTTACAGTCTGCCCCTTTAACCGCTCGGGCACCCCTCCGAACGAAATCGCCAATTATGCGTTGTTCTTCAGGGGTTGTCAACGCTCGCTGGCATATGCATTTCGCACCCGCGCTTCGGCAGCGCGGAAGACCGAGACCGCTCGCATTATGACCCCGGCATGATTATCCGCCGCGAAACCAGGTCTTGTCCTCGTTCCCGGTCTGCTCGTGCGACGCGCTGCTGTGGCAGGCGCAGGTCTGAGGCGCTCGACGGCGATGTCAGAGTGCTGGGTCGGCGATCATACGCGGTCCGAGACCATGGCCGAAGGTTGCCGCCGACGTGCTGCGCGACGCACCCTTCGAGACGTTCGCCTTGGCCGGACTTGTCGATGGGGGCTACGTCGTGCTCGAGATGGTGCGCCAGGCGGCGCAGCCGCGTCAGCTGACGCTCGCCCTGCTCGACACCACCGCCCGCGCCGACACGCCGGAGCAAACTCGCGAAGCGCGAGGGTCTGATATCGCTGGCTGCCGAGCGCGGGGCGCTTCCTCAGAGTCACCGAGCGTCCTGCTTCCCTTGCTGCATCCATCCGTCACCGGCTCGCGGACCGGGAGTTAGTAGACTACTGTCAAGAAGATGGCGGAAGACATACGGGCAGAGATGCCTTCATCCGCCAGGAACGGGCGATCATCAGCCGAGTCGACAGCCTGCCGCTCCTGCCTGCGCATCGCCTGCCCGACCCTTGTCCTGTGCGGCAGGCAAGACGCCCTCACGCCCGTCGAACGGCACGAGGAAATGGCTCGAGCGATTTCCGGCGCGATCCTGCACGTGCGTCGAGGAGTGCGGCCATCTCTCGACGCTCGAGCGGCCCGGCGGACGAGTGCAGCGATGGCGCTCAAGCGACCTGAGCCTCCGTCCGGTCCGGGTAAAATGCGGAGCCGCCACACATGAACGCTCCCTGATCGCGCTCTCGGCAACGAGTCAGCCTCGACGACAAATACGCGCTGCAGTCCGGGCGCGCCTTCATGACCGGTACTGCAGGCGCTGGTGCGCCTGCCCATGCTGCAGCGCGCCCGCGATCTTGCCGCGGGCCTCAACACCGCCGGCTTCATCTCCGGCTATCGCGGCTCGCCGCTCGGCGGCTTCGACCAGGCGCTGTGGCAGGCGAAGAAGCACCTCGGCGGCGCACCACATCGTATTCCAGCCCGGCGTCAACGAGGACCTCGCCGCCACCGCGATCTGGGGCACGCAGCAGCTCGACCTCTATCCGCGACGCGAAGTACGACGGCGTGTTCGGCATGTGGTACGGCAAGGGGCCCGGCGTCGACCGCTGCGGCGACGTCTTCAAGCACGCCAACTCGCGCGGGCACCGTCGAAGCACGGCGGCGTGCTCGTCGCTCGCGGGCGACGACCACGCGGCCAAGTCCTCGACGCTCGCGCACCAGAGCGAGCACATCTTCAAGGCCTGCTGCATCCCGGTGCTCAACGCCGTCGAGCGTGCAGGAATACCTCGACCTCGGCCTGCACGGCATTCGCGATGTCGCCGCTTCTCCGGCGTGCTGGATCGGCGTTCAAGTGCGATCACGGACGTCGTCGAGTCGGGCGCGCGTCGGTCGACGATCGACCCGCAGCGCGTCGAACATCGTGATGCCGCCCGACTTCGCCATGCCGCCGGGCGGCCTCAACATCCGCTGGCCCGACGCGCTGCTCGAGCAGGAAGCGCGGCTGCTCGACTACAAGGTGTACGCGGCGCTCGCCTACGTGCCGCGCCAACAAGCTCGAACCGCATCGTGATCGGGACAGCCCGAACGGCACGCTTCGGCATCATCACCACCGGCAAGGCCTATCGGCGACACGCTGCCAGGCGCTCGCCGACCTCGGCATCGACGAGACGCGTCGCCGCGCGACATCGGCATCCGCCTGCTACAAGGTGGCGATGTCCTGGCCGCTCGAGCCGCAGGGCGCGCGACGTTCGCCGCAGGGCCTCGAGGAGATCCTGGTGGTCGAGGAGAAGCGCCAGGTCATCGAGTACCAGATCAAGGAAGAGCTCTACAACTGGCGCGCACGGCACGTGCGCGCCGCGCGTGGTCGGCAAGTTCGACGACAACGGCGAGTGGTCGATCGCCGAAGGGCCAGCCCGCCGGCAACTGGCTGCTGCCCGCGCACTACGAGCTCGACGCCGGCGCTGATCGCCAAGGCGATCGCCAAGCGGCTCGCAAAGCTCGGCGCTCAGCCGAGCGACTCGGCGACCGCTACCGCGAGCGGCTCGCCTACCTCGAGCTCAAGGAAAGAGCGCTGGCGCAGGCCGCGCGTCGTGACGAACCGCCAGCCCTACTTCTGCTCGGGCTGCCCGCACAACACCTCGACGCAGGTGCCCGAGGGCAGCCGCGCGCGTCGCCGGCATCGGCTGCCACTTCATGGCGCTCTGGATGGACCGCAACACCGCGACCTTCACCCACATGGGCGGCGAAGGCGCGCCCTGGATCGGCCAGGCGCCGTTCACCGAGCGACCCGCACGTCTTCGCCAACATCGGCGACGGCACCTACTTCCACTCGGGCCTGCTCGCGATCCGCGCCGCGGTCGCCGCCGGCGTCAACATGACCTACAAGATCCTCTACAACGACGCGGTCGCGATGACCGGCGGCCAGCACGATCGACGGGCCGCTCGACCGGCCGGCGATCGTCGCGCCAGATCGCCGCCGAAGGCGCGACAGCGCATCGTCGTCGTCACCGACGAGCCGGAGGAACTTCCGCGCAGGCCTGCGACTGGGCGCCCGGCGTCACGGTCCGACCACCGCGACGAGCTCGACGCCGTGCAGCGCGAGCTGCGCGAGAACGACGGGCGTGCTCGGCGATCATCTACGACCAGACCTGCGCCACCGAGAAGCGCCGCCGCAGCAAGCGCGGCGACGTTCCCGGACCCGGCGAAGCGCGTGGTCATCAACGAGCTGGTGTGCGAAGGCTGCGGCGACTGCAGCGTGCAGTCGAACTGCCTCTCGGTCGAGCCGCTCGAGACCGAGTTCGGCAGCAAGCGCACGATCAACCAGTCCGCGTGCAACAAGGACTACTCCTGCCTGAAGGGCTTCTGCCCGAGCTTCGTCACGGTCGAGGGCGGCGAGCCTGAAGAAAGGCAAGGCAGCGACGCTGCGACGGCGAAGCCGAATTCCCGCCGCTCGCCGAACCCGCGGCCGCGCGACCTCGACCAGCCGCTACGGCATCGCTGGTCACCGGCATCGGCGGCATGGGCGTGATCACCATCGGCCAGATCCTCGGCGATGGCGGCGCACCTCGAAGGCAAAGGGCGCCACCGTGCTCGACATGAGCGGCCTCGCGCAGAAGTTCGGCCCGGTGATGTCGCACGTGAGGATCGCGCGACGCCCGACGAACTGCACTCGGTGCGCGTCGGCACCGGCGCCGCCGACCTCGTGCTCGGCTGCGACCTCGTCGTCACCTCGGGCACCGAGGCGCTTTCGAAGATGAACGACAAGACCACCAAGGTGCGTGGTCAACGCCACGGTGTCGCCGACCGCCGAGTTCGTGAAGAACCCCGACTGGCAGCTCCCGGGCACGCGCCTGCAGGCGCGACATCGTCGACGCCGCCGGGCGCGAAGAACGTCGATTTCGTTCCCGCCGGGAAGCTCGCCACCGCGCTGATGGGCGACGCCATCGCCACCAACATGTTCATGCTCGGCTACGCGTTCCAGAAGGGCTGGGTGCCGCTCGCCGAGGAGTCGCTCGCTGCGCGCGATCGAGCTGAACGGCGTCGCGGTCGAGTTCAACAGAAAGCCTTCCTGTGGGGCCGGCGCGCCGCGGTCGACCTCGCGCGGGTCGAACGGCTCGCGACGCCGGCCGAGATCGTCTCGATCTCGCAGGCATTCTCGCGCAACCTCGACGAGCTGATCGCGCGCCGCGTCGAGTTCCTCACCGGCTACCAGGATGCGCGCCTACGCGGCGCGCTACCGCACCCTGGTCGAGCGCGTGCGCGAAGCCGAGGCGCGCAAGATCGGCGCAGGCACCGCGCTCACCGAGGCCGTCGCCCGCTACTACTTCAAGCTCATGGCGTACAAGGACGAATACGAGGTCGCGCGCCTGCACGCCGACCCGGCGTTCGCGCGGAAGATCGAGGGCATGTTCGAGGGCGGCTACCAGCTCAAGTTCCATCTCGCCCCGCCGGTTTTCAAGCAAGCCCGATCCGCGCACGGGCGAAGCGCGAAATCGCAGTTCGGCGCCTGGATGATGCCGGCGTTCAGGATTCTCGCGAAGCTGAAGGCGCCTGCGCGGCACCGCTCTGGACGTCTTCGGCTACACCGAGGAGCGCAGGACCGAGCGGCGGCTCATCGCGCGAATACGAGACGACCGTGAGCCGAGCTGCTCGAGCGCCTCGACCGCGACAACCACAAGCTCGCGGTGGAAATCGCCGCGATTCCCGATCGCATCCGCGGCTTCGGCCACGTCAAGCGCCGCCACCTGGACGAAGCGAAGAAGAAGCGAAGCCGAGCTGCTCGCCGCATTCCGCGCGTCGCGGCCCGCGGCGAAGGCCGCCTGAGCCTGTCGCTCACTCGCGCCGATCTCGAGAAGGACCTGCTGCGGGAGACGTTTCGCAGGATCCATCCCGGAGTGCCGGTGCTCTCGGACGCCGACCAGGAAGCCTCGCTCCGCGGAATTCTCGACCGGCACGAGACCGGCGCGGACGTATGGGTGTTCGGCTACGGCTCGCTCGTCTGGAACCCGATCGTGCACCACGAGGAGCGGCGCGTCGCGCGCCTGCACGGGTTTCACCGGAGCTTCTGCCTGTGGTCGCACGTCAACCGCGGCTCGCTGCAGAGACCCGGCCTCGTCCTCGGCCTCGACACGGGCGGCAGCTGCCGCGGCGTGGCGTTCCGCATCGCGCGCCCGCCACGCCGCCGAGGAGCTGCGGCTGCTGTGGCGGCGCGAGATGGTCCTCGGCGTGTATTCGCCGCGCTGGGCCGACGGTCGAGGCCGGCAACGATACGCTGCAGCGCGATCGCGTTCTTCGCCAACCGCGAGCACCCCAACTACGCGGGCAAGCTGCCCCTCGAGACGGTGATCAAGACTCTGGTGAGCGCGCGCGGCCAGCTCGGCACGCCCGGCCGAATACCTCCTCGAGACGGTGCGCGGACTGATCGAGCACGGCGTGCGCGATCCCTACCTGCTCGAGCTGCGCAAGCGCGTGCTCGCCATGCACCCGGAGACTGATGCCCCTCGAGGCGCGCTGAACCCTGTCGCAGGGCTTTCGCCGCCGCGCTTCGAGACTCGACGAGGTAATAGCTGGAATAGTCCGATCGGCTCAGGTGTTAGAATTCGCGCTCACCCGCAAAGACCATCTCCAGCCTTGTCGCGCGAGGGGAGCAAGCTTGGCCAAAATCGTAGTCATCGAAGACGACGTCACCTTCCTCGACCTGCTGCGCGTGCATCTGGCGAGCGCGGGACACGAGGTGCTGACCGCCGAGGACGCGGCGCTGGGCTTGCGCGCGGTCATCACCGAGGGGCCCGACCTCATCCTCCTCGACCTCACGGTCCCCTATCTCGACGGATTCGAGATGATCAAGGCGCTGCGCAACGACCCGGCGACGCAGGCGATCCCGGTGATCGTGCTGACCGGACGCGGTGACGACGAGACTTTCGCGCAGGCGCGCAAGCTCGGCGCCTCGCAATTTCTGACCAAGCCGGTCGCGCGCGGACGTACTGATCAAGGCGATCGAGGCGCAGCTCAGCGCTCCCAACAGACGCGCGCTCGAGCGAAGAAGCGCAGCTGAAGCGCCCGATCACCCGCTAGTTCGCTTCCTCGCGCAGAGCGCCCGGCGCAGGATCTTCCCGACGTTGGTCTTCGGCAATTCCTTCCTGAACTCGATGTACTTGGGCCGCTTGTAGCCGGTGAGGTTGGCCTCGCAGTGCCTGCGCAGGTCGTCTTCGGTGAGCGAGCGGGTCCTTCTTCACGACGAACAGCTTGGGCACCTCGCCCGAGTGCTCGTCGGGCACGCCGATGACCGCGCATTCGAGGACGCCCGGGTGCATCGCCACGACCGCCTCGATCTCGTTGGGATACACGTTGAACCCGGACACGAGCAGCATGTCCTTCTTGCGATCGACGATCCGCACGTAGCCCTTCTCGTCCATCACGCCGATATCTCCGGTGGCGAGGAATCCGTCGGGGCCGAGCACCTTTGGCGGTCTCGGCCGGGATTGTTCCAATAGCCCCTCATCACCTGCGGGCCGCGCACGCAGAGCTCGCCGGGCGAGCCGAGCGGCACCTCCTTCCCGTCGTCGCCGCGCAGCACGACCTCGGTCGACGGGATCGGCAGTCCGATCGACCCGTTGTAGTCCTTGAGATCCAGCGGATTGATGGTCACCGCGGGCGAGGTTTCCGACAGCCCGTAGGCCTCGACCAGCGTGCAGCCGGTCATCTTCTTCCACCGGTCGGCCACCGCCTTCTGCACCGCCATGCCGCCGCCCAGAGCGACCCTGGAGATGGGAGAAATCGATCTTCATGAAGTCGGGGTGGTTCATGAGCGCGTTGAACAGCGTGTTCACCCCGGTGAACATGGTGAACTTGTGCTTGCGCATCTCCTTCACGAAGCCGGGAATGTCGCGCGGATTGGTGATGAGGATGTTGCAGCCGCCCGCCTTCATCATGAGCAGGCAGTTCGCGGTGAGCGACAGGATGTGGTAGAGCGGAAGCGCGGTGATGATCGCCTGCGGCTCGTCTTCCTTGATCCACGGCCTCAGCCACGCCGCAGACTGCTCGAGGTTGGCGAGAATGTTCCGGTGCGAGAGCACCGCGCCCTTGGACACACCGGTCGTGCCCCCGGTGTACTGGAAGAACGCGAGGCTCCTCGTGGCCGACCGCGACGCGCTTGAGCTCGAGACCTTTTCCCTCCGTCGAGCATCGTATTGAAGCGGACCGCGCCGGGGATCTCCCAGGCGGGAACCATCTTCTTCACGTGGCGCACGACGAAATTGACGATCACGCCCTTCGCTCCGAGCAGATCGCCGAGCGCAGCGACGACCACGTGCTTGACCGACGTCCTCGCGATCACCTGCTCCAGCACGTGCGCGAAGTTCTCCAGAACCACGATCGCCTCGGCGCCGGAATCCTTCAGCTGGTGCTCGAGCTCGCGCGGCGTGTACAGCGGATTGACGTTGACCACGACGTAGCCGGCCCGCAGGATGCCGAAAACGCACGCCGGGTATTGCAGGCAATTCGGCATCATCACCGCGACTCGGGCGCCTTTCGCGAGGCCCTTGGCCTGAAGCCAGGCCCCGAAGGCGCGCGACATGCGCTCCAGGTCCCCGAAGCTGATCGTCCTGCCCATGTTGGTGTAGGCCGGCCGGTCGCGGTACTTCGCGGTGGTGCTTTCGAACAGCTCTCCGGTCGAGCGGTACTGCCCGTAGTCGACTTCCGGTCGGAATGCCCGGCGGGTAGTGCTTGCAGCCAGATTTTTCCATGGCACCCTCCTCTCGCGCGCCTTCTGCACGGGCGCATTCGACCCGGATCGAGATTCCGGCAGAGCCGATCGCTACCTTATCGCGTTTGCGCGCCGCACGCTCGCGATCATGCTGCTCACCATGCAGGAACTCGCGCCTGCCCTCCCGGCTCGATGCCTGGCGGCGCAGGTCCTCGAAATTCTGCCTGCGCTTCTCCTCGGATTTCTCGTTGAGCCGCCTCAGATTCCTGATGGAGTGCTCCTGGACGTATTCGAGGTTCACGGTGCGGCGCTGCCGCACGTAGGCGTCCAGCAGGGACGGGTCGGCTTCGCCGCGGCACACCTTCGCGAGCTTCTCCGTGAGGTTGAAGGAATCGTGGATCCCCCGTTCAGACCGAACGCGCCCATGGGATTGTTGAGGTGGGCGGCGTCGCCCGCGAGCAGAACGCGGCCCACGCGGAATTCCTTGGCGACGCGCTGGTGCACCTTGTAGATGCTCTTGTACTTGATCTGGTAGCGCTCCTTCCTCGGCAGGAAGCGCTGCATGCGCCGCTCGACCATTTCCTCGGACAGAGTCAGCGCCTCCTCCTCCTCGGGCGGAACCGGAAAGATCACCCGCCATATGCCCGGCGGCCCCTCGTCGGGCATCTTGAACAGCGCCGCCCATTCCTCCGGGTCCGCCGAGGTAGGCGTTCAGCGTGTACCCGTGCGGCGCATAGTCGTAGGTCGTGCTCGCCACCACGAAGCGCTCGTCCCAGGTGAAACCGTCGAACCCCACGTCGGCGCACTTGCGCACGGTGCTGCGGCCGCCGTCCGCGCCGACCAGCCATTGCGGCCGTGAAGATCTCGGTTCCGCCCGGCGTATCCGCGTTGACCGTCACCTCGTCCGCGGTCTGGTCGAGCGTCGGTCACCCTGTGCGAAAAGCGCACGTCGGCGTGCGGGTAGGCCTTGAGCTTGGAGAGAATGATCGGCGTGAGCCGGTGCTGCTCGAGGTGCAGGCGATAGGGATAGGGCGTGAGGTCGCGCGATCTCGCCCACGTCCCACTCGACGATGACGCCCTGGCGCCGGTCGCGGATCTGCCAGCGCGGCACCTTGATCGCGGTCTTGTGCATCTCATCGGTGATGCCGTAGGGCGCCATCAGCTCGAGCGACGGCGGGTGGTAGGTGCCGGCGCGCAGGTCTATGGTCAGCGCCGGCTCGGCCTCGAGCACCAGCACGGGCACGTCCTGCTCCGGCCAGCGCGAGCGCGGTGAGCAGCCCGACCGGTCCGGCGCCCGCGACGATGACCTGCGGTTTCTTCGGCATGGATCTGATTTTGCCTGACCGGGGCCCGATCGGCTCAGCCCGGCTCCGGCGTCTCGGCCGTGCGCACGCGGCGCGCGAGCGCGATGCAGGCGAGAGTACCCGCCGCCGAGAGGATGCCGACTATCCAGTAGCCGGTCAGCTCCCCTTGCGCCGAGCGGCCGACGATGAGGCTTGCGGCAAGGGAAGCCCCTCCGGCGGCAAGCTGCTGGACCGACGCGTTGAAGCTCATCACGCTGCCGCGCAAGCGCGGCTCGGCCGCCGAGGCGATCAGCGCCAGCGCCGGAACCATGCGCGCCGATGACGCCGCGAACAGGAGCATCGAGACGAGCATCGCCACGAACAGCGGCGAGCGCGGCAAGGTGGTCATCGCGAGTGCGGCTACCGCCGTGCCGACGGCGCAGCCGGTGAATACCGCCGCGCCTGCCCAGGCTGTCGCTCCAGCCGCCGGCGAGGCGCGCGGTGACCAGCGCAGCGATCCCGGCGATCAGATAGACGAACGGCAGATCGGCCTCGCTCACCCCGGCGTTGGTCACCAGGTAAGGCGCGATGAACGGGAACACCAGGAACCCGGAGAACACCAGCGTCGACGAGAACGCGAAGATCCTCAGGTGGTTGGCCTCGCCGAACACTCGTCTGAGCTGGGCGAGCGCGTTGCGCTCGCGGCCGCCGACGAGGTGCGCGCGTACCGGCGGGATGACAAACCAGGCCGCGAGCCAGAATGCTGACGCACAGGCCGGCGAGGAAGACATACGGGGCGCGCCAGGTGAAATGCAGCGCCAGCGCCAGGCTGATCGGCACGCCCAGGATGGAGGCGAGCGAGAACGCCGACATCACCGCGCCGAATGCGCGGCCGCGGCGGTTCTCCGGGACCAGGTCGGTGACGATCGTGAAGATATTCGCCGCGACCACGCCGCCGAAAGCGCCCGCCGCGGTGCGAGCCGCGAGCAGCGCCCAGTAGCCCGGTGCGAAAGCGCACGCGGCCATGGTCACCGCGAAGCAGGCGTACAGCGCGAGCACCGCGGTCCTGCGGTCGAAGCGGTCGATGACGAGTGCCGAGAAAAAGCCCGAAAGGCTGGCCGCCACCGTGTAGATCGAGACGAAAAGCCGAGCTGCGTCGGCGTGATGCCGAACTCGCGCATCAGCTGCGTGCCGAGCGGCATCAGCACCATGAAATCGACCATCTGGCTGAACTGGATGCCCGAGAGCACCATCAGCACCAGCCACTCGCGCCGCGTTTCCTGCGGGGCGTTCATGATTCGGGCGCTCCGCCGGGCCGGGCCCGCGATCGGATCAGCGCGGCCATGACGATCGCTCCCGCTCCCAGGGTGGTGAACGCGAGCCCCCAGGCGGATGAGCTCGTTTTGCCCCCGCGAGATCGAGCACCACGCCGAAGACGAGCGGCGCGACGAAGCCCGCGCCGAAACCGAGCATCGAATGCACCGCCATGGTCGCGCCGCGGATGCGCTCGCTCGCGCGGGTCACCGACGCCGGCGGTGAGCGCGGAGGAGTCGCCCATGATGAGGCACATGTGGAGCATGATGAGCCCGGCGAGCGCGTAGAGGGGCAGGAACGACAGCGAATCCGAGCGCGCAGGTGAGCGCACCCGAGGCGAGCATCGCCTTCCAGATCAGGCGCTCGCGGCCGTGGCGCATCGCGAGCTCGTTGCCGTAGATGCTCGCCGCCGGCCCGAAGAGGTTCGCGACCGCGGCGATGGTGACGGCGGACCACGCGGGCGACACGCGTCCCCGCAGCGACCGGCAGACCCTGGGCGAACACGATGAAAGCGACCAGCCAGGAGCGCGAGCCGAACAGCTCCCAGCAATGCACCGCGTAGCCGAAGATGTAAGGCCGTACCTCGCGGCTCGCGAGCACCGGCCGGAAATCGAGCACGTGCTGCTCGTGCCTGCGCTGGGCGCTCTCGCGCGGAAGGCCGAACACGACCATCAACCCGGCGACGACCGGACCCACCGAGGTCAGCGCGAACGCCCAGCGCCACCCCATCGAGTCGGCGATGCTGCCCGAGAGCAGGATCGACAGGCTCGATGCCGAAGCCGAACACCGCGGTGTAGAACGCGACCGAGCGGCTTTGCGCCCGCGTACCCTCGACGTTGTCGGTGAGCGCGCGCAAGCCCGGCATGTAGGTGCCGGCGATCCCGGCGCCTGCGGCGAGCTGCAGCGCCGCCGCCGATTTCACGCCCTCGACGCAGGAGCGCGAACCCCGCGAGCGCGCTGCGGCGGCGACCAGGCTCGAGACGAGATAGATCCGCCGCGCGTCCACGCGGTCGGTGAGAGCTGGTGAGCAGCGGCACCGCGGCCATGTAGCCGGCGAAGAACATCCCGCTGATGAACCCGGCCTGCGAGTTGTTCATGCCCCACTCGTCCTGCAGCCTCGGCAGCAGCGTCGCGTAGGCGGAGAAACCCGTCATGCTCGCGACGTGCGCCGCGCACATCCAGGCGATGACGCGCCACGCCGGGACCGCGCGGGAAGTTTCCATTCCTCGCTAGCGGTGCTTGAACTTCGGCTTGCGCTTCTCGACGAACGCCGCCATGCCTTCCTTCTGGTCCTCGGTCGCCGAACAGCGAGTGGAACAGCCGGCGCTCGAACAGCACGCCTTCGGCGAGCGGCGCCTCGTAGGCGCGGTTGACCGCCTCCTTGGCCATCATCACCGAGGGCAGCGAGAACTCGCGCGATCTGCGCCGCCGACCGCGAGCGCCTCGTCGAGCAGCTTGTCGGCGGGCAACGACGCGCGACACCAGGCCCGCGCGCTCGGCTTCCTGGCGCGTCCATCATGCGCGCCGGTGAGCACCAGGTCCATCGCCTTCGCCTTGCCGACCGCGCGCGGCAGGCGCTGCGTGCCGCCCGCGCCCGGGATGATGCCGAGCTTGATCTCCGGCTGGCCGAACTTCGCGCTGTCGGCGGCGATGATGATGTCGCACATCATCGCGAGCTCGCAGCCGCCGCCCAGCGCGAAGCCCGCGACCGCCGCGATCACCGGCTTGCGCACCGACTTCGATGCGCTCCCAGTTGCGGCGTGATGTAGTCGCTCTTGTAGACGTCCATGTAGCCCCAGTCCTTCATCGCGCCGATGTCGGCGCCCGCGGCGAAGGCCTTGTCGCTCCCGGTGAGGACGATCGCGCCGATGGCCTCGTCGGCGTCGAGCTTCGCGAGCGCATCGCCGAGCTCGTTCATGAGCGCGTCGTTGAGCGCGTTCAGCTGCCTTGGGGCGGTTGAGGCGGACCGAGGCCGACGCGCCCGCGGGTTTCTGACCAGGATGTTTTCGTAGGCCATGCCGATTCCGCTTCCTATTCTAAGGTGATTCTCCGCTCCCGAATGACCCGGCCCCAGCGCTCCATCTCGGCGCGGATCCACCGGTCGAGATCTTCGGGTGAGCCCGGTGCGGTCTCCAGACCCAGCTCGGCGAAGCGCGTCCTGGTGTCCGGCAGATCGAGAATCCTTCGCGACTTCGGCATTGAGACGCGCGACGATCTCGGGCGGCGTCCGCGCCGGCGCGAGCAGCCCGACCCAGGCTTCGGACACGAAGCCGGAATAGGTTTCGCTCATCGTCGGGTACGCCGGAGAGAACGGCGCTGCGCCGCATGGAGGTGAGCGCGAGCGCGCGCAGGCGTCCCGCCTTCAGGTGCGAGCTCACGCTCGGAACGGTCGCGAACATGGCGTCGACCTGCCCGCCCACGAGGTCGCCGAGCGCGAGGCCCGGCGCCCTTGTACGGCACCATGGTCACATCGATCTTCGCCTCGAGCCTCAGCAGCTCCATCAGCAGCCGCGCGGGAGAGCCCGGGCCGACCGTGGCGAAGTTGACGGCGCCCGGCTTCGATTGGGCGTGCTTGACCAGCTCGTCGACCGTGCCCAGTCCGAGTCTCGGGTTGACCACCAGAACCAGCGGCCCGCGCGCCAGCAGCGACACCGGAGCGAAGTCGGCGAGCGTGTCGTAGGAAGATCCTTGAAGAGGTACGGATTGGTGGCGTGGCTGTCGAACACGGCGAGCAGCGTGTAGCCGTCCGGCGCGGACCTGGCGGCCGCCGCGGTGCCCAGGGTTCCGCCCGCGCCCGGGCGGTTGTCGACGAGAAATTGCTGTCCGAGCGCCTCTCCGAGCTTCGCCGCGACCAGGCGCGCGCAGATGTCGGCGAGACCGCTGGTCGCGTTCGGAACGATGATCGCGCACCGGCTTGGCCGGATAAGCCTGCGCGCACGCCTGCGCGCGAGCCGGTCGCTGCTAGAATCGCAAGCGCGAGCAGCACTGCCGCACTGGGGCATCTGCCTCATCCGCGCATTATGACCGCTGCAATCGAAAAGTTTGAGCGTCCGGTCCGCGAACGCGTGTCGCGCCGACGAGTGGCGGCTGCGCTGCGAGCTCGCCGCCGCGCACCGCCTGGTCGCGCACTTCGTCTCGGTCGACCTCACCTACAACCACATCTCGGCGCGCGTGCCGGGCGAGCCGCGGCACTTCCTCGTCAAGGCCGACAACGTCTTCATGGAGCAGGTCACCGCGTCGAACCTCGTGAAGTACGACGTCGACGGCCACCAGGTGATGGAGTCCGGCCACAAGGCGAGCGCCGCCGCGTACAACCTGCACGCCGCGGTGCTCAAGGCGCGGCCCGACATCGTCGCGGCGGTGCACACGCATTCGCCCGCCAACCTCGCGGTGTCCGCGCAGAAAGGCGGCCTGCGCCCGATCACGCAGCAGGCGATGCGCTTCTACAACCGCATCGCGTACTACCCGAACGAGGTCGACGACACCACGCCCGAGGGCACGGCGCGCTCGCGCGCGCGCTCGGCGACAAGTGGACGATGATCCTCGAGAACCACGGGGCGCTGGTGTGCGGGACCTCGCTCGCCGAGGCCTACATCTACCATCACTTCTTCGAGCTCGCGTGCCGCGCGCAGGTGGGCGCGCTCGCCGGCGGCGCCGAGCTCATCGTGCCGGCGCCCGAGGTGTGCGAGGAGCGCGCGAAGAAATTCGGCCGCATCGGCCAGTACAACCACCAGAGCCGCGACTGGGTGGCGAGCATGGCGCTCGCCGAGAAGCTCTTCCCGGACTACAAGGAGTAGCCGCCATGGCGAAGAAAAGGAACGCCCGTTTCGACGTCGGCGGCGTGATGCTGCCGCAGCCCTTCAAGATCAGGCGCCTGGGCCATTTCGGCCTGAACGTCCCCGATCCCGCGGCCTGCCTGGATTTCTACTGCGAGGGACTGGGCTTCCGCATCTCCGATCCGCTCGACATCGCCGAGCACCATCCGAAGCGCGACGAGCTGAAGAAGCTGGGCGACACCAACATGTATTTCCTGCGCCACGGCACCGACCACCACTCGATGGTCCTGTGCAACGGCACCATCTACAACGCCGCCGGCCGCGGCGGCGACATTCCCGCCGACGTCACCGTGAACCAGATGACCTGGCAGGTGTCGAGCCTCGCCGAGATCTCGGGCGCCATCGACTGGTTCAACTCGAAGGGCGTGCGCATCAGCCGCGCCGGGCCGCGACATGCCCGGGTCGAACTGGCACTGCTATCCCTACGACATCGAGGGGCACCGCAACGAGCTCTACTACGGCATGGAGCAGATCGGCTGGACGGGCCTGTCCAAGCCGAAGGCGATGCACGAGCGCGGCTTCCGCGAGCGCCCGCCGCTGCCGCAGATGCCCGAGTACGAGGAGGTCAAGCAGAGCGCCGCGAAGGGCGTCGATTTCGACTCGGGCTTCCGCCATCCCGGAGACAATGCCGGCGAAATACGACGTCGACGGCATCATGCTGCCGCGGCCGTTCAAGATCGTGCGCCACGGCCCGATCCGCCTGTTCTGCCGCGACATGAAGAAGATGGAGGCCTTCTACGCCGACGTCATGGGCTTCACGCGCACCGAGGCGATCGGCTGGAAGGGCCACCGCTGCGTGTTCTTCCGCTGCGGCACCGAGCACCACTCGCTCGCGCTCTACCCGATCGCGCTGCGCGAAAAGCTCGGGCTCTCGCCGCACACCACCGTGATGAGCTTCGGCGTCCAGGTCGCGACCTACCGGCAGCTGCGCGCCGCGATCGATTTCCTGAAAGGACGCGGCGGCAAGTTCGTCGAGATCCCGCCGCGCTCTCGCCCGGAATCGACTACAGCGCCCACGTGCTCGACCCGGCCGGGCACGCGATCCAGCTCTATTACTACATGGAGCAGGTCGGGTGGGACGGGCGGCCGCGTCTCGGGAGAAGGCGGACGCCCGGAGCGCGTCGCCGACTGGCCCAAGGCGGTCGAGCCGAAGTCCGATACGTATACAGGCGAGCCCTACCTCGGGCCCTGGGGCTGAGCGCCCCGCTGCTAGCAGCGGCGAGATATTCCCGCGGATATCGCCGTTCGGATTGGCCTGCGCTGGTCGACCGTTGAAGTAGAGAAGGCTGTTCGTCGAAATCCGAGCCAGGTTCTGCGCGCTCATTTTCGCGGTGGACGCCGGATTCGCGAGATTCGCATTAGCGCCGTCGAAGTTCGTGCGAAGTTGGCGAACGGACAATGCTCGCCCGCTGGTCAGGGCACCCGCGCTGGTGTGGATGTCCGCGGCGGTGACGCTCCGGCCACGTTGTGGGTGATGTAGGCGATGATGATCTTCCCGCTCGCCTGGTCCACCATGAGCGTCCTGGTGCCTCAGGGCCGTCGACCCGAGGCAGCGGCACCGACCTGGGTAGGCATCGAGCGCGGCGCGACGCTCGCGCGCCACGCCGCCCTGCAACTCGTATCGGGCCGCGGATCTCGCCGGCCGGATTGGCCGCTGTCGTCACGTTGAAGTACAGCTCGCCGCGCGAGCAAGGGCCGAGCAACTGGCTGAGAGTCGAGCGCCGTCGGGGGCACGATGGCGGTCAGGCCGTCGGACCCCAGGATCAGAGGGAATCAGATCGCGCGGCCGTTGCCGGCGGATTTCCGCGGCGGAGCCTGACGTGATCTCGACCCGAGATCGGCGCCAGTCCGGAGAACGTCATGCCGCCGCTGATCGTCAGCGTGAGCCGGTGCGAGTACGACGCCCGCCGACTCCGGCTGGCGCTGGTCGTACCGACCAGGATTCTCCTGCGCTCCGCTCAGGTTCGCCGTACGAATGACGGTCTGCGGCCGACTGGGCCGACTGCGCCACGCAGCTGATCGCCACGTTCGGTGATGTCCGACATGTCGACGGTGCCGGCGCCGCCGGCGACGGCGCAGTTGTCGGCGGTATCGACGATCTGCACGTTGAACGTGTCGTCCTTCAGGCAGCTTCTGGTCGAACTTGAAGCTGCCGTCGCCCGACATGGAGATGTCGTTCGCCCCGTTGAGCTTCAGCACGACCGGCACGGTGGAGCCGCTGACGCTGCCGCCCATCGAGTAGGTCGCTCTCGGTGCCGTGGCAGGCGAGCGAGCACGACGGCACGACCGCGACCGACGATCGAGACTCCGAGGACTTCTCCGTGAACGTTCCTCATGGACCTCTCCTTCCGCGGGAGATTATCGCCTTTCACGAGGCGCGGGCGTGACAGTGTGTAACGCGCTGTGTAACTATCCGTGCTCAGAAGAACGCGTGCCACTGCAGGAAAACTTCGGTCGCGTTCTGCGCGTTGTTCTGGGGAATGCCGTTGTTCTTGCGCACGCCGAGCCGGAACTGGGTGAACTGGAAGGGCGAATATTCGTACACCGCGCTGTAGCGCTCGCGCTGGTCCTCGCTTGACGTCGGTGTTCGGATCGAGATACTCGTAGGTGAGCTTGAGGTTGTGGCCCTTGCGTCACCTCGACGTTGCCTTCGACGAGCGTCGCCCATCTGCGTCGACCCGCCCGGTCGGCGTTCCGTCGTCGGTGACCTGCACCACGGAGGCGAGCCAGCTGACGATGCCGGTGCGCAGGCCCGCGAAGCACGCTCTGCATGCGCCGGTCCGGCGTCGCCGTTGAAATTGGTGCTCGCGCTCAGGCCGACGCGCCAGTCGCGGCTGGCACGAAGGCCGCGAGCGAGCTGATCAGCTTTCCGCGGTTGGTCTCGGTGCCGCCGCCCGCGCCGTTGGTGACGGACACGTACGCCGACCACGGCCCGATCTCCATGCCGCCCTCGACGCCGTCGTCGAACGAATTGAAGGTCGTGCCGGTCACCTGCCGGATGAAAGCGGTGTCGTCCTCGATGCGCAGCCCGAACGGCACGAACATGCGGCCCATCTTGACGTACCACTCTCGGCTCTTCGTCGACAGCATCGCGTAGGTCTCGCGGTTGGTCGCCGCGCCGGGCGAGACGCGCTCGTCGAGGTAGATCGTCAGGCGATCGACGATGGGCCTGATCTCCATGCATAGCTGCGCGCGCACCGGATCGAAGGCGTACGTGTCGGTGCGTGTTCGGTATGAAGCTGGCGCTGGCGTTGGCGCGCAGGTCGGCGCCGAACCCCAGATGATTGTTGACCTTGCCGGTGAACGGCGTCGGATCGGGCGCGCCGTCGGGAATGGCAATACGCAATCGAACTGTGAAGTACAT